>Ga0194060_10002415_pt1 | contig 13309 bp, 15 predicted proteins | sample SepL225m_MetaG_FD_163427 | JGI IMG/M metagenome (GOLD analysis project Ga0194060, IMG submission 163427) | Anoxic zone freshwater microbial communities from boreal shield lake in IISD Experimental Lakes Area, Ontario, Canada - Sep2016-L222-5m | ecosystem: Environmental > Aquatic > Freshwater >... | reverse complement strand
GATAAATATCATTTTAATTGCCTCATTTTACAGGCTTTTTATATTTTTTTTCTACAAAGTATGCTTATTTTTGTTTTCTATTTTTAACTCTTAAAATTCTAAAATTATGGCAACAAATACAATTGTTGAAAAGGTATTAAGTAAAGCTGCTAAAGCATTCATTAATCTCACTCCTACCGAATTAGTTGAACATGCAATTAAAAATGGTGAAGGGGTTTTAACTGACACAGGAGCACTGATGGCAGATACCGGAGAATTTACCGGTCGTTCTCCAAAAGATAAATTTTGTGTAGCTGATGCTAAAACTGAAAATACAGTTTGGTGGGGCGATGTAAATGCAAAATTTGAACCTGCAAAATTTGATGCATTACTTGAAAAAGTAATCAATAGTTATGAGGGAAAACAAATTTATGTTCGCGATTCATATGCTTGTGCTGACCCTCGTTACAAACTGAATATTCGTGTAATTAACGAAACAGCAATGCACAATCTTTTCTGTCATAATTTATTTTTACGCCCTACAGCTGAAGAGTTAAAAACTTTTGAACCTGAATGGTTAATTATTAATGCGCCAAGTTTTAAAGCTGATAAAAATATTGATGGAACACGTCAGCATAATTTTACGATGATTGATTTTACCAAGAAAATTATTTTGATTGGCGGAAGCGGTTACACTGGTGAAATGAAAAAAGGAATTTTTACTGTGTTACAATATATTTTACCACAAGAAAAAGGTGTTCTTTCGATGCATTGCTCTGCAAATATTGGAAACAAACATGGCGATACTGCTATTTTCTTTGGATTGTCGGGAACAGGTAAAACAACACTTTCAGCTGATCCTGATCGTAAATTGATTGGTGATGATGAGCACGGATGGGCAGACGATTCGGTATTTAATTTTGAAGGTGGATGCTATGCAAAATGTGTTGATTTAACGAAAGAAAAAGAGCCGCAAATTTTTGATGCCATTCGCGAAGGTTCACTGTTGGAAAACACGCGTTTCATTCCAGGAACAACTACAGTTGATTATGCAAATATTTCGGTTACTGAAAATACACGTGCAGCATATCCAATTTATTTAATTGATAATATCGCAGTTCCTTCTGTTGGTAAAGCACCTGAAAATATTTTCTTTTTAACTGCTGATGCATTTGGAGTTTTACCTCCAATTTCAAAACTAAATGCCGGACAAGCAATGTATAGTTTCATTAGCGGATACACTGCTAAAGTTGCAGGTACAGAAGCTGGTGTTACCGAGCCTCAAGCAACCTTCTCAGCATGTTTCGGAAAAGCATTCTTACCATTACATCCAGGAAAATATGCTGAAATGTTAGGTGCAAAATTAAAAGCTAATCCAAACATCAATGTATGGTTAATTAATACCGGATGGACTGGTGGACCTTACGGAGTTGGCTCACGTATGAAATTGCCTTTAACACGTGCAATGATTACTGCAGCTTTAAATGGCGAATTAAATAATGTTGCTTACGAAGCACATCCTATTTTTGGATACCAAATGCCAACAACTTGTCCGAATGTTCCTGCTGAGATTTTAAATCCTCGCAATACATGGACTGATAAAGATGCTTACGATGCACAAGCAAATAAATTGGCAAATATGTTTGTGAAGAATTTCGAACAATATGCAAGTGGAGTGAGTCCTGAAATTTTGAATGCTGCGCCAAAAGCACAACAACATTCATAAGTCTCACGAATAAAGACAGATTTAAAAAATAAAAATTATCATTGTAGAGACGTTGCGTGCAACGTCTTTACTTTTTTATAATCATGCATATTTTTTATCAACCCGATTTAACACAAAATGAAATTTTTCTAAACGAAGAAGAATCAAAACATTGTGTGCGTGTATTGCGGTTAAAAAAAAGTGATGAAGTTGAATTGATTGATGGAAAAGGAACTTCCGCCATCGCAAATATTATTGACGACAATCCAAAACGTTGTTTATTAAATATTTCTCTACGTACTGCGCACCAAGCACTGCGCACTTATAAATTGCATATAGCAATCGCTCCTACAAAAAATTTCGATCGTACAGAGTGGTTCATTGAAAAAGCTGTTGAAATTGGCATTGACGAAATCAGTTTTATTGAATGCAGAAATTCGGAACGTATAAAAGTAAATATGCAACGTTGCGAAAAAGTAGCCATCTCGGCAATGAAACAAAGTAAACAATTTTGGTTACCGAAGATAAATGATATTAGAAAAAGCGATGAAGTGATTAAGAAATTAAGGGATGAAGAGATGAAGGGATTAGGGAATGAGGGTTTAAAATTAATTGCATGGTGCGAAACTGATACTACACAAAGTCTTCATCACTTCATAACTTCATCCCTTCATCCCCAAAATATCACCATACTCATCGGCCCCGAAGGTGATTTTACTAAAGAAGAAGTTGAGCTTGCCATAAAAAATAATTTTAAAACAGTTTCATTCGGAGAAAACAGATTACGAACAGAAACTGCAGCACTATACGCATGCACTGCCATAAATGTATTAATGACAAAACATGAGTAGAAGATTATTTTTCCTGATTGGACTATTCATTTCACAAATTGCATTTCCACAGCAGGTAGAAAAAAACAACCGCCAATTAAAAATATTTAAAACCGTTGCAGCACCAATTTTTTTAATAAGTTTTGGACTATTTTGTGAAAATGAAAACGGATATCCTAGCAGTAAAGAAATAAAAAACTGGAGAGATAAAAATTTCAATTCTTTCTCTACAAGAATTGATGATGCTACCGTTTTTATTCCGGCAGCAATTGTTTATGGTTTAGATTTATTACATATAAAAAGCACAAACGATCCACTCAATCAAACAATCCTTTTTGCAAAAACTTCTTTTGTTACAATGGCATTTGTTTACGGATTAAAATACTCAACAAATGTTGCTCGTCCTGATGGCTCCGACAATCAATCATTTCCATCGGCACACACAGCTATGGCATTTGCGTATGCCACAGTTTTAGATAAAGAATTTAAAAATACGTGGATAAGCATTGCAGGATATGGAGTTGCAACCGCCACTGGTGCCATGCGAATTTTAAATAACAAACATTGGTTTTCAGATGTTGTTGTTGGTGCCGGATTAGGAATACTCTCGACAAATTTGGTTTATGCAACACACCAAAATAAATATAAATGGGACTGGCGAAAAAACTCTGCGCTTTTACCTAATATTGGAAACAATCAATATGGTTTAATGTGGTTAAAAACATTTTGAAAAACCTTGTCAAAATATTTTCGGTATTATTGCTAGTGCTTGTTTTTACAAGCTTTGCCAATCCTACGTATAAAATTGCCAAACTAAAATACAATGGCGGTGGAGATTGGTATGCGAACAAAACATCATTGCCAAATCTTATTAAATTTTGCAACCAAAATATTGGCACAACTATTTTTGCCGAAGAAGATATTGTTGAAGTAGGAAGTAAAGATATTTATAACTATCCGTTTATACATTTAACCGGACATGGAAATATTGTATTGACAACACAGGAAGCTGAGAACCTTAGAAATTATTTAACAGCCGGTGGTTTTTTGCATGCGGATGATAATTATGGTTTGGATAAATTTTTTAGACGAGAAATGAAAAAAGTTTTTCCTGAACTGGAATTGGTTGAACTTCCTTTTTCGCATCCTATTTATCACCAGAAATTTTCGTTTGATAAAGGTTTACCCAAAGTGCATGAGCATGATGGTAAGTCACCACAAGGTTTTGGCATTATTTATAAAGGACGATTGGTTTGCTTTTACAGTTATGAATGTGATTTAGGAAATGGGTGGGAAGACCAAGATGTTTATAACGACCCCGAACCTGTTCGACAAAAAGCTTTGCAAATGGGCGCAAATTTATTGCAGTACGTTTTTATGAATTAAAATATTAGTATCAGAATAATTCTATTTCGCAATTAGTTTCCATTTATTAGGTCTATAACTTTTGGAGAAAGTTGAAGCAGAAATGATTGCTAATGAAATTGGGACAACTGATAGAGCTGTAAAAACAAGAGCTTTTTGATTTCCATTTCTTCCTTCCGGCCATATTAAACTATTATTTATTGCTGCATTTATTGTATAAATAGTAATTCCAACTGAACTCCAAAAAAATACATATAAAATATTCTCTCCCTTTTTATGAATTTTAATTTTCTTTATTGACGAGTAAACACAATCAAAATTTTGTGATTCATTATTTACCTTTTTAAAAATTAAACTGTCATCCTTAATTTTATCCAAAATCAGTCGTTGGATTATACCATTACTAAAAGTACAGCTAACTAATTTGGGCAATACATAATTTTTCTGAATAGGATTATATTTCATCGTGTCAACAATTTCTTCGAATACAATTTTTTGCTGGGCAATGGAAATACTTGCAAAAGCAGAAATGAGTATAATGAAAAGCGTTAACTTTTTCATTTGCGTTTAAATCTTAATGATGGTTTGCGTTTGGCATGAATAACTGCGTAAATAATTATTTTATTTTCATCTATTTCAAAAATAATTAAGTAAGGAAATTTTGATAATAGAGCTTGTCGGAAAGCTTTGTATTTCTTTGAATAAACTTGTGGCTCTTTTTGAATAAAGGAAATTCGCTCTTCAAATGCATCAAGAAAACGAAAACCTAAACGTGTTTGATGGTTTTCATACCACTCAAAAATATCGGCAATATCTTCACGTGCTTCTTGCTTTATTTTAATTTCAAACTTCATTTACTAATTTTCGAAACAGCATATTTCCTCACTTCCGAAACCGAAAAGGATTTGCTTGTCCCTTTTAAATGTGCGCTTTTTCGCTTATCCAACATCTTTTTATCAGCTCCTGAAAATTCATATTCCGATTCTATTGGATGAAGCAAAAGTGTGTACATCGCTTCTAATTTATTTTTATCGGCACTATTTATATATGCGTGAAGTTGTTCTTTTAAAGTTGAAACTGTCATATCAATATTGTTTATTCAAAAATAATTGATTTAGGTGAATAATATTAGCGAACTTATTGCAGTACGTTTTTATGAATTAATTTCATTTTTGATCTTATTTTATAATCATGAGGATTATACTTTTTGAAACGATGTACAGTACTAATAATAGCTTGTGGAAATGATATTGCGAACAATGGCAAGGTGCCTAAAAGGACATATCCAATTTCACTACCAAGTGGTGCAGTGTATACCTGATAAAAAGAAGAAACACAAATTCCGGTAACAGCCCAACTGCTTATCATCCAACCGTCATAAATAATAGAAACAAATGCATTTCTCTTTATCCTCATCCAAGTAACATCACTCCAGCAAATTTTAAATGTATCGTTAGTATAATATTCTCTAAAATATAATGTGTCGTTTTTAAATTCATAAAATGAACCCCTCATTTTATCACTGTAGCTTTTAAATTTACACACTACATCATGAGGGATTTTTACATTACGAATATGATGGTTGTAATTTGTTTCCAATTCAATGATTTGTTGTGCAACACTCAATTTTGTTAGTGCCAACAATAAGAGCAATAAAAAAATCTATTTCTTATCATTGGATTTACTTTTACCTAAATGTAACTGGAATCCTACACCAAACGCGAAAATATTTCTTTCATCATTTTTTTGATTCTTTGAATAGGTGTAATTGATGAGTAACTCTATAGCAATATTAGGAGTTGCAAAAAATACCGGCCCACCACTAATACTAATATTATTTGTTCTTGATGAAGATATGGAACTGTAAGGTTGTGAAGAATATGTTGGGCTATAAGTAATGATATTATATGAATACTTACTTTCAGCATATCCAAATGAATAATCGATATCCATAAAGAAATTTACACTTTTGGTTTGAGGTAAAAAATAGCCTCTCAAAAAAATGGCATCTCTGGTCTCTGTATATTCTGAAAGACTAGTACTGAAATTAGTATTCAAATAATCAAAATATGTTCTTAATCCTACAGCAAAGTTATTGGCAATAAAATAACCCACTTGAGGGTTTACCTGATATTCATAAGATTTATAATTTGAAACACTTGTTCTGGTATAACCAAACATTCCGCCCACCAAAAATTGTCCTTTACTTATTTGAGAGAATGAGTATAAGTTTAACAGCAGAAAACTTATTAATAAAATTTGTTTCTTCATAGTAGCAAAAATTTATATTCAATAATAAATAAAAAAGCCCACGTTTTAAAATCGTGGGCTTTAGTTTTATACTAAGTTAATCTTTATTCGTTTTCCGATTTCTTCAATGTCGGCTTTAAACTTTTTGTCAGTTTCTATTAAATCGTTTACCGTTTGGCAAGCATGAATAACTGTTGAGTGATCGCGACCGCCAAAATGCATTCCGATTGTTTTAAGTGACGATTTGGTTAAATCTTTTGCATAGAACATAGAAATTTGGCGAGCTTGAACGATTTCGCGTTTACGTGTTTTTGATTTTACCAAATCAACTGGAATGGTAAAGTAATCGCAAACCAATTTTTGTATAAACTCGATAGAGATTTCGCGTGAAGAATTTTTTACAAAATTTTTCAAAATCTGTTTAGCCAAATCAAGCGTAACTTCTTTTCTATTTAATGATGATTGCGCAAGCAATGAAACCAATGCTCCTTGCAACTCGCGAATGTTGGTATTAATATTATGTGCAACATATTCTACCACATCACGGCTTAGGTTAATTCCATCAGCATACATCATATGCTCAAGTATTGCTAAGCGTGTTTCAAAATCTGGAGTTTGCAAATCGGCAGATAATCCCCATTTGAAACGTGATAATAAACGTTCGTCCATTCCCTTCAAATCTTTTGGTGCACGATCACTCGTTAAAATAATTTGCTTACCAAGTTGGTGAAGGTGATTAAATATAGTAAAAAATATTTCCTGCGTTTTTTGTTTGTTTTCTAAGAATTGAACATCATCAACAATCAACACATCAACGTGCTGATAAAAATTCATGAAATCTTGATTTGAATTATTACGAACCGAATCAACAAATTGATTGATGAATTTTTCAACCGGAACATAAAGCACTACTTTATTTTTATTGTTTTGCTTCACCATGTTTCCGATGGCTTGAACCAAATGCGTTTTTCCCAAACCTGTTTCCGAGAAAATCATCAACGGATTAAATGAAGTTCCTCCGGGTTTGTTTGCAACTGCGTAACCTGCAGAGCGAGCCAAACGGTTGCAATCGCCTTCAATAAAATTATCAAAAGTTAAATTCGGATTTAAGTTCGAATCGATATTGATCTTTTTTATTCCAGGAATGATAAATGGATTTTTGATATTGTTGCTCAGGTTAAGTGGCACACCAATATTTTGACTGTCGGCTTTTGTGTTTGTGCTTCCAGGCAAATTAACCATGTACGGATTTGAGTTGTTGGTTCCGTTCTCCACTATAATATTATATTCAAGTCGTGAGCCTGTTCCGAGTTCCGATTTCAACGCTTTCTTTAAAAGAGTAACATAATGTTCTTCCAACCATTCGTAAAAAAACTGGCTAGGAACCTGTATTGTTAACACTTTATTCTCAAGCTTAATGGCTTTGATTGGTTCAAACCATGTTTTAAAACTCTGAGGAGAAACGTTATCCTGAATCAGTTTCAGGCAGTTGCTCCATACATTATCACAAGACTTTTCTGACATAATATTTAACTCTTTTCGACTCGGAAGTTGATTAAAAAATTGTTAATAAAAAAATTTTTTCAACAATAAATTTTCATTTGATGATTTAGGAAATTTTAAAGTGCTTATAATCTATCAACTTTGTAAATAAGCACTAAAAAAAAATAAAAAACCAGATAAATATTTTCTGGTTTTGCTTGCTTTTTTGATTGAAATTTTAAGTAGTTGTTAATAAGCGATAAATAGCTGTCAAATATTTCGCTCACCGATTTCGAGAACTGAAGCAACCGGCTGTGATACTTTATTTTTCAATGGTTCGAATGTATAGTCTATTCTTCCTAAATTTATTCCTGCCCATCCCACTTGATTAATCAGCACTTCTTTACCTAGTAAATTTTTTTGCTTAACAGGAGCCGGTAAAAAGGTGTGCGTATGTCCGCCTATAATCAAGTCAATATTTTGTGTTTTCTGTGCAAGTGTGATATCACTCACTTTATCGTTGGCATACTTATAACCCAGATGTGATAAACATATAACAAGATCGCATTTATGTTTTATTTTCAATTCAGCTGAGATTCTGTTTGCCGCTTCAATAGGGTCATTATATTTTATGTTGCCATATAACTCATCGGGCACCAAGCCTTTAAGTTCGATACCTACTCCAAACACACCAATCTTTATTCCATTCTTATTAATAACCTTATAAGGTTTAACTTTATCAGATAACAGTGTATTAGAAAAATCGTAGTTGGCATTTACAAACTCAAATTTGGCATATCGCATTTGATTAATGATTCCTTCAATTCCATTGTCAAAATCATGGTTACCAAGTGTTGCCAAATCGTATCCCATTTCCGACATGATTTTATATTCCAATTCACCTTCAAAAAAATTGAAGTACGGTGTACCCTGAAAAATATCTCCGGCATCAAGCAATAGCACATTTTTTTCTTCACTCCTTATTTTTTTGATGAGTGCAGATCGGGCAGCTGCACCGCCAAGTCCGGCAAACTGTTTATCATCGGCAGCAAATGGTTCAATTCGACTGTGCCAGTCGTTGGTATGCAAAATAGTTATCCTAATGGCTTCATCTTTTGCCAATAATCGCAACGGAGAATTTGCTAATGCAGCTAATGCAACCGTTGATGCTGTAGTTTTTATGAAACCTCTACGGTTGAGTAATTGTAATTCTTCCATCTTTTTTTGTATTGACTGTTTGATTGTTATTTTTCAATTCGCGCAGGTAATCGATTATCGCATCACGAACTTTATAATTTAAAGGAGTTCTCTTTTTTCCGTTTTGCAACATGGTAATATTATCACCACCATTTACAATATAATCAGAAGTTACCAGAGTGTATGTTTTATTAGGATCGAGTAACTGACCTTTAAAAGTGATACTATCGGCAAGCGATTGGCGAATATTCATCCTCACTCCGCTAACCGGCCATCCTCCGCTTTTTGCAACCACATCTAGTAATTGTTTGCATGTTTTACCATCAATTTCAACAACTTCAAGTTGGTTATCAAATGGCATCAACTCATAAATTTTTCCGAGTGTAATATTTCCTTTAGAGATAGACGGAATGCGCAAACCACCATAATTAAGCACACAAAAATCTACAGGCCTTTCATACGTTTTATTTGCATAAGCCAACACAGCATCTGCAGCCATGTTACACAAACTGCCTTCTGGACGTTCTTTGCTTAAATCAACATCATTCACTGCAATTACCTCGTTCATTTGTGCATCGAGTTTTTGCTTAAAGGGAGCAATCATTTTTACAATTACCGAATCAACAGCTTTGAGAGAATCTTGCTTGATGCGGGTTTGCGAGGTATGAGTTTCTTTTAAATAATATGGTCCTGAACAGGACGAAACAATAAAAAATAGTAAAACTAAAAAATTACGTACAGGAAATTTCATAGCGCAATTAAATAAAGAAAGTTTAATTGGCAGTTAAATTTTTTCAGGAAAATTTTTAGCTCTTGTATTCTCCAAAAACTTTGCGGAACACATCGGCTACTTCACCAAGTGTTGCATAATCTTCAACGGCTTCAATAATGCGAGGCATCACGTTAGTACCATCTTTTGCATCCTGCTCAAGTTTTGATAAAATCAGATTTACCTTATTGTTATCGCGATCAGATTTTACCTGGCTTATTTTATCCATTTGCACCTTTCTAATCGAATCATCCACTTTCAGTAATGTTGGATTAACCTGTTCGTTTGAAGTAAATTTATTTAACCCCACAATTACTTTCTCTCCATTTTCAATTTCTTTTTGGTATTGATAAGAAGATGCTCCAATTTCTTTTTGCATATAACCTTGCTCGATTGCATTTACTGCTCCTCCCATCGAATCAATATGTTCAATATATTTCCAGGCTGCAGCTTCCACTTCGTCAGTTAACTGTTCTACAAAAAATGAACCTGCCAATGGATCAACAGTATCAACCACACCACTTTCGTAACCAATAATTTGTTGTGTACGCAATGCAATTCGTGCGGCATTTTCGGTAGGCAAACTCATGGCTTCGTCAAAACCATTTGTATGAAGTGATTGCGTTCCGCCCAATACAGCCGCCAATCCCTGAAGTGTAACTCTCGCAATATTATTATCAGCTTGCTGTGCCAACAAAGTACAACCACCTGTTTGTGTATGAAAACGTAACATTTGCGCTTTCGGATTTGTTGCTCCGAGTTCTTTACTCATCTTGGCCCACATACGTCTGGCAGCTCTGAACTTTGCAACTTCTTCAAACAAATTATTATGTGCATTGAAGAAAAATGAAAGTCGCTGACCGAACACATTTATATCCAATCCTTTTTCGATTGCAGCTTTTGCATAAGCTTTGGCATTCGAAAGTGTAAAGGCAATTTCTTGAACTGCTGTCGAACCTGCTTCGCGAATATGATATCCCGAAATAGAAATGGTGTTCCACTTCGGAACTTCATTGCTGCAAAACTCAAAAATATCTGTAATTAAACGCATGCTTTGCTTAGGCGGATAAATATACGTTCCTCGTGCAGCATACTCTTTTAATATATCATTCTGAATGGTTCCCGAAATCTTTTTAATATCAGCGCCTTGCTTTTTAGCAAGTGCAATATAAAATGCCAGCAATGTTGATGCTGTTGAATTGATGGTCATCGAGGTTGAAATATCCTGAAGGGTAATTCCATCAAATAATATTTCAATATCTCTGAGTGTATCTATGGCAACGCCAACTTTACCAACTTCACCTTCACTCATAGCATGATCGCTATCATAACCAATTTGTGTGGGCAAATCAAATGCTACACTCAATCCGGTTGTACCATTTGCCAATAAATATTTATAGCGTTTGTTGCTTTCTTCGGCTGTCGAAAATCCGGCATACTGACGCATCGTCCAAAGTTTACCACGATACATATCGCTTTGTATTCCTCGTGTGTAAGGAAACTCTCCTGGGAGTCCATCCTCGTTCCTCCCAGAAGTGAGGGATGATGTGTAAACTTCTTTTATCTCAATTCCCGAATCGGTAGTTACTTTTTTTTGCGACATATATATAGGTGTGCTCAGGCACAAAAATTTTGTCAAATATAGAATTGAAATTTGAATTAGAAATTCAATTCGTCAAGTGCTGCTTTTATTTCACGGCTTGCCCGTTGATCGTTTTTAGCTTTCGCAGCATCCAATCCTCTTTCAAAAATCTCGATGGCTTTTTCGTCTTGACCTTTGTTTTCAAAAATTTTCCCAAGTTGATAAAATGAAGCCACATGATTTTTGTCAATATTTATTATTTCTTCAAATATTTTCTGGGCATTTTCAACATCTGCAACACCTTGCAATTCCATAGCCATTGCGTATTTCAGAAACAAATCATCGGGTTCAATGATGAGCATTTCTTTTAATTTTTCGAGTCGGGTGTTTGACATTGTTCTAATAGTTTTTTTGAATACTTTTGCGCTGTTTTTACAAATAAAAATATGAAGATATTGGTATGTATCAGCAATGTGCCTGATACCACAACAAAAATAACTTTTACCGGTGATAATACGAAGTTCAATACGGCAGGAGTTCAGTTTATCATCAATCCGTATGACGAACTTGCACTTACACGTGCACTCGAACTCACCGAAAAATTAACCGGAACCGTTACCGTAATAAATGTTGGATTAGCTGATGCCGAAGCAAGTATTCGTAAAGCATTGGCAATTGGAGCAACTGATGCTGTTCGTGTTAATGCCGAACCAACCGATGCTTATTTTGTTGCAGAGCAAATTGCTGCTTATGCTAAAAATGAAAATTATGATTTGATTTTAACCGGTCGCGAATCAATTGATTATAACGGAGGACAAGTTTGTGGATTACTTGCCGAAATGCTTGGATTGCCTTCGGTAAATGCAATTAACTCTCTCGAAATTGAAAATGGTGTTGCTACCATGACAAGAGATATTGATGGCGGTCGCGAAAAACTTTCATGCAAACTTCCGTTTGTTGCCAGTGCCTTGCAAGAATTAGCCGAAGCACGCATTCCAAACATGCGCGGAATTATGTCGGCTCGCACCAAACCTTTAAAAGTTGTTGAAGCAACTGGAAATGATTTTACATCGGCAACAGTTTCGTTTGAATTGCCCGCAGCAAAAGGTTCATGTAAAATGATTGCTCCAGAGAATGCCGAACAATTAATTGAATTATTACATACCGAAGCAAAAGTGATATAAAAGCTGTTGGCTGTTAGCCTTTAGCTATTAGCAAATAAAAAATAATTACAAAACCGCCAAAGGCTAGCAGCTAGAGGCTAAAATAAAATAAAATGAGCATAATAGTATTCGCAGAAAATATAGATGGCAACTTTAAAAAAGCTACTCATGAAGCAGTGAGTTACGCAGCTGAAATTGCCAAGAAAAATAACGACACATGTGTTGCCATTTCTATCGGAAATGTTAACGATGAAAAACTTGCCGAGTTGGCAAAATTTGGTGCCGATAAAATTGTCAATTTAAAAAATGATAAACTCAACTCGTTTGTTGCCGAAGCTTATTCGAAAGTGATTTCGCTAATTGCTCAGAGCGAAAATGCTTCAGTGATTGTTGTTTCTAACACTTACACAGGCAAGGCAATCGCACCTCGCATTGCTGCAAAATTAAAAGCAGGAATTGTTAGCGGTGTTATTTCTTTTCCTGAAACAACAAGCGGGTTTAAAGTTCGCAAAACTGTTTTCTCGGGAAAAGCTTTTGCAGATGTGGAAGTAAAAACCGTTGTGAAAGTTTTAGCGATTACACCAAACACTTTTGCGTTAAACGAAAACGACAAAGCTGTTTCAGTAACACAAAATGATGGTGGTTTATCGGACGCAGATTTTATTACCACACCCATTGAAGTTACACGTGCAACAGGAAAAATTGTATTGACCGAAGCTGATGTTGTGATTAGTGGAGGACGCGGTTTAAAAGGACCTGAGAACTGGCACCTCATCGAAAATTTGGCTGATACACTTGGAGCAGCAACTGCTTGTTCGAAACCTGTGAGTGATATGGGTTGGAGACCGCACTCAGAGCATGTTGGACAAACAGGAATTACCATTAAAGCCAATTTATATTTTGCCATTGGCATTTCGGGAGCCATTCAACACCTTGCAGGAGTAAGCTCGAGCAAAGTGATGGTGGTTATTAATAAAGATCCTGAAG
>Ga0194060_10002414_pt1 | contig 13309 bp, 9 predicted proteins | sample SepL225m_MetaG_FD_163427 | JGI IMG/M metagenome (GOLD analysis project Ga0194060, IMG submission 163427) | Anoxic zone freshwater microbial communities from boreal shield lake in IISD Experimental Lakes Area, Ontario, Canada - Sep2016-L222-5m | ecosystem: Environmental > Aquatic > Freshwater >... | reverse complement strand
CAGCGTGCTGGTCGAGATGACCTTGCCGCATTCCGCCAGATCATCTGGATTGAGGGTGACCCGGTAGCCGTCCCGCTGGCCAACCAGTTCGGGACGTAACTCGACCACGGTCAGTTGCGCGCCAGCACCGAGAATACGCCCAAGCAGCGGCATGAACAGGCCGATCATGCCGATCCGCTCGCCACTCGTGGGATTTAGCTGGCCTATCGAGTCAGTGCTATTGTTTGGGTGGAAGCCGGCGCGGTCGTACAAACAGCGGGTCAAGGCATTGGCGGCGGCGAAGCCGAGCGTCCTCTCGATGCCATCGGTACTGGCATAGCGGTGGGCGACGGCCAGAGCGTCGGCGCCGACCAAACCGAACTCATTGGCGCCGTCGCGCAGGCGTTCCAGGGTATCGTCCAAAAGCACATAAGACAGGCCGAGCGACCCATCTTCCAGCTCTAGCGCGCAAAACTTACCCCTGTTGTCGACGTCAGGCCGAGCCGGTGGCAGGTGCAGGGCGCGCACGCGGGGTAATGACAATCGCTCAGCAAAGCGATCGAGTTGGGTAAGGTAATCGCTGGCAAAACTCATTCTCTGAAACTCCCCTTGTCCGCCAAGTATTAGCTCTGGTGCAGTCCGGCGTGCGCGACCAGAGCGGCTGTAGTAGTTTCCGAATTGGTCGCTTCAAAGGCGTCATCGACCTCTGTAGTCAGACACTCGGCGAGGTCACAATTTGTTCAATCCTCACCACACAACACCAACCCAGACCAAGCAATATTCTTGAACCATTTGTCGCTTTCGTAAAGCTGCACTGCCGAAATCCGATGGCGGATCGTCGCTGCCGCGCTTGAGTGTCGGCTATCTAGAACGTAGGCTCACTACCGGCATTAGTCGAGGCTTGCGATTGCCGATCCCAATTGGCTAACAACAAACCCGACATAGAAATCATATCTCCGGGCTGCGATCACTGGTGGGTACGAGCTCTGTGTCTTCTGGAGCCAGCTGCATGAAATTTGAAGAAATTCCTGACCCTGACCAGGCAAATAGTGACAGCAGTCACTCGCCAAAGACCGCCCACCGACAAGTACGTGCCCATACTGGCCAGCCAGGGTTGAGGGAACCGGTCATTCAAATATGCGCATGGAAATCCGCAATCTGTGTGTCCGCTTCAGCTTCCACGGCAGCTGCCCAACAAGTGTCGCAGGCCTGAAGGCGCCCCTTGATAAAACGTTTGCGTATCCACGGCAAGATGTCAACGACGAACTCATTGCAGGTATCGCCTCATTAGGATCCCAACACCAAACCGCATTTGCGTCGTGCCGACTAGTTTGAAACCGCAAGCCTCATAAAACCCTTGCGCGTGAGGATTTCCCACAACGTGGAGCGCGGTTGCCCCCAAGGCTTTAACCATCTGACAACAGTGTTCGACGAGCGCACGCCCAACACCCTGCCGCCAACTTCCTGGCTCAACAAAAAGTGCATCTAGTTCCGAATCCCCATCGCTTCGGGCAAGGATAGCGGCGAACCCAATGACTGAACCTAACTCCTCCGCAACGAAGATGCCGCCTGACGCGATTTGCTGAAGTGATATCTCAATTGCATCGGGATTGGCTAGAAGTGCATCTCGGTCCTCAGGATTGCTAAGTGACGCTCGCCACTGAACTTCTTCAAGAGCCTTCTTGTCAGTGGATTCAGCCGGACGGATGGTGATTTTGTGCATCTTCTAATTGAAGCCCAACGAACAAAATTTCATGCGGAGAATGGTGTGGCCGACGTGGTTGAGATAAAAATGAACTTCGTGCTCAATCAGCATGCATCATTGAAATTCGGCTTTCGCCGCACATGAGCCGCACATTCAGCATAGATTGCACCAAAACCACCAATGACAGCTTACGGATTGCTTTTGGATGAACTGGCGGGCTCTTGCGCAACCGAAGGTTTCGTTCGCGATGGGCAGCTCTCGGGTTACCTGGTTGGAGTTCAGGCAACGGCAGTTTGTGGTGACCATACGATAATTGTTTGTTCCATCCAGCCAGCACATGAACCACCAAGCCACCCGTTTCAAGGTACTTAGTGCCGGAATTTTCAGCCTGATTTTGGCGATAGGCGTGGCCCGCTTTGCCTACACCCCGCTGCTGCCACTCATGCAAAAACAAGCCGGCTTGGGTGTCGCCGCAGCGGGTTGGCTGGCAGCCATCAACTATGCAGGGTATTTGAGCGGTGCACTGATTGCATCGCGTATCAGTAGCCTTGTTCTCAAAGATCGGCTTTATCGCATTGGCATGGTGCTGGCAATTGTGAGCACACTGGTGATGGGTTTAAGCACGAATATGGTGGTGTGGGCGCTGTCGCGTTATGTTGCAGGGTTGACCAGCGCAGCTGCCATGTTGCTGAGCACGGGGCTCATCATGAACTGGCTTATCCGTCACAACTTTCGCAGTGAGATGGGTATTCACTTTGCCGGCATTGGGCTGGGCATTGCGGGTTGTGCTGGCGCGGTGATGCTGTTCACTCCATGGCTGGATTGGCGCGAGCAATGGTTTGCCTTTACTGCATTGGGCTGCTTACTTCTGGTGCCTGCGTTACGCTGGTTGCCAGCACCAGACACCAGTGGCCTCACTACCAGTGGCAAGAAACTGAAAGATAAGCCGCCAAGCCCGTTGTATTTGCGTGTGTTCATGGCGGCCTACTTTTGTGCCGGCTTTGGTTACGTCGTGAGCGTAACCTTTATCGTCGCCATCGTGAACCAGTTGCCAGGGCTGGATGGTTGGGGAAATCTGGTGTTTTTGGCCATTGGCATCGGGGCCGCACCGGCCTGCATCAATTGGGATTTGATAGCACGTCGCACCGGTGACTTGAATGCACTCATTCTGGCCGCCGTGCTGCAGGTTTTGGGCATATTGCTACCGGTTTTGTTGCCCGGCCTGTGGTCCGCCATGCTGGGTTCTTTGTTGTTTGGCGGAACCTTCATCGGCATGGTCAGCTTGGTGCTGAGCATGGCCGGGCGCTACTACCCCACTATGCCCGCCAAGATGATGGGCAAGATGACGCTTTCCTACGGCGTTGCGCAAATCATAGGCCCGGCTATCACCGGCATGATTGGGGCGAAGTTTGGCAGTTACAACGCCGGCCTGTATGTGGCGGCCAGTGTCATGGTGCTGGGCACCGTCCTGCTGTTCGTGCTAAAGGCGGTTGAGCGGAGCGATGCGCGGGGTTTATTAGCTGAACCCTAAATAAACCACTTCTATAGTGATCGACATCTGCTGTTTGGTCAGATTAAAGTCGTAAAAGGTGAACCAATATAGATGCGGCCTCTGGCAGGTTACCCGAATTTGCGGCATATGAAAAGGTCGTAAATGCATCGGCTGTTTTCATCGTTAACGATACCTGCCAGTTAATAAATTCGTAAGACGTTTGATAGGCGGTTGCTGGGAATGCTGGCCACCTCTACCAGTCTGACTCAAGTCACACACGAAAGTCCGCTTTCCGGTTGTCCAGTTCGGCTCCGGTCAGAAGTCGTTCGTGAGCTTCGCTTTGGTGCGGCCAGCCAGGGTTGAGGGAACCGGTCATTCAAAAAAGCGCATGGAAATCCGTAAGCTGTCATTGGTAGTTTCGATGCAATCTATGCCGAATGACCATGCGCTTCTCATCAGTCGGTTATGAAAATTCTCCATCAACGCGGACATCGTGAGTGCAGCAATGGTGTGATTGGCAAGTCATTGCCGCAATAAATGCCAACAGCTTAGCGGGCACCGCATAGTTGCAAAATGCTGCCAAACCACTATGCAGGAATTTACCCATGCCAGCTCCTGACTTCTCAAAAGGCGTTGCCTTTGTCCGCGGGCAGTACGTGCCCATTGACGAAGCCAGCATCCCCATGACCGATTGGGGCTTTCTGCGCTCTGATGCCACCTACGACGTGGTGACGGTGTGGGATGGTGCTTTCTTTCGCCTGGACGCCCATCTGGAGCGCTTCATGAGCAGTTGCCAGCGCTGGCGTCTGGACCCCGGACTCACGCCCGAGCAAATTACCGATGTGTTGTCCCAATGCATACGCCTGAGTGGGCTGCGCTCATCCTATGTGGAAATGATTTGCACCCGTGGTCAACCACCCTGGGGTTCGCGTGATCCCAGATTAGCCATCAACCAGTTCTATGCCTTTGCCGTGCCCTATGTCTGGATTGCCAACGCCCAGCAGCGCGAAAGGGGCTTGCATGTGAAGATCAGCGAGGTGCAGCGCATTCCTGCCGCCTCGGTAGACCCGAAGGCAAAAAACTACCATTGGAACGACCTGACTATGGGATTGCTCGGGGCGCTGGATGCCGGCGCTGATAGCGTGCTGCTGGTTGACGCTGCTGGGAACGTTGTCGAAGGACCGGGATTCAACGTCTTTTGCGTCAGCCACGGTGCGCTGGTGACACCCAACGAGGGAATGCTCGAAGGCGTGTCGCGTCGTACCGTCATCGAGATGGCCCAGTCACTCGGTTTTAAGCTGGAATTCCGGGCACTTCCAGCATCGGAGCTGCGTGGGGCACAAGAGGTTTTCATATCCACTTCAGCGGGTGGTGTGTTGCCGGTGACGACAGTTGATGGGTACGCTATCGGCGATGGTCATCCGGGACCGGTCACGCGCCAACTGGTCAAAACCTACTGGGACTGGCACGCCGATCCTGTCTACAGCCTGGCAATCGACTATTCACTTTGATGCGCCACCGGCCAAAGACAAACTGACTGCAACAATTCATCAACGCAAAGTCGCTCTGTCTCAAAAACCACCAGGAGAACCTCATGATGCCGAAACCGATTGAACAGTGGCACCACATCGTCAAGTCGCGCGACCTTGAAACACTAAAAAGTTTGCTGGCTGAGAACGTGGTGTTTGAGTCCCCAGTTGTCCACACCCCGCAGCTTGGCAAGGCAATTGCAACAAAATATCTACAGGCCGCACTGCGCGTACTGGGCAATAAGAGCTTTAGCTTAAACCCTCCGGGTAGATCGGAGGGTTTTATAGGATATTGAACGATTTCAATTGGGATTTTCAACTCAATTTCGTTCTCAAACTCACCACCGGTTCGGGACTGTCTACATGACAGTCAAAATCTCGCAACCCCACTTCACACCAATTTCATGTCACGGCCAATCCAAAAACTTGCGCCCAACCTTTTCAGAATTTCCACTGTTTGAGACCTTTGGGATACTTTCAAATTCTTGAAACCCTCCGGGTACCCCATCCCGTTTCAAGAATTTCCCAGCAGCCTCACCTGACCATATTCAGCAATCCACCGTCTCAAAACAATCACAGCAGACAAGGATCACTTCGTGACAAGTGCTACTTCAAGTTTCCACTGCTTGTCAGTCACTGGTCATAACCATTCCCAAACCAAATGGCAATCTCTGAAAATCCGACATCAAAATTACCGTCTCAAATAAGCCAAAACAACCCCAAAAAAACTTTCACTCCATCAAAACCGTCCGGGCGACACTGAGGGCTTTACCCGAAGTTGTCCAGAAAACAAAGCTGAACCGATTCAGCGTTTGCGATTAGGTCAAAAAAACAACTTCTGCATCCAGCACATGACTCGCCTGATTAGATGGGGTTCTGTCAAACCAGTCCGCTGTCACGATCCAGGTAGTCGCAGTCATTCAACCAGCTTCCAACCAATTCAGTCTGGATCGCACTCAGCTCGCCGTAGCGAACTCAAGAATACTATTCGCCATATCGTTCCCACCGACTGTTTGTTCAGCTGAGCAGTTATTGTCGGCAGTTCGATCAAACGCTGTCAAGTTCTTGTCGGCCAACGTCCGCCTCCGCTTCAGGCCAGAGCGCCGGGAAGTAAAAGCGCAAGGCATGCAGTGGCAAGCCGAACCGGACTTGCCCCTGAGGCGAATCGCTGCGCAGCAGACCTCGTCTCACAAGGGCGGTCAACAAATTCACAGCCGTGCGCTCGCCCAATCCGGTCATGCGCTTGAATTCCCCGCGATCGATCTCGGATCCGCTAAGGAAAAGATAGTGCAGCGGTCGCAATGCCTCCAAACGTACGCCCGACTTCAGCGTCTCTTGTTCGAAAATCAGACACGCCGCCATGCGGTTTTCCATCGTAGCCAGGTTCAGCATGGACTTCATGAATTGCACCTGATCCAGACAGACTTCCAGCACATAACCGATCCAATCGATCAGCGCCTGCTCGCTCAGGTTCCCACGGCCATCCAAGTCTCCTCGGCGCGGTTCGTCGGCCGCCGCCAGCAGAGCGTAATACCGATCAACTGAGCGCGCAAACCCTCGCAGCGGCGACCACAGTCCGCCGGTGTAGCCAAGAGCGGTCAGCATTGCATGGGTATGCAGTCGCATGACCCTTCCATTCCCATCTACAAACGGGTGAATCCAACCAAGCCGTTGATGCGAAGCCGCCATCGCCAACAAGGCCGCCTCGCCGCGGCGGACCCCACCGTAGAAGTTGCCCCAGCGCTCTGTAAATGCGGGGAGACTTGCTACCGTTGGGGCGACATGCTGGCCAACACTGACGTCCTGCGTTCGAAACTGACCCGGTTCGATGGCGACCCCTTGATCGGTTTGACGATCCGTCTGGGGTAAACGCGCGAACAAAGAACGATGAATATCCTGGATCGCGTCCTTTGTATATAGGGAGATTGCACCAACCTGCCCGAGATACCGGGATTCCAGGTCCACCTCGGCATCGATGTGGGCCAATGCCAGGCGCTGCCGAGCAGCAAGTTTGGTGTCGTGTGAGAAATCTTTTCGCAGGGCCTGCTCAAGTTCGTAGGGCCGGGTGTGTTGCCCTTCGATCCGGTTGGTGTAGTAGGAGTTCATGGCCCGCAGCAGTCCGCGGATCTCCGACGCGACTGGTAAACCAGACAGAGCTGTCGCTGCCTGCGCCAAATCGTGCGCCTGGGTCAACAATGTTGCTTGGCGCGCCTCGGATGGGAGCAGTGGTTCAAATTGATCAGGTGAGCGATATAGTTCAGACATTGTTTGCGTACTCATCTATCATTCTAAGTACTTGTTCCTGAATAGTAAATCTATATTTATGCGTACTAAACTGCGTACTTAAAAGAGTGCCATTTCATCGATCGACCTGTTTGCCTTTGTTGCCCAGCGGCATGCCCTTTTGTACCGACCGACTACACAGAAACGCCTAAGTCCAAAGGGGATGCGAAACCTTCAACTGCTTTGCTAGCGCTCGCATTCGGCCCCATGCCTCAGCCTTGGCAACGCCATCTTCCTTGTTCAATTGATTCACCACTGCGCGAAGCAGGGCAAGCTCACCTTTCTCCAGTAAGTCGTGCAGGTGGAAGGCATAGTCCCCAAGATGCACATGCTCTGTCAGGGCAGCTTGCGGGAAGTTCAGTTACTAGGTTCTTGAGGCCGGTCATCGGCCATTCATGGCGGCCCGCATCGTGCCCAGTGCCAACTGCGGCAGTGGGACGAAACGGCAAACACCGATGACTCCACCGAAGAAGCACAATGGATGCTGTTAATCAGCATCCAATTTGGAGATTTCATGGCGCACGATTCCGCGGCAGACTCAACCACCACATGTAGCTCAAGCTTAATCAGCGTCGATGAGAAAAAGCGCATGCGCGAAAGGGTAGAAAAACTCAACAGCCTGCCTGTGACTGCCAGCGAGGGCAGCATAGAACTTGCCAGTGGTCGCCTGGACTACAGTGCCACGGCCGGATTCGTTCCGATTGTGATGGACGGGTCGCAGACGCACAAAGGTGAGCCAGATGCCGCGCTGTTCGTCACGAGCTACCAACTGGTCGGTGTAGATTCACCGGCGAAGAAAGCTGCACGTCCGATTCTGTTTGCGTTCAATGGCGGGCCGGGCTCGGCGTCCATTTGGCTGCATCTGGGCGCACTTGGGCCCAAGCGCGTTCGCATCAACGATGACGGCAGCATGCCAACCCCGCCTTATGCCGTGCAGGACAACCCGTACTCGTGGCTGGAGCATTTTGACCTGGTTTTTGTCGATCCACCGCACACGGGTTACTCGCTCACCGCCAGCGAAGAAGCCCGCAAAAAGATGCTGGGAGTGGATGGCGATGTGGACGCGCTGGCGGAGTGCATCCGGTTGCACCTGACACGCACGCAGCGCTGGAGTTCACCTGTATACCTGGCGGGTGAGAGCTATGGCACGACCCGCGGGGCGGCACTGGCCGACAAACTTCAGTCCCTGGGGGTGGCGCTGGCCGGCGTCATCCTGGTGTCGTGTGCCATGGATCTGCAAACCATAGCGTTTGAGGAGAAGAACGATTTACCTTTTGCCTTGTTTCTGCCCGCCTTTGCCGGCGTTGCGCAGTACCACGGAAAACTCAGGGGCAGCATCGGTCAATCTGCCACAGCCGCACGCGCGGCCGGGGAAGCGTTTGTCCATGAAGACTACTTGAAAGCCTTGCATCAGGGTTCACGACTTTCGGTCCGAGACAAAACCCGACTGGCAAAACGTATGGCCGAGTTGACGGGGCTGAGCGCTGATCTGATAGCAGACCACAACCTGCGCATCAGCGACCAGGACTTCTTCTTTGAACTGATGCGCGTCGAGGGCCGGCAGGTGGGCAGACTCGAAGCACGGGTCACGGGTCCGTTGGCTGCGCGCAAGTCGCGGCAATGGGAATTCGACCCCGGAATCGAAGCCATCGCCGCGCCCTACACCATGGCGTCCAACGCCTACATGAGCGACGTGCTGGGCGTGCACACGGACCAGAAGTACGAAATTCTGTCGATGGAAGTCAACAAGAACTGGAACTGGCTGCAGGGCGAGCGCAAGGGCAACAGCTTTACCAGCACCAGCGGCTCGCTGGCCAGAGCGATGCGGCGCAACCCCCATCTGCGGGTGCTGGTAGCCAGCGGCTACTACGATCTGGGCACGCCCTACTGCGCCTCAGACTACTCGCTGGCTCAACTTGACTTGCCACCCGACGTGCTCAAACGCGTCACACATCACTATTACGACGCCGGCCACATGATGTACACGCGCGACGCGGACCTCAAGAAGTTGAAGGATGATTTGGCACAGTGGCTACAGGGATAAATATGTTTCGCACTCAATACCTCGATTACATCGACCTCACCGCCCAGCTCAACGCCTGGGCTCAGTCCTATCCGGAATTCGTTACCCTGAGCTCGCTGGGCAAGAGCGCTGAAGGGCGCGACATTCCCATACTCACCATTGGCCGCAATCCGGACCAATATCGCCCGGCGGTGTGGATAGACGGCAATATGCACGCCACCGAAGTGTGCGGCACCAGCGTGGCCTTGGCGATCGCCGAAGACGTGATTGCCATTTACCAGGGCAAGGACGAGGCTGGCGGCAAGCCGCTCCCGGCGCACATGGCGGACGCCATCCGCAACACGCTCTTCTACGTGGTCCCGCGCATTTCGCCAGACGGAGCGGAAGCCATTCTGAAGACCGGGCGCTATGTGCGCTCCAGCCCGGTGAACGACCGGGTCCATCAGTCGCATGCATATTGGGAGGCTTTTGACGTCGATGACGACGGCCTCATGGGCTACATGCGCCAGCAAGATGCACAGGGCGAATTGGTGGAATTGCGCGGCGACGACGGACTGCCGCTGGACCCGCCGGTGATGGTGCCGCGCCTGCCCGAAGATGCAGGCCCGTTCTACAAGCTCTACCCGGAAGGGCACATCGTCAACTTTGACGGGCAACGCATTCCGGACCCGCATTTTCTGTCGGACAACCTTTACGACTTCAACCGTAATTTTGCGCACGAATGGAAGCCGCAGCACGATCAGGAAGGCGCGGGGCACTTTCCCGGCAGCGCACCCGAAACCCGCGCCGTCATGGAATTTGCCATCGCGCATCCGCATATTTTTACCTGGCTTAACCTGCACACTTTTGGTGGCGTACTGATCCGTCCGCTGGGCGACAAGGCCGACAACAAAATGGATCAGACCGACCTGGCCATGTACCGGCAGGTCGAGGCCTGGATGACGGAGCACACCGGCTACGCCACAGTGAGCGGGTTTCATGAATTCTTGTACGAACCCGACAAGCCTTTGCACGGCGATCTCAGCGACTGGGCCTACCACCAGCGAGGCTGCCTGGCGTACGTGGTGGAGTTGTGGGACCTGTTCGCCCAAATCGACATTGCCCGCAAGAAGCCGTTTGTCGACCACTATGCAAAATTGGAGCGCAAGGACTTTTTGGCGCTGTGGAAAATGGACCGTGAAGTCAACCAGGGGCGCATCTTCAAGACCTGGCGCAAGACCCGGCACCCGCAACTGGGAGAGGTCGAGGTGGGTGGATTTGATGGACGGGTGGGCATCAGCAACCCACCGTACGAAAAACTGGCTGAAACCTGTGCAGCGCAGAGCGCAGCTTTCTTGCGCGTTGCGGCGCTGGTGCCACGGGTCAGCATGGAAGTTGTAAAGACAGAAAATTTAGGCGATTCCCACACCCGGGTGGAACTGCGGGTGATCAACAGCGGCTACCTGGGCACCTATGGTTTGTCGTCGGCCAAGAGTTTGCCGCATGTGGAGCGGCTGCGCCTCAGCGTCGAAGGCGACAACTTCAAGATCGTGGCGCCTGGCGAGGCGGTAATCGATATCGGTCACCTCGATGGCTGGGGCACCGGTTTGCATCACGGCATCAGCATCTTCATGCCTTGGACGCGTGGCAATGTGCATGAAAAGAATGTGACCTTGGTCGTGCAAGGCAGTGGCCACTTGCGCCTGAAAGTGGGCAGTTGCCGCGTGGGCTGGCAAACCAAGGTTGTAGCCATCGATTGATTTGCACTTGTCCGCGCTCCTACCATCGCAGGCCGGGTCAGAATTCAGCATTCATCGTTAGGAAGATACGCCATGCAGGACGCCCGAGCCAGAGCAGACGTTCCGGTAGCAATGACCTGGAACCTTAACGACCTATTTCCCGACCCTGCGGATTGGGAGGCCGAACTTGAAGCCCTGGACGCGGCACGGTCCGATGTGAAACCATACCAGGGGCGGCTGGGGGACAGCGCGGCGACCCTGTTGGCGTGCCTGAACACGGTGGAGGTGCTGCAACTGCGCTTCGTGCGCGTTTCCACCTTTGCCTACCTGCGCAACGCGCAAGACGGGACCAAGCCGCAACACCAGGCCGCCATGGCACGCTCCGCCCTCACACCTCGTCGGTCCAGTAGTCGAGGTCGTGACCCGCACGCGTCATGTGACGCAATCCACCGCCGAAAGCGCCGATCTTCTTCGAATCGGGGTACTCGCATATTTCCGCTGGCAACATGGTGCTGACGGACAGATAGGTAAGTTCGTCGTCGGAGTCGTTGATGATTTGGTGCGCCGTTTCCGGGCCACCCGTCGGGCAGCAGATCACGTCACCCGCGCGGATCGCCCGTGTCTCGTTGCCGTAGCGCAGCGTGCCTTTGCCCTTCACGATAAAAAACATCTCCTCTTCCCCGCGATGACTGTGGAAGGGGCACGAGCACTTTCCGGGGGGGACGACATCATAGGAATAGCCCAGTTCCTTTGCTCCGAGGAGCGGGCCGATACGTACAGCTTGGCACTCAAACTTGTCGCCTTTCGCGAAATGCTCGAGTTTCAATTGGTCTATGTTGGTAACTCTTGAGTCGATCACGTTCATCACGTCTATTTCTCCGTACAAAACTACACAGCGGATATCGATCGAGCATATTTTTGCAGACAGACCTAAGCTAGCAACTGCTGCGCTGGAGCCGGCCACAAGAAGATGCAAAGATCGCAGGCCGAGCGACAGCTTACTCCTTGCCGTCAGGTTCGGTGGATGTCTGCTCTGCCCTGGCACCACGGTCAGCAATGGGCACGTTGTTCTTGTTCGCCAGTGACCGCAGCCTTGCAACCTGACTTTTAAGTCGGCTTTGCGACTGGCCATGCATGGATGGCAATCAAAGGGGTCGACCAGGTGCAGAAGTAGTTTTTCGCTCTCCGATTCGGTCATTAGGATGCTGAAAAAACCGACAGCGGTCGTTCGACAACGAAAGTCAATTTTTCCGAATGGTCGTCGGCAGTGCAGCGCAGCACGAACACCACCTGCTGTCACGGCGCTCGCATAATTGCACTATGAAAGTCATCTTCAAGCCTATTTATTTGAGCTGTGTTCTCGGAGTGGGAAGTGGTGTTGCCTGGGGCGCTACGGTGCAACACTTGGAGCTAAAAGCTGACGGACACACTTGGACCTACCACCTGCACGTCCCACCTCAAGCGAGCGCAAGTGGTGCACCGCTGGTCCTGGTTTTTCATGGTGCAGGCGGCAATGGAAAAGACTACCTCACCAAAAATGGTTGGGCCGCCCTAAGTGAACAGGAAGGGTTTGTGGTTGTGGCACCCGACGGCCTACCGGCCCTGCCACGTATGCCTGCCAACTTTCGCATCAACCCACGCCTTTGGAACAGTGGTCAACTCAATGCCAAGTCCCCCCGCGCCAAGATCAACGACATGGCCTTTGTGAACGCGCTGCTGGACGATGTTGCCCAGCGCACTTCCGTTGACAAAAATCGCATCTACGCCACCGGGCATTCAAATGGTGCTGGAATGACGTTCAAGATCGGAGCCGAACTATCCAGCCTTTTTGCCGGTATCGCGACCGTAATGGGATTGAATAGCAGTGAAGGTGCACACCCAACGAAGGCTTTGCCAACCTTGATGCTAATCGGAACGCGCGATCCGCTCAACCCGATCGAGGGCGGCGAGCGCCAGCTCCCGTGGGGCAAAAGTACGGTGCCGCAGGTGTCACAGGGCATACAGGCTTGGTCGCAGAGTCTGAATTGCACAACCCCAGCTGTCCAAGAGCGCGACGATGACCAGGTCACCATAGAGCGTTTCACCCATTGCCGCGATGGTGCCACTTACACAATTTGGTACCTCAAAGGTCAGGGCCATGCTTGGCCCGGCGGGCAAGAGTCCGGCCTGCCTGAATCGGTGATGGGTCCCAACGTCACCCGAGTTAACGCCACGGCTTTGATTTGGCAATTTTTCTCAAGCCTTCCCCACTAAGACGAACCGGTTCCTCCCTTGTACCTTGGCTTGCTAAAGCTCCTAAACTGCTCGTAACGGAATGCAGCAGTGCCGCGGTTGCAGTCATTGAGTTTTTGGCCGTGGCGGTCTTGTAAAGACACTCAGACGACATTCGATTTTCGCAACCACCTCCTCCATTGGTCATAAGATTGGTTATGCAAACCGAGCCGGACTGGGATCTGGCAGAGCAACCCGCTCCAGACTACAAGGTCGATCAGCGCGTCAGCTATTGAAGTGGGTACCGGAGTTTGTCTGCGTAACTGTCCAGCACCTTGGCAACCTTGAGCAAGCGCCGATCACTGAAAC
>Ga0194060_10002413_pt1 | contig 13310 bp, 8 predicted proteins | sample SepL225m_MetaG_FD_163427 | JGI IMG/M metagenome (GOLD analysis project Ga0194060, IMG submission 163427) | Anoxic zone freshwater microbial communities from boreal shield lake in IISD Experimental Lakes Area, Ontario, Canada - Sep2016-L222-5m | ecosystem: Environmental > Aquatic > Freshwater >... | reverse complement strand
GTAGCCGCCTCTCGTAGAAGCCAGGGCTGCTCTAAAGTCCGGCCAGTTGAGGGAAGATCATGTTCTGCAGCCCTGAAATCCGAAGACCGAAGGCCGAAATCCGAAAGAAGGCCGAAATCCGAATTCCGAGAATGGCCTAATCCGCTTGGCTGCTGCTCCGCCGGGGGGGGCTATCAATTCGGACCTCGGCCTTCGGGTTTCTTTCGGCCTTCGGTCTTCGGGTCTCGGGCTTGGAGTGGCCGGGCCGACTTTAGAGCAGGCCTGGGCCTCTGGCATGGCGAATCACCTCTTCTTGAAATACAGCTCTTCCAGATTCCAGGTCAGGTGGTAAGGGCTCAGGACGGCAGGGCGGACATTGCCCACGTCTGCGCGGATGGCCGCTGCGGCAAAAGGTGCGACGGTGTAAATCATGGGCAGCTCCTCGGCCAGGATCACCTGTACTTCGTCGAAGCATTTCTTGCGCTGGGCGAAGTCGAGCGTCCGCATCTGGGCCTCCATGAGCGAGTCGATGCGAGCCTCCCATTCCGTCGAGGGAGTCTTCTGGAGGGGAAACCATTGGTGGAGTTCCTCGCTGGAGCGGAGCACATTAATCTGAGACGCGGGATCGCTGCCACCACCCCCCAGGCCCATCAGGGCGCATTCGTAATCAAAGGTCACGTTAATCCGCTCCACCAACGCCCGGTAGTCCATCGGCACATAGATGAGCTTGATACCGAGCTTCTTCAGATCGGCTACCATCAGGGCCGCCGCCTGTTCGCGAAGTGGATTGCCGCTATTGGAATAGAAGAGGATCTCGATCGCGGTTCCGTCGGCGTCCTTCATCAAGCCTTCGCCATTGCGATCCTGGATGCCGATCTCGGCCAGCAAACTCCGGGCGCGAGCGGGATCGAAGGCATAGCGCGGGACGTCGGGGTTGTTCCACCTCGGGTTTTCGGTGCCGATGAAGCCGTAGGCCGGCTGCGCGCGTCCGCCAAACACCTCGCGCACCAGGCGCTCACGATCAATGGCGCAGGAGACGGCCTGGCGGAACTTCTTGTTCCGAAACCATTTCAGCCGAGCCGGATTGACGATGGGTTTGCCCTGGGCGTTGGTGCCGGTGTTCTGGTTGAACCAGAGGAAGTCTCGTTCGGCGCCGACGCCGAGGTCGAGGAGCCGAAACCGGCCGCTGGCTGAGACTTGCTTGAACTGGGCATACTGCTGCGCGCGCACCGTATCGCAGACGTCGCTCTTGCCACCCAGGAACCAGGCCGGTTCGCTCGCCGCACTTCCGCCGACGGTGAACATCACCTCGTCAAACCACGGCAGGCGGTGGCCTTGCCGGTCGGCCACCCAATATTCCGGATTGCGCTCCAGCAGGGTGGTATTTCCGAGGCGGAACTCCTTGAGGCGATACGGGCCGCACCCGACGATCCGGCCCGGCTTCGAGTTGACGCCGTAAGCGGCAGGAAAGACCTTTGCCGCGACCGCCGTTTGCAGGACGTGTTTGGGCAGGATCGGCACCGTGCCAAAGTATTCGAGGAACGGGGCGAAGGGCTCCGGCGTGACCACTTGCACCGTGGCGTCGTCCACTTTCGTCACCGCGAAGCTCTGCCCGCCGATGCGGAACAGGTCATACGTGCCCGGGTTGAACTCCCGGTTGTACATGATGTCGTTCCAGGTAAAGGTGACGTCTTCAGCCGTGAACGGATGGCCGTCGCTCCAGTGAACCCCCCGGCGCAGTTTGAAAGTCCACGTCTTCTGGTCCGGCGCGACGGACCAGGACTCGGCCAGCCCGGGGCCGGGCTGCTGCGCAGCCGCGTCCAACATGACCAGCGGGGCGAATAGCAGGCGGACGACCCCATCCGACGCGCTGTCAAAAGCAAACAGGGGATTGAATGTCCTCGGACTGGCGCTGGCGCCGATCACGAATCGCCCGCCCGGCTGGCCGGGATCGCCCTTAGCAACGAGCGGAGACGGGGGCAGGGGATGAGCGGCATCAACCTTGGGACCGGCTGATTTGCCGCACCCAGCCAGCACTGATACGCAAGCGAGCATCGCGATGCGAGAAAAGGCAGGTGCAGTCATTGTAACGCGCTCCTTCTATCGCATTCGCCTGGCGCAAGCAAGGGCGCAGCACTTGGGACTCGACTCAGACGGCTGTCTTGGCGAACCTTCGAGCCATGAGTGGTCTAACTGGCGAGATACGTCCAAAGAGTCCCCGGAAGTTTGGGGTGGTATTCCCCCGCGGCGCTGCTGGCTTGCGCCCGCGCGCGCCGCAGCCGGCTCGTGGGGTGGCAAGTGGCCTGAGCCGGGTGATCGGAGTTACCTTGTTGATGCTCCTGATCTCGCGAGCCTTCTGTGCCGATGTGACGCCGGCGGCGTTATCCCAAGCGGGCGAAGTTCTTGAGACCGAACATATCTTCATCTGCTTAATCTTCGCGCCGGACAACAGGGGAACAAATACGACCATCACCGCGCTCCGGCGGCTCGGGGCTCGCAAGCAAGGAGCCACCTGGAGCTATACCAACACTCGGCAAAAGAAAGCGTTTGAGATCCACCTGGTGGTGAATAGCAGCGATATGGCGAAGGCGCTTTATACAGAGAAGGCGCACATCATTATCCGGGGCCACTCCAATTTCGGACTGGGCGGCGTCTATGCCACCGGCAAGGAGTTTGCGGCGCAGGCGATAAGCAGCATTCGCTACATGGATGACGACCGGTTGGTCAATTACTCATCGCCATGGGTGGCGGTGAATGTTCCGAGGTTGTTGGCGCACCAGAGCTTCCCGAACTGGTGGCCGGTGTTCAAAGACGGTACCAGTGCGATCATGCCTTATGATTTCCACGACCCGCGGGGAGACCCGCCCTATAATTATTATCTGACCTATCAAGTGCCGGGAGATCCGACGTGGTATAGAATTGAAACCGTCAACAACAGCGCCTTGGAGCGTTTCCCCGGATGTGACAAGCCGGCGTGGCACGCCGCAGACGGAACCACGCCAGACCCGGAGAATCCAGATCACGCCCAGTATTTTTTAACCAACACGAACGGAGCGTTTGAAACCGTCGGGAGATGGCTGGGGTCCAGTGCTGGAGGTGGTTACCTCGGAACTGGTTACCTCTATGCCCCGGCGGGCACAGGTCTCAACCAGGTGGCATGGTTCTTTACGATTCCAACGCCCGGAACCTACACCATCTCCGCCCGCTGGCCGGCCTCGGCGCGCAACGTGGCGAGCGCCCAGTATTCCGTGACACATGCGCAGGGGACGACGACGGCGAGCGTGAACCAGAAGATTAACGGCGGGAACTGGAACAAACTGGGCGCCTTTGTTTTCGACGCCGGAGAGTATGCCGTGGTTCTAACGGACAAGCCCGGCTCCGGCACTGGCACCGTAGTCGCTGACGCGGTGCGGATCACTGGCGTGACCAATGGCGGCATCTTTGACCAGACCATCGATAATTCCGCCTGTCCGAAGGCGCACTTCGGCAAGAAGACGATCGTCTTCCGCAAGGATCTCCCGATTGACCCGGAGAAACTGCGCTACACGAGAATGTATTACGACGGGTGCTATTCGGGGCAGTATTTCCTGGGCACTTTCCACCGGGGGCTTACGTTCTATACCGTCAATGACTCGGATATGCACGGGTTCGAAACGTATCTAAAGCTCTACTTTGGTGGTGCCAGCGACGAGGATATCTGGGCGGCGATACAGCACCTCCAGCCCGTGTATGATTATTATGACTTCACCAAGTCCCCGGCCGACCAGGCAACGGTGCAGGCTCAAAGCCGCCTGGTGCCGGCGGTCCCTAGCGCGAACCAGGAGGCGTTGACCCGCCCATTGGCCGCTATTTCTGCGGTGCGGGCGCTGGACACGCTGAAAGGCGACGAATTCATTCACGATGCGGCACTGTCGCGCCAAGCGGTGCTGCGGGCCTTCGGCCACCGAAAAGCGGAAGGGATTGCGCTGGCGCTAAAGCAGATGACATTGCCGGTGCTGAAGAGCGGGGAGGCACGGGCGCAAAGCCGGGTTGACGATTTCGTTGCGGCGCAGAGTATCCTGGAGGCATTCCCTGATGAATCAGTCCCCGCTCTCCGGGCCCTCTACGGTCGGAGCAATGCGCTAACGCGTGGTAATATTGTCCGCGGTTCGGGCGGAATCCCTGGCGGTGATGCAGTCAGGGGTCTGCTGGTCGGGGCCCTGGAGGACAAGAGCATTTGTGAAGAAGCAAGTCCGGAGTCGGTCGGGGAACCCTTACGGGTGTGTGATGTGGCTTACAACCAACTGGTGCTTCGCTGCCGGGTGAAAGACGTGCTTCGCACAATCGGCCCCGGGCATAGGGTGGAGATCCGGGACTACCATATCGGCATCCTGAAGACGAAGCTGTGAGCTGGCCCTTTCCGACAAATTCCACCAAACACTTGCTCGCTTCCCTGGCCGTAGTTGCGTCCCTGATTACAGCTTCGGCAGCAAACAGCCCGCTGCTGCCACGACCGCAGCAGGTGCAATATGACAACGGCACTCTGGCGCTGCGCGGCCTCTCCATTCACTTCGCCATGGCACCCTGTGCGGAGGACCGCTTCGCGGCGGAGCAGTTGGCCTCTCGGCTATCGGCGATTGGCCATTCCCAGATACCGATTGGGAAAGGCAAAGCTTCCGGACCAGCTATTGTCCTGAACCGCACTGCTGCGGGCGGCGCCCTGCCTGGTGACAACGAAATCACCGGCCCCGACTCGCGCGAAGCCTATTCCCTCCAAGTTACCCAGAAGCGCGCGGAGATTCGCGCCGCTTCATCCGCCGGCCTCTTCTACGGCGTCCAGACCCTGCTGCAAATGGCAGAGGGCTCGGGGCCAGAGGCGGCGCTGCCCACAGCCACGATTCGCGACTGGCCCGCGCTCGCTTACCGCGGCTTTATGATGGACCTTAGCCACGGCCAGTTGCTGCGCGTCTCCGAAATCGAACGGCAGCTTGACCTGCTGGCCCGCTTCAAGGCCAACCAGTATTATTTCTACTCCGAAGCGAGCATCGAGTTCGAGGGCTACGAGCTGGTCAATCCCGACGCCCGCTACACGCGCGACGAGGTCCGGCACATCATCGACTACGCGCGCCAACGCCACATTGACGTGGTCCCCTGCATGGAGCTTTACGGCCACATGCACGACCTGTTCCGCGTCGAGAAGTTCGCCGACCTCGGCCTGCCACGCTACGGCGATGAGTTTGACCCCCGCAACCCGCGGGTGCTGGCGGTGCTCAGCGATTGGGTGGCGCAGACGGCCAAACTGTTTCCCAGCCCCTGGTATCATGTCGGCTTCGACGAGCCTTGGTCGCTGGGCAAGATCGGCATGGAGCCGGGCAAGGACCCTTTCAAGACCTTCATCGAAGTGCTCCGCCACGTCGCGGGCGAGGCGCAACGCAACGGCAAGCGGCTCTTATTCTGGGCGGACATCAACCAGGGTGCCAGCACCCTGTCCAACCATCCCGAACTGATCCGCGAGCTGCCCGGCGGCGCCATCGCTGTCCCGTGGATCTATGATGCACGCACCAGTTACAACCCCTTCGTGCAGCCCCTGGCCGAAGCCAACGTCCCAACCGTCGTCGCACCGGCCGTTTGGAACTGGAACGAGATCTTCCCCGATTACCATCGTTCTTTCGTCAACATCAACGGCCTGACCGCCGCAGGGAGGAAGTTCAAGACGCTGGGCATTTTGACTACGGGTTGGACTGACTGCGCCCAGACGATCTACCGGCAGTCGTTGCCTGGCCTGGCCCTGAGCGCCGCCGCGGGATGGCAGGCCGGGCCGGTGGACACCAACACGTTCTTCGCGGATTACACCGCGCAGATGTATCCCCCAGCCGTAGCCGCCGAGGTCGCCCCCGCACTCGAGGAACTCGCCACTGTCCAGGACCTGTTCTGGAAGGTGTTCTCGGGCGCAACGCAGCTCGCCTTCTGGAACGATCCGCTTGAACCTGGCCGTCTGGCCCGGATCGAGAAGCACCAGACTGAGTTGCGCAAAGCGCGCCTGCTTGCTGAAAGCGCTCAGGAACGCCTCGCCCGCGCCCGCCGCCTCGCGCCTGCCGACCCCACGCTCAACAGTCTCGTGTTGGCCGCGCGCCTGTTCGACTATCTCGGCATGAAGTGGCTTTATGCCGTCGAATGGGCCGACTACTTCCGTCAGTTACAAGCCAACCCGGACCCCAAACTGGTGGATCTCTACATCGGCAACCAAATGAACGCCCAGGATCACGGCATGCTAGCCGATCTGCGAGATGCCATCAGCGGCCTGAAAGAACCTTACCGCGCGGCCTGGCTGGAGGAAGCCACTCCCTACCGTCTGCCGAATGCCTTGATGCGGTTCGACGCCGAGTGGCTCTATTGGCAAGCGGTCCAACAGGCCGTGACGGACAAAGTCTTGCATGGCCGGAACAAGAACGAGCCATTCCCCTCCATCGCGGTGATCCGGCCGGCACGGCAGACGAAGGAGTGAGGGCGTGGTGGGCTAGTGGAGTGCTGGGTTCTCCAGCACTGCTCCGAAACTGTATTACGCGTGATTGAATCCGCTTCGGGCGACAGATGGCCAAGAGGCTATTTTGCTGGCGGCGACTGCAGCGGCCTCGTGCGCGGACTGCGAGGCGGTGATCCCGCGCCCCTAGCTCCCTGCGCTTTCAACTGTTCATCCAGGATTTCCACCCCGGCTTCTGTTCTAAGGCGGGCGATGTAAGCGGGGAACTGCTGTCCAATCGCTTCCTTAGTCAGCATATTCCTGATATCGGAGGCGGCGTTGGCAAACTCGATCTTGTGCGCTGGAATCTTTTCGCTCACCTTGATAATGTGGTAGCCGTAAGAGGAGGTCACAATGTCGCCGATCTGGTTGGTGTTCATGGCAAAAGCAGCGGCCTCAACCTCCGCCACCATCTGGCCATGTGAGATCGTGTATTCGCCGCCCCTTGCTTTGGAAACAGGGTCCTCCGAGTATTCCCTGGCGAGCTTGGCGAAATCTTCCCCGGCGCGAGCGCGCTTGAGCAGGGCTTCGGCTTCTTTGCGCTTGGCCGCCTTCTGGTCGTCTGGGATCGGAGCGCTGGTCTTGGGGTCAACTGCGGTTAAGAGAATATGGCTGGCGCGAACGGCCTCCGGCGCTTCGAACTGCGTCGGGTTTTCATCATAGAACTTTCTAACCTCCTGGTCAGTAATGCTGACCTTGAATTCACGTTTGAGCACCGCTTCTCCGGTCAGCGCTTGGGTCCACTTGGCCAGCACCGCCTCCCGTGTGATTCCCATCAACTTCAACTCCGCATCGAAGGCCTCCTCCGAACCGAGCTTTGCCTTGGCCGCCACGAGTCGCTTCTGAGCCGCCTCTTTGCCCGCCGCTTTGTCGGCAGCCGTGGCTTTGGCGTTTAGGAGTTGGACATTGACCAGTTGCTCCAGGACTTGTCGTTCCACCTCGATAGTCTGCTCGGGTTTGATGGTACGGCCTTCAGCAGCCACTTGCGATATGACGCTCGCAACTTCTTTGTCCAATTGGCTGCGCCTGATTTCCACGCCTTTGCCTTTGGCCAGAATCGTTTCGCCGGAAGGGGTGGAGGACGAGCCTGCTGACGCTGCGTTGGTTGGCGCCGGTTGCGCGGCTGGCGCGCGCCCGGACGCCAGCACGGCGACCGCGACCAAGAGGACTAATGGATTCAGGGCTATCTTCATATATGAATTCGATATGCAGCTAGGGCTTGCTCGGAATACCTGCGGTGATCCCCAGGTATTTGCTAAGCAAGCTCATCAGGTGCGGGACGGAGTTCAACGGCCCAGAACTGATGGCATCACCTATTATCACTTGGGGCATGATCGGAGTTTCGCAGGAGATCCAGTTGGTATAGTGCAGCCGGCAATTGGCAACGACTTGCTCCTCCACCCACGGGTCTGCTGAGGCAGCCTGCAGTTTATCCGCGCCGACGAGTTGCGCCGCGTATTGGCGGGCCTGTTCCATCGGCGCTGGCTGCTCCGGGGCAAACACCCAGTCATCAAACTGACGATGGGCTTCAGGTTTGGCCCGCCAGACCGCCAACCCCAGCCGGGCATATTCGCAAGCGTTTGATACGGAATGAATGTGGCCAGGAAGATACGGATTGCAGTTGGTGGAGATCGGCATCGGCAGGCATACGATGCCCAGTTGGTTGCCGCACCGCCGCTGTGTCTCGGACAGAACAGGGTGCAGGGATCGGCAGTGCGGACAAGTGTAGTCAAACAGGCAAACGATTACGTTCGAGGCGCTGGGCGATCCCATCATGGGCAGCGTGTCTAGCTTGAGTAAGAACAGGTTGCTGTAAAGCGAGAGCACCCGGGGCGCAACCAACCGCGCATTGGGAGTCGGGGCTCCCGGAAGGGCCCTTGCCGCCAGGGCGGCGGCCAGCGCCGAAGCGTTGGTTCCCCTCGCGCCAGTCGGCGCAGTGGTTCGCGGGCCTTTGACAACATTCCGCTCCTTCTGCACCAGCAACTGGCCGCCGACCAGCACAGCGACGCCAGCCAAACCGAGCAAGGCCACGCCAACTATTGCCGCGCGCGGCACGCCGCGCTTGCCCGAACCGGCAGTCCACATCGGCGTGTCCGGGTCCACCGCCAGCGGTATCTTTCTCAGGCACAACAGTGCGGCCGCAAACCCGCAGGCATGGGCAGTCATGCAGAATTTGCAGAATGCCTTGATGACGAAGACCTGCAACCCCACGAACCACAGCGCTGCGCCTGCCACAATGACCGAAAGCGCAATCATGGCCGCCCAGGACCCGCGCTCGTCGTCCGGCGCAGGCCGTTTCTGCAAGAGAATCGTCCCTCCCAGCAGGGCCAAATAGACCAACAGCGCGGGCACGCTCACAGGAATGTCAAGCCAATAGGCCCACCGGCTATGCAACACCCTTTCGCAGCCTGACTCGGAACCGCACCCGGCCACCGGCCCGTTGTGGAGCGACGCCCACGCTAGATAGCCCGCCCCAGCTATCGCCACCGCAAGAAGGGCCCGCGCCCAGAGCAGCCAAGCGGGAGTTGCTGAGGTCATTGGATATGAGGGATTATCGGTCTCCATGTCCTTGCCCGACATCTCGGTTCCTGGTCTCGGTGAGCGCATTGGGCTCAGACGCCCGTGATAGGTGCACGCCGCGAGAAGATGCTTTAATCTGACCGCGGGCGACGTAGCGTAGCCATCGGTCCACTCACTGCGGGGCTGCTGGTTGCGGCTGCGGCTGCTGTGCGTCCGGGGCTGCTGCCGGCTGACTTGGAGGCGGGGCTGTCGCCGAAGACGGGTTGCGTCCTCGCGGGCTTTTTGGTTGGAAGCGAGGGTTAAACTTACTGGGTTTGCTGCCAGGAGGCCGGTAAGACCGTATGTTGCCGGATACAGCCACCTCAGGGGTGGTGGATGGCAATTTGAGCTGGTCAATGGCGTCAAGCACAGCCACTTTGTCGCGAGGATCAGTGATCTGCGGCAACGCCTGCTCGAGACCCGGTATGGCGGCAGTGTCATCCAATTGTACAATTGCATTCAGAGCCGCCTGGCGAACTTCCTTTTCCTTGCCTTCACGCAGGGCGGCCAATAGTACCGCCCTGCCTCCTGGTGTTGGCGAACCCTCGGCCTGTATATCAGTGATTTTTTGCACCAAGGTCTGTACATCTTCAGCCAGTGCCTGCGCCACGCCGTTCGTCGAACTTAGTTCCTGATGGTTGCTATGCGTCTCCGCCTGCGCCCCCGCATCCTCCGTTGGATTTGGCGTCACAGCGGCCCCGTCTCGGGATCCCCTCAGAATCACCATGGCTGCCACAAGACCAACCACGATTACCAGCGTTAGAATGACTACCTTTGGGCGCATAGATTGTCTAGATTTCTTCGTCTAAAAAGGCGCAGCCCACGGCTTGGCATCTCGCCCCGGCCATGGGCTGCGCTGAATTCTTGACGACTACCCGATACGCTTTTGGATCTGGATCCAAGCACGCTCACGGGCAGCCGTGAACGACTTGACTATTCCGCCGAACGAGACGGGATTTCGTGATACGAAAGCGCCGTAATGACGTTTACTTCGGAGTCGCCATAATAACCATAGCCATAACCGACGCCGTACCATGAGTCATACCATGGACGGTCGAGGCAGCAGGTGGTCGATTTCACAGACTTTTCGGCAAACGATGCGGTGCCGGTGATGAGCGAGCAGGTCTTGGCAACAAAGCCATATCCGTACGCAGGGTAGGTGGCACTGCCGAGGAAGTCCGGGACCGAGTCTGTCGAATTCAGCAACTGCAACTTCCAAGTATAGGTAACGATGCCCGCAAGGGTGAAACGCATCGTGTAAACATCCCATTCATGTTGGTCGATGGGATTTGCGACATTGTTAAATATGCTAGCATCGTAATCCAAGGCATCGGGAGTCAAGCCATCTTCGATTTCATACAGGCCTTCAATGCCCGCGTACTTACCACCAGCCCAGCCGACGTAGAGGCTGCTCTCCGGGTTCAGGTACGGATTCGAGAGCATATTATCAAAGCTCAGATACATGAAGTACTTGTCCTTACCGCTGCCTGCCGTAGCACTGCTACCGGCGCAGCAAGGCGGACCCTGCCGCTCTTGGAAGGTGAACTTCGAATCGGTAATGAAGCTATTGAGGTAGAAACAATCGTAGCATTCCACAACATCAAAGTTGAAGAAGAACGTGACATTGTCACATACCGAGGCGTTCTGATCCTTAACGAAGACCTGGCCCCAAGGTTGGTCATGACCCGGCGCCAAGCGACCGTCATCGGGATTAGCGTCGAAATTGCGACCAGTAGCAAGCCGACCCTCCAGCGCACCAAACGTTGAGGAGTACACACCTGGGTAGAACAGCCCTTCTCTATCACCAACAACAACTGCGTTAGTATAGAGCACATTGTTCTCAAGCGGCTGCTTTAGCCCGAAGAAGCCGCCCAGTTCGCCCTGAACGAGCACCAACTTGGCCTGAGAGCTGTAAGCATTGGGGTTCGCATATAGAACGATCGCGATCGCTCTTAGGATATCCGCCGTGGCCAGCTTCGTGGTCTTGGTCTTGTAAACTGTCGGTGGGGCGAGCCAAAGACCTGCGTTCGCTGTCGACGACGAGGTGCTGACGCTCACTTGGTTTTGCCGACTCAGGTTGAACGTTAGAACGTCCTCCTTCGCGTTCTGGGCGAACAATTGCGTTCCCGCGCATGCCGCCAGGGTTAATGCTGTGATTAGTATTCGTTTCATATTTATCTCGGTTCTGTTTTTGTTTTCTTATCTGTGCATTTTCTGTACGATGCGCAACCCTATTGGGCGCCTCATTCGTAAGCAGCTTCGCACGGCCGCCAAGCCGTCGTCAACTACTTTCTACACTTTTTTTCTTTCTGTTTTACTCGTTTTGTTTATTCCGTTGCACCCACCTTAGGATGCCTCATTGGTCACGGTATACTTCGAGCACAAGAGGGCGTCAACAAGTTTCGTCACTTTTTTTACTTCTTTTTTGCCCTTTTCCGGGGTTACTCCAGCTATTGATGTCTCTCATCGCAATGGGCGTGGCAACTGCGCCAGAGCCAGACACCACGTTCTCATCAACGCCTTCTGTCAGTTTCTTGCGGGCGCAAGCAACGCATCCTTTGAACGGTGGCGGGCGGTGACTGAAAAGTTTCAGAACTGCGGCAATATTCCAACATCCTGAACTGGCGCCTCTGCACCCGCGGGTCAACGCGCGGCAGGTTCTGGCTTCTCCGCACTCGCTGGCGGCGCCGGTTTGGTCTCCTTCATAACCGCCTTGCGGGATGCGAATCGTTTCTCCATGGTGCGCAGATAAGGTTCGGCGGTAGCTCTTTCCAGCGAATTCGTGGTCGAGGCGAGCGTCTGCTTAGCCAACGCGATGCCGCCCTCGGGCTGCCCGCTTTCAAAGAGCAAAATGGCGCGGGTCATGTTCAGGCGAAGGGTATTCGTTGGTGCCAGCTTCCCCGCCTGGTCAAGCGCTTCGGTGGCGAGAGCAAAGTCGCGGTTTGGGCAGCGGTCGTCGGTGGCGACCAGCATCGCAAACTCGCACAATAGGACGACGCTGTTGGTCCGGGCGGCGATGAGTTTCCGGCCGATTTGCCTGGCCCTGGGGTCGCCCTTGCGCGTGATAGCCCGATACTGCTCGACCTGCTCCCGCAAGGTATCCATTTTGATTGCCAGATCCAGGCGATAGCGGCCCGCGAGGATGTCCGCCACGACTTGGTCCAGCCCGAACAGGGGATGACCGTGCCAGAGCATTTTGCCGCCCTGGCCGATAACGAAGGCGTGCGGGATCTCCCGCTGTCCATACGCCAGCATGTAGCTCAGCGAGGTCTTTCGCTTGTCGTCCGCCGCGATCGCATATTCGATGGGCGGCTGCTGGCGGGCGACATAGTTCTTGATCATGTCTGCGGGTTCCTCGCTAATCCCGACCACTCTCACGCCCTGGTCTTTAAGGTTCCTCTGAAGTTCGTTAAGTTTTGCAATGACGGCGCCGTGGTCGTGGTTCCAAGTGGCCCATAGTTCCACGATGTAGATATTCGTGCCAGCAGCGACATCCAGCGGTGGGCCTTTGATCCAATTTGTCACCACCAACGGCGGGGCGGGGTCGCCAAGCGTTGAGATGGCGCCCGAAGCTGGGGAGAGGCCGGCGGCCAGAATTGCGAGCGAGATTCCGTACTTTCTTATCATGGTAATTAAGTCTTCCCAAGATGCAGGCGATGAGCAAGTTCCAAATTCCGAGCTGTGCCCGGGTGCTTTGAGATTGGGTACTTTGAGACTTGCAGTTTTGCGCGCTTGCCTAACAATTTCTGCCGCAATGCCACAAAACCGGAACCTTGAGCACCCCTGCCTTGTCTCGGCGTTACTGGTATTGGCGGTCCTGGCGGCCTATCTGCCGGTGATCGGGCTGAACTTTCTCACCTTCGACGACGATTGCTACGTCACCCGCAACCCTCAGGTTGTGGGCGGACTGACGTGGGCGGGGCTGCGCTGGGCTTTCACCCACGCCCATTGCGCCAACTGGCATCCTTTGACGTGGCTCTCGCACATGCTGGACTGCCAGCTTTACGGACTGAACCCGGCCGGCCATCACCTGACCAACTTGCTTTTTCACGCGACCAACGCCGTCCTGCTTTTCCTCTGGCTCCGCTCGCTCACCGCCGCGTTCTGGCGCAGCGCGTTGGTCGCGGCGCTTTTTGCCCTACATCCTTTGCACGTGGAATCGGTTGCCTGGGTGGCGGAACGCAAGGATGTGCTCAGCAGCTTTTTCGGTCTGCTCACGCTCATGGCTTACGGCCGATACGCGAAGAAGTCAGTAGTCGGTAATCAGTGGTCA
>Ga0194060_10002412_pt1 | contig 13315 bp, 12 predicted proteins | sample SepL225m_MetaG_FD_163427 | JGI IMG/M metagenome (GOLD analysis project Ga0194060, IMG submission 163427) | Anoxic zone freshwater microbial communities from boreal shield lake in IISD Experimental Lakes Area, Ontario, Canada - Sep2016-L222-5m | ecosystem: Environmental > Aquatic > Freshwater >... | reverse complement strand
GGTATCTGGAAAATGCAGAATGGCTGGCGCATGTTACCAGTGGGGATTATCAACACTATTATGCAAAACAATATCATTAATTAAATTTCCCTTTCGGGAACAGGTATATGAAAGGAATCATTTTAGCTGGAGGGTCGGGGACTCGGTTATATCCGATAACCATGGGGATCAGCAAGCAGCTGATGCCCATCTATGATAAACCAATGGTGTATTATCCATTGAGTACGTTGATGTTGGCAGGGATAAAAGACATTCTTATTATCACAACACCGCAAGACCAGGAGCAATTCAGGCGTTTACTCGGCGATGGTAGTCAGTGGGGTTGTAATATCTCTTATGCAAAACAGGAAGTACCCAACGGACTGGCACAGGCATTTGTAATTGGCGAATCGTTTATTGGTACAGATAGTGTGGCATTGGTGTTGGGCGATAATATTTTTTACGGAAGTGGGTTTAGTAAACTGGTACAAGCCAGTGTTGATCCGGATGGTGCAGTAATATTTGCTTATCCGGTAAATGATCCTGAGCGTTATGGTGTGGTGGAATTTGATGCTGATAAAAATGCGATAAGCATTGAAGAAAAACCTGCAAAACCCAAGAGCAATTATGCAGTACCGGGTTTATATTTCTATGATAATTCGGTGGTATCCATTGCCAAGAATATTGCTCCCAGTATCCGTGGTGAGTATGAGATCACTACGGTAAATGATCATTACTTGCAGCAGAAGAAATTAAAAGTGGCGGTACTTGATCGTGGCTTTGCCTGGCTGGATACCGGAACCTTTGAATCTTTACACGATGCGGCTGAATATGTACGGGTAATTGAAAAAAGACAGGGCCTCAAGATTGGTTGTCCTGAAGAGATCGCCTATCGCATGGGCTTTATCAGTAAAGCGCAACTGATGCAACTGGCAGATGGGTTGGAGAAGAGTGGGTATGGGGAGTATTTGAGGAAGGTGGGGGAGTGAGGGATAAATTAAAAAATGAATTCTAGTTTTTTAAAATGAGACAATCAACTTATACATTTTACTATATTGAACGATGCGAAATGTGTGGAGATAGTACCGCAGCTCACCATGTTTTAGGTAATCGGCTAAATCAAACTCAGGGAATTTCGCCTAAGTCAAAAACCGGCATATCCGTTACTGTGGTAAAATGTGATAATTGCAAATTAATTTATTCGCAGCCTTTACCTATTCCACAGACAATTCAAGATCATTATAATACACCCCCTGAAAGTTATTGGGGCGAAGATTATTTTAATGTAGATGAAAATTATTTTTCTAATGAGATTAATATAGTAAGAGACTTGCTTTCTTTTACTCCAGGAATGATTTCTTTGGATATAGGTGCAGGTCTTGGAAAATGTATGCTTGCTATGGAAAAAGTAGGGTTTAACTCTTATGGGATTGAGCCTTCCATTCTTTTTTATAATAGAGCTATCTCCAAGATGGGTATATCAAAAGAAAAATTACAAATGGGTATGGTTGAAAATGTAACCTACCCCGAGAATAAATTTGATTTTATAACATACGGAGCAGTTTTTGAACATCTATATCATCCTGCAGAAAGTTTAGAGAAATCATTAGCTTGGTTACGGCCTGGAGGCATTATTCATATTGAAGTTCCGTCATCAAAATATTTTATAGCTCGTTTGATAAATTTTTATTATAAAATTTGTAGAACAACTTATGTCTCAAATTTAAGCCCAATGCACACACCTTTTCATTTATATGAGTTTGATTTAAAATCGTTTGAAAAACTAGGCGAAAAATTAAATTATAAAATTCAAAAGTATGAATACCATGTTTGCGAAATATCTTTTATTCCAAAAATATTAAAACCACTATTCCATTATTTTATGAAAGTTACAAATACAGGAATGCAGCTTACTGTCTATTTAAAGAAGTGATACAATTGTTTAAATCTAAGGCCTGATGGTATAGCAATATAAATTATGGGTATGATTTATTTGTTAATAATACTATAGGGCTAGTATTATTAATCAGATAATATTTTAATAAAAGCTGAGATATTTTAAGTCAGGTAAAAAGCCAGAATAGAATTGGTTAATAATTATTTTTACGTAAAATATTTACGTCTTAATAGAGTAAAAAATATGAGTTTATAAAAATCAGATTGATACCAGTGAAGCCAAAATATATATAAATATTCATATTGGATTATATCTTGTGAAGTTCTTTAGTTGGCATAAGATATAGAAAGTTGTTCGAGTTTGAATATAATATCACATTTTGTTAATTTGGAATTATGCTTTGAAAATAATAATATTTGGCTTGGTGTAAATAATAATATTCCTATACCAAAATATCTAAATGTAATAAGTAAATTAGAAATGATTTGAAAAAGAATAGGGTTTTAATATATTTTCCAACCAATGCTCGTGCGGTTGATCAACAAAGTGTGATGGAATTATTGTGTAATATGCACTATGAAGTTTATTTATTGACTTGGCAAGAACCCGGTGATTTGCATAAAAATGTTGAAAAATTTGGCGTAAAAGTATTTTCAACTGGTCTAAAGAAAAATAATGGAATTAAAGGATATATAGATAATATCCGGTTTCTAACAAAGTTTATAAAAAAACACAAAATAGATTTTGTATTTGCACATTTACAGGCTTTAGGTATGATTTCTGGGATTGCAAGATGGTTTGTTTCTTTTAAGCTTTATTATTTCAGGCACAATACCAACGCACATATTTTAGATGGGAATTTTAATTCGAAACTGATAAATAATTTAACCAATTTGGTGGTGCCAAAAATTGTTGCTGTGAGTAAAAGTGTAGAAGAATATTTAATTAAATCGGAGAAGATTAACCGGGATAAGATAGTTCAAATTAATTATGCTTTTAATTTTCAACAATATCTACTTAGTGATTATACAGGCGTCTCCAAAAATATAAGAGCTGAGTTTAAGGCTGAAATATTATTAATTTGTATTGGCAGGTTTGTTCCATTAAAACGCCATATATTAATGTTTGAGACAATAAAACAGTTAATTAAAAAAAAGGTTGATGTTAAATTGATTTGTTTGGGGGATGGAGAATTAAGAAATGAATTTGAAAGGTATATTGTAGCAAACAGTTTAACTGAATTTATTTATTTATTGGGGAATAAAAAAAATGTTTTGGATTACTTGGAAGCGGCCGACGCCTTGTTACATTTTTCTGAAACAGAATCATTAGGAATGGTTGTACTTGAAAGTGGCCTTGTAAAGCGTCCGGTAGTTGTTTGTGATTCTGTTGGAGTATTTAATGATTTTATGGTTGATGGAGTAAATGGATATTTAATTTCGAAAGAAAATCCGGCGAATGATGCAGTTAGAATTATTTCAGATGTTAACCCCAAAAAATTTGAAAAAATGGGCGAACTATTATATGTAACTGTTCACAGAGAATTTGACATCAGTAATGTGAAGGCAGATTATGAAAAACTTTTAAATATTGACTTAAACTAATGCATGGAAGATGTAAATTATAAATATAAAATTGGCTTCAGGACTAGGATTTTAAATGTCTTTAGAATATTTTTCCAAAACTCAAAATTTGAAAAATGGCTAGTTGCCAGAACAATTGGGAAACCTATTAATAATTTTTGGTGTAAAGTTATACCTCCCGCTTATACATATCAAAATAATTCAATTCGAAGTGTAGAAAGAGATTCAATAAATTATATATTAGATATTTCCAATGTAATGGACCATAGTGCATATTTCGGTTATGTAGATGGGTCTCATGATTTCTTAATTAATTTGGCCCAAAATAATGATGTGATTTTTGATGTAGGAAGTAACATTGGAACGACTACGTTGCCTTTTGCAAAGGTCATAAATGATGGTACCATCTACTCATTTGAACCAGATAAGACAAATTTTAAACGGATCTTCGAGAACATAAAGTTGAACCCTAGTTTAGTAAGTAAAATTAAATTAATTAATATTGGAATTGGCAGCGAAAAGGGGAAAGGAAATTTATATAAAGTGGATGATAATAATCCTGGGATGAATAGAATTTTACCTAGTGGTATTTTTAAGTTTGAGGAAATTGAAATTGACACTTTAGATAATTTTGTAATTGAAAATAATATAATAAAACTTGACTTGATCAAAATAGATGTAGAGGGATATGAATTGGAGGTTTTAAAAGGTGCTGTTAATACATTAAAAAAGCACAAGCCAAAATTATTTATAGAGATTGATGACGATAACTTAAAAGGAAATGGGGTGTCCGCTAAAGAATTGATTTCTTTTGTTTCTAAATTGAAATATTCATGTTATAATGTTTTGACTAATGATATCGTTACTGAAAACTATAATTTTGAACACTGTCACTTCGATATATTTTGTAACTATAAATAATTCTTGATGAAAAAAATATTGATTACTGGGGGAGCGGGCAATATTGGTAGCGCTTTGGCTCATAAACTAGTTACCAACGAAGATAATTTTGTTGTTATTGTAGATAATTTGATAACAGGTTCAAAGTTAAAATTACCATCGTCAAATTATTCTAACTGGAAATTTATTCAAGCTGATGCAAATAAATTTGAAGAATTATCTACAATAATGTTATGCTATGGCTTTGATTTTGTGTTTCATTATGCCGCATTGGTTGGAGTTCAACGAACACTAGATAACCCCATAAAAGTTTTAGAAGATATACAGGGGATAAAACATATTTTGAATTTGGCAAAAAATACTGGTGTAAATAGAGTGTTTTATTCATCATCCTCTGAAGTGTATGGTGAGCCAGTTGAATTCCCGCAAAATGAACATACTACACCACTTAACTCAAAATTGCCTTATGCTATTGTAAAAAATGTTGGCGAGGCTTTTTTAAAATCATATAAGCGAAGCTTTGATCTAGATTACACTATTTTTAGATTCTTTAATACTTATGGGCCCAATCAAAGTCAAGATTTTGTGATGTCTAAATTTATTCATGCTGCTTTATTAAACAAACCAATACATTTATTTGGAGATGGAAGTCAGACACGAACATTTTGTTTTGTTGACGATAATATTGAAGCCACTACAAACGCTCTATATCAAAATCTGTATGTAAATGATGTGGTAAATGTTGGCTCAGACATAGAATTGAGTATTAAGGAGTTGGCGAATTTAGTCATTAAAACAGTTGGTTCTAAATCGGAAATAATTCATTTGCCAGCATTGGTTGAGGGGGATATGACCAGACGGAAGCCCGATATAACAAAAATGAAAAATTTACTTAATCGAAAAATGATTACTGTAGAGGAAGGAATTGAAAGAATGATTAAGCACATTAAAGAGAAATTGTAAATGGAAGGAAAAGTATTGTTTTCTATAGTTATACCGACTTACAATAGAGCAGAATTTGTTGTAAAGACAATAGCTAGTTTAATTGGCCAAGAATTTAGCAATTTCGAGATTATTGTTGTGGATGATGGAAGTACTGATGACACAAGGGCTAGGGTGACTTCAATTTCTGATCCGAGAGTAAATTATTTTTATAAGCAAAATGGAGAGCGGGGCGCAGCACGTAATTTTGGCTGCATCATTTCAAAGGGTAAGTATATTAATTTCTTCGATAGTGATGATTATGCATATCCAAATCATTTGAAAACTGCTGCACGTGTTATTAATGATTTACAGCCACCGTTTTTTCATTTAGGCTACCATGTCATAGAGGAAAAAAAAATAATAAAAACTGTTAAACCAGAAGGTATATTGAACGATATTTTAATTAAGGGAAATTTATTAAGTTGTAATAATGTTTTCTTGACTAGAGAAATTGCATTAGCATTTCCGTTTTCAGAAGATCGTCTTTTGTCCGGCTCAGAGGATTGGTTGCTATGGTTAATTTTGAGTTCACATTTTGAAGTTTTAGGTTTTGCGAATATCACTTCAGTAATAGTACAACATGGAGGAAGAAGTATGAATTTAGCAAATGGAGACCATACATTAAGAAGAGTAGAATTATTACTTAAAGAATTAGGGGGCAATGATTACTTTATGTCTAGGAGCGGAAATAAATTCCAAATGATTCAAGGTAGCGTATATGTATTAGTGGCATTAGATTTTGCATTGGAAAAATCTAGTGCTATGTCTTTTAAATATTTGCGGAGATCAGTGAGATTATATCCAGCCTTGCTTTTTACTAAAAGACCATATGCAGTCCTGAAATACTTACTTAAGAATATTTAAAATATTGGGGGTTAATACTATATCTAAAGTGAATACCTACTAAGAATTTAATATGAAATAATTATGATTCTGTTTTGATTTTGTACATTTATTGTGTAACAAAAGTGTTTATCTTATTGAATTCTCATTTTGATTTTTTTGCTATGTGGAGGATTAGTACCATAGCTACTACATAGAACGGAAGACAAGGAATTTTATATCTAACCAGGCTTCCAAAATTTAGGGTAGTTGCTCCTATAAAAGCACTGAATGTAAGAGCAAAAAACAAAGAGTAGCATACAATTTGGCTTTTAAATATCGTTGCAATAAAATTCAAGAAACCAACTTTGATAACTGTATATAATGTGAGGATAATAAGGACGATACTTTCAATAGCGGATAAAAAAGTCGAAACTTTTTTTACTTCCCATATAAAAGGTCTAAATAATGTTGCGGTTACCGAAGCAGGTATTATTTTAACAAACCCCATAAAACTGCCATCAAAATCAACTCCTAGATCAAAATTGGATTCTGCGATATCACTTTGCAATTGAAAATTTGTTTGTTGACGTTGAACATTTTCCGTTAAAGAATCAACGGCATACAACCCTAATTTGTCATCACTGGATAGAATAATTGAAATTAAGCCAACTAATAAAACGAATAAAATAATGGGCCCTAAAAAATATTTAACTAATTTATGCTTTGATTTTTGAATAGCGCTTACACTTATATAATAGATTAAGAATGGCAAATAACAAATTAATATATATATTTTAACGTTAAGCAGTAGTAACGTAAATACTAGTACAAGTAAAATATTTTTTAATAGGTTTTCATTTTTTATAAAAATAGAATATAGTCCATAAGTAATAAACCCTATTCCGGCAACACAAAGGGATTCTTTTCCAATTCCGGAGCTCCAAAAAATGAAAGTAGGGAAGTATAAAATAGCATAAGCAAATTGCTTGTGTAATGTTGGATATTGGTCATAAAAGAATTTAAATAGGCGCCAACAGCCTTCGAAACTAAGCATCGAAAAAAATAAATTAGTTATAAGGTATTTACCGAAACTAAAAAACATGAATAAGGAGGCAATTCTAACAACCGAATAATTGTTTTCATCAAAAAAAATAACAGACCCTCCGCTCTCTTTTAAAAATAAGGATGGATCAATATTTCTGGCAGGTGTAAATATCATCCGATCAATTATTGAGGGATCATTGAGCGTTTGCTTATATACATTAAGCGCTTCAGCATAATAAGTGGAGAAGGAATCACCGGGAGAAATATATACTAAAAAAATACTAAAGGCCAAACAAGAAAATAATCTAAAAAAGAAGGAACGCTTATAATATATTTTGATAATTGGGTTGGTAAAAGACTTTAGACGATATCTTATAATTAAATAAAATGCGAAGGAATAGAGTGGAAATAATATAAAGTCTACATAATCCATAATTTGAACACTACAAAAAATCTACTAATGATTTCGGTTTGCTATAATTTCATGCTTTTCAAATATACATTAAATTTGATTTGGACGTGGTATGTGAAGATGCCACTTGAACTACAGCCGAAGGGCAGCTATACAAATCCTATTTGAAAAATTCCTCTTATTTCTATTAAATTTGCATGCTAATCTATTTAAGGATTGAAAAAGTATAAGCGAATTTTGGTTTTATGTCCTTTCCCCGTAAATGAAGCAGCTGGGCAACGGCTTAAGTACGAGCAATATTTTCCTTTGTTGGGAGAATATGGTTACAAGTTTACGATTTCAAATTTCCAAACCAAGCGGATGTGGGATATTGCTTTCCAACCGGGACGTTTATTTGAAAAAGCCTTCTGGACTTGTATTGGATATGCTAAAAGAGTGTTTGATTTGTTTAGAGTACCCTTTTACGATGCTGTTTATGTCTTTTTATGGGTTACACCGATGGGAATTCCAATCTTTGAGCACCTGGTCTTAAAATTGAACCCGAATGTGATATATGATATTGATGACATGATATTTTTAAAGCAGGTTGAGCATGTAAATGAGAATATATTTCAGCGAATGAAAGGCCGGAATAAGCCAATCGTTATGATGAAAAATGCAAAGTATGTTATCGTTTGTACCCCAAAATTGGAAGAAATTGCCTTAGAATTGAATAATAATAAACAGGTCATTGATATTTCATCTACTTTAAATACTGAATGGTTCTTACCAGTACAGCAGTATGTAAAAAATAGTGTAACTACTTTGGGTTGGACAGGAACATACAGTACTTTCCCATTTTTAGATTCATTAAGGGAGGTATTATTGAAGGTTCAGAATCTTCGACAAATTAGGTTGTTGGTGATTTCAAACAGACCTTATAAAATGGATGGAATAGAAACTGAATTGATTTACTGGAAAAAAGAAACAGAAGTTTTAGATTTACACCGCATTGAAATAGGCTTATATCCGATACCAACCAATGAGTGGTCACTTGGCAAAAGCAGTTTAAAGGCTTTAACGTATATGGCCAATGCTATTCCGGTTGTTACGCCGGCATACGGAACGAACTTCAGGGTCATTGAAAATGGTATTGATGGTTTTTTGGTATATAATGAAGAGGAATGGGTGCAAAAAATAGTAGAACTAATAGATGATATTGAGTTGCGAAAATCCATTGGTTCGAGTGGCAGAAAAAAAGTAGAACAAAAATTTTCTGTAAAAGCGAACCTAAAAAATTATTTAAAAGTTTTTAACACCGTTACAAATTCACAATGATGATAAATGAAAGAGTTTTAATGTTAGGTGCTGGAGGTATGTTGGGTAAAGCGGTTTATGAATTATTTGTTGCTGAATACGAACATGTGCTGGCTACTGATATTGATTTAAATGAAAAATGGCTTAGTTATTTAGATTTTAGGGAATATGGTCAAATTGAGAAGGCATTTACTGAATTCAAGCCTGATCTTGTTTTGCACCTCGGAGCATTAACTGACCTTGAATACTGTGAACTGAATCTTGAGAATACATGGTTAACCAATGCTTTGGGCCCAGAAAATACTGCTTTGCTATGTAAAAAGCATAATGTTAGGATGGTATATATTTCCACAGCAGGGATTTTTGATGGAGCCCAGGAATATTATAATGATTTTGATGAGCCTAATCCAATGTGTGCCTATGCAAAATCAAAATATTATGGGGAATGTTTTGTAAAAAACAATCTGGATAAATACTTTGTTTTTCGCGCTGGCTGGATGATGGGCGGGGGGTATGAAAAAGATAAAAAATTCATTAATAAAATATTTAAGCAAATTAAAGTAGGTTCAACAGAACTGTTTGTAGTAGATGATAAACTAGGTACACCAACCTATACAAAAGATTTTGCAAAAGGAATTTTTCATGTTGTTCAAAGTGGATTATTTGGTTTATATAACCAAGTATGCAAAGGAAGCTGTAGTCGTTTGGATGTTGCCAAAGCCTTTGTTGATTTACTTGGATTGAAAGATAAAATTAGAATTACCACAGTAAGCTCCGACTATTTTAAAACAACATACTTTGCACCAAGACCAGCTTCTGAAAAATTGATTAACATGAAATTGGATGCAAGAAATTTAAATGTGATGCGCGATTGGAAAATATGTTTAAAGGAATATGTTGAAGAGTATAAATCCTTGTTGTAAAAATTTCTGTTTGTAAATTAATTTAAACCTTTTGCCCTACCGCATGCCAATAAGCACTTTGCTCACCAAATTGAATATTGGTAAGTCCTGCAGCCTGCATCATTTCCTCAATTTCGGATCTTATAAAACGTTGTTCCAGCTTGGTGCCGAACCGATCTAGGCAATCATTTCTCAAATTGTAAAATGGTTTATTGTAATAAGGTTCTAAAGGGATTTTTCGAGCCAAATTATGCAAGTTCAATTTGTGTAATAGTCTGGCAAATCTGGAAAATGGCCAGTAAACCACCACCGCCAAAATATCACAAGTAATTTTCTTTAGCTTGGCCGGCATTCTTGAAATGACTTGCCTCAGTAAATTTGATAGCTGGAAAATGAGCTTAAATAGAAAACCCCTGTTGTCGAAACGGTAATATAGGTACACATAAAAATATCCCCCCGGCTTTATTTTTTTTACACAATTCAATAAGGCAAGCCTGGTGTTGGGGATATGGTGTAATACCCCAATACTCATTCCGAAATCAAATGTTTCATCATCCCAGGGGATGGTATCCACACTAGCCCTGGTTAAACGTACATTACCTTTTTTGCCCAACATATTATCGGCTACCAGGATGGCATCACTGGGATCTATCGCTTCTATGAATTTTACTTTATCTACAAAATAATCGGACCAACGGCCACTGCCACACCCGATATCGATCATATAGGTGTCCGGGGTAATGATCTCGCTGTTCAGGATGTCGAAATACTCTTTTCTTAATTCTTTTACACTTTCTTCACTATGCACCGAAAATTTACTCCACTCTTCACCAAACGCTTCCACCACAGCCTTGTCTATGTTTTCAGTGGCATCAGTAATAGTGAAATCACTGATATCGTTGTTGGGCCCTTTTATTTGGCGTATAGGTATTTTGTTGTATGCTTTCATAATTGATGCTCGAACAACCGAGGTTCATCTATTCATTACATATACTAAATGTAGCTGGATGAATAATTTGTAAAAATATCCGATTTGATTGGCTTCGCAAAAAATGGAAAAGCCTTGTATGTCAGGTATAACAAGTTTTATGTATTTTGCAGCACAGCAAACCCTTTGATTGGTAATTTCAAATTATTGATTGCCTCTCAAAACTTAATTAGGCATAAGAATGAATATACAATTAGTTAACCCTTTTACTTTTGCATTATTGAATGAATCCGCTGATGGGTTGACTGAAGAAGGAAATATTGTTTTTCCCTTGCTAAATGGAGCCTATCGCATCGTTCAAACCGATAACTACACCGAAAATTTCGGCTTCCAGTGGAATAAATTTGTGGGTACCCAGGTAGATAAAGAAAGCCATTTGAATATTTCAAAAGACCGCTTCTTTGCCGAAACGGGCTGGGATAAAGAAGATCTTTCAGGTAAGAACATATTGGAAGTTGGCTCGGGGGCAGGCAGGTTCTCGCAGATCATACTCGACTATACCAAGGGGAACCTCTACAGCGTGGATTATAGCAATGCCGTGGAAGCCAATTTTAAAAATAACGGTCCACACGAACGGCTTCACCTGTTCCAGGCGAGCATCTATGAATTGCCCTTTGCCAAAGCCCAGTTCGATAAAGTGATCTGCATCGGCGTACTGCAACATACCCCCGATGTGGAGAAAAGTGTAAAAAGCCTTATCGATATGGTAAAACCGGGTGGAGAATTACTGGTAGATTTTTATCCGATAACCGGCTGGTGGACCAAGGTACATGCCAAATATTTACTGCGGCCCTACACCAAAAAAATGAGCCACGAAAAACTCATTAAAAAGATCGAACGGAATATCGACTGGATGATCAAAACCACGCAGTTCTTTACTAAGATCGGGGTAGGCCGACTGTTCAACCGGTTCATTCCCATCTGCGATATTGACGGTACGTTGCCACGTAATCTTCCTTACCAACAACTCCGCGAGCTTTGTGTGCTTGATACATTCGATATGTTTTCGCCACAATACGACCAGCCGCAAAAAATAAAAACAGTTGTGAACTGGTTCAATAAATATGGCATGCAGCAGGTTTTGGGCGGATTCATTACCTATCAAAACTGCAAAGCCGCCGTAGTGAAAGGAGTGAAATGATGAACACCCATAAAATTATTATTCACTCAATATGAACCTGGCCAAATCATTCAGCATCTATACTGTAACATCTTTTTTCAATAAGGGGATGATGGCCTTATTAGCATTTTTTCTGAGTAATTATATCTTGCCACAGGAAAATGGGGCTTTGTCGATTTATAGTGTATTCGTGTCCTTTGTGATTCCCTTTGTTATTCTAGGAATGCCAAGTTCTATGATATTGGAACACACAAAATTGAGTGTTAAAGAGTATAAGACATATTTTAGTTCGGCTCTCGCTTTATCGAGTATTAGCTTTTTTATTTTGTTGATTGTATTTCTTGTCGCTGGAAATCTTATTTCAGGCTTCATGACAGTGCCTTTTAGGTTTCTTTTATTTGGTATGTTTTATACATATTTTAATCTGTTTCAGGAAAATGTACTTGCCTATTTACGGGTATTAAATAAACCCGTTAAATTTTTAATTATTTCAGCCATCAAGGATCTGCTTGAAGTTTCATTGGTGCTGGTATTAGTTGTTCATTTGGGGATGAGCGCTGAAGGCAGGATTATAGCTAGTGTTTCAGCCATTGGAGGAATGTTTATTTTCGGTTTAATTTTATTTTACAAAGATGGATTGATCAATACGAACATTAGCGTGAAATTCATGAAAACAGAGTTCAAGTTTGGTATTTCACAGGTTTTTTTTCAATTCAACGTGTTTTTATTGAATGCTACTGACAAATTCATGATCAATTATTTTAATCCTCATGATAAAACAGATTTGGGTATTTATTCTATGGCAAACCAATTCGCGTTTATTATCAATGTGTTGATTGGTGCATTTTTCTTTACCTATCAACCAATACTTTATAAATTCTTGGCAGATTTTACTCCTGAGAATAAACTTAAAATGCTTCGGATAAAATATATTTTTGCTGGCTTCCTGCTTTTATGCACCATTTTGTTGTGTGCTTTCATTCCTTTAATTTATCACTTATTAATTAATAAGCAGTACCACCCCGGCATTCCCTACGTTGCCTGGCTGGCATTCAGTTATTTTTTCTGGGGACTCTATGCCCTCATGCTCGGGTTTTTATACTATTACAAAAAGAACCGGACGGTGATCCTTTTTTCGGTGTATAGCGCTGTGATATGTATCCTGCTTGACTATTTTTTCATCAAATACGATGGTGTAATGGGAGCAGCCCATGCTAACCTGATCATGTATGCGCTGCTGTTTGTATCGCTGTTCATTACGGTAAACCGGGTATGTGATCTTAAATTGCCCTGGCTGAAACTGGGCGCAATTTTTAAAAGCATGAAATAATAAGCCCGAACAATCGTTATTTCATCTGCCCATCATTTCTTAATATTGTGTAAAC
>Ga0194060_10002410_pt1 | contig 13321 bp, 21 predicted proteins | sample SepL225m_MetaG_FD_163427 | JGI IMG/M metagenome (GOLD analysis project Ga0194060, IMG submission 163427) | Anoxic zone freshwater microbial communities from boreal shield lake in IISD Experimental Lakes Area, Ontario, Canada - Sep2016-L222-5m | ecosystem: Environmental > Aquatic > Freshwater >... | reverse complement strand
GCTAGAAGGCGAAACACCCAGTCCGTATCAACGAGTGGCCGTGGCCGCCGACTCCGGCAACGGGGTGAGCGCAATTCTGGACATTCAGAAGTTCAGCTTCGTCAACTCGGACCTCACCTTCAATCTGCTGCGCCGCCCGGTGGGAGAGTGGATCTGCCTCGATGCCCGCACTTATCTGGGGGCCAACGGTTGCGGGTTGGCTGAATCGACACTGTATGACGAAACAGGCCTCGTAGGCCGAGCAACCCAAAGCTTGGCGGTGCGGTCCTTGGCGGCATCCGTTTAGGCGAGAGTGCTAGGCCAATACCATCATGAAAAAGAACGACGAACCCCCTCTGTGGCACACCGTACTCAAGCTGGTACTGGGTTTGGTGGTCATCATCGGCAGCGTCGGCCTGGCTCTGTGGCTGGCATTGCAAGACGAACAAAAGAACGGTCCGGCCCCTGTTTCCCCCGAGAAGTCCTGGGGGATCGTGAACGACTCTCCTGTGCGAAAGCGCCTTTGAACGCCCCCTGGCATGCAACGCCCAGGATCACCGCATGAAAGCCAACCTTTACGCTTTGTGCGCCATCGCGCTGTGGGCCACACTGGCGGCTCTTGGGGTGTCGCTGTCGCACGTTCCGCCATTTCTGCTGACGGGAGTGGCGCTGCTCATCGGCAGTGTCGTGTCATTGCCCCTGTCGGGATTCGACCTGCGGCTGTGGCGCATTCCCCTTAGCACACTGGCACTTGGGGTCGCGGGTCTGTTCGGTTTTCATTTTCTGTTGTTTATGGCGCTACGCCACGCGCCCGCAGTGGAGGCCAATTTGGTGAATTACCTCTGGCCACTCTTGATGGTGGTGCTGGCGCCCGTTTTACTGGTGGGGGTGCGCCTGCGCCCCACGCACATCGTTGCTGCGGTTCTGGGGTTTGTAGGTGCGTGCGTCGCCATAGTGGGGGCACAGTCTGGATATTCGCGCGGCGCGTCGATGTTTGGTGGGTGGGCGTGGGGTTACCTGCCTGCCCTGGGTTCAGCTTTTATCTGGGCCAGTTACTCCCTGTTATGCCAGCGAGTAAGCCCCTTCCCCACAGCGGCCATCGGTCTGTTTGGTCTGGTCTCCGGACTACTGTCCTTGCTGTGCCACTGGACAATGGAGTCGCCTGTGGTGTTGTCAAGTCACGACTGGGCATTGCTGGGCGTTATGGGTCTGGGGCCATTGGGCGCCGCGTTTTATTTGTGGGATCAGGCGCTCAAACTCGGGGACGTACGACAGATTGGCATTCTGAGCTATCTGACGCCCCTGGCCTCCACGGCCCTGCTCATGCTCACCAGCCACAGGGCCTTGACTTGGAATATCGCGTTGTCGGCAGTGTTGATTCTTGGTGCGGCCTTGCTGGGAACCCGCTTAGGGAACACCACGGCGCCATAGCGCCTGGTCAGCCGGGCCGCGACTCTCGGAACGACAAAACGCGCCACCCGTCAGCACATGGTGGGCGCCACGCCCCATTGCCGCAGCGCCCACTGCGTCAAAAAGCTTAAGCCGCGTTGATCTCGTGCGAAGGGTCTTCGGAAGCCAGAACACGTTGCGCCCAGACTGCCAGCTTGACAGTGTCGGCACGCAACACCTCCTGCTTGACCGCGAGAATCTGCGCTGGATGCATCGAGAAGCTGCGCAATCCCAGACCCAGCAACAAACGGGTCAGTGCCACGTCCCCCGCCATTTCCCCACACACGGCGATTTCCTTGTTGTGCGACCGACCGGCGGCGATGGTGTCGGCCACCAACCGCAATACTGCCGGGTGCAGGGGGTCATACAGGTGAGCCACCGATTCATCAGCACGGTCGATGGCCAGCGTGTATTGGATCAGGTCGTTGGTACCGATGGACAAGAAGTCAAAGTGGTTCAGAAACAGCGGAAGGCTCATTGCCGCCGCCGGAATTTCAATCATTGCCCCCAACCGGACCGAACCGTAGGCAACTCCGCGGTTATCCAGCATGGCGCGTGCATGGTCGATATGCGCCAGTGTCTGGCGAATCTCTCTTGCGTGCGCAAGCATCGGAACCAACAGATTAACCTTGCCATGGGACGCGGCCCGCAGAATGGCACGCAGTTGCGTCAGAAACATGGCCGGATCGGCCAGACTCCAGCGAATGGCACGCAAACCCAGCGCCGGGTTGAGGTGCGCAGCGTCGCGCAAAGAATCATCCAGGGGCTTGTCGGCACCGACATCCACCGTGCGGATGGTGACTGGCAGTCCCTGCATGCCTTCAACGGCACGCTTGTAGGCCTGGTACTGTTCTTCCTCATCGGGCAGACGACCCTGGCGGCCCATAAACAAAAACTCGCTGCGGAACAGCCCCACGCCCAGAGCCCCGGCTTTGAGCGCACCTGGTGCGTCTTCAGGCATCTCGATGTTCGCCAACAAGAGTACTTTCTCTCCGTCCAGCGTGACCGCCGGCGTGTGCAGCAGACGCTGCAGGCGACCGCGCTCGAGCTCACCCTGGCGCTGCTTGAAACCATACTCGGCCAGGATGATGCTGGACGGATCAACGATGACCACGCCCGCATCGCCATCAATGATGACCCAGTCGTCCTGACGCACCAGCTGGCTGGAAGTGCGTGCACCGACCACTGCGGGGATGTCCATGCTGCGCGCCACAATCGCCGTGTGCGAAGTCTTGCCGCCCACGTCGGTAATGAAACCAGCAAACACGCTTTGCTTGAACTGCAGCATGTCGGCGGGTGATAGATCGTGGGCGATCAGAATCAGCGGCACGTCCACCGTGTCATCGAGCAGCAGGTCTTGCTGCGAAGGTTTGCGGGCCTGGCGTTGCTGGTGATGATGTGCCACGATGGAAGGACCCACGCCCTTCATCGCGCGCAGCACACGCTCCACGATCTGCTCCATGTCCGCCTTGCGCTCGCGCAAGTACTCGTCTTCCATCTCGTCAAACTGACGCGCGATCACTTCCAACTGGGTAGTTAGCGCCCACTCGCCGTTGTACAAACGCTCGGTGATCCAGTGTTTGACGCCAGCAATAAGTTCGCCGTCCTGCAACAGCATCAGGTGCACGTCGAGCAGGGCGCTAAGTTCGTGGGGCGCCTCTTTGGGACCCATGTGGGTGATGCTCTCCTGCAACCGGTGGATTTCTTCCACAACCAGGTCGCGACCCAGACGAACACGCTCGATTTCGGCGTCAACTTCGTGGGCCTCGACGAAATAGTGCGCCACATCCACGCGGCTCGAAGCCACCAGCACCGCGCGCCCGATGGCTACACCGCGCGAGACGGCCAGTCCGTGAATCGCGAAAGTCATTCGCCCTCACCGAACTTGTCGGCGATGAGCGCGAGGATGGCGTCCATAGCTTCCTGGGCGCGATCACCCTGGGTATCGATTGTTACTTGCGTGCCCATGCCGGCGGCCAGCATCATGACACCCATGATGCTTTTGGCATTCACCCGGCGTTCGCCACGGGTCATCCAGACTTCACACGGAAAACTGCCCGCCATTTTGGTCAGCTTGGCCGACGCCCGTGCATGCAGTCCTAACTTATTGCTGATGATCGTGGTGGTGGTGATCATTGTTTTTTTTCGCCTGGTTTTGCGGCGCAGAGACCGCGACCTGCATGATGCACTGGGAACCGCCAGCCATCGCTCGGGCGACCAAAACGTCCAAAGGCTCATGGCGGTAATTCACGGTACGCAATAACATGGGCAGATTGACACCGGCCACCAGTTTAGAGTGGATGCCATCGACCATTTTTTGCGCGACGTTGCAGGGAGTGGCGCCAAAAACGTCTGTCAGCACCAACGCATTGGGCGTATGTAGCTGGGCCAGCAGGGTTTGAGCGGCGCGTTGGGTGACGTCGGTTGGATCATTGGGGAGGACATCGAGGGCCAGAACACCCTCCGCGGCCTCGGGATAGACATGCATTACACACGAGCGTAAGGCACTGGCCAGTGGGGCATGGGCGATGATGAGGATGCCGATGTTCATGTTGCGACGTGATTATGACGTTACTTTGCCCGTAAAAAATGCAAATACGCAGCGATACAACACACACCAAAGGCACCCAATGCCCCCTGGTATGCCGCCACTTCGGACCACTGCAATGCACGAAGACCGTCAATCAGCAGGCCCACGCCCCACTGCACTGCAAAAACACCACAGAATATGACCAGGTTGTAGGCCGAAAGAGCGCGCCCGGACAAGTCGGCTCGAAAGGCCATTGCTATTGCAGGCTGTGCGAAGGCGCACACAGTCGACGCCGTGCAGTACAGAAGAAAAAGACCTGCAGTGCTTGTGGATATTGCGTCACCTGCTATTACAAGGATAGCAAGCATACTGCAACTCAACGGCACCCCGATGGTCATAAGACGGTCGGCGGTGAAGCCGTTCCGTGCCAGCCATGGGTTTGCCAAACCCCACAGCCAGAACACCCCCAACATGGCAACATTGATCCAAAACAGTCCGGTAGCTGCTTGCAATGCGGTGTACCCGCCGACTCTGACCATCCAGGGTGCGGCCCACAATGTTTGCAACGCAATCATGCCACCATAGTTAAAGAATCCCAGCGGGGCGAGCCTGCGGAAATAGGGGTTACGCCACACCTGCGCATAGCCGGGTTCCACACGCTGCGTCAACCCGGTCCCGTCAGAAGCCACAGGAGCCGCTGGTTCCCAGGCGGGAATCTGCCAGACCATCAGAACCATGGCTAGTGCGACCAGACCACCGAGCACGAGAAACAGAGATCGCCACCCCATGATCGGCAGCAGCCACTGGATTGGCAAGGTGGATGCCACCATCCCCATGGCTCCTACCATCAGCATCCAGGAGTTGGCCCGCATCTGGTTGGAGGGCGCATACCAGCGCCGATAGCCGGTCAGTGGCGCCATCAGGCAGGCGCCAACGCCCACACCACACAGCATGCGGGCTGCCACCAAGCTCAGGAAGTTGCCTGCCAGCGAAAAGGCGATACATCCCAACACGGCGACTGTCAGAAAGCACAGCACCACCTTTTTGGGTCCGAAGCGGTCGAGCCATGCGCCCAGGGGCAACTGGATGGCTGCAAAGCCTAAAAAATAGCCCCCCGCCAGTAGCCCGAGATCACGCGCGTTCAAGGCAAACTCTTGTACCAAAGTCGGCGCAAGAGTGGCGGTAACTGCGCGGATCAGTGTCGAGAAGAAGTAGGCAAAGGCAAACACCGCAAACACGGCGATGGCTTTTCCTCGGGACATCGGCTTCATTGGGACTCAAGCAGTAGTATCGTCAGCTCAAATAGAAAAGGGGTGGCGGGTACGCAATGACCTTCCACCCCTGAAGTCCCCCATGGGACCAATTACACCTGACAGTACACTCTATTGCGAGACGCGTCCATCATTCCTTTTTGAAAGCATCGTGGCAGGACTTGCAACTGCCGCCCACGCCGCCCAGCGCCGCTTTCATGCTATCGGCGTTCCCTGTCTTGGCTGCCGCGCTGAATTTGGCCATCTCGACTTGCATCTTATCAGCCAGTTCATTGAACTTTGCTTTTTCAGCCCAGATTTTGGATTCGGCCTTGGTGTCGCCCTTGTCAGTGCCTTCTCCAAAAGCCACCCACGGCATTTTGGACATGAACTCCGCATTGGCGGCACTTTCTGCAGCCACCTTGGCATCAAACGGAATCTTTCCTTGCGCCATACCCGCTGCACGACTGAAGTTTTGCTGCATCACGAAAAGTGCACTTTTGCGGTATTTGATCGCATCTTCCGGCTTGGCAAATTGGGCCGATGCGGGAACGGCCACTGCAAGCGTTGCAATGGCGATGGCGAGAGAGGCAATTTTCTTCATGTGTCAACCTTTTCATTGAAGGAGTGGAAATTTGGGAGAGGGTAGAGTGTAGTGGCGAATCAAAATTGTTGCAGTGTGTGTGTGGGACTATGTTCCACGCTGTAGATAGTCCCGGTTCCCCTATAAAGTGGTGCCGTATACGCATACATAGGAGGTTTCCATTCTTTTGTGTTGTTACGATGCGTGCCTGGCGAATTGATTTCCCCCTCTACTGATAGGAGTATTTCATTGAGCACCGTTCGAGTTTGGGATCTGCCCACGAGAGTTTTCCACTGGTGTTTGGTCATTTGTTTTTTGGGCCTGGTCGTCACAGGTGAAGTGGCAGGTGACGCTCTGATCTGGCATTTCCGGTTGGGCTACACCCTGTTGAGCCTGTTGCTTTTCAGGCTTGCCTGGGGAATGGTTGGAGGCCATTGGTCGCGATTTAGCACCTTCGTAGCCGGGCCTGGCGTCATCCTTCGCTACCTCCAAGGAACGGCGTCGCCTGAGCACTCCGTAGGACACAACCCGGTGGGCGCACTTTCGGTGCTAGGCTTACTGTTCTTCGCTTTGTTGCAGGTTGTTGCCGGTTTGTTCAGTGACGACGAGATCGCATCCTCGGGTCCACTTGCCAAGATGGTATCGGGCGACTGGGTTAGCTTGGCCACGACCTACCACTCCAAAGTCGGCAAAGTCATCCTGATTGCGCTGGTCGTGCTGCATGTGAGCGCCATCATTTTTTACCGTTTGCGAAGAGGTGAGAACCTGGTCGCTCCCATGTTGCACGGTGACAAGGAGTTGCCTGAGGTCTATCAGCCCTCGCGTGATGACACAGCATCCCGCGTGCTGGGTGCGCTGACGTTTGCCCTGTGCGCCGCAGCCGTAACTTGGCTGGTGAAGTGGGCCGGTTGATGCGGATAGTTCGCCTTCTGACCCCCTCCACTGCGGCAGAGTTCGATGGCCTGCGAAACCTTTTTGCCCAGTACGCCAAGTCGTTGACGATCGACTTGTGCTTCCAGAACTTCGAAGAGGAGTTGCGCAGCCTTCCTGGTGAATACAAGGCGCCACGGGGAGCTTTGCTGTTGGCAACTGTCAACGGTAATTTCGCTGGTTGCTGTGCACTTCGCCCAATCGATGGCGTGGACTATGCCAACGCTTGCGAAATGAAACGACTTTTTGTCCACCCCGATTTTCGAGGACTCGGACTGGGTCGGCAACTGGCAGAAGGTATCTTGGATGCGGCTCGTCTAGCCGGCTACGACTGCATCCTACTAGACACACTGGACGACATGGAGTCGGCTCGGGCCTTGTACGAAGACCTCGGGTTTGAAGACATTCCCCCTTACTACTTCAATCCCATCGCCGGCGCCCATTACCTCAAAGCCGAGCTTTAGCGCAAATTACGATTTGGCTTGCGACAGCAAAGTTGCCGCGTCGCTGACTTCGAATTTTCCAGGTCCCTCGATGTTGAGCGATACGACCTTCCCATCCTTGACCAACATGGAATAGCGATTGCTACGCAAGCCCATGCCCTTGGCCGTGAGGTCCAAGGTCAGACCCGTAGCTAACGCGAAAGCGGCACTGCCGTCGGCCAGCATTCGAACCTTGCCAGCAGTTTTTTGGTCACGCGCCCAGGCGCCCATGACGAAGGCATCGTTCACACTCACGCACCAGATTTCGTCCACTCCAGCCGCAGCGAAGGCGGCGACGTTTTCCACATAGCCAGGAACATGCTTGGCCGAGCAAGTGGGAGTGAAGGCGCCTGGCAGTGCAAACAGGGCAATGGTTTTACCTGCCGTTGCCCTAGCTACGTCCACTGGATTGGGTCCCAGACTGCAGCCCTCCCCCTCGGCTTCCATAAACTCCATCAGGGTGGTTGCGGGAAGGGTATCGCCTACTTTGATCATGGTAATTCCTTGTGTGAAAGCAAAATTGAAAACGGCCCACATTGTGAGCCGTCCCGTAAAAACCTAGCGTGTGCAAAGTCTTTGATTTAGACCACTACAGCCTTCTCAACCAAACGGGTCGCAACCCAGTTTTTGGTCTTGGAGATCGGACGACTTTCGGTGATCTCTATCTTGTCGCCCATCTTGTACTCGCCCTTTTCATCATGCGCGTGGTACTTGCTGGATTTGCCAACGATTTTGCCGTAGAGTTCGTGCTTCACACGACGCTCAATCAGCACAGTCACCGTCTTGGCACGCTTGTCGCTGACTACCTTGCCAATCAAGGTGCGCTTGAGGGATTTTTTGGTGTCCGTCATTTATCGCTCCTTATGTGGCGGATTTATCAGCGCTTTGCTTCTCGACAAGAATCGTCTTGGCGCGAGCAATATCACGGCGCGCAGTGCGCAGCGTAGCGGTGTTGTTGAGTTGTTGCGTGGCTTTTTGCATACGCAGGCCAAAGTGGGCTTTTTGTAGCGCTTTGACTTCCGTTTGCAGACCAGCAACGTCCTTCTTGCGCAGTTCAGCAGCTTTCATATCTATTTCTCCTGATTACTGGCCAACCATGCGGGCCACGAACGTGGTGCGCAAAGGCAGTTTGGCGGCTGCCAGACGGAACGCCTCCCGTGCCAACTCTTCGGTGACGCCGACGATTTCAAACACGATTTTGCCGGGCTGGATTTCAGCCACGTAGTACTCCGGGTTGCCTTTGCCGTTACCCATACGCACCTCAGCAGGCTTTTGGGAAATGGGTTTGTCGGGGAACACGCGAATCCAGATACGACCACCACGTTTAACGTGACGGGAAATGGCACGACGTGCCGCCTCGATCTGGCGCGCCGTCAGACGGCCACGGTCAGTACATTTCAGACCGAAATCACCGAACGCGACCGAGCTTCCTCGAGTCGCGACGCCGGTGTTACGGCCTTTTTGCTCTTTGCGGTATTTCCGGCGAGCGGGTTGCAGCATGGTTATTCTCCTTTACCGTCAGCTACTGCAGAGCTGGTGCTGCCTGCGGTACCTGGCGCGGCGACTTTGCGAACACGCTTAACGGTGGGTTTGGTTGCGTCAACGCCAGAGGCCTCGACAGGTTTGTCACTGCCGTCCGCGGGAGCCACATTGGCACCGATCGGACGACGTGGAACAGCACCCCGGGGAGCGGGACGATCTGAACCGGGGCGGGCACCGCCGCGGTCATCACGGCGCGGACCACGCGGGCGACGTTCTTCTTCAGTACGCGTCTCAGATGCGGCAGGCAGGTCATTGCGACCCAGCGTGTCACCCTTGTAGACCCATACCTTGACACCAATCACACCATACGTGGTCTTGGCTTCCGATGTGCCGTAGTCGATGTCAGCGCGCAGGGTATGCAACGGCACGCGGCCTTCACGATACCACTCGGTCCGGGCAATTTCGATACCGTTCAGACGACCAGCCGACATGATCTTGATGCCCAAGGCACCCAGCCGCATGGCGTTTTGCATGGCGCGCTTCATAGCACGACGGAACATGATGCGTTTTTCCAACTGCTGAGTGATAGAGTCGGCAATCAGCTTGGCATCGATTTCAGGCTTGCGCACTTCTTCAATGTTCACAGCCACTGGCACGCCGAGTTGTTTGCCCAAATCACGTTTGAGGTTCTCGATATCTTCGCCCTTCTTTCCGATCACGACACCAGGGCGTGACGAATAGATGGTGATGCGCGCGTTTTTGGCAGGCCGCTCGATCAGGATGCGTGAAACCGAGGCATTTTTCAATTTGACCTTGAGGTACTCGCGGACCTTGATGTCTTCGGCCAGCATGCCAGCGAAGTCACGGTTGCTAGCATACCAACGCGACGACCAGTTACGGCTGATCGAAAGGCGAAACCCGGTGGGGTGTATTTTTTGTCCCATATGTATCCGTGCCTCTTTCAGTTACCAACCGTCACGTACACATGGCACGTGGGCTTTCTGATCTGGTTTCCACGCCCTTTAGCGCGGGCCGTGAAGCGGCGCAGTGATGCGCCTTGTTCGACGTAGATGGTTTTCACCTTCAATTCGTCGATGTCAGCACCGTCATTGTGCTCAGCGTTAGCAATGGCCGACTCCAGAACCTTCTTGATGATCACGGCAGCTTTTTTCTGCGTAAACTGCAAAATATTCAGGGCTTGATCCACTTTCTTGCCGCGAATCAAATCCGCGACCAGACGACCTTTGTCAACCGACAAACGAACGCCACGAAGGGTTGCACGTGTTTCCATGGTCAACTCCTTATTTCTTTTGGACTTTTTTGTCCGCAGGGTGGCCCTTGAAAGTCCGGGTCAGAGCGAACTCACCCAACTTGTGGCCAACCATTTGGTCAGTGATATAGACGGGCACGTGCTGCTTGCCGTTGTGCACCGCAATGGTCAGACCGATGAAATCGGGCAGGATCATGGAGCGACGCGACCAAGTCTTGATCGGCTTCTTGTCCTTGGTAGCAACCGCTTTTTCGGTTTTGGCTACCAGATGATGGTCAACAAAAGGACCTTTTTTGAGAGAACGAGTCATTTAACCTTCCCCTTACTTCTTGCGACGCGACACGATCATGACCTGCGTGCGCTTGTTGTTACGGGTACGGTAACCCTTGGTCAGATTACCCCAAGGATCGACTGCATGACGGCCTTCGCCGGTCTTGCCTTCGCCACCACCATGTGGGTGGTCAACCGGGTTCATCACCACACCGCGAACGGTCGGGCGAATACCCATCCAGCGTTTCACACCGGCCTTGCCGAGCTGACGCAGGCTGTGCTCTTCGTTGGCAACCTGGCCAATGGTTGCGCGGCAGTCAATATGGATTTTGCGAACTTCGCCAGACCGGATACGCACCTGTGCGTAGGTTCCTTCACGAGCCAGCAGCGTTGCAGAGGTACCCGCAGAGCGGATGATCTGAGCGCCTTTACCAACCTGCAGTTCCACGCAATGGATAATGGAACCCACTGGGATGTTGCGAATCGGCAATGTGTTTCCAACGCGGATAGGTGCCTCCGAGCCACTCATGATGGAGGCACCAACTTCCAGGCCGCGGGGAGCAATGATGTACTGACGTTCGCCGTCTGCGTAGCACACCAGTGCAATGTGGGCAGAACGATTCGGGTCGTACTCAATACGCTCGACCTTGGCAGGAATGCCATCCTTGATGCGCTTGAAGTCCACCACACGGTAATGATGCTTGTGACCACCGCCCTTGTGACGAGTGGTGATGTGGCCATTGTTATTGCGACCCGCATTCTGAATTTGCGGCTCGAGCAATGCAGCGTGAGGCGCGCCTTTGTACAGGTGGTCACGCGAGATCTTCACCACGCCCCGACGGCCTGGTGAGGTTGGTTTCATTTTAATAACAGCCATGATTACGCAGCCTCCCCGCCGAGGTTCAGCTCTTGGCCCGGCATCAACGTGACATAGGCCTTACGGACATTGTCGCGACGACCCACGGACTTGCCAAAACGCTTGGTTTTGCCTTTGGTGTTCACAACGGACACGCCCTTGACTTCGACCTTGAACATCATTTCCACAGCGGCTTTGATTTCATATTTGGTGGCATCTTGCAACACCTTGAAGGTCACAGCATTGCTCTTTTCAGCAACCATGGTGGCCTTCTCAGACACGATGGGAGCGACCAGAACTTGCATCAAGCGGCCTTCGTCAAATTTGGACAGATTGGGACCGTGACTCATGCGAACATCTCCTTGAGTTTGTCCATTGCAGCCTTGGTCACCAACACCTTACGGTAATGCACCAGGGACAGCGGATCCGCATAGCGGGGCTCAACGACCAAAATGTTTACCAGGTTGCGCGAAGCCAAATACAGGTTTTCATCAACCTCATCGGCGATCACCAACACGGATTCCAGATTCATAGCCTTGAACTTGGCAGCCAAAGGCTTGGTCTTAGGGGAATCCACCTTAAGGGATTCGACTACAGCCAAACGGCCTTCACGTGCCAGTTGCGACAAGATCGAAGCCATACCGGCACGGTACATCTTCTTGTTGATCTTTTGCGCAAAATTCTCGTCAGGCATGTTCGGGAAAATACGACCACCGCCACGCCACAGTGGCGAGGATGTCATGCCAGCGCGAGCGCGACCAGTTCCCTTTTGTTTGAAAGGCTTTTTGGTGGAGTGATGAACCTGTTCGCGGTCTTTCTGGGCACGTGTGCCTTGACGCGCGTTGGCCTGAAAGGCCACTACGACCTGATGAACCAGGTCTTCGTTGTATGCACGACCGAATACAGTCTCAGGCGCTTCGTATTTGGAAGTGGCCTGACCTTGGTCATTCAGGAGTTCGAGCTGCATTAGTTCGCTCCCTTCGCTGCGACGGGCTGGCCCTTGACGGCCGGACGCACGGTGACAAAACCGCCTGCTGATCCCGGAATGGCTCCCTTGATCAACAACAACTGGCGTGCTTCATCGATGCGGAATATGTCGAGGTTCTGCGTGGTGACAATGTCGTCGCCAAGGTGACCGGTCATGCGCTTGCCGGGAAACACGCGGCCAGGATCCTGGGCCATACCAATGGAGCCAGGCACATTGTGCGAACGGCTGTTACCGTGCGACGCGCGCTGCGAACTCATATGGTGACGCTTGATGGTGCCAGCAAATCCCTTGCCGATGGTCGTACCCTGCACGTCCACCTTTTGACCCACTGCAAACACATCTGCTACAGGCACCGTGGCGCCAGTTGCATATTTGGCAGCAGCGTCTGCGGTAACGCGGAATTCTTGAATTATTTCACCTGCTTCTACGCCTGCTTTCGCAAGGTGGCCGGCAATTGGCTTGGTCACACGCGATGCTTTTCGTGAACCGAACGTTACCTGCAAGGCAACGTAGCCATCGTTCTCCTGGGTTTTGATCTGCGTCACCCGGTTGTTCGACACATCGACCACCGTGACGGGAACTGCATCCCCGTCGTCGGTGAATAGGCGCATCATGCCAACCTTGCGACCCAGCAACCCTAAGTGATTGCTAAGACTCATTGTTTTCTCCGTAACTTTCACCACAGCAACTTCAATTGGCTGCCATGCTTTTGCGTGAAAGACTGTTAATAAAACTCCACAGAAAAGCCGAAGCCAGTTCCGTCGAGCCTGCGAGTATAGCCCGCGCTAATGATAAGCACAAGCCTGGATTTTCATCCAGGCTTGTGCCCGGCAATTACTGCAACTTGATCTCGACGTCGACGCCAGCGGGCAAGTCGAGCTTCATCAACGCGTCAACCGTCTTGTCGGTAGGATCCACGATGTCCATCAAACGCTGGTGCGTACGAATTTCAAATTGGTCTCGACTGGTCTTGTTCACGTGGGGTGAACGCAGAATGTCGAAACGTTTCATGCGTGTTGGCAAAGGCACGGGGCCCTTGACAATTGCACCAGTGCGTTTGGCAGTATCCACAATTTCAGCGGCCGATTGGTCGATGAGTTTGTAGTCGAACGCCTTCAGGCGAATACGAATTTTTTGCTTGGTAGCCATGGAAGTTCCTTTATTATTTGATGGCTTAAGCAATGATCTTGGCAACCACACCCGCACCCACGGTGCGACCGCCTTCGCGAATAGCGAAGCGCAGGCCTTCTTC
>Ga0194060_10002406_pt1 | contig 13338 bp, 7 predicted proteins | sample SepL225m_MetaG_FD_163427 | JGI IMG/M metagenome (GOLD analysis project Ga0194060, IMG submission 163427) | Anoxic zone freshwater microbial communities from boreal shield lake in IISD Experimental Lakes Area, Ontario, Canada - Sep2016-L222-5m | ecosystem: Environmental > Aquatic > Freshwater >... | reverse complement strand
GCCCGTCAATCGGCCCGTGGACCTGGGCCTGAACATCAACGACCTGGAGGACCCCTCCCTGCAGCCGATCCGCAAGGGCCTGCGCTTCATCCCCCGGCCCGGCCTGCCCCTGCAGGCTGTCTTTCCCGTGGTGGCCTACGGCGAGGTGGCCGGCACGCTGCGCTCCCGGGGCCCCCAGGGCGCCAAGGTGCTGGCCGGCGTCACCCTGGAGCTGGTGGACGCCCAGGGCCGGGTCATTCAGCGCCAGGTGTCGTCCTTCGATGGCTACTTCGACTTTGCCGATGTGCCCCCGGGTGCGTATCAGCTGCAGGTGCCTGCGGACTGGCTGGCCCGGCGGAACCTCCGCCTGGCCAAGCCCATCCCTATCCAGATCGAGCCCTCGGGCAGCCAGCGCCTGGGGCTCTCTGTGGAGCTGGTGCCGGTGCCCGCTGCCTGAGCTCGGATGGTTCAATGGAGGCGGGAGGTCGCCATGGCCTGGAGGTGGAGTGGGGAGCTGAACCAGGTGGCGCTCGCCTACCTGGTGGCCACCGCCGCCGTGCTGTGGCTGCTGAACAAGGCGCGCCGCTCCTTCTGGCTGGTCTCGCTGTTGGCCTTTCCCGGGACCCTCTGCCACGAGGTCTGCCACTGGCTGGTGGGCATCCTGATGGGGGGGCAGCCCGTGCACTTCACCGTCTGGCCTCGCCGGGAGGGCCGGGGCTTCGTGCTGGGCTCCGTGGGCTTTGCGAACCTGCGCTGGTACAACGCCTTCTTCATCGGAATGGCGCCCCTGTTGCTGCTGCCCCTGGCCTGGGTGCTGTTCCTCTGGCGCCTGGGTAGCCACCCTCGCCTGGGCTGGCCCGAGGCCGGCCTGGTGTTCCTGCTGGCCAACCTGGTGTTCGCCGCCACCCCCTCCTGGCAGGACCTGCGCATCGCCGCCCGCTCCCCCATCGGCTGGCTGCTGCTGGCGGGCGCCATTCTCTGGGTTTGGCAACGGCCCTGAGATCACGGTCTTTTCATAGAAGTCAAAAAACAATACATTGCCGGTTTTCTGATAGGGACTACCCTGTGTGCGGTCTCCCAAACTGCACCAGCCACCCCCCTCGCCCAGGAGCCTCGCCCATGAACATGCGCCTCGCCGCCGCCCTTGTTCTCTGCGCTGCGCTGCCACTCGCAGCCCAGCTGAAGGTCCCCCCCACCCGCACAGTAGAGGTAGCCGACACCTACTTCGGCAAGACCTACAAGGATCCCTATCGCTGGCTGGAGGATCTCAAAAGCCCCGAGGTGGAGGCTTGGTTCAAGGCCCAGGCCCAGGTGACGGACGGAGCGCTGGGGAAGCTCCCAGGGGTTGAGGCCCTGGCGCAGGAGTGGCTCGCCCTGGACAAGCTGAGGTTGGCGGCCTATGGGGGCATCACCGTGGTGAAGGGCCGGGTGTTCTACAAGAAGACCCTGGGGGGTGAGAATGTGGGCCGCCTGTTCATGCGGCAAGGCTGGATGGGCGCTGAAAAACTACTCTTCGACCCGGGCACCTACAAGGCGGGTGTGATCACCACACTGGAAAGCGTGGTGCCCTCGCCAGATGGCCGCCTTGTGGCCCTGGGCCTCTCCTCGGGAGGTGCGGAATATGCGGAGGTGCGCGTTCTGGAGGCGGCCACCGGCAAACTGCTGCCGGAGAGCATCTTCCCCAGCCGCGTGGGTCCCATGGGCTGGACCGTTGACTCCACCTCGTTCTTCTACGATGCGGGCCGGACCACGGACCTCGCCAGCATGGACATCCAGCTGAACCGAATGACCATGCTCCACCGCCTGGGCACGCCGGTGGCCAAGGACCGGGAGCTGTTCAGCAGCACCACCAACCCGGAGCTGGGAATCACGCCCAAGGACTTGCCCCTGGCCAGCATCGACGAGTCCTACCCGCACTACATCATCGGCAATGTGAGCACAGTGCAGAACGAGATGACCGCCTACTACGCACCAACTGCGGACCTGAAGACGCAGAAGCTCCGCTGGCAGAAGCTGTGCGATCCCTCGGACAGCCTGGTGCGCGGCCTGGCGTTCCACAAGGACCATGTCTACGCCATCACCCACGCCGGGGCTGCCAAGTACAAGGTGGTCCGAACCAGCATCCGCAAGCCCGACTGGAAGCACGCGGAGACGGTCATCCCCGAAGCGGCTGACTCCATCCAGTACCTGGCCAAGAGCCGGAATTACCTCTTTGTGGTGTACTCGGATGGCATCGCCGGCCGCATCCTGCGCTACCACCTGGCCACGGGAGCGACCTCTGCATTGAAGCTTCCCGCCAAGGGTACGGTGGACATCTCCTGTCCGGACTGGCGGACGGACCGCTGCCTCGTCACCCTGACCTCCTGGACCTTCCCCAGCACCCGCTATGACTACGACGCCGGCAAGGACACCCTGGCCAAGAGTGCCTTCAACACGGCTGTGACCTATCCGGGCTTCGATCAGCTGATGGCCGAGGAAGTCGAGGTTCCCAGCCACGATGGGACCCTGGTGCCGCTCTCCATCATCCATCGGAAGGACCTGAAGCTGGACGGCTCTGCCAGCTGCATCCTGGAGGGCTATGGGGCCTATGGGATTAGCTACACTCCCTCCTTCACGACCATGCACTCCCTGGCTCTGCGGGGCGTGGTCATCGCCTACGCCCACCCCCGGGGCGGCAGCGAGAAGGGCGAAGCCTGGTATAGGGCGGGCTACAAAGCTACGAAGCCGAACACTTGGAAGGACTTCATCGCCTGCGGGGAGTACCTGGTGAAGCGGGGCTACACGGCCCCTGCGCACCTCGGTGGCACGGGCACCAGCGCCGGAGGCATCCTCATCTCCCGAGCCATCACGGAGCGCCCGGACCTCTTCGCCGCCGCCGTCTGCAATGTGGGCTGCGCCAACACCATGCGGGGAGAGTTCTCCCCCAACGGACCCATCAACACGCCAGAGTTTGGCACCGTGCAGGATGCCGCCGAGTGTGCGGCCCTCTTCGAGATGGATGGTGTTCAGCATGTCCAGGCCGGGGTGAAGTATCCCGCGGTGCTGGGTGTGGGCGGCTGGAACGACCCCCGGGTCTCGCCCTGGCAGCCCGGCAAGTTCGTGGCGGCAATGCAGGCGGCCAGCACCTCAGGGCGGCCCGCCCTGCTGAAGGTGAACTACGACAACGGCCACTTCACGGAGGAGAAGCAGGTCGCCTTCCGGAACTTCGCCAACCAGTTTGGCTTCCTCCTCTGGCAGACCGGCCATCGGGACTTCCAGCCAGCCCCCTGATCCGCTTTCCGGCTGCTCCGAGAGTCTATGCTGCCCGATTGAGCGGTGGTTGCAGAGCCCCTGTGGGAACAGTAAGATGTCTAGACAGGGTGCGACAACATGACGCATTCCCTGGGCGTTTCTCCGGCTTATGCTCTGTGAGTGCCCCAGACCCAACGCCCCGGAGAGGCCATGCAGCCAGCCGACATCCGCACCCCCGCCATCCCAGCCTTGATCGAGGTTGCTGCGGCTGTTGTGGGGCTGCGGTCCGTGGCCGTGAACTGGCTGGTGGAGCTGGAGAGTGGCCTGGACCTCCAGCGGCAGAGCCATTTTCTGGCGACCTTCACGCCCGCTCTCGTCCAGCACTTCAAAGCTGAGGAGGAGGCCCTCGACCTGGCGGGCGACCGGGGTCGTCTGCGGCATCGCAAGGAGCACCACCACCTCGCCAGCCGCCTGATGGCCCTCATGGGGGAGCACGCCCGGGGACGGAGCGTGACTGCGGGTATCCAGGGCCTGCTCCAGGCTTGGTTGCTCCACCAGGAAGGGTGACCTGGACCCCCTGTCGGGATTGACTCGGGGCCACGGAGTCCCTGACGCTAAGGCAACACAGCGCCGGTGAACGGCGCTCCTGCGACATCTTGACGCATTCAGACAGGCCCACCGTTCCCTTAAGTTTGGGTGAGGGCCCTGGACCGGGCTGTCCTCGCTGGATGGCACCCGTGGGCCCTCCCCAAGGAGCTCCCATGCGCCTGTCCGCCCTCTGCATTCGCCTCTCCCTCGTGGCGGCCGTGCCTCTCCTGGCAGCGGAGGCTGAACCCCAGAAGAAGCCGATCCCGCCGAAGGCCGCCAAGGCGGAACCCTCCGCCGTGGTCGAGGTGACCGCACCCCTGCCGACCGAGCCCCTGGTGACCATCCTGGACCCCAAGGCGCCGCGCCAGCCCTTGCCGGCCCATGACGGTGCCGAATACTTGAAGACCATTCCCGGCTTCTCAGTGATCCGCAAGGGCGGCACCGATGGCGATCCCGTGCTGCGCGGCATGGCTGGCTCGCGCCTGAACATCCTGCTGGATGGCGAGCAGCTCCTGGGTGGTTGCGGCATGCGCATGGACCCCCCCACGGCCTATGTGTTTCCGGAATCCTACGACCGCATCACCGTGGTGAAGGGGCCCCAGACCGTACTCTACGGCCCCGGCAACTCGGCGGGCCTGGTGCGCTTCGAGCGCACCAACGAGCGCTTCCAGAAGCCCGGATTGGAAGGCACCGCCAGCCTCATGGCCGGGAACTTCGGCCGCAACGACGAGGTGGTGGACACCCGGCTCGGCACCGAGTTCTTCTACGTCCGCGGCATCGCAACCCGCTCCCACTCCGATGACTACGCAGATGGCAAGGGTCGGGACGTTCATTCCCGCTACACCCGCTACAGCGGCAATGCCGCCTTCGGGTGGACCCCCAGCGATGACACCCGCCTGGAGCTCTCGGGCACCCGCAGCAATGGCCAGGCCGCCTATGCGGATCGGACCATGGACGGCTCCAAGTTCCTACGGGAGAACCTGGGCTTCCGTGGAGAGTGGCGGCGCCTGACGGATCGCATCGAGAAGGTGGAGGTGCAGGCGTACCACAACTATGTGGACCACGTCATGGACAACTACAGCCTGCGGACCTTTGTCCCCAGCATGATGTCCCCCGGCCCCATGGTGAACAATCCGGACCGCCTCACCCGGGGCGGCCGCCTGGCGGTGGGGCTACGGCTGGCTGAGGCGACGAAGGTGACCCTCGGCGTGGATACCCAGGCCAACGACCACACCATCCGCAAGACCGGCAACCAGTGGACCCTGCCCGTGCTGAGCTTCACCCGCATGGATGATGGGAGTTTCAAGAACTCGGCCGTCTTCGGTGAGGTGGACCATCCCCTGTCCGGCAAGGACCACCTGGTCTTGGGCCTGCGGGCCGACCGCTGGCACGCCGCGGACCCCCGGGCGACGGTGGCCATCACGATGATGGCGACCGTGCCGAACCCCACCCTGAACCACGAGCGCAACGAGACGCTCAGCAGTGGCTTCCTCCGCTACGAGCGGGAGGTCTTTGCCGGGTCAACGGTCTATGCGGGTGTGGGCCATACCGAGCGGTTCCCGGACTACTGGGAGGCCATCAGCAAGGAAAGTCTCACCACGGCGAGCGCCTTTGACACCAAGCCCGAACGAACCACCCAGCTCGACATCGGCTGGATGAAGCAGACCGGTGCCATCCAGGCCTCGGCTTCGTTCTTCTATGGCAAGGTGACGGACTTCATCCTCATCCAGTCCAACGTGAGCAAGCCCTCCGGCATGGGCACCCGCCTGGCCACCGTCTCGCGCAACGTGGATGCCACCACCTGGGGCGGCGAAGTGGGCATCGGCACCAAGCTCGCCGGTTCCGTGAAGCTGGACGCCAGCCTGGCCTACACCCGCGGCGAGAACGACACCGACGGCAAAGCCCTGGCGCAGATTCCGCCCCTCGAAGCCCGCGTGGGGCTGGGCTATGAAGCGGCGGACTGGTCGATGGGTCTGCTGGTGCGCGGCGTGCAGCGGCAGGATCGCTTCGCGGTGAACCAGGGCAACATCGTGGGCCAGGACCTCGGCGCCACGGGCGGCTTTGCGGTGGTCTCCCTGAACGCCGGGTGGAAGCCGGCCAAGGGCTGGATGCTCACCACCGGCGTGGACAACCTCTTCAGTCGCACCTATGCCGAGCACATCAGCCGGAGCACGAGCATGATCCCGGGCTATCTGGCGCAGGCGGTGCGGGTGAATGAGCCGGGTCGCACCCTCTGGGCCAAAGCCTCCGTCCGGTTTGGCCGATGACTCTGTCCCCTGGAGATGTGAGGGATAATGGGCCCACCATGACCCAACCCGAATCCGGCATCTCCCTGACCTGGCTCCTGCGCCTGCGCTGGATCACGGTGGCCTCCCAGACCGCCGCCATCCTGGTCTCCAAGCGCCTCCTGGGGGAGGAGTTGTCGGTGGCCCCCTTGCTGGTGCTGGTGACCCTTGGGGGTCTCAGCAACCTGGCCCTCGCCTGGCGCCTCCGGAAGCCGGAGCCGGCGGGCCCCTCGCTACCGGGGCTGGTGCTGGGCCTGGACATCCTGCTACTCACGGGTCTGCTCTACTTCAGCGGTGGGGCGGCCAACCCCTTCACGGCCATCTACCTGGTCCACGTCACCCTGGCGGCGGTGGTGCTGCGGGGCCTGTGGGCCTGGGCCCTGGGCGCCCTCTCCATCACGGGCTTCGGTCTGCTGTTCTTCTGGAATGTGCACGTGCACTCCCTGGCCCACATGGACCACGGCGGCGGGGGCGGGATCTCGCTGCACCTCGTGGGCATGTGGGTGGCGTTTGCCATCACTGCCGGACTCATCGCCGCGTTTGTGGGGCGCGTGAATCAGGCCCTGCGGCAGCGGGACGAGGAGCTGGCGGCCCTACGGGATCTCACCGCCCGGCAGGCCCGGCTGGCGGCGCTCACCACCCTGGCGGCAGGTGTCGCCCATGAGCTGGCCACGCCCCTGGGCACCATTGCCGTGGCGGCCAAGGAGCTGCAGCGGGCAGCGGACGCCCTGGGCCTGGTGGACAGCGACATCCCCCAGGATGCGGCCCTAATTCGCTCCGAGGTGGACCGCTGCCGCCGGATCCTGGACCAGATGGCCGACCCCAGCGCTACGAGCTTGGGCGAAGACCTCACGGACCTGGCCTGGGCCGACCTGGAGGCGGACCTCGCCGGGGACCTGAGTGCCGAGGATCGCCAGCGGGTGTCCTTCCAGTGGCCCCACCAGACCTGCGGCCCCGTGCCCCGCAAAGGCTTGGCCCGGGCCGTTCGGGCCGTGCTGGCCAACGCCCTGGAGGCCACGCCCGGTTCGGCGGGCGTGGCGGTCAGTGCCCAGAGCGAAGACGGCGGCTGGTGCCTCGAGGTGGCCGACCACGGCAGCGGCATGGCCCCGGAAGTCCTGGCCCGAGTTGGTGAGCCCTTCTTCAGCACCAAGCCAACAGGATCAGGCATGGGCCTGGGCCTCTTCCTGGCCCGCACCTTCGCCGAGCAGCTGGGCGGCGCCCTGCGGGTGGAGTCAACCCCAGGGCGCGGCACCACCGTGCACCTCTCCTGGCCGCTGCTCAGCCATGGTTGAGAGCCGCCCCACCCTGCTGCTGGTGGACGACGACGGCGTCTACCGCGAGCGCCTGGCCAAGGCCATGAGGGCCCGGGGCTACGAGGTGCGCACCGCCGCTGACGCCGAGGCGGCCGTGGCCTTGGCCGAGGCTGAGAGTCCCGAGCTGGCGGTGCTGGACCTGCGCATGCCCGGCGAGAGCGGGCTGGACCTGCTGCGCCGCCTCAAGGCCATCGACCCCACCACGAAGATCCTGATGCTCACGGGCTACGGCAGCATCGCTACGGCCCTGGAGGCGGTGCGCCTGGGGGCCGTGCACTACCTCACCAAGCCCGTGGACGTGGACGAGATCCTGGCGGCCTTCGACCGGGATGGCGCCACCACCGAGTTGCTGGATACCGAGACGCCCAGCCTGGCCCGGGTGGAGTGGGAGCACCTCCAGCGGGTGCTCAACGACTGCGAAGGCAACCTCAGCGAGGCCGCCCGCCGCCTGGGCATGCACCGCCGCAGCCTCCAGCGGAAGGCGGACCGGAAGCGGCCCATCAAGTAGGGGGGCGCTCAACCTGCGACAACTTGTCGCAGGCCTAAGCATGTTCCAACAGGCATTATGGGACTGAGCCATTTTTGGAGCCCGTCATGACCCGCTGGACCCGCCTTGCCCTTCTCCCCCTGCTGCTGGTGGCCGCCCCTGTGGCTCAGGCCTGCGGCGCCTGTGGCTGCACGCTGAACTCCGACTGGGCCAGCCAGGGCTACGGCGTCCGTCCAGGCCTGCGCTTCGACCTGCGCTACGACTACTTCAACCAGGATCAGCTGCGCATGGGCACCCGGTCTGTGGCGCGGGGCGTCTTTGAGCTCCCCAACGAGCAGGAGATCCAGGAGAAGACCCTCAATCGCAACCTCACCGCCACCCTGGACTACAGCGCCAGCCCGGACTGGGGCGTGGCGGTGCTGCTGCCGCTCTTCAACCGCTACCACGCCACCTTCGCGGAGGGGGACGCAGACCCCTCCTTCTCGAAGGCCAACGGCCTGGGGGACATCCGGGTGCTGGGGCGCTACCAGGGCTTCTCGGACGACCACGCCTTCGGCCTGCAGCTGGGCGTGAAGCTACCCACCGGGGGCACCAAGCAGACCTTCAATGCCGGCACCCAGGCCGGTGAGCTGCTGGACCGCGGCCTGCAGCTGGGCACGGGCACCACGGACCTGCTGTTTGGGGCCTATGCCTTCGGCGAGCTGGCGCCTAACTGGGGCTGCTTCGGCCAGGTCCTATTTCAGAAGCCCTTGAGCGAGAAGGATGGCTTCAAGCCCGGAGATGGCGTGAACGCCAACGTTGGCGTGCGCTTCACCGGCCATGCGGGGTTCACGCCCCACCTGCAGGTCAATGTGCGGGCCGAGAAGCGCGAGTCCGGCCTCAACGCCGATGGGGCCAACAGCGGGGCCACCCTGGCCTACCTCAGCCCCGGTGTGACTTTCGAGGTCAGCCGCACCGTGCAGGCTTATGTCTTCGGTCAGATCCCCGTCGCCCAGCGCGTCAACGGCCTCCAGATTGAGCCCCGCTGGAGCCTGTCTGTCGGCCTGCACTGCGCATTCTGAGCTTTTCCGCTGGTAGAGAGTTAAAGCGAAACCGCAGATGACGCAGATTGCGCGCCGACCCATTCCTGCATGGGCCGGTGCTACCTAACCCAAGCCAGCTTTATCCCCGTTTATCCCTTTGATCCCCGTCAAAAGCAGTTGTCTTTACACCCTCGTCCTGCCAGTCCGTAGCGAAAAGCAAAAGCATGACGGGGATACATGGGATGGACGAGGATGAGGACAGGTCGTGCAGCCCCGTGCTGGCGCCCAGGCGGCGTAGCGCACCAACCCACCCTGGCTTTTATCGGTGTTTATAAGCCGTTATCGGTGTTCCTCGGTGTGCCCCTTCTTGCCAGGCCCTTCTCCGCTCTCCTCCGCGCCTCGGTTTTCCTCCGCTTCCCATTCATTCTGTTCTTTGTGCCCTTTGTGTTCTTTGTGGTTAAAGGTCCTTTCGCTTTTCTCTGCGGTTGGCGTTTTCTCGATCAGCTCTCGCTACTACGGACGCGAGTCGGGGCGCCGCTGTAGGACTCGCCGGGCAGGAGGCGCTCGCGCTTCATGATGACGCTGTGGGGCGCCACCTCCGCATGGGCGCCGATGACCGCACCGTAGAGGGGCACGGTGCCGTGGCCCAGGCTGGCGCCCTCGTGGATCTGCACGTGGTCGATCTTCAGGACACGGTCCTCGAAGGTGTGGGCCTGGAACATGGCCTGCACCGTGGCGCCGTCGCCGATGGAGATCATGTCGGGGTCCACCACCTGGGCGAAGCCGGGGCCCAGCACTGCCCGGGCGCCGATGTGCATGCCCATGGCCCGCAGGTACCAGGTGAGCCAGAGGGTGCCCTCCAGCGTGGTCAGGAGGCCGCGCCCGAAGAAGCCCCAGGCCACGTAGAGGAAGTCCCAGCGGCTGCACCAGCAGGACCAGAGGGCATGGGTCCCGGGTCGCACCCGGCCCAGGAGGAGCCACTTCAGCGCCAGGATGGCCATCAGCATGATCGCGGTCGTGGCCAGGGTCAGCAGGGGCAGGGCCACCCCCAGAAAGGCCGCCGGGGGCAGGCTCGCCTCGAGCTTGGTCACCGCCGCCATCCACCCCAGGAAGACCAGCGCGGGAAACACCGGCAGGGTGAAGCGCAGGGCCTCCCAGAAGACGCGGGTGAGGTAGCGGAGCGTGGAGGGGTCGTGGGTGAGGCTGCGATCGAACACCACCACCTCGCGCCGGGGCAGCTCGAAAGGCGGGTGGCCGAACCAGGAGCTGCCAGGGCGAATGGCCGCAGCATCGGCCACGGTGCAGACGCCCAAGAGGATGTCGTTGGGCAGGGCCTGGCCCGCCAGGATGACCGCATGGTTGCCCAGAAACGTATTGCGCCCCAGCACCGTGTGGTCCACGGTCACGGTGCCCCGGTGGATCCGGGGCCCGCCCAGGTAGATGCCGTCCGCCAGGAAGGTCTCGGGGCCGATCTCGATCAGCTCCGGCACCACGTCGATGATGGTGCTGATCTCGCAGCCCGGCCCGATGCGCATGCCCGCCAAGCGGAGCCAGAAGGGCCAGAAGAGGGTGCCGCTGAGCCACTGGCCCGCAGCGTCCACCAGGCCGGACTTGAGCCAGACCCGGAGGTAGGCGGGGCTCCAGCGCCCCAGGACGCCGGGCTCCACCGGGCCCAGGGCCTGCGCCGCCAGGGCCTGGGTGAGCAGGGTGAGGGGCACCGAGAGCACCAGCAGGATGATCGTGGTGGGTGAGGCGAGGCCATCCAATGCGGTCTCCAGCGTCCACTCTGAGCCCAGCGCCAGGGCCACGAAGAGCAGGTCCGCCGGGAGGGAGAGGCCCATCGCCAGAGCCAGGCGGGCGGCCAGCATGCGGCAGGTGAAGGCGAGGCTGGTGCCCTGCGTGCCGGGGGGCAAGGCGGGGGCCTCGGGGACCCGTCCGGCAGGTTGGGCAGGGATGCCGTGCCACCGTTCACCTGCGGGGATGCGGCTGCCGGCAGGCAGGTGGGACAGGGCGGTGAGGCAGGCTCCGGCCCCGACCTCGCTGTGGGCATCCACGCTGGCGCGCACCTCCAGGGTGGCGCCGGCGCCGATGGTGATGGGGCCGACCTTGATCTGCCCGGCTTCGAGGTCCACCAGCTGCAGCGCCACGTCCTGGCTCAGGGTGGCGTCGTCGCCGATGTCCAGGAGGTCCCAGCCGCCCCGCAGCAGGAGGACGCCGCGGTGGATGTGTACCCGCTGGCCGATGCGCGCCCCCAGGGCCCGCAGGGCAGCGGCGTGCAGGCCTGTGCCCGTGAAGAGGCCCCAGGGCACCAGGCGCACCGCCTGCTGCACCATCCAGTTGCGGGTGTGGAAGCTGCCCCACACCGGCGCCGTGAGGGGCTGGTAGCGGCCGATGAGGAGGCGCTTTACCAGCACGGCGTAAGCCAGGGAGAGGGGCGCCCACAGAGCCAGGCCCAGGGCCGAGAGGAGGGGTGCCAGCAGGAGCAGGGGGACCAAGCCCAGGCGCTGGGCCAGCGCAGGGAGCAAGCGGAAGGTGAGGAGGTAGGTCAGCGGGGCGCCCAGGGCCAGGGTGGCCAGCAGACACAGGGTGTGGAGTGCCAGGGCAGGACCTGGCGGCTGGGCCCGGGTGCGGTGGAGTGGGGCGCCGTGGCCCAGGCCCTTCCCAGGCGAACGCTGGGACGCCTGCAAGCGGGGCGCCAGCTCGGCGATGGTGGGGGCTTCGTAGATGTCGCGCACCGTGACGGCGGCGGTGGCCGGATCCTCCCGCAGGAGGGACACCAGCAGCGCGGCCCCCAGGCTGTCGCCGCCCAGGTCGTTGAAGAAGTCCGCATGGATGGGGGCATCTGCCGCCAGGGCCAGGGCCTCCCGGTAGGCGCGGGCCAGGGCGGCCTCCGTGGCATCGCGCGGGGGCTCGCCGGGCTCCAGGGCCTCGCCGGCGGTGCGCACCTGGGGCAGACGGCGGCGGTCCAGCTTGCCGCCCACGGTGACGGGCAGCTCCGCCAGCGGCGCCAGGTGCCCCGGCACCATGTAGGCCGGCAGGCTATTCCGCAGCCAGGCCTTGAGGTGCTCGCCCAGGGGGACAATGCCGGGGTCCTCGGGCACGAAAAAACCCACCAGGGTCTGGCGAGCGCCTTCGCCCTGGACGCAGCAGGCGGCGGCCCGCACCCCCATGTGCTCCACCAGGCGGGCCTCGATGGCCTCCAGCTCGATGCGGTAGCCCCGCAGCTTCACCTGGGTGTCCATGCGGCCCAGGTAGTGGTGGGCGCCGTCGGGTCCCCGCAGCGCCAGGTCCCCTGTGCGGTAGATGCGGCCGAAGGTGGGGTGCTCGAGGAACTTCAGGGTCGTCGTCTCGGGGTCGTTGCGGTAGCCGCGGGCCAGGCCGGTGCCGCCGATGCAGAGCTCACCGGACTGGCCGGGCGGGACCTCGGCCAGGGCCTCGTTCAGCACCCAGGCCCGCAGGCCCGGGACGGGCTGGCCGATGGTGATGGGGCGGCCTGGGACGATGTCCGTGCGCAGGGCGGTGACCGTGCACTCTGTGGGGCCGTAGCCGTTCACCAGACGGCGGCCCTGGCCCCAGCGGTCAGCCACATCCTGGGGCAGGGCCTCGCCGCCCACATAGAGCAGCTTCAGGTCCGGCAGGGCCGTGGCGGGATCCTCGCAGCCCGTGGCTCGCAGGAGGGTCGGCGGCGGACAGAAGACCGTGATGCGCTCCTCTCGAAGCCAGGGCACGAGGTCCGGCCCCAGGCGCGCCGCCGCATCGTCCATGACCACCACCGTGGCGCCCGAGGCCAGGGCCAGCCAGGTCTCCTCCACGGAGGAGTCGTAGGCCGCCGATGAGCCTTGAGCCACGCGGTCGCCTGGGCCCAGGCCGAACTCGGCCAGATCGCCCGTCACGAGGCTGGTGATGCCTGCCTGCTGGATCATCACGCCCTTGGGCTTCCCCGTGGTGCCCGAGGTGTAGATGAGATAGGCCAGGCTGTGGGCGTCCTGCCAGGGGGCGGGTGCGATGGTCGCTGCTGCCGGGGCCGTCGCCAGGAAGGCGGCGGTGTCCACCACCAGGTCCGTGCCGAGGCGCAGGCCGCGCAGCCGGGCGACCCCGGCTGCATCCGCCAGGATGGCGGCGGGCGCGGCGTCGTCGAGGATGGCCTGCACCTGGTCGTCGGGAAACGCAGGGTCGATGCAGGTCCAGGCGCCCCCCGCCAGGAGCACCGCCAGCTGGGCGGCGTAGAGGTCCGGCGTGTCCCGGTTCAGATGGAGGGCGACGATGGCATCGCTGCCCAGCCGGGGCCGCAGCAGGGCCGCCAGGGTGTGGGCTCGGGCCGAAAGATCGGCATAGGTCGCGGTCCGCCGCAGGTCCCGGTCGGGCCCCGGGGGTACATCCACCGCCAGCTGCTCCGGCCAGCGGGCTGCGGCGGCCTGGAAGCAGGCCTGAAG
>Ga0194060_10002405_pt1 | contig 13340 bp, 13 predicted proteins | sample SepL225m_MetaG_FD_163427 | JGI IMG/M metagenome (GOLD analysis project Ga0194060, IMG submission 163427) | Anoxic zone freshwater microbial communities from boreal shield lake in IISD Experimental Lakes Area, Ontario, Canada - Sep2016-L222-5m | ecosystem: Environmental > Aquatic > Freshwater >... | reverse complement strand
GTCTTTTTCCTACCGAAATACTAACAAGCTGGGCATTACCCTTGACCTCTCGCAGCCGCAAGGCCAGCAGCTTTTCCGCAAGCTCGTCAAGAAGGCGGATGTCGTTGTCGAGACCTTTAGTCTTGCCGAGCGCAAGGCATTTTCTTGTGCATACGAGGAATTGAGCAGCCTCAATCGCCGCCTGATCCATGTCTCCGTCAGCCCATTCGGAGGACGGGGACCCCGCAGCCAGTATCAGTCAGACGATCTGGTGACCGCCGCCTACAGCGGCTCCATGTTCGTCAACGGTTCTCCTGACACATCTCCCTTGAAGCCGGGAGGCGAACAGTCTCACAACGCCGGTTCACTTTTTGCCGCCCTGGGCATTCTCCTTGCCCTCCGTCAGCGCAGAAAAACCGGCAGGGGGGAGCATATCGATCTTTCCCTGCACGAGGCGATGACCGCCACCCTGGCACATGTCTTAATCCAGTATTTCAATGACCAGATCACGGCCAAAAGACGGGGAAGCCGTTCCGGTGATAATGGGTTCTGCATCCTGCCGTGCCGGGACGGGTTTATCCAGATGACCCTTTTTCAGCAGTGGGAAACGCTGGTGGGCTGGCTGGCCGCTGAGGGTAGGGCCGGCGATCTGCAAGAAGAGATATGGCAAGACGAGACATACCGGCAGCTCCACGTGGAATACATTACCAATATCATCAGGAAATGGACACAAAGCCACAGCGTACGGGAGCTCTTTGAGATGGGACAGCTCATGGGTTTTCCCTGGGCGCCCGTGCAGTCGCCCGTGGAGGTTCTGGAAAACCCCCAGTTAAAAGCTCGGGATTTTTTTATGCATCTTGATGACCAGGGAACAGAAAAGACGATTTTCTGCCACGGCATTCCTTTCCGATTCACCGCAAAAAAATTGCCGTACCTCAAAAGTGCCCCCTTCTTGGGCAAGGACAACCTGTTAATTTACCGGGATGAACTTGGTTTGACGGATAATGAATTGAACAGGCTGATCACGGAAGGAATCATCTGAGGAGTATTATGAAAGAGGGCGTTCTCCGGGGATTGCGGGTGCTGGACTTGACCAGGGTCGTGGCCGGGCCTTTTGCCACCCGGTGTCTTGCCGACTTCGGCGCCGAGGTTATCAAGATTCAGACGGAGAAAACGGCCACCGGCGCCGAAGCCAACGTTACTGGTAATTTCAATGCCTGGAACCGGAACAAAAAAGGCATTACCTTGAACCTGCAGCACGGGGAGGCGAGAGAGCTTTTCTGCCGCCTGGTGGCAATCAGCAGCATCGTGGTGGAAAATTTTACGCCCCGGGTAATGGCAAACTGGGGATTGGCCTATGAAAAGTTAAGATCAGTTAAACCGGACATCATCATGCTGAGCATGTCCGGCCTGGGGCAAACGGGCCCGGGCAAGGATGTTGTTGCCTATGGGCCTACCCTGCAATCCCTGGGCGGCCTCACCTACCTTACTTCTTTCTCGCCGGAAGAACCGCTGGGGCTCGGCTATTCTTATGCTGATCCCATCTTCGGTCTCTACGGCGCCATCAGTATCCTGGCTGCCCTGGAACATCATGATAAAACGGGCGAGGGCGGTCATATTGATCTTTCCGGTCTTGAGGCAGTGTGCAGTCTGATCGGGACAGAATTGCTCGATGGGGCAACAAATAAACGCGCTGTTCCGCCGACAGGCAATTATCCCGACTACAACCAGGATGCCCCTTATGGATGCTACCCCTGCCGGGGAACGGATCGGTGGTGTGTCATTGCCCTGTCCCGTGAAGAAACATGGACCTCTCTCTGCCGGATTGCCGGACATCCCGAGTGGAGCACCGACGAACGGTTTTCCACACCAGCGCAGCGGCACAAAAACCGGCAGGAACTGGATAATCTGCTGTCAGCCTGGACGCGCACTATGGCAACCGAAGAGGTCGTTCAGCTTCTGCAGGAGGCGGGTGTCCCGGCCGGGGTCGTTCAGGATGCGTCCGATCTGGCTTCCGATCCCCAGTTGCTGGCGCGTGATTTTTTCATGAGCCTCGATCACCCGCTGCTGGGAAAAATTACTGCCGATGCCTATCCCTTCCGGCTTCCTGATTGCCATCCTCAGGAATGGAATGCCGCCCCGCTATTGGGGCAAGATAATGATTATGTCTTCAGCGAACTGCTCGGTGTAAGTTCAGAAGAAATTGCTCGACTTAAGGAAAAGGGGACAATCGGCTAACGAGGCAAATGTAGACAAAATCTGGTGGAAAGAACCTCCTGCAATTTCAAAATATTTAACCCATAAAAACGACATCTTATGGTGCCAATGAATAGGGGTGGAAAAAACAACTGTTATTCCCTCATTTATTCTAACCGAGAGTTATTGCAGTAGCTATAGCCAATACATCCCAAATGCCCACACGATCTTTCCCAGCACAGAGGGTTTCTTTATCTGTTGACATCCTGTCATCAACTGATAAAGAAGCGCCATAATCTATGGCATGCATTGCGAGGAGGGATAAATAAGAATCATACCCTGTGCGTCAACTATATTGCAAGGATCTGCAAATAAAAAATCAGAACGCTTAAAAGGAATTTAATTGCAATGAACACTACTGTTGATGCATACGGCGGGCAGAACATTGGTCCAGAAAGGATCGGCTTCAAGGTACTCTGGGCTCTCAGTTTGACGCATTTTCTAAACGACATGCTTCAATCACTGATTCCGGCAATTTATCCGCTGTTAAAGTCTACCCTGTCCCTCAGTTTCACGCAAATAGGCCTGATCACACTGACGTACCAGATTGCAGCGTCTCTGTTTCAGCCTGCAATTGGGTTATATACGGATCATCACCCACTGCCCTATTCATTGCCCATTGGTATGGGGAGCACTTTGATGGGGCTAATAGCTCTGGGGTTGGTTCCAACGTATGGTTTGCTGCTTGTTGCCGTTTCCTTGGTCGGTGTGGGCTCTTCGATCTTTCATCCAGAATCTTCTCGAGTAGCTAGAATGGCGTCTGCTGGAAGATATGGACTGGCTCAATCTATCTTTCAAGTTGGTGGTAATACTGGCACAGCCATGGGACCATTACTAGCCGCGGCAGTAGTTATGCATCAAGGACGGCATAGTATATCCTGGTTTTCTCTAGTCGCACTGCTTGCCATACTGATCCTGATAAAGGTAGGCGGCTGGTACAAGTGCCAGATACTGCTGGGGAAACGCCTTGTAAAAGCGGCTACTCAGTTGGAAAGACCAGTGCAGAAGACGGTATGGCCGGTATCAATCTTACTGGTTCTGATATTCTCGAAGTTCTTCTACATGGCCAGCTTAAACAGCTATTATATATTCTACTTGATCAGTAAATTTCATCTTTCGGTGAAATCTGCACAGCTTCACCTGTTTGTGTTTCTGGCCGCCGCAGCTTTGGGAACAATATTGGGTGGACCCATCGGTGACCATGTTGGCCGTAAACGCGTGATCTACCTGTCCATTCTTGGTGTGGCACCGTTTACGTTGGCTTTACCATACGCCAGTCTAACATGGACGGCGCCATTGACATTTATTATCGGGCTCATATTGTCATCAGCATTTCCGGCAATTCTTGTTTATGCGCAGGAACTATTTCCCGGTAAGGTAGGAATGGTATCTGGTATGTTTTTCGGACTCGCTTTTGGCATGGCTGGGATTGGCGCCGCAGTGCTAGGAAAGCTGGCAGATCTGCATGGCATCGACTATGTGTATCATCTTTGTTCCTTTCTGCCACTGCTCGGACTTCTGGCAGGCTTTTTACCAGACATCAGCAGATCATCGCATAATGCACCAAGTTGAAATATCGGCAGGAAAAGTAATCAGGGTGGCCGGATCTACCTCTAAGATACCACCGCACCGATTGTTACCGCGACCTTACTTGGCATGATAAAAGTTTACTCTGCCCCCCTCTCCAGCGGTGACAGAGTAGGTCTTCGTCTGCTAACGACGCTCTGTCATTTCAGTCTTGAACTTGTCCTGACACGCCTTAATGTCAGCAGGCTTCTGGGAAGCCTGTACGCAGCTCTTCTCTTCCTGGTTACGAGCAATGCGGCTCTTTGTCCAAGTGGATGGTAAAGGAGTTCATCGGTGTCATTTTTGTGGATACGAGGGTCGGTTACTCGATCGATTCCCTCGTCGGGAGTGAGGTAGTCATGGAGAGTGGAGATCTTCGGCAGATAAAAGAGATCGAGATTGGGCAGCTCCATCTTCGTTATGCGCACACAAGGATTGAGCGGCCGAAGGAGAGTCTTAGACTGGCCGGTTCCATCAACCTAAAATATGGTGAGAAACCGGTCTACTCAATTAAAAAAGAATGTCTTGACATTACACAGGTGATTGTGTGGCAAACTAGCGGGAGGTGAAATATGGCGACAAATCTGGCAATTGATGACCAACTCATCATTGAGGCTCAAACCATCGGCGGTAGTAAAACAAAAAAGGCCGCTGTCACCGAAGCGCTGAAAGAATATAGCCAGCGTAGAAAACAACTGCACCTCACTGCCCTCTTTGGAAAAATCACCTATGATTCTGATTACGATTACAAGCAAACACGGTCACGTCGGTGAAAGTCCTTGTTTCTACTCCTCTGGTCATTGGCGCTGAGGCGTTCAGCAAGCTGTTCCCGTGAAGAAAATATCTGGTTGATGAACTCCATGAATTGATCAACGAAACTCGGGCGGTGATGATCGGGCCGATCCGTCAGGAGGTTCTCTCCAGCATATCAAATAAGGGACAGTTCACTGATCTCAAAGAAAGGTTGCAGGCATTTGAAGACTTGCCACTGGCGAAAAAGGATTATGAAAAGGCGGCTGAATTTTTCAATACCTGTCGTAGCGCGGGAATACAGGGCTCGCAGATCGTTTTTTTGATTTGTGCTGCTGCCGGTGGCGCCGAGCTACCGATTTTTACCTCTGACAAAGACTTACTCCTCTATTCGCAACACCTAAAAATATCTCTTTTCCGCCCTCGAGCACCACAACAAGTGCTCGAATCGTAAAGAGATACTGGACCATCTGCGGCTGCATTTCTCTGTTAGTTCTGAAAATGTCTCAATTTGGGGATTCGCCAGGCGACGATGGCAATAAGGATCAGGTTGGCGATTCCGCCGGTGATTACCGATAATTGTGCGCCAATCAGCGCCGCCACCAATCCGGCCTCAAAATTGCCGAGCTGAGGGCCGCCATTGGAGAAGATCCTGACTACCGAGGTCATCCGCCCGCGCAGATGGTCGGGAGTGGCAAGCTGTCTAATGTTCTGGCGCATGATCGTGCTGACCGTATCGCCGGCGCCTACGCAGGCCAGCGCCAGGACCGACAGCGGAAACCACTGCGATCCGCCGTATATTACGGTCGCCGCAGCATAAGCCGTCAGGCCGCCCAAAACAAGGACGCCTTTCTTCTTTACCTCCCCCATACTCGACATGACCGTGCCGGCAGCAACCGCACCGGCGGATTGTGCTGCGTGCAGAATCCCCAGCCCCTGGGCGCCCACTTTCAGAACTTCCGTAGCAAAGATGGGCAGCAAGGCCGAAGCGGAGGAAAAAAAGGTGCTGACGAAATCGAGGAGCACGGTCGAGAACAGGATCTCGGAGTGGCGCACAAAGTGCACTCCTTCGGCCAGGGCGGAAAAACTGACCTTGGAGGCTCCGAGCTTTTGCTGGGCCGGCTTCTTCATGATCAGCAAGGCGAGAAGCACGGCAATAAAAGAAATCATATTGATCAGGTAAATGGCGGCAACACCCTGCCAGGCAATAATGAAGCCGGCCAGTGCCGGGCCTACGACCATGCCCATCTGACGTTGGACATTGATCAGGCTCAAGGCGTTTGTCAGGTCTTCTGCGGGAACCAGATTGGGAACAATCGCCTGCCAGGAAGGTCCATCAAAGGCCGCGGCCGCGGCCGTGGATGCTGCCAGCAGGTAGATTAATCCCACGGAAATCTTGTCCGCTCCCGTCAACATCCACAGGAATCCGGCCAGCACCATCATCGCACTCTGGGTAAAGAACAAAATCCGGCGCCGATCATGGGCATCCGCGTAAACGCCTCCCATGAGGGAGAAGAAAATGAGTGGGGCTACGCGAATCAAGCCAGTTAAACCCAAGGCCACCGGAGAATGCGTCAGCAGGTAGATATGCCAGTTGATCGCCACCACCTGCATCTGCGTGCCTGCTTCCGAGACAAGCTGCCCCGACCAGATCCAGCGAAAATCCCTATGCCGCAGGGCGGAATAACGTTTTGGAGACGCCATGTTGCTGCTATACTCCCTCTATGCTCCAGGTGGTGGCGGTAGGAGTGTCTTTCAAGATGACTTTTTGCGCTGCCAGGGCCGTTCTTATTTCATCGGCCTTTGCCCAATCTTTGGCTGCCCGGGCCGCGTTTCTGGCCTCGATCAGCCGCTCAATTTCCGGAACGTCGAGATCCTGCTTGCGTACCTCCCGCTCCCTGTCCTGTAAAAAATAGTCGTTGGTTTCTTTCCGGAAGAATCCCAGTACGCCGCCTGCTTCCTGAAGAAATTGCTGCGCCTCATGGAGAACGAAAAGGGTTTCCGGGGCGGTCAAAGAAGGTTTGGCCGCCAGGAAGCCATTGATCAGCCTCGTTGCATCAAACAGGCAACCTGCGGCGCGTGCTGTATTGAAATCATCGTCCATGGCTTCCACGAACTTTTCCCGCTGAGCGTTAATCCTGGCAATTGCTTCGGCATGATGCCCCGGTAAGCCTACCGGCATAGTGAAACCAGTCGGCCTGTCCGCCAGGATATCCTGGATTATTTTCCGGACGGCGTAAAGCCGGTTCATGCCCTGTCTGGCTTCCGCGAGTGAGGTGTCGGTATAATCCACAGGGCTGCGGTAGTGGTTTTGCAGGATAAAAAGTCTCAGCACCTCGGGATGATAGGCTTGGAGCATGTCCCGGATGGTAAAAAAGTTCCCCAGAGACTTGGACATCTTTTCACTGTTGACCCGGACAAAGCCGTTATGTATCCAATAGTTGGCAAGCGGCTGTCCGGTCGCCCCTTCGGACTGGGCGATTTCATTTTCATGATGCGGGAAGATCAAGTCCTCACCGCCGCCGTGGATATCGAAGGTATTTCCGAGAAAATGTTGGCTCATGACGGAGCATTCTAAATGCCAGCCGGGCCGGCCCGGTCCCCAGGGGCTTTCCCACCAAGGTTCCCCTTCTTTGCTTGCCTTCCAGAGCGCGAAGTCCAGGGGGTTGACCTTTTTTTCATTGACATCCACCCTGGCCCCGGCCAGCATGTCTTCAAGGCTGCGGCCTGCCAGTTTTCCGTAGTTTTTAAATTTTTCCACGGCAAAGTAGACATCGCCCCCGATGACGTAGGCTAGATTATTGGCGATAAGCTGATTGACCAGAGCAATCATCCCGGCAATGTGCTCCGTGGCCCGCGGCGTCTGGTCAGGCCGTTCCACACCCAGCCTATCCATGTCTTCGTCATGTTCCCTGATGTATTTCTCCGAGATGGCGAAGATATCCGTACCGGCGGACTTCGCCTTGTCGATGATCTTGTCGTCCACGTCGGTAAAATTCTTTACATAAGTCACCTCATAGCCGCGGTAGCGCAGGTACCGGGCAATCACGTCGAAAACCAGGGCGGAACGGGCGTGTCCGATGTGGCATAGGTCATAGGCAGTGATCCCGCAGACGTAGATGCCTGCCTTGCCGGAGACAAGGGGGATAAAGGTTTCTTTTTGCCGGGTAATGGTGTTGTATACTTTAAGGGGCATGGATATCCTCCTGGAAGAATCCCGATGCTTTGGTCAGGGGAAAAGCGGCATCATCGTTAATCCGCTTTCCTCGGCAAAGCCGCAAAGGATGTTCATGTTCTGAATGGCCTGCCCAGCGGCGCCTTTGACGAGATTGTCGATGGCCGAGATAATGACGACCCGGTTGGTCCGCCTATCGGCAATGAGCCCGAGGTGACAGAAGTTGGTACCCCGCACGGACGATATATTAGGCAAGGCGCCGTCAGGATAGACGGTCACAAATTGTTCCTGGCGGTAAAAATCGCGGTATAGATCCAGCAGCTTGTCAGTGGTTGCTTCTTTAATCAGGCCTGCATAAATCGTACTGAGAATGCCGCGGCTCACGGGCAGCAGATGGGGGGTAAAGGAAACGGTGATCCGCTTGCCGGCCAGGAGCGAAAGTTCCTGTTCAATTTCCGGTGTATGCCGGTGCCGGCCTACGTTATAGGCCTTGAAGCCTTCGGCCACTTCGCAGTAAAGCGACCCCACCTGGGCTTCCCGCCCCGCCCCGCTCACTCCGGATTTGGAGTCGATGATGATGGTGGTATGATCGATGTAATCCCCTTTCAGCAGGGGCGCCAACCCCAGGATCACGCTGGTGGGATAACAGCCGGGATTGGCGATGAAGTCGCCGGCGGCGATGGCAGAGCGATATAACTCCGGGAGGCCGTAAACAGCATGAGCCAGTAATCCGGTTGATGTGTGTTTCCCATACCATCTTTCATAGGTTTCCACATCATGGATACGGAAATCAGCGCTCAAGTCTATTATTTTGACTCCGGCGGTGTGGAACACCGGGGCTGCCTGCATCGATATGCTATGCGGGAGGGCCAGAAAGACGACGTCGCAGAGTCCGGCTAATTCCTCCGGGCTATGATCGGCAAAAACCAAATCGGTTAATCCCTGAAAACCGGGAAAAACCTGGGAAAGGGCAAGGCCCTTGTATTGCCGGGAAGTAATGGCAGCAATCTCCGCCTGCGGATGGTGCAGGAGAAGCCTGAGAAGCTCCTGCCCCGTGTATCCGCTTGCTCCGTAAATACCTACTTTTACCATGGTTCGACCTCTGTCTTCAGGTCTTGCACTATCAAATTATATAAAAAAAAAGGAGGCCGCCGGCCTCCTTTTCCTGGAACTTATCTCTTGGAAAACTGGAAGCGTTTTCTGGCTCCCGGCTGACCGTATTTCTTTCTTTCCTTATTGCGCGGGTCGCGGGTTAAGAATCCGCCCTTCTTGAGGATCGGCCGGAGTTCAATGTTGTATTCCAGTAGGGCTTTGGAAATGCCGTGCTTGACGGCGCCGGCCTGTCCGGAGACTCCCCCCCCGCACACGTTGACGTACAGGTCAAACTTATCTTTATTGCCGGTGATTTCAAAAGGCTGCCGGATAAGCATCTTCAAGCTGTCCCGGGTAAAGTAATCGTCGAAGTTCCTCTTATTGACGATTATGGCGCCGCTGCCTTCCTTCATGTAGACCCTGGCAACAGCGTATTTCCTCCTGCCGGTAGCATAGTAGCGTTTTTCAGTCATTATGTCTCCAATTCTTATATATTCATAACTTTTGGGCACTGGGCGTCATGCGGATGCCCTCCGCCTGCATAGATCTTCAGCTTTTTCAGCATGGATCGCCCCAGGGAGTTTTTGGGGAGCATGCCTTTTACGGCGAGACGCAGCACATTTTCCGGTTTTGATTGCAGCATTTTCCCGGCCGGAGTTTCCCTCAACCCGCCCGGGTAGCCGGAATAAGCATAGTAGATCTTATCGGTAAGTTTCTTACCCGTCAGGACGATCTTCTCGGCATTGACAACGATGACAAAATCACCGGCATCCGTGTAAGGCGTATAAACGGGCTTGTCCTTACCGCGGAGACAGGAAGCAATCTTTGTTGCCAGCCTGCCCAGTATCAACCCCTCGGCGTCCACAACCCACCAACCTTTGTTCAAATCTTCTTTTTTTGCATTATATGTCTTCATATTACCACCAGAATCCAAAAATTAGAAAAGCACTTCTATGCAATTAAATGACTTTTGTCAAGAGAAAAGCTTAGTACGTGAGAAGTTATTTTATACCTCTTCTCGATTAATGTTACCGCGGGCCGCAGATGCAAAGATACCGCCGCAACACAGTAGCGCAAAATTACGAAAAGTCATATAACTTTTTTCATTGCCGCAATGGCAACTTCAATCTGATCATCTGTCGGTTCCCGGGTAGTGATTTTTTGAAACAGCAACCCGGGCCAGCTTAACATTTGCACCCAGCGCCAATCTATGCGTTTGCCCGTAAAGCGGATAACCTCGTAGGAAATACCGGCCACCACCGGCATCAGCAACAACTTATAGAGAATGCGGTGCAGGAAATCGGGGCGGCCCAAAAGCGAGAAGACGAGGATGGAAACAATCATGACGACCAGGATGAAACTCGTTCCGCAACGAGGATGACGGGTTGAATAGTTCCTCACATTTTCGACGGTTAACTCCTGCCCGTGTTCCCAGGCGAATACCGTCTTATGTTCCGCGCCATGATACATGAATACACGCCGCATATCTTCCATAAGCAGGGTGGTGCCCAGAAAACAAAGAAATAACGTCAGGCGTATGCAACCTTCGATGATGTTTAACAGAATGGTGTTGGATACCACGCTTCTCAATAAAGAAAAGCAATAGGCCGGTACAATAATAAAAAAGAATAAGGATGTTGCGAAGCTGATCAAAATAGAAATGGCCAGTTGCCAGGGCTGCGGTTTCACGTCACCTTCCTCCAGGGCCACTTCGGCAGAAAATAATAACGTTTTCATGCCGATGATCATCATTTCGATGAGCGTGACCGATCCACGGACAAACATCAAGCCCAGCAACTTGTATCGTTTGGTAACGGGAACATAGTACCGTTCCTGAAAGACGATCTCCTTGTCCGGCCTCCTTACGGCAGCGGCAATTTTATTCCCGTGACGCATCATGACGCCTTCGATGATTGCTTGTCCACCGGCTATATCTTCAGTATGGTTCTTGTGATTCATTTGCTGCTGACCTCGTTTGTTTGTTTGACAAAATACTATTTTCCGCTACGGTAGAAATACTCATAAGTGGCAAGAAGTCAAGGAGGATGTTTTATTCTGGGCAAACAGAAAGGTTGAAATCAAGAGCCCCATAGGGTATGGTCGGTAAAAATCAGGATGGGGGTATAGAAATGAATATCATTGTTTCCGGGTCGCTCGCCTACGACAGAATTATGGATTTCCCCGGGCACTTCTCAGATCACATTCTGCCGGAGAAGATTCATGTCTTGAACGTCTGTTTCCAGGTGAGCGGCATGAAGGAAAGATTTGGCGGGACGGCCGGAAATATTGCCTACGCACTCAAATTGATGGGGGAAAATCCCGTCATCTGCGCCACCATCGGCCATGATTATCATCGGTATTTCGAATGGCTATCCCGGAATGGGATCTCCAGCGAACATATCAGAGTCATAGAAGAAGAGTCTACTGCCGGCGCTTATATCACCACGGATCTGGGAGACAACCAGATTACGGGGTTCAATCCCGGGGCCATGAAATATCCTACCTCCCTGGATTTATCGCGCCTCGATCCCCAGGATACCTTTGTTATTGTTTCTCCGGGGAATCTTGAGGATATGATTACCTACCCGCGCATCTGTAAGGAGCAGGGGATCGAGTATATCTTTGACCCCGGACAATCGCTGCCTATCTGGGATGGAGCGGAACTTGTGCAGGCCCTTACTGGGTGCAAGATACTGATTTGCAATGATTATGAGCTGGACCTCATCATGAGCAAGACGGGCTTGAAAAAAGAAGATTTATGGGAGCGGGCAGGCGCCGTCATAACCACGCTGGGTGAGCTTGGTTCTCAGGTGGCGACTGCCGGCGAGGTTATACATATCCCCGTTGCCAAGGCCAGAAAGGTAGATGATCCAACCGGCGCCGGTGACTCATATCGGGGTGGACTGATCAGCGGTTTGGTGCGAGGCAAGGATATCGATCAGTGCGCCAGAATGGGCAGTGTATGTGCGTCCTTTACCGTCGAGTGCTATGGAACGCAAGACTACAGCTTTACTCCCGAAGAATTCAACGGGAGGCTCAAGGTGTGCTACTGACCCGTTTACCAGAATCCTCTTTCCATGCAATTCCTGATGAAGGTGAGAGAGGGTCTTGCTGCACCGGACAGATATTCATGCAGCTGCTTCCCCACATCCGGATAAAGAGGCTTCTTCATTAAGTCTTTTATGGGAACCCAGGCAATGTCGATGGAATGGGTATGGTCCGGCCGCACTTTTGGTGTTCCTATGATTTCCACGGCATCAAAAACAATATGCAAGGTTTGGGGATGATTCTTGGTTGCCGGGGCTTCACCTACCAGGATAATGTTTCCGACCTCGAGTTTAACCCCAATCTCCTCCTTCCATTCAGCAATAGTTGCCTCTTGCAAAGGGATATCTTTATCGACACCACCACCGGGGAGCGCAAAGACCTCTTTCCCCCCATATATGTATTTCATACAGAGAATTTCTTCCTCACGAACAAACACCGCCGAAACTCGTACGCGCATGATATATCCTCTTTCTATCCAGATAGTTCTTCCGGTTTGTGTAAATAATTGGCATCCTCTGCTACCCGTGCGCACTTTAGGCAGACATATTTTGGATTCCCGACGATTTTCTTTAGTTGAGCCAGATTATCTTTAATGTCATCTTTTTTCCACTCACAAAGGCGTTGTTTATCTTTCCCCATCCTATTGCCTCCTTAATTTGTGCCGGTTGTCTTGAGTTCCGAAGAATGCCGATGGAGTGGGCAGGCGCACGGCAACTTCTGGTAGCGTCTATATCATAATTGATCATAAATCCAAAGAGAACATGAACACAAGAAATGCATGGGCAAAAAAATTGTCAAATTGGTACCAAGGTACAATGGACTATACGCCAAAACCGGTTAAACTAGACTCAAAAGAGCATAGTAACGTTAAGACAATCTTAAGGAGCGCAAACGTAAACGCGAAAAAAATGAAAAATTAGTACCAAGGTACAATAGATTATAACGTAATAACGGTTAAAGTAGACTCAAAAGAACAGTTACAATTTTTCCAACCTTAAAGGAGGATTTATTATGGCCGGCAACGAAAGCGCAAAAGGAACAGGGGCAGGAAGTCAGCAGGGGAATACAGCGGGAAAAGGGGCAGAAAACCAGGTGGTAGGCAAGGTTTTCATTCTTTACGGAACAGTAACGGCCGTAGCGTCCGATGGGACGGAGCGAGCCTTGGCGCCTAACAGCCCGATCTTTGCTCATGACCAGATTATTACCGATAGTGACGGCAGTGTTTCCATTATGATCGACGGCCATGATGGAGCCCCGGCGAGCCAGTTGGATCTCGGTAGAATGACCCAGATGACAATTGACGAAGATGTGTATGCGGGGGATTCGCCGGCAGTGGCAACGGATGCCACCGCCGAGGCCGAACAGATTCAGCAAGCCTTGTTGGCGGGGGATCAGCCCATTGACCTGGAAGCAACCGCCGCCGGCGGCGGCACCGGGGCAGGGGGAGGAGTGACTTCGCCTTTCGGCTTGTCTC
>Ga0194060_10002403_pt1 | contig 13346 bp, 14 predicted proteins | sample SepL225m_MetaG_FD_163427 | JGI IMG/M metagenome (GOLD analysis project Ga0194060, IMG submission 163427) | Anoxic zone freshwater microbial communities from boreal shield lake in IISD Experimental Lakes Area, Ontario, Canada - Sep2016-L222-5m | ecosystem: Environmental > Aquatic > Freshwater >... | reverse complement strand
ATGTCCCGATTAATCTCTCCGAATAACCGCTTTTTTGTGGTAACGGAAATCTATATGCCATAAAATTGATAGCTGGGCTTAATTGATATATTTCTATTTAACATTTTTAAATCGGGAATTGCTGGATATCAAGGTTCTTAGTGAGTTATTAAAAAGGCACAAGATTACCATGACTGATATTGACTTAGCCGATCAAATGCGCCTTAAATCTTTATCTGAGCTTGGTGGCTTTATAACTAAAGTATGAATCGCTGATTTAAACTTTTAATTGCTTTTAATCGAATAACATTTCTATGAATCGTCTATTAGAGATCGGGTTTCAGAAAGTTGGTAACTGGTGTATAGATATAGATAATGAGCTGGTATTTCGACTAACGGATATGTATGATGATAATAATATTATATATGCCTTTACTTCTGATAACGATATCAAATATATAGGTAAGACAACCCAGCCACTTAATAGACGTATGGTAGGTTATCAACGCCCTGGTCGGACTCAGACAACCAATATTAAGAATCATGCATTTATAAAAGATTTGCTTAATAAAGGTAAGGTGGTGGATATCTTTGCGTTGAGAGATAATGGCTTTTTTCATTATGGGAGTTATCACATTAATCTTGCTGCTGGGCTTGAAGATGGTTTGATTGCAGCAATTAAACCTGATTGGAATAGGTCGCCATCTCTACCTTTAATAAATACAATCAAAAAGGGGGTTATCAAGGAAGCTATAAATACTTCGGACAGAACTTCTAATATAGTAGATGTTATCCTGAGAAATATAAGTAATGATTCTGCTTGTAATGCATTAACACAAAGTAAATCTATTTGTTATAACCTGATTTTACATAAGACTTATTTTAATAAAGGATTTTTTAATGTCGGAGTTGAATATGCACGACATTTTGGTAATGATCTTGAGAAGATCAATATTTTCTGTAACGGGGAAAATGTAATGATCATTGGGCACATCAATCGATCAGCTAACAAAAACAATACTCCAAGAATAATGGGTGGAGTGCAGCTAAAACGCTGGTTTCAACAAAACGTGGGTATCAACGGGAAATTTTGTTTGGAGATTTTATCCCCAACATCAATCAGAATCAGTGAAGTAGTCAATAATAATCCTGCACTTTAGAAGTTAACATAGCTTATGATTACAAAATGGAAAATGGCCAACTTCAAGTCTGTCCAGAATGAGACAACACTGAACTTTGCTCCCCTGACTATTTTTGCCGGTACTAACAGTAGTGGGAAAAGTACGCTTCTCCAGTCTATCCTGCTTATTTCACAGACTCTTTTGGATAAGGATCCTACCCGTCAGGTCGTATTGAATGGTCAGTATATACAACTGGGCGAATTCAGCGATATAAAAAGTACTGATTGTATTTCAGATCAGATTATTATCGGTTGTGAGCTTAAGTCACCGAAAGGCAACATATCTGATGATCGATTTGATGTTGAGCAGATTTCTTTAATCTCCTGCGAAATAGCATTTGTGATGGATGATTCAAAATCAAGACCAACTTTATCTTCTGTTGCTCTCGCAGTGCAAAAAAATATTTCTGATAATAATTCTTATAAATGTTCGTTGGTGGCAGTTCGAGCAACAGAGGAGACTAATGATTATAAACAAAAGTTAATAGATAATCCATATAGTAAAGAGGTTGTGAGCACATTGGATTATCATGTAAAACTTGATCGATCCAGTTGCAAGGGTCGTGAGGATTCTGATAATATAACTGATAGGGAACCATTATATAGCTCAGAACTTGTCGGCAATCGGATAAAAATTTTTTCTTATGATCAAATACATGAAAAAGAGGTGTTGTATAGATCAAAGACGATCGGGTGTTCTTTTTGGCACTTTTTGCCCAATTTGATAACATCTTTAGTTGAAACGGAAGTTGAAAGAATTGAGGCGATCAGAAATGTTATCCTTCAAGATAAGCATGAATGTTCATTCGACTTTATTTGTGATGTGCCCATCGTTCTTCCCTCAAAGATAAAATCATGTATTCTGGAGATTGTGAGTAACCTGGATCAGGATGATTATGATACTTATGAAATGCTTGTAATTAAAGATCGTGAAAGCCCTGATGCAATTGGAGAAACATCAACATATCCCTTGTTTGAAGAGCTTGTGGATGATCTCTTATTATTACTGGATGATGAATGTGTCCTTTTGAATGATTTATGGGAGATATTAAGTGAAGGTAATTTTATAACCTCATTTGTTTTCAGGGATGTGATTATGAATAAGCTTAATAGAAGTCTAAAATTTCAAGGTATTCTTGACGAGATGATTCTTGAATTAAGAATGAATGGAGCTATAAAAACAAAGCTTTTGCAATTTCATATTAGCGAGGATGATGGCTACATTAAGTCTTTCTTCTCCAATTCAGTTCGGTATATCGGGCCATTAAGGATCGACCCTGAGCCATCATATCCGATTTCTTCAACATCGTTTCTTGAAGATGTTGGATTGGAAGGGGAAAATACGGCGGCTGTGTTCGAATCGCAAAAAATGCGTGATATCCGATATATTCCGACCTCAGATTTTAACACCTCCGCAAATATACCCGTTCCAGTTAAATCTTCACTCCAGGATGCTGTTATTGACTGGCTGGGTTATCTTGGCGTGGCTGATAAAATTGAGAGCAAAGATTCTGCTCAATTTGGCCATGAGCTTCATGTTTGTATGAGCGAAAGGAATATAAGTCATGACTTGACTCAAGTTGGTGTCGGTGTCAGTCAGGTTTTGCCCATTATTGTGGCAGGATTACTTGCAGAAGCGGATACAACGTTAATTATTGAGCAACCGGAATTGCATCTTCATCCAAAAGTTCAGTCTCGTTTGGCTGATTTTTTCCTTTCTCTGACGCAGCTTGGCAAGCAGTGCTTGGTTGAAACGCATAGCGAGCACATAATTAACCGTATTCGTCTCCGTATTGCCGAAGGGTTCAAAAGCTCACCTTGGCAAGAGTCCACAAAAGTCTATTTTGTAGAAAAAAATGAGAGCGGTTCATCATTCAGGGAAGTGAGCATCAATGAGTATGGTGCTATTCAGGACTGGCCTGACGGCTTTTTTGAAGAAGGTCTTTTGGAAAATGAAAAAAGAATACGGGCGATGGCTCTGAAACAACATGTTAAGGGACGTTATAATTGACACCTTAAGCTGAGAAAATATCATTTTTTCTTAAATGTGATACCTTTATTCGCAGATCAATAATCATCTCAGGTGTTGTAAAACGAGAACATATATGATTACAAAATGGAAATTGGGCAATTTTAGGTCTGTACGTGATTATACAGTGCTTGATTTTGCTCCTTTGACTCTTTTTGCAGGGGCTAATAGTAGTGGGAAGAGTACCATTCTGAAGTCTATACTGCTAATAGCACAGACACTTTCACATAAGGATCCTTCTCGTCCATTAGTATTAAACGGGGATCTTATTAAACTTGGAAATTTCAAAGACAACATAAGTGATAACAGTACATCGAACACCTTGGTAATCGGCTGGGAGTGTTTGCCTTTTAACGATAGCTTGCTTCCTTTTGATGAGATTTTGAAGAAGAAAATACATTGTGAGATAGCAGTTGCACCAAGTGATTCAAAATCTTATTTGCCAACAGGGCATAATAGCGATATAGATTTATGTAGTTCCCATATTGGAGTGGTAAACCACTATTCTTTGGTAGTCAGGCGCACTGACATACATAAAAGAGCCTCCAAAGAGAAATGGCTACAAGAAACTATGGATAAGGATATATGTAATAGCTTAAGCTATGATATTGAAGATGGTCATGCTTGTCAAGACTTCAATATCATTATTCTTCCTCCGAACACATCTAAGGGAAATTATGTACGCTCTGAAATAGGTTTTATATTTCAAAATTTCATACCTAAAGAGATTGTATTTGGTGATGAGTGGATAGATAATGAGTATAACACACATTTAAAAGTCTTTAGAGGATTATTGCTGTCAAAAGCTGATGCCGCTATACAATATATTACGAATTTCTTCTCAAAATCAGTACACTATCTTGGACCTTTGCGCGCCTCCTCCAAGTCTTTGTATCCCCGTTTTTCGAACTCAGACGAAAACTCTATTGGTCTTAAAGGCGAAAACACACCAGAGGTTCTTGAACGGCATAAAGGTAAAATCATTCGATACATACCTTCTTCTTCTTTTACTATACCAGAGAATATGCCAGAGCCTATGGAATGTTCTCTGGCTAGTGCTGTTGTTGACTGGCTTGGATATCTTGGTATTGCAGATACAATAGAGACTATCGACAAAGGCAAGTATGGTCTTGAACTTGGGGTTAGGATTGGAAATAGCAGCAAAATTAATGACTTAACTCAAGTTGGAGTAGGTGTTAGTCAGGTTTTACCTATCCTTGTTTCTGGCTTGCTGGCGGAGTCGGACACAACATTAATTTTTGAGCAGCCGGAATTGCATCTTCATCCAAAAGCACAGTCTCGATTGGCTGATTTTTTCCTTTCTATGACTCAACTCGGCAAGCAATGCTTGGTTGAAACACATAGTGAGCACATTATTAACCGTATTCGTCTTCGGATTGCCGAAGGTACCGAGGGTTCTCCCTGGCATGATGCCACAAAGGTCTATTTCGTTGAAAACAAAAATGATAGCTCTACATTTAGCGAAGTCAAGATTGACGAATGTGGCAGCATCCTTGTTTGGCCTGAAGGCTTTTTTGATGAAAGGCAGCAAGAAACAGAAAGAATACTGCGGGCGGCATCTCAAAAAGACATTAAAAACTGGAAGGATAACTGATTTCATTTTTATTCAATGAAAGAAACTTCAAAACCAAAAGCAAAAAATGTGCTGGTCAATGTAACCATTGATGCAAGCGTATTGGCTATTCCTGCAGTGCCAACAAAATCCAGCATTGAAAGGTATGTAGAGAGGCTTCTCGATTGGAAGGGACTCCAAAGAGATTCGTGGGTAGATATGAATACAAGCAAGTTCGCAGATAAAATGCTGTATGAAGATAATCTTTACCCTGATTATGGAACAATGAAGCAGATGTTCTCAAGAAATGGTGTCGAAAAATATAACTGGCAGGATGTTGCATTATTGGTACAAAACCTAATGTATCAAACCTCCTACTTCGAGGACTCTTTAGAACAAAAAGGAATTGAAGTCGAGCAGATCTCTGCTGAACAGATTACAACGGAACCCGATGTTTTCAAGAACTGTCCTGGCGTTCAAATTCAGAACGATCTTAAGCGGTGTGTCACCTTCTGGCAGCATCACAGTCACTTAGCAAAAAGAAAATACCATACCATGTATTAGCTCTCCATGCAACTCAAACCAAAAGTATCAAAGTTTCTGCATTGGTTAGTCGGTTTCAAAGCTATGACGCTAAGGGCATGAGCCAATCAAAATCAGCAAAACACCTTGTTGAAAATATCCTTGTAGCTGAAGATATCAGAGGTATTATTGAGTGTGTGGATGAAGCTGAACTACTCTTAACGGCAACGACCGAAAGTGAGCTTCGTGCTGCTATTAAGATTGCTTTTTACAAAACGAACCCAGTACTACCTGAATATATCATCGGCAATGAGTTTTTCTCAAGCATAGTTGCACGAATCAGCATTAAACCTGAATTAGCACGTCCGTTACTTCGCGCAATTGTTGAAACGCTGCAGCGATCCAATATGAACGAAACTCATCACTTGAGAAAAGGAAAAAGTGGTGGTGCTCCCACTCAAAAAAGAGGAAGTGATAATGCGGAAGCTTGGCGGAGAAATATAGACCTTTATCATCATCTGCATTACTGGAAAGGTAATAATAACTTCATCGAATTAGCATGTGTCAGTTATCCCCACGATAATTACTATATACCAGAAGACTAATTGATGATTTATCTTATAGAATCATCATCCACCGATAATCGTATACACCTTCGTTCACACCCTTTCCAGCGCCCCAACCAGCCACTCAAACCCAATCCTCTCCTGCTCCAGCCGTAAATGACTGCCCAGCTCATCCCTGCGTAACTGATCATAAAGCACACTCTCTTCAGCAGTCAGTTTCGTGAGAGCACTGGTTTCGGGAGATGGCTCAACGCCCCAAAGTGCTTCATGCTCCAGCAGCGTCTCGCGGTCCATCAGAAGGGAAGCCGCTTGCGGAAAGTACCCGCGCAACTGGTTGAGGATTGCGAAGCCGTGGGTGTCGATGTCGCCCCAGTAGTGGATAACGCGGTCATGCAGCCACTCGACTGCGGCCAAATTCTCGAACCCATAACCGGCTCCGAATATCACCATTGCCTCGGGAACATCGGGGAAGGCGAGAAAGTTGATTTCGTTCTCGGTGATGAAGACCCTGGTAACAGGCAGCTCCAGCCGGGCAAAGGTTGCCTGTGTCACCGTGATATCGTGATCGCTCTCCGTCGAGAACAGCGCCAGTGTCGGGTCGAGGATTCGGAAGCGCACCCGCAGGGGTTTGTCCTGAAAGCCGTAACGGCGGCAGAATCCTCCAACGCCAACCGCTGTTGCGTCAATCTCCTCCGGCGGCAGGACGAGATCGAAGAGTTCCCCAAGCACACCACGGTACCCTTCGATGAATTTGCTGTGCACGCCGGGCAGGTCGATCTGGCGCAGGTAGATGGCCGGTTGAGGATGGGTGAGACGCCAGGCGACAATAGAGAGGATGCGGTGCCACTCATCTGCCAGTTCGAGGGCGCGCAGGGGGCGTTTTTCGAGCCAGGGGAGTAGCGCTGGTTGCCCGTCGCGGGTGAGTGTAACCATGGCTGCAAACTGCCGAGCTTCTTGCCTCTTGCCAATCAGCCCGAGGGCATCGTCCAGCGTGTCAATCCAGATTTCTGCCGGAAGTTCATTGGCTCCCAGAATGCGGTGGTTGACGCTTCGCCAGACAATACGGTACTGTTTCGCAGCACCGGAGAGCCGGGCAATCCAGTCGCGCACTTCGGTAAAAGAGTCGCTTAACTCCCTGGAGTCGGGCCCTTTCAGCGTCAGGCGACGGGGAAAAACCGATTCACCGCCAATCAGGGAGGAGAGGATGATGCCCCGATCCCAGAGTTTCTGCACCTGGGCCTTGAGTTCTGCGGGGGTTGTCCAGATCATTCCAGCGCCTTCTCTTTTTCAGCGCGATACTCTTCGATGGTGAGGTTGCGCAACACCGAGCATCGCCCCTCCTGATTGTGGACAAAACCGACGCTGGAGACGAAGGGTTCGATGATGTGGATTTTCTGCAACGGTGTAACAATCAGCAGTTGCAGGTTGAGCTGGGCGAAGAGTTGCAAGCCATACTGTGCTGATTCGTCGGAGCCGCGTCCGAAAGCCTCGTCAATAACCACGAAGCGGAAGGAGCGGGAGCGAACGGCGCCCCACTCCAAACCGAATTGATAGGCAAGGCTGGCGGCAAGCACCGTGTAGGCTAGCTTTTCCTTCTGCCCGCCTGATTTGCCCCCCGAATCGGCGTAGTGTTCATGTTCGGTGTTGTCTTCGCGCCACCGTTCGCTGGCGGCAAAGACGAACCAGTTGCGCACGTCGGTCACTTTGGCTGTCCAGCGCCGGTCGAGGTCGGTATAAGCTTCACGGCCCTGGAAGCGATCGATGATGCGCCGCACCTGGAGGAATTTGGCTTCGGAATATTGCGCATCATCCGATCCGGTCAGCGAGCCTTCGGTGCAGGCACGCAGCTCCGACTGAAAGTCACGGATGTCGGCATCGAGGTTCATCTGTGCTTCGAGGGTGATGTATCGGCCCGGATTGAAGTCGATTTGCGTCAGCGATTCGTTGAGGCGGGTAATGCGCTCCTTGATGGTCTCCCGCTCTCGGGCAAGTTGCGACTGAAAATTGGCAACCTCGCGAATGGTATTTTCGTTGAGCAGATCCTTGAACCTCCCCTCGAAGCGCGGCAGATCGTCCGCCTGAAGTTGTGCAAACATTGAACGATACTCCGGCCCGGCAGCAATGTTGACATCCACCTCACGGGTCTCCAGTTTCCACTCCTCCTTGTATTCAGTCATCGCCCTGATGATCTTTTCGCCCAGTCGAGAGAGCTTCCTCTCCTCGCCGTCTATCTTAACCTGCAACCAGTCACGCATCTCCCGCTCGCGATTGTCGCACGATTCAACCGTCAGCGACTGATCGCCGAAAGCCTCCTGGCGCATGAGCTGGAGTGCGGGGAAACGGGTGGTAACTTCCGACCCCGCTTCAGCCAGCAGCCCAGCCGTCTGCTGCTGCAACTCCATGATACCGCTGATTTTCTGCTCGATTTTGGACCGTTTATCTTTTCTGTCGTCAAGCTGCCGCTCCGTCTCATGTAGCTCCTGCTCCAGCACCGCAAGCTGCTCAGTCAGGGTTTGCAGAATATTGGAGGTGGCTTCAAGGTCGCGCTTTTCCGTTTCCAGCCGGGCAATGGCAACGGCGAGAGGCTGCCAGTCGAGATCGCTGAAATCGGGATACTCGTCAAGCTTGGAGAGGATGGTCAGCCGATCCTTGAGCGTTTTCTGCTCTTGCTGTAGCGAGCTGATGCGGCCTGCAAGTTTGGTCAGTTCGCTTTGTTGCTGTTTGGCCTTCTCTTCGAGGACGGCGATTTTGGCGGCATTGCTCCATCCGAGGACGTAGCGGCTGCGGTCGTCGAGGCGGTGGCGGTCATCCTTTTCGTGCCGTTCACCCGGCGACTTGATCTGTCCGGCCTGGGTGATGGCTTTTTTCTCCCTTCGAAACTCCTCCTGTGTTGTGCAGCAGACCAGATCGAAACGATGGGCCACCTCCCGTTCGAGCCAGTCAAAATAGGGAGAATCGCCTTTGATGGCGAGCTTGCGGCTGAGTGAGGCCGGATGATCGGGCAACTGCTCGCTGCGGGAGAGCTGGCGCACCCGAAAATAGACCAGACGTCCTTTCAGATTGGTGCGCTCCACCCATTCCGCCACCTTCGGGTAGTGAAGGTCGGGCACCAGCAGCGAGAGACCGAAGTTGCGGAGCACTCGTTCAATGGCTCCTTCCCAGAGCTGCTCTCCCTCCTGAACCTGAAGCAACTCGCCGGCAAAGGGCATCTCAATCTCCGCGAGATTCAGCGCCTTGCAGAGCGAACGGCGCATGGCAATCTGTTTTTCATCGATATTGCTCATGCGGGCTTTCAGGCTCTTGATCTCGGCGCTCAACTGCTCATGCTCCTGACGCCCCTGGGTAAAGCGGACACCCTCCTCATTGAGTTCGTTTTGCACCCGCACTTCAGCCTCAGCAGTTACCTCGTGCATGGCTGCATGTCCGGCACGCTGCTGATAAAACTCCTCGGCGTTTGTTGCAGGATGCTCCCCAAGCTGGCCTGCCAGTTTTCCATATCGGGTTGCCTTCTGGTTGCGCCGTTCAAGCTCTTGCTGATGCTGCCGAATCTCCAAGGCGATACTCTCAATCCGGTCGCCGCCGTTTTCAGCGATGGTTCGGCGCAGCTCGCGATCACGTCCTTGCATGGTGCGCCGCTCTCCGTCCAGACGCTCAATAACGATCTGGTGACGGCTCAGCTCCTCATGCAGCGAGGCATGGCGTTTGTCGAGCAGTTCAAGTTTGAGGGAGGCGAACCAGGGGCGAAGGCAGTCGCGAGAGCCCCGCAGCTCTTCCGATCGGAGCGCCATAGTGTGGTGATTGTCACAATCTGCTACGAGAGGGCCCAGCATCTCTATCTGCCGCTTCGCCTTGAGAACCGCTTCGTGCGCCCGGTTGAGGTCTTCAAAATGCTGGATAAGGGCGGCAATGCGAGGCTCAACCGTGAAGGGCTCAAGCATGTGGAGGCGAACGAAATCGGTGAGGTTGCCCACCGACTTGAGCGAGACGGTTTGATGAAACAGCTCCAGCGCCTGAGCATTGTCGATGCCGAATCGCCGCCGGAACCATGCTCCGTAATCAGGAAAGCTATCCCACAGCTTAACTCCAGTGTCGCGAAGGCGTTTGCGCAGGGTCGAAATTTCGGTGCCAAACGATGAAAAATCGGTGGCGATGGAGAGGTCGCCCTCATAGGCGGCATAGAGGCGGGCAGGCTGTGCGGCATCCTTCATCCAGAAAATTTGTGCCAGAGTCACCGTTTTGTCGTACCCTTCGTTATGAAAGACACCGAGGATGACCGAATAACTGTTGGATTCGCGAAGGGCAACCGGCTTGGCACCTCCTCCGAGGCTCTCCTGCCGCTCCGACTTGAAGTAGCCCAGCACGTAGGAGCGCAGGGTGCGTTCACGATTGTCGGCACCTGCCGCTTTGTTGTAGGCAATGCGCTGGCTTGGCACCAGCAGGGTAGTCACGGCATCGACCAGCGTCGATTTACCGGAGCCGATATCACCAGTGAGGAGGGCGTTTTTCCCGCCCAGTTTGAGCGTCCAGACCCTGCCGTCGAAGGTGCCCCAGTTGAATATTTCAAGCCGTTGCAGGCGAAAACCGGCCAGACGGTCATCGGCAACAAATCCCATTTCAAGGGCCTCACTCATCTTTTCCCTCCATAGGTTTTACAGGTCGCTGCAAGGTATTCGTCAAGTCGGTTATCTTTTTTGCTGGTTCTTTCACATTTTTTCGATTGAGAGAGGTGTTCATAAGAAGTTTACCATAAAATTTGACACACTCGACCGTGGTATTTTCGCCGGACTGGGCAGCATCAACGCTTGAGTGTCCTGTAAAAATTTTCGTGGGAGCCCAAAAGAAGCATGAGACGGCTTACAGCGTCATACTCGTAGGCAAGTAGGGTAAGTTGACCATTACACCTGAATTTATAGACAAAAACACCAGCCAGATCGCCCTTTTTTGGTTCACCAACAGTTGGATCTTTGATAATTTCAGCGATGGCATCATCAACATCAGCCTTCTCGTTGGGGTGCAGCCGCTTGTATGCTCGCCTGAACAGAGTGCTTTGATGAACCTGAATCTCGTTATTCATCAAGAACGATTCCCTTCCGGGACGAATGGTGTTGACTGCGACTTTTCCTCTGCCCGTGCAACCAGAAGATCCCGAACAAAATCGATTGGCAAATCTGGATTGTCGAGAGCCGCCCGTCCGATCATCGCCCAAAACTCAATCTGTCCGGCAATGGTACGATGCTCAGCCTTGGCCTGTGCTCTTGCCTGACCATACAAGGTATCATCTATTCGTACTGGCATTCCCATAATTTCCCCCTTTGGATAACATTGCTACAAATGTAGTGAATAGTGAGGCATCAAACAAATACACCACAAAATTTGGTTTCTTCCTCCTGATGATTGCCGATACTAATAAAGTTTCTATATCACAGAAAAAAATGATTTAATGAGTTTTTTTCCAAAATGGTTAACAATATTTATTTTGTAATAGGGGGTTATTATCCTGTTGTATATTACTTGGATATCTGATGGGTCGATATGCAAAACAGATTTCTGTCAGGGAGTGCCGCTGGTACAGGAGGTTATTTTCTAAACATCAAACTCTGGATGAGCGCATTGAGCGACTGCGCGGGTAGCCATCATAAAATAAACTTATAGATTGATTGTGATGAAGCTTGTTCGTACATTTCCGCATGAAGGTTCAGGTTTGTTCGCCGTTCATTTTCCAGAAAAGCCGTGTGACGAATTTCGAGCGTTGTTTGATTTTTGGAGTGATCCCGAGTTGCTTGAGAAATTTTTTGAGGCTAATACAAGTGATTTACAACAATCTCGATATCGCTATCCTTCGATTGAAGATGCTGTATTATGGACAATAGAGGAGGCTCAATTCCTCCTGAAAGTTTTGTATAAAAGAGCTCAACAAGGACAGAGAGATCCATCCGGTGCTTTACAAACCCTGTTCAGGCCGCTTGGGCCATCTTTCTCTTGGCAACGTAGTAAGGTGTATGGTCGTCACCACAAAGGTTGGCTCAGGGTGTATGCTGTTCGTTTGAATGCAAATACCTTTATTGTGACCGGAGGTGCCATTAAGTTGACTCAAAGGATGGAGGAACGAAGTCATACCGAGTGTGAGCTTGTCAAACTTGAAAAGGTTAAAGAGTTTTTAAGAAGAAACGGTATTCATGAAGGCGATTTTGAGGTGTTAAAGATCAATCAATAAAAACAGAAATGAAAATGGCCGTTGATACTCTGGAAGAGAAACTTGCAGCCATAACTGCAAAAGAGTGCTCGGGATGGTTAGATGATGCGAAATACAGAATAGAGAATGAGAGATGGTTGAAACATTCACAGTTCATCGCGTTGCGAATTCTGCGGACGTTACGAGCAAAAAATATTTCACAGAAAGAGCTTGCTGAAAAAATTGGTGTGTCACCCCAGCACGTTAATAAAATTGTCAAAGGGAGGGAAAACCTGACCCTCGAAACAATTTCAAAACTTGAAGCTGCCCTTGAAATTGCGCTCCTGATGGCGCCTTCACTGGCGATCGATACAGAAACAGAAATTGGGCAACCTTATATGCCGAATCACAAAACCATGTTGGCAACATCAAAAAAACAGCACTCAACACCGACATAATGGCAGAAAATATCTCCTGTGTGAGCAAGCTAACGTGTTGCCAGCAGCACAACTGACAAAAATAAAAAGCTTTATTTTGAGTAACCAGGAGGAATTAATGGCAATGTGGAATGGGCTCTCTTCTTGAAACACCATGGGTACAGGTTGTGGAGGTGATGCCACTTTCAGGACAGAGATTGAAAGTCCGGCTCACCAATAACAAGGAGCTGACCCTGAATCTTGGACCTTTGATACAGAGTCGCGATGCCTACTGGCGCCTGCGTCAGGAGAGGTATTTTCGGCAGGTTAGTATTGATCCAATTGGCGGTATCTGCTGGCCAGAAGGTAAAGACCTTGCTCCTGACGGGCTGGAACGTTACCTATAGCAATACGAGCGGCTTACTTTAGCAACAGCCACCGGTAGAGCGGCATGACCGTAACGGCTATTCCATGATGCTCAAACTCTTCCGATCCGCAGAGTGTGATAATCAGGCCACGGCGCAATCCGAACATGTTACAGCACTCCGTCAGGCCGCGAAGCTCCCTGTTACGCGTTTTTGCATCGCTGAGGGTTGCTGAAACCTGAATAGCCTCCGTCACATCGAACCCTGTTTTGACAATAAAATCACATTCCGATTTATCCTTGAAAAAGTAGATCTCCCTTTCCCGCCGTTTGAGTTCCAGAAAAACAGCCTCCTCCAGAGCTTTGCCCGTATCGTCCGAAAATTTGAAGTCGAGAGCATTCAACAGGCCGATGTCGATAACATAGGGCTTTCTGAACAAACCCTCGTTTTAAAAACACCTCGACGGCAGGGCAAATCTCGCCTCCATGCACCAATCCCCTAATCGATGTAATTTTGGCTTCAAGAGGCTGTGTCGCCCATTTAT
>Ga0194060_10002402_pt1 | contig 13353 bp, 10 predicted proteins | sample SepL225m_MetaG_FD_163427 | JGI IMG/M metagenome (GOLD analysis project Ga0194060, IMG submission 163427) | Anoxic zone freshwater microbial communities from boreal shield lake in IISD Experimental Lakes Area, Ontario, Canada - Sep2016-L222-5m | ecosystem: Environmental > Aquatic > Freshwater >... | reverse complement strand
GGGGGCGGTAGTCTGGTTTGGTCACACCTCGACGGCGGTCATGCTGGCTATCGCCACTACCGTGCTGCTGTACTTCAAGGCCCAGTTACATGGCATTTCAAAAAACCTGACGCATATCGACCTGCTGTCGATTCTTCAGTTCGGCGTGCTGGCTCTGGTGATTCTGCCGATTCTTCCCGACAAGGATTTCGGCCCCTACCAGGCACTGAATCCGCACAATATCTGGTGGATGGTGGTGCTGATCTCCGGCGTGTCACTGGCAGGGTACGCGGCCCTGCGGTTGACCGGAGCGCAGCACGGGGCGGCGCTGATCGGCCTGTTTGGCGGCTTCGCCTCATCCACCGCCACCACCATGATCTTCGCCCGCCATGCGCGGGCGAACGTCGATCTCGCGCGTACCGCGATGGTGGTGATCCTGCTGGCCAACATCGTGGTCATGGTGCGTCTTGGACTGGTTTCCTTTGCGGTCGCGCCCACCATTGTCGAGCAATTGTTCGGCGTGCTCGGTTGCGGTATCGCACTGGGCGTTGCGGCCACCCTTTGGGGCTGGCGCCAGCTTGCCGGCGGCGATGCACTGCCGATGCCGAATGTCACCAACCCGACCGAGATCAAGACCGCGCTGACCTTTGGCGGCCTCTACGCACTGATACTGGTGCTTTCCGCCTGGCTGCAGGATGTGGCCGGCAATCGCGGGTTCTACCTGCTGGCACTAGCCTCGGGGCTGACCGACGTCGATGCGATCACGCTGTCTTCGCTGCGCATGTTCAGCATGGAAAAGCTGACGGCGGCACAAACCATCACCGCCATAACACTGGCAACACTGTCCAACCTCGCCTTCAAGACCGGGCTGGTGGTGGTCATCGGTGGCGCGGCGCTGGCCCGCCGCACCTTGCCGGGATTGGCCGCCATCGCTGCTGGTCTCGTCGGCGGCCTGATACTGATGACATGATGCGAGGACGACCATGAACCCTGCCATCACCATTCGTCCGCCGGCGGTCGCCGGCATGTTCTATCCCGGTGAACCTGCGAGCTTGCAGGATGAACTGGCGGCTTTTCTCGCCGCACCACCAGCGCCGACTATTAAGCCGGCCACAGATGGGACACTCAAGGCCGTCATCGTGCCGCATGCCGGCTACATCTATTCCGGCGGCACGGCGGGTCACGCTTATGCCCTGTTGGCGCCGCTTGCCGGACGCATCCGGCGCGTGGTTCTGCTCGGTCCCTGCCATCGGGTTTCGGTGCACGGACTGGCGGCACCCACCGTGCAAGCATTCGCCACTCCGCTGGGCAGCATTCCGCTCGACCGCGCCGCAATCGATGGTCTGTCCGATCTGCCACAGGTCGTCGTCAGCGACGCCGCCCACGCGCAGGAGCACTCGCTGGAAGTGCAACTGCCCTTTCTGCAAACCGTGCTCGGCAAGTTTGAACTGGTGCCGCTGGCGGTAGGCGATGCCAGCGCCGCCGACGTCGCCGAAGTGTTGGAACGCCTGTGGGGTGGCCCGGAAACCCTGATCGTGATCAGTTCGGACCTGTCCCATTTCCACAGCTACCGCGAAGCACAGAGCATCGACAAGTCCACGGCCGCGCATATCCTGGCCTTCGATCAACTCACCAGTTTCGAGCAGGCCTGCGGCGCGCTGCCAATCAACGGTCTGCTCGCCGTGGCGCGCCGGCGGGAACTCAGAATTGAACGTCTGGCGCAATGCAACTCGGGCGATACGGCAGGCGACAAGTCGCGCGTGGTCGGCTATGCCGCCTTCGCCCTCTACGAGCCCGCAACAGTCGCCAACGATCTCGGCCCGGCCCTGCTGGTGCGCGCCCGCAATGCCATCGCCACCCGCCTCGATCAGCCAACGCAGGCCGAGGCGACCCATCCCGCACTGACCCTGCCCGGCGCCACTTTCGTCACGCTGACGCAGAATGGTCAGCTTCGCGGTTGCATCGGCTCGCTCGAAGCACATCGCCCGCTCGATCAGGATGTGCGCGCCAACGCTGTCGCCGCCGCTTTCCGCGATCCGCGTTTTCCGCCGTTGACGCTCGCCGAATTGCCGCATACCCGCGTCGAAGTATCCTTGCTCTCGGCGCCGCAGCCGATGAGCTTCAGCAGCGAAGCCGACGCCCTGCACCAACTGCGGCCCAATGTCGACGGCGTGATTTTCATTGCGGGGACGCATCGCAGCACCTTCCTGCCGCAGGTCTGGGAGCAACTGCCCGACCCGCGCCTGTTCATGGCCCATCTTAAACAGAAGGCCGGGCTGCCCGCCGACTGGTGGTCCGCCGAGGTGCAGCTGCAACGCTACGAGGTGCAAAAATGGAAAGAGGCCGCCACGAAATAGCCGGCGTGCCGGCGCGCTGGTGGCATCGACTCGCCAGTGAGAAAGACGCGGGCCGCATCCAGTGCGACCTCTGCCCGCGCGAATGTACCTTGCACGAAGGCCAGCGCGGTGCCTGTTTCGTGCGCGGCATGCGCGGCAACCAAATGCTATTGACCACCTATGGCCGCAGTTCCGGGTTTTGCATCGATCCCATCGAGAAAAAGCCGCTCAACCACTTCTATCCCGGCTCCAGCGTGCTTTCCTTCGGCACGGCGGGCTGCAACCTCGCCTGCAAGTTCTGCCAGAACTGGGACATCTCGAAATCGCGCGACATGGATCGCCTGATGGACGATGCCACGCCGCAAGCCATTGCCCGTGCCGCACAGGCGCATGCGGCGAAAAGCGTCGCCTTCACCTACAACGATCCGGTGATCTTCGCCGAATACGCGATGGATACCGCCGATACCTGCCATGCCTTGGGCGTCAAGACCGTCGCGGTCACCGCCGGCTACATGCACCTCGCTCCGGCGCGGGAGTTCTATTCGAAGATGGACGCCGCCAACGTCGACCTGAAAGCCTTTACCGACGAATTCTATGTAAATCTCTGCGGCGGCAAGCTGCAACCCGTGCTCGATCTGCTGGCCATGGTCCATCACGAAACCAAGTGCTGGCTCGAAATCACCACCCTGCTGATTCCCGGCAAGAACGATGCGGATGAAGAACTGAAAGCGCTATCCGCCTGGGTAGCGAAGGAACTCGGCCCCGATGTACCGCTGCATTTCAGCGCCTTTCACCCGGACTGGAAACTTGACGACATTCCGGCCACGCCACCCGCGACCCTGACCCGCGCCCGCCGCATCGCACTGGATGCCGGACTGCGCTACGTCTATACCGGCAATGTGCATGACAAGGCCGGCGACACCACCCTCTGCCCCGGTTGCGACAAACCGGTGATCGAGCGCGACTGGTATCGCATCCTTGGCTATGAGTTGGATGCCGATGGCCATTGCCGGCACTGCGGCACGACCATCGCCGGATGCTTTGGCGAATTCGGCAAACCTTTCGGACCGCAGCGGATTCCGCTGCGGATGCACGCGGGCGCCTGAAGTAGAAAGACCAACCCCGGCACACGGCCGGGGTTGGTCTGAGCAAACAAAAAGACGCGGGACAGAATCAGGCTGGCTGATCGAGTTCAAATACCCGGTGCAATACCCGTACGGCCAACTCGAGGTACTTCTCGTCCACCACGACCGAAATCTTGATTTCGGAGGTCGAGATCATCTGGATGTTGATGCCATCCTCCGCCAGCGCGCGGAACATCTTGCTGGCTATGCCGGGATGGGAACGCATGCCGACACCGACCGCGGAAACCTTGGCGATCTTGTTGTCGCCGGTGATGGCGCGTGCACCAATCTGCGACTTGATCTGATCTTCCAGCATGCTCTTGGCACGAGCGAAGTCGCCGCGGTTGACCGTGAATGAAAAATCGGTGGTGCCGTCGTGTCCAACGTTCTGAATGATCATGTCGACGTCGATGTTGGCGTCGGCGATAGGGCCGAGGATCTGGTAAGCGATGCCGGGCCGGTCAGGCACGCCGAGCACCGTAAGTTTGGCTTCGTCACGGTTGAAGGCGATGCCGGAAATGATCGGTTGTTCCATAGTGGTGTCTTCCTCGAGAGTAATGAGCGTGCCCATGGTCTCCTTGCCTTCTTCTTCGAAGCTGGAGAGCACGCGCAGCTTGACCTTGTACTTGCCGGCGAATTCGACCGAGCGGATTTGAAGCACCTTGGAGCCGAGGCTGGCCATTTCCAGCATTTCCTCAAAGGTGATGCGATCCAGTTTCCTCGCCTCGGGCACGATGCGCGGGTCGGTGGTATAGACGCCGTCGACATCGGTATAAATCTGGCATTCGTCGGCCTTCAGCGCTGCGGCCATGGCTACCGCCGAAGTGTCCGAGCCGCCGCGCCCCAGCGTAGTGATGTTGCCCTCGGCATCAACGCCCTGAAAGCCGGCGACGATGACCACCGTATCGTCGTCAAGATCGCGACGCATGTTGGCTTCGTCGATCTCGAGAATGCGCGCCTTGGTGAAAGTGCTGTCGGTCAGCACCCTTACCTGGCCACCGGTGTAGCTCCTGGCTTTGAGGCCAAGATCTCTGATTGCCATGGCCAGGAGGGCGATCGTGACCTGCTCGCCAGTGGAAATCATGACATCGAGTTCGCGTGCGTCGGGCTGCGGAGAAACATCCTTGGCCAGCGCGATCAGGCGATTGGTTTCGCCGCTCATGGCGGAAACCACCACCACCAGCTGATGCCCCTGCGCTTTCCAGCGCGCGACACGCTTGGCGACATCGCGAATGCGTTCGGCAGAACCCATCGATGTACCGCCGTATTTCTGGACTATCAAAGCCATTGCAGTAGTTTACCCGTTGGAAAAAAGGTAATTTTAACCGATAACTTACTTCGTCAAACAAGCTTCCGAACCTCAGCCATGCACCCGAATTATCCTGACGTACTAATGTCGTGACAATTTTCTTGTATGGCAGAGGAATTTCTCATATAGTGGCAAACATATTACTAAAGTAATATGTCAATGGGCAGGTTTTTAGTATCCCAACGTATTCGTTTGATGACAATCAGTTCGAGGAGAAGCAAATGAAAGCCAACGATAAAGTTGATGCACGCGCTATCCGTCGCAAGCTGGGAATGAATCAGCAGCAATTCTGGTCCAAACTGGGCGTAACCCAGAGTGGCGGCTCACGGTACGAGAGCGGTCGCAACATGCCGCGCCCGGTTCAACAACTGTTGCGCCTGGTGCACATCGAGCAGATTGACATCCAGAAGATCAGGCGCGAGGACTACGAAGTCGTCGAGTATCTCCGCTCGACCAAGTCAGCGTTGCTCAAGGAACTGAAAAAAGAAGCCAAGGCTGCCCTCAAAAGCAAGAAGGACGCATAACGCCGGCCAGCAAAGCGCATCTCGTGCTTTGCATGCCTGGGATTCCGCTTCGTGGGCAGGCATCAGGGGCTGACATGCACCGTCAGCCCTAACTGGCGGATCCGATCCGCCATATCCTCCATCCATCCTGCTTCCATGCGCCCCAGCCGAGGGGCTTCTTTTTGCAGCGACGGGCGCGCCAGGCTATACAGATGCACACCGGCAAGCGCCGATGCCAAGGGGGCAAGCAGCGCCAGATACGCCTGTATTTCATCGGCCACAGGCGCTTCACCATCGGTCTGGAACAGACAGGTCTGCACCCAGGTCGGCGCCAGAGCCGCACAGCACGCCAGGCGTCGCGCCACAAGTTCAGGCTTGACGCGAACACCATTGATGCGGGCCAAACCGGCTGACGTACCCGAATCGAGTTTGAACCAGACTTCGCCTGCGGCCCTGCCGATCCGCGCAATGCCTGTTTGCACCTCTTTGCGATCGAGCAAACTCCCATTCGTGATGAGGCGCATGACAAGCTTGCCCGACAAATCTTGCGTCGCAAGGACTCGCTCGACGAGTTCGACAGCCTCCGCAAACTCTGCGGCGCTGGTCGGTTCGCCATTCCCTGAAAACGCCACATCGACCAGTCGCCGCACATCCGCGGGAACGCGCTTTGCCATGAAGTCACCTGACTGAACCCAGCGCAGGAACTCGCCGAGTTCCCGTTCAAGCAGCACCAGATCGATCGGTGGCGGACCGCCACGCTTGAGATCGGGAACCTGGCAATAGATGCAATGCCAGTTGCAGGCATTGTTGGGATTCAGATTGATGCCGACCGAAACCCCGCCTGCCCTGCGCGAAATCACCGGATAGACATAGCGCATACCGGCACTGTCGCGCGAATGGTCTTCAGTCTTGAGCAAAATGCGTGGCATGGCAACCCAATAGGATGGATCAATTACAAAAACGGTAGAAGTCGGCGCTGACGGGACGGCGCTGTGGCACCGCTATAATGCGCGGCAACTCAACCGCGCGCATCTTGCGAGCACTTTGCCACAAACACGGCCATCCTGACCATGCGTATTACCCGCCGCCTCGAATTCGATGCGGGCCACCGAATTCCGAATCATCAGAGCCAGTGTCGCCATCTGCATGGCCACCGCTATGCGCTTGAAATCACGCTCGGCGGCTGCGTCATTGACGCAGCGGGACGGCCCGACGACGGCATGGTGATGGACTTTTCCGAAGTCAAGGCGATCGCCAGGCAGCATGTGGTCGATGTCTGGGACCACGCCTTTCTGGTCTGGCGCGAAGACCACGTGGTAGCGGACTTTCTCTCCGCCCTGCCGGAACACAAGACGGTCGTACTCGACGCCGTTCCCACGGCGGAAAATCTGGCCCGCATCGCTTTTGCCATTCTTGATCCGCTCTATCGTGACAGCTACGGCAATCATCTGCATCTTGAGCGCATCCGGCTCTACGAGACGCCCAATTGCTGGGCCGATGCAACTCGCGAAGACCCCGCCTAAAAACTTTCAGCAGGGAAGGACAATCTATGCAAGGCTTGATGATGAACCAGCCGCTGATGATTTCATCTCTCCTGCGGCACGCTGCTCAGAACCACTCCGACACTGAAATCGTATCCCGGTTGCCGGTCGGTGGCACACACCGCTACACCTATGGCGATGCCCACCATCGCTCGCGCCAGCTGGTACGTATGCTGCTGTCCCTCGGCGTCAAGGCCGAGGACCGCATCGGCACCCTGGCGTGGAACACCCACCGGCATTTCGAGATCTACTATGCCGTCTCCGGCATGGCTGCAATCTGCCACACCATCAACCCGCGCTTGTTCCCCGACCAGATCGCATACATCGCCAACCACGCCGACGACCGTTTCATTTTCTTCGACGTCAACTTTGCCAATCTGATCGAGGTTCTGGCGCCACATTGCCCCGCCGTCAAGGGCTGGATTGCCCTGTGCAGCCTCGATCAGATGCCGGGCATTGCGATTCCGAACCTGCTCTGCTACGAAGAACTGCTGGCGGCCCAGACCGATGACTACGAATGGCCCGAGTTCGACGAGAACACGGCGTCTTCGCTATGCTACACATCGGGCACCACCGGCAACCCCAAGGGTGTCCTGTACTCGCACCGCTCCACGGTACTGCACGCGCTGGGTTCCAGCGTGCCGGATGGCTTGGGCGCGTCGGCGCGCGACAGCATCCTGCCTGCAGTACCGATGTTCCACGTCAATGCCTGGGGCTTACCCTATACCTGCCCTCTTAGCGGTGCCAAACTGGTCATGCCGGGGCCGCAGCTGGATGGTGCCAGCCTGTATTCGATGTTCGAGGAAGAAGGCGTCACCATGTCGGCCGGCGTGCCGACGATATGGCTTGGACTACTGCATCACCTTCAAACCAACAAGCTCAGGCTGTCGACCGTCAAACGTCTGGTCATTGGCGGCTCGGCCGCACCTCCGGCGATGATCCGTGCCTTCGACGAGCAGTTCGGCGTTACCGTGGTTCATGCCTGGGGCATGACAGAAATGAGTCCGCTGGGCACCGTCAACAACTACAAGCAAAAACATCTCGCGCTGCCGGCGCAAGAGCTCGACCGCATTCGTGTGAAGCAAGGCCGCAGCCTGTTTGGCGTCGAAATGAAGATAGTCGACGGCGACGGCAACACCCTGCCGCGCGATGGCAAGGCCTTTGGCGATTTGCTGGTACGCGGGCCATGGATCACCCGCGGCTATTATCGGATCGACGACGGTGACGCCCTGCGTGATGGCTGGTTCCCCACCGGCGATGTCGCCACCATCGACCCGGATGGCTATATGAAGATTACCGACCGCTCGAAGGACGTCATCAAGTCGGGCGGCGAATGGATTTCGTCGATTGACCTCGAAAACATTGCCGTCGCCCACCCAGCGGTCACCGAAGCCGCCGTCATCGGCGCCTATCATCCGAAGTGGGACGAACGCCCGCTGCTGGTCGTCATCAGGAAGACCGGGCAGCAAGTCAGTCGCGAAGAACTGATCGCCTTCTACGAAGGCAAGGTGGCCAAGTGGTGGATACCTGATGATGTAATCTTTGTCGACGACCTGCCGCATACGGCCACCGGCAAGCTTTCCAAGTTGCAGTTGCGCGAGCGGCTGCATGACTATCGTTTTCCGGAGGCATGAAATGACTACGCCGATTACCCTTTGCGGTTTTGCTGTCAGCAACTACTACAACAAGGTCAAACTTTCCCTTCTGGAGAAACACATTCCTTTCTCCGAAGCCGTGATTTTCCCTTCGCAAAGCGAAGCGGTGCTGACCGAGTCCCCGATGGGCAAGGTACCCTTCCTGCGAACGCCCAAGGGCGTACTGACCGAATCGCAGGTGCTCACCGAGTTCATCGAAGACAGTTGGCCGGAACCGCCGCTCTATCCACGCGACAGCTTTGATCGCGCCCGCTGCCGCGAACTGATCGAGCACATCGAGTTGCACCTCGAATTGCCGGCGCGGCGGCTGTATGCAGAGGCATTTTTTGGCGGCACCGTCTCCGAGGAAACGAAGAAGGAAGTCGCTCCGTTGCTCGAAAAGGGACTCAGGAGCCTGGTGCGGCTAGCCCGCTTTGCACCCTTCATCTGCGGCGACAGCTTCACCCACGCCGATTGCGCCGCCTGGGTGCATCTGCCGCTTGTCAGCCAGGCCACTCGCAAGATTTATGAGCGCGATTTCGTCGAGGAATTTCTGCCCCAGGCCAAGGCTTACCTCAAGTTGGTCAGCGAACGGCCTCACGCGCAGAAGGTAAGTGAGGACCGCAAGGCGGCCATGGAAGCCTTCATGTCGCGACCCAAGCAATGAGCGAGATGATCCGTTGCTGGCTGGTCGACGGCGTGTTCCGCATTGAAATGGCGCGCCCGGAAAAGAAGAACGCTCTTACCGCCGAGATGTACCAGACCATGGCGGATGCGCTGGCAAGTGCCGATGCCGACCCGGCGGTGCAGGTCATTCTGATTTCCGGCGCAGGCGGCAACTTCACTGCCGGCAACGATCTTGCGGATTTCCTCGCCAAGCCGCCGAAGGATGATGCCGCGCCGGTATTCCGCTTCATCAACGGCTTCGCCAATCTGCAGAAGCCATTTGTCGCCGCCGTCGAAGGTGTCGCGGTCGGTGTCGGCACCACGCTGCTGCTTCACTGCGACCTCGTCTATGCCGGCACCACGGCGCGCTTCGCCCTGCCCTTCGCCAATCTCGGCCTGACTCCGGAAGCGGCGTCAAGCCTGCTCCTGCCCCTGCGTGCAGGTCACGCACGGGCAGCCGAAATATTACTGCTGGGTGAAGCCTTCTCGGCACAAGTCGCGCTTGAAATTGGCATCGTCAATGCGGTCTTGCCCGATGCACAGGTACTCGATCATGCACTTGAACGCTGCCGCAAATTGACCACGCAGCCATCCGCATCGTTGCGCTTGACCAAACAATTGATGAAGCGGACGCAGCAAGCCTTGATCAACGAAACAATGAGTGTCGAGTCTGAAGTGTTCAAGCAACGCCTTGTATCTCCCGAGGCCAAGGAGGCTTTCGCCGCATTCTTCGAAAAGCGCAAGCCTGATTTCTCAAAATTCAACCAGACGAGACGAAACGAGCCGAGCCCGTGACAGACTGCTAGAATCCGCTGCCCGTCGGAAGCGTGGCAGAGTGGTCGATTGCACCGGTCTTGAAAACCGGCAACGTCGCAAGGCGTTCGTGAGTTCGAATCTCACCGCTTCCGCCAAATACATTGTAAACACGCGCCTTTCGAGGCATTCTTGTTAAAAGGATCGTATATGAGTTTGTCTCAGTCCCGCATTCCGATGGTCGGTGCAGTATTCATGTTGACTCTGTGCGCCTGCAATCCCACCGACACATCGAATGCTGCAGTCCCCGCCAAGACCGCTGTTGCAGCCACTGTCAACGGCACCGGCATCAGCGAGAATCGTGTCGCCTTGGTGGTCAAGCAACGGACTGCGCAGGGACAACCAGACAATCCCGAGGTACGCAAGGGAATTATCGAGGATCTGTCGATGCAATTCCTCCTCTCGCAGGAAGCCATCAAGAAGGGCTTGGACAAGGCGCCTGAAATATCGGATCAGATTGAATTGACCCAGCAATCAATCCTGGCCAACGCGTTCGTACAGGACTACTTGAAGAACAGTCCAGTCAGCGATGAAATGCTGAAAGCCGAGTACGAGAAAATCAAAGGCCAGATGACCGGCACCGAATACAAGGCGCGTCATATTCTGGTGGAGAAAGAAGCCGAAGCCAGGGACATCATCGCCAAGCTGAAGAAAAATTCCAAGGCTTTTGAGCTTTTGGCAAAGGAAAAATCCAGGGACCCCGGCTCCAAAGTCAATGGTGGTGATCTGGGCTGGTTTGATCCGCGCGGCATGGTGCCGGAATTCGGTGCAGCCGTGGCAAAACTGGCAAAAGGCAGCTTCACGGAGGAACCGGTCAAATCGCAATTCGGCTATCACGTCATCCTGCTGGAAGATTCCCGTCCCAAAATGATTCCCCCCCTGGAGCAAGTCAAGCCAGGACTGCAACAGCAAGTGCAACAGCAAAACCTGAAAAAACTTTTTGACGACATTAAGGCAAAAGCGAAGATTGAAATTGTCCAAGCAGCCGCCCCGGCAATCGCACCCGCCAAGGAAAGCAAGCCCGCTGTACCGGGTAAGTAATCCTGCCACCGTCCCGCCATCCGCAGCGGCGAGGAGAGCGTCCTTTGCTCGACCGCCCTGCTGCGCAGGGGCCTCATCAGCGCCGATCTTTCGATCAGTCCGCCAATTTGTCCAGGGATTGAAACGGTAGCATTTGCATGGCGGGGACTCCCCTGCGGGGGCAGGCAACCCGGAAACGGGCCAGCGTCAGGCCAGCGGCTGAAACAATACGTCCAGATCGCCGGCGGTGATCAGATGCCCACCGCCCTCGCCGCCCGATCCACCCTTCTTCAGTAGCTGATCCGCCAGACCCCGTTTACGATTCTGCAGAGCGAGGATTTTTTCTTCCACCGTACCCTGCGTCATCAGTTTGTAGACGAACACCGGCTTGTCCTGTCCGATGCGATGAGCGCGGGCTGTGGCCTGCTCTTCTACCGCCGGGTTCCACCAGGGATCGTAATGAATGACGGTATCGGCGGCGGTAAGGTTGAGGCCGGTACCGCCGGCCTTGAGGCTGATCAGGAACAGTGGTACGCGACCCTCCTGAAAATCCCTGATCGGCGTATCGCGATCGCGGGTCTGGCCGGTAAGTTTGGCATGGCGTATGCCGCGTTTTTCGAGTTCCAGTTCGATCAGCGCCAGCATCGAGGTGAATTGAGAGAAGAGCAGCACCTTGCGGCCTTCGTCCAGCAATTCATCCAGCATTTCCATCAGGGTTGCCAGCTTCGCCGAATGGGCGTGCCCTTTTTTTACCAGCGCTTCGGCGGCAGGGAGCTTGACCAGACGCGGATCGCAGCAGACCTGTCGCAACTTGAGCAGCGCGTCGAAAATCATGATCTGACTGCGGCCTATGCCCTGCTCGGTCAGAACCACGCGCAGTTTCCGGTCGAAGGCGACGCGCAGCGATTCATACAGGTCGCGCTGACCGCCCTCGATCTCCACCCAGCGCACCATTTCGGTACGTGGTGGCAGATCGGTCAACACCTGTTCCTTGGTCCGCCGCAGCAGGAAGGGACGCACCCGCTCGGCGAGACGGACGCGCATTTCATCGTCGCCCAGTTTTTCGATCGGTGTGCGGAACACCTGGGTGAACCGTTTGGCATTGCTCAACAGCCCCGGCATCAGGAAATCAAATTGCGCCCAGAGTTCGCCCAGATGATTCTCCAGCGGCGTACCGGTAAGCGACAGGCGATGACGCGCCTTCAGGCTGCGCGCCACCTGATGGGATTGCGCCTTGGGATTCTTGATGAATTGGGCCTCGTCCATCACCAGCAGATGCCAGTCCTGTGCCAGCAGGGTTTCGCGATCGCGCACCAGCAAGGGATAGGTGGTCAATACCAGATCGGCCTGCGCAATCTCGTGGAAACGTTCAGCGCGGTCCTTGCCATGCAGGGTGAGCACTTTAAGTCCGGGGGCGAACTGGGCGGCTTCGTTGCGCCAGTTGGACATCAGGCTGGTGGTGGCCACCACCAGACTGGGTCGATCAGCCCTCCCGGACGCCTTTTCCAGATGCAGGTGCGCCAGGGTCTGTACCGTCTTGCCCAGGCCCATGTCATCGGCAAGAATCCCGGCCAGACCGTATTCACGCAGAAACTGCAGCCAATCCAGACCGATCTGCTGATAGGGGCGCAAGGTCGCCATGAATCCGGGGGCCTGCAAGTGCTGGGTCATACCGGAGAAATCGCGCAGACGCTGACCCAGTGCGCGCAATTCTTCACCACCAATCCAGTGCGTCGGCAGATCGTCCAGCCCGGCCAATGCCGCTGCATTGTGGCGCGACAGGCGCGGCCGGTCCTCGTCGAGAAACTCGAGCAAGGGCAACAGCCAGGCCTTGAGTCGCCCCGCCGGCACCGGCAAAATGCGCCGCGCATCGATCGCTACGGGAAATGTCTGGCTGTCTTCAAGACCGCGAACGATACCCAGCAGATCCGGCTGTTCACGCAGCAGGCGCAGTAGCGGCGGCACCAGGCTGATACGCTCGCCGGCAACACTGACGCCCAGATCGAGGTCGAACCAGTCACTACCGATTGACTCGTCGACGGCGACAAACCAGTCTTCAGCCTGGGCGATGCAGTACGGAAAATCCTCGGCAATGACGACCGAGACCTCCTGTCGCTCCAACTCAGGCACACCTTCATTCAAGAACGACAACCACCCGACCGCATCGTTGCGCAGCGGCAGCAGACCATCCTCGGTGCCCTCAAGACGCTGGTAGTTGCCCAGGTTGTGCTGCCAGTTCTCAAGCCCGGCTATGCGCAACAATGGCCAGATTTTCCTTTCTGCTTCCAGATCGCGCTGCAAGGTCTGCCACTGACCGTCTACCCGCCGGCGGATAAACGGCGAGGGACGCTCGACACCCACCACGGTCAGCCCCTGCGGATAGTCGAAATACAGCACGGCGAGCGCCAGATCATCGTGCAGACGGCTC
>Ga0194060_10002401_pt1 | contig 13353 bp, 15 predicted proteins | sample SepL225m_MetaG_FD_163427 | JGI IMG/M metagenome (GOLD analysis project Ga0194060, IMG submission 163427) | Anoxic zone freshwater microbial communities from boreal shield lake in IISD Experimental Lakes Area, Ontario, Canada - Sep2016-L222-5m | ecosystem: Environmental > Aquatic > Freshwater >... | reverse complement strand
CAGAAATATTACGGACCGATCAAATCACACGCATTGCCGGAACGCAAGCCGCAGAACGAACCGGAACAGGTCGGCATTCGCCGGGTGAGCGTCAAGGCACCGGCGGAACTGCCCTACTTGGCCATGGCCTGGAAGGCGCCCAGGCTGCGCGACGTGCAGAAGGACCGTGACCCGTATGCACTGGACGTGCTGAGCTCGGTGCTTGACGGCCACGACGCGTCGCGCTTCGCCCGAAACCTGGTGCGCGGCAATCGCGTTGCGCAGTCGGCCGGCGCTGGCTACGATGCCACACTGCGCGGCGAGGCTGACTTCGTCCTCGACGGACAGCCCGCCGCAGGCAAGACTATCGCCGATTTGGAAGCGGCCTTGCGCGCCGAGATCAAGCGTATTCAGGATGAAGGCGTGTCGGAGGAAGAACTTACCCGCGTCAAGACCCAGTCCATCGCCGCGCAGATCTACAAGCGCGATTCACTGATGGCACAGGCCATGGAAATAGGCGGCGCGGAGGCCGCCGGCCAGTCCTGGCGTGACATCGATACCCTGCTGGAGAAAATCAAAAGTGTGACTGCGGAAGAGGTGCAAGCCGTGGCCAGGAAATATTTCACGGACGACACCCTGAGCATTGCCGTGCTTGATCCGCAACCTGTCAACCAAAGCAAACCGAAGAAGCCCTCCGGGCCAGTGAGGCATTGATGCGTACCCTTATTATCGTTCTATTGACATTCCTGACGTCGACATTCGCCCTGGCTGGAGTCAGGATTGAGCACTGGACCGCTCCCTCCGGGGCGAAGGTGTATTTCGTCGAAACGCGAGTGCTACCGATCCTCGACGTCCAGATCGATTTTGCGGCGGGAGCGGCTTTTGTACCGGCAGGCAAGTCCGGCCTTGACAGCTTGACGCAGGGCCTGCTGGAAACCGGGGCTGCCGATCTGGATGAAGAGCAAATCGCCGGCCGCCTGGTCGACATTGGCGCCCGGATGGGCGGCGGGGTCGACAGCGACCGGGCCAGCGTCAGCGTGCGCACCCTCTCGACCAAGACCGAGCGCGAGGCGGCGCTCAATCTGATGCGCACCGTCCTGTCAGCGCCGACTTTCCCGCAAGCGGTGCTTGAGCGCGAAAGAGGCCGCACCATCGCCAGCATCCGCGAAGCCGAGACGCGGCCTGATGCGATAGCCGGCAAACGCTTCGCGGCGGCCATCTACCCTGACCACCCTTACGGCGTAATCCCCTCCGTGGATAGCGTAGGCGCGATCACGCGCGAAGATCTGGTCGCTTTTCATCGCCAGCACTATGGGGCCAAGGGTGCCGTCGTCTCGATTATCGGCGATGTATCGCGTGCCGAGGCCGAGGCCATCGCCCAGCACTTGACCGAAGCGCTGCCTGCGGGTGGTGGCGACCTCGTGCCGCCGGCCGTAACCAAGCCGCTAAGCGGGACGATCAAGATCGCCCATCCGGCGGCGCAGAGCCATGTCCACATCGGCTTGCCGGCGATTCGTCGCAGCGACCCGGACTATTTTCCATTGCTGGTCGGCAACTACACGCTCGGTGGCGGCGGATTCGTTTCGCGGCTGATGAAGGAGGTTCGCGAAAAGCGCGGCTATGCGTATAGCGTGTATTCGTACTTTGGCCCGCGCAAGCTCGAAGGGCCGTTCGAGATCGGTCTGCAAACCAAGCGTGAACAGGTCGGCGATGCGCTCAAGGTGGTGGATGAAGTGCTGACCGAATACATGGCCAAGGGGCCGACCCGGAAGGAACTTGTCGCTGCGAAGAAAAATCTGGTAGATGGCTTTGCGCTGCGCATGGACAGCAATGCGAAATTGCTCGGCTATCTTTCCGCAATTGGTTTTTACGAATTGCCGCTGACCTATCTTGACGATTTTCCGGCAAAGGTTAAAGCCGTTACTGCGGAACAGGTCAAGGCCGCGTTCGCCCGCCATGTAAAGCCTGAAAATCTGATGACAGTCATTGTCGCTGCCGATTGAGCCTTGAGCCGCATCCGCATCACCGGAGGTGAATGGTGCAGTCGCCTGATCCAGGTTGCTGACGCGCCCGGTTTGCGGCCGACGCCGGATCGGGTGCGGGAGACTCTGTTCAATTGGCTGGGACAAAAACTTGACGGACTCAGCTGCCTCGATCTATTCGCAGGCAGCGGGATTCTCGGCTTCGAGGCAGCTTCACGCGGCGCAGACTACGTCGCGCTGGTGGAGCGTTCGCGCCCGGCGTTCGCGACGCTGAAGAAACATGCTGATGGTTTTGCCTGTCCGCGACTGGAACTATTTTGTTGCGATGCGTTAAAATTCGCCCCCTTGTTCGCTCGGCGTTTCGATCTGGTGTTTCTCGATCCGCCTTATGGGCAGGGCTGGCTGGCGCGGATAGAGCCCCGGCTGGATGAACTGGCTGCTCCGAATGCGAGGCTGTACGTAGAGGCCGAGATGCCGCTGGAGCGACTGGGCCGCTGGTCGGCGGTGAAGCAGGGGCGGGCCGGCCAGGTTTTCTTTCACCTGCTGGAGCAGGCATGAGCAAGAGTATCGCGGTTTATCCGGGGACCTTCGATCCTCTTACCAGTGGTCACGAGGATCTCGTGAGGCGCGCGTCCAGCTTGTTCGAGCGGGTCATCATCGGCGTGGCCGAGAGCCGCAGCAAACATCCCATGTTTTCTCTGGCCGAGCGCGTCGAGATCGCTCGCGAGGTGCTGGCCGATTATCCCAATGTCGAAATTCATGGCTTCGATTGCCTGCTCATGGAGTTCATGCGCCAGCACCGCGCCAGCGTGATCCTGCGCGGTTTGCGGGCCGTGTCGGATTTCGAGTATGAATTTCAGATGGCCGGCATGAACCGCAATCTTTACCCCGATGTCGAAACCTTGTTTCTCACACCGTCAGACCAATACATGTTCGTGTCGGCGACGATCGTGCGTGAAATTGCCACGCTTGGCGGCGATGTCTCCAAGTTCGTTTCACCGCAAGTCCAGAGACGACTTGTCCAGAAGATGCATCACCGTAGCTGACAGTTCAATAAACCCAAAGGAATAATCATGTCCCTGATGATCACCGATGAATGCATCAACTGCGACGTATGCGAGCCCGAATGTCCCAACAACGCGATTTCGCAGGGTGACGAGACCTACGTCATCGACCCCAACAAGTGCACCGAATGCGTCGGGCACTTTGATACGCCGCAGTGCCGCGAAGTCTGTCCGGTAGACTGCATTCTGGATGATCCGGGCCATGCGGAATCAAAGGATCAGCTGATGGTGAAGTTTCGTCAGCTGACCGCCAAAAAGTAAAGTTAGCGCTGGCAGCGCGCACAGAAGAATGTCGCGCGTTGTCCCTGCCGCAAGTCCATGATCGGGCGGCCGCAGACATGGCAGGGTTCGCCGCTGCGGCCATAGACGAAATACTGCTGCTGGAAATAGCCCGAACTGCCGTCCGAATGAATGAAGTCGCGCAGGCTGCTGCCACCGGCGTCGATGGCGGCTGCAAGCGTCGTCTTGATGGCGGGTACCAGCCTTTGCAGGCGCTTCAGCGAAATCCGGCCGGCCACCGCGCGCGGATCGATGCCGGCGCGGAACAGGCTTTCCGATGCATAGATGTTGCCGATGCCGACCACGCGATGGCTGTCCATCAAGGTTGGCTTGATCGCAGCCGAGAGGCCGGCAAGTTCGTTCTTGAGCCATGCGGCACTGAAGTCGTCCGTCAGCGGCTCGACGCCGAGCACCGCCAGCAGCGGATGCATCAGCAGCTGGCCCTCCAGCCAGAGAATGGCGCCGAAACGACGGGGATCGCGAAGCCGCAACGCTACCGCCTGGCCTTTGATGGTGAATACCAGATCGAAGTGATCATGCTTTTCGGCGGGAAGGCTGGCCGGAACCAGCCGCAGGCTGCCCGACATGCCGAGGTGGATCAGCAGATGGCCATGGCCGAAGTCCAGCAACAGGTATTTGCCGCGACGGCTGACCGCTGCCAGACAATGTCCGCCGAGCGTTTGATTCAGATTCTGCGGAAGCGGATAGCGCAGCGCCGGCACCCGGGCAAGCACGGCCGAAACGCGGCCACCGGTCAGAACGGGCGCAATGCCGCGACGGGTAACTTCGACCTCGGGCAGTTCAGGCATGGCGGGGCCCACACGAAATATCTGGCGAAACTGCTAACATCCCCGCATTGTATGTAAAAGTAATGTTTGACAGTCAGGTGCCGCGCCCATGAACTATTTTTTCCGTCGCTCCGTGCTCGTCCTCGCGCTAGCCAGCGCTTGTGCATTGGCACAGGAACCTGCCGCGCCGTCGGCACCCGTGAAGGAAGAGGATCAGTTGCCGAAACAGGAATTAACAGGGCAGATCCTCTATCAGTTCCTGCTTGCCGAAATCGCGGCGCAGCGAGGTCAGTTCGGCTTGGCGTCCAGTGCGTATCTTGATCTGGCAATGAGCACTCGCGATCCGCGAATCGTACGCCGGGCGGTAGAGATCGCCTTTCATGCACATCAGTATGATGCGGCACTGGAGGCTGCCCGATTGTGGCTGACACTGGAGCCGGAGTCGCCACAAGCGCGACAGATGCTTTCAACGCTGTTGCTTGCCAGCGGGCGAGCCGAGGAATTGGCCGGCAGCCTTGCCCTCAATTTGGCGGCGGAAGGCCCGCGCGTGGGTGATGCGCTGATGCGGATGGTCGGTGCGTTTGCCCGCTATCCGGACAAGCCGGCGATTCAGCGACTCTTCGATCAGCTGACGCAGCCTTATCCCGCAGTAGCTGAAGCCCACTTGGTGCGTGCGCAGGTGGCGGCAGGCGCCGGGGATGTTGACCGCGCTCGCAGCGAAATCGACCGGGCGCTGGAACTGCGTCCGACATGGGAACTGGCGGCCTTGTTCAAGGCGGAGCTGCTGCCCAAGGGAGCGGCGCAACTGGATTTTCTGAAGACTTACCTGGCAGCCAATCCTGACGCACAGGACGTGCGCCTGGGTTATGCCAAGGGGTTGGTGAGCGAAAAGCGCTATGAAGCGTCGCGCGCCGAGTTTCGTCGTCTACTGTCGGCCAAACCCAATAATCCGGAAATGCTCTACGCCGTAGGAATACTTTCGCTGCAAGTCAATGATGCGGCCGAAGCCGAGCAGCAACTCAGGCGCTTCGTCGAAATCGGGCGGGGTGATCTGGATCCGGCACGCTTCTATCTGGGGCAAATCGCCGATCAGTCGGGGCGTCCCGACGATGCCTTGCGCTGGTACGACCTGGTGGCCAGCGGCGAACATGCGATGCCGGCGAAGGTGCGGGCCGCTCAGATTTTGTTGCGCCAGGGCAAGCTTGACGAAGCGCGCGAACGGCTTGCGGCGGCGCGTGCCACGACGCCGGGCGACATCCGCCTGGTGGTGGCAGAAGCGCAGTTGCTGCGGGATGCCGGGCGCCATGAGGACGCGTTTGCCTTCCTCGCCCAGGTCCTGGAGTTGCAGCCGGATCAGCCGGACATTCTCTACGAGACGGCGCTCGCCGCAGAAAAGCTCGGCTACGTAGATATCCTGGAACGCCATCTGCGGCGCCTGATTGCCCTCAAGCCAGACTTGGCGCAGGCCTACAACGCGCTTGGCTATTCCCTTGCCGACCGCAATATTCGCCTTGCAGAGGCGTTGCAACTGATCGACAAAGCCCTGTCCCTGGAGCCGGATGACCCCTTCATTCTTGACAGCAAGGGCTGGCTGCTGTTCCGCCAGGGCGATCTGGCCGCGGCTCTGGAAACCCTGCAGAAAGCCTATGCCAAGAAGCCCGATCCCGAGATTGCCGCCCATATCGGTGAAGTCCTGTGGGTTCTCGGGCGAACAGAGGAGGCATTGACCCTCTGGCGCGAGGCGACCAAGGCCCATCCGACCAATGAAGCCTTGGCAACGACCATCAAGCGATTCGTGCCTTGAGCCGACAAGCCGGAAATGCTTTAACCACGGCGACACGGTGCAAAGCAATAGCTGAACCTTATTCATGGCTTGCGCCGTGTCGCCGTGGTTAAAGATTTAGATCTTCATCGTGAAATCAAAAAGTTGAGTTACAGAAAACTGATGCGCTCGTGGCTGGCCTGCCTTGCCGCCGTGTTGCTGGCGGGCTGTGCCGAGATGGGGGATATATCCGACGCAACGCAGGCTCTCGGTCCACCGTTGCCGCGCTTTACCGCCGAAGGGCGCATTTCGCTGCGCCAGGGCGAGCGCCGCGACCACCTGCGCTTTCGCTGGGAACACGCTCCGGGCAGTGATGTCGTTCTGCTCATGTCGCCGCTGGGACAGGGCCTGGCCGAACTGACGCGCGATGCAGCCGGCGCCCGGCTGATACAACCGAATCAGGCGACCACCGTCGCCGACTCTCTGCCGCAACTGGCTCAGCATGTCTTCGGTGCGCCCTTGCCGCTGGAGGCCATGGCTGACTGGTTGCGCGGTGCCGAACCCGCCCTGAGCGGAGAAGTCGACGGCTGGCGTGTGGTAATCAGCGATACCTCGCCGTACCGCCAGAGCCGACTATTGCGGGTGATGGAGGCCAGTCGTGAGGATGTTGAATTGAAGCTTATCGTCGACGATTGGGATGCGCCTGAATGAACGATTGGCAGCGCGACTGGCCGGCCCCGGCCAAGATCAACCTGTTCCTGCATGTCGTCGGACGTCGCGCCGACGGCTATCACCTGCTGCAAACGGTATTTCGCTTCCTCGATTTCGGTGACACCCTGCGCTGTGAGCCGCGCAGCGACAGCCGCGTTCTGCTGGCAAATCCCTTGCCCGGCGTGCCGCCCGAAACCGATCTGACCGTCCGCGCTGCTTGCGCCCTGCAAGCTGCAACAGGCTCCACGGCCGGAGTCACCCTGCATATCGAAAAGCGCCTGCCCATGGGCGGCGGCCTGGGAGGAGGCAGCTCGGACGCGGCGACAACGCTGATGGCTCTGAATCATCTGTGGCGCACTGGCCTCGATTCGCCGCAACTGCAACGGATCGGCCTTGCGCTGGGCGCCGACGTGCCGATCTTCGTTCATGGCCACGCAGCTTTCGCCGAAGGAGTGGGCGAACACTTTGCCGATCTCGTTTTGCCGGCGGCCTGGTATCTGGTGCTGGTGCCGGCCGTCGCAGTGCCGACACTCGAAATCTTTCGTGCGCCGCAACTGCGCCGCAACACTCCCGCCATCGCCATCGCCGATTGGCGGCCGGGTTTCGGTCACAACGATCTCGAAGCCGTGGCTTGCGCCCTCTATCCCGAGGTGACGCGCCATCTCGATTGGTTGCGACACTACGGCGATGCACGCATGAGTGGTTCCGGCGCCTGCTGCTTCGTCGAATTCGTTCAGGAGTCGGTAGCGCGGACCGCCCTGGCTGCTCTGCCTGACGATATGCGCGGCTTTGTCGCCGCCGGATTGGACCAGCATCCGCTCGCCATAATTTGACAGCAGGAGCGAAAACCCCGAAAATGCGCGTCCTTCCGGCCTCCGCTTCCAAGGCGGGGAGTCGATGTTGGGGAGTCGCCAAGTTGGTTAAGGCACTGGATTTTGATTCCAGCATGCGAAGGTTCGAATCCTTCCTCCCCAGCCAACTTATTAGCCAACTTAGTCACAGCAGAACGACATGGCCTACGACAGCCTGATGGTGTTCACCGGCAATGCCAACCGCAAGTTGGCGGCCGATGTTGTCAAGCGACTCCACATTTCGCTCGGCCGCGCAGATGTCGGCCGCTTTTCCGATGGCGAAGTCAGCTGCGAAATCCTTGAGCATGTGCGCGGCCACGATGTCTTTGTCTTGCAGTCGACCTGCTTTCCCACCAACGATAATCTGATGGAACTGATGGTGATGGTAGACGCCCTGAAGCGGGCCTCCGCCGGGCGCATCACCGCCGCCATCCCGTATTTTGGTTATGCCCGTCAGGATCGCCGGACGCGCTCGGCGCGGGTCGCGATTACGGCCAAGGTCGTTGCCAACATGCTGCAGACCGTTGGCGTGCAGCGTCTGCTGACCGTTGATCTGCACGCGGACCAGATACAGGGCTTCTTCGATATCCCGGTCGACAACGTGTATGCGGCGCCGATCCTGCTCGGCGACATCTGGAAGCAGCGTTACGAGGATCTGCTGGTGGTGTCGCCCGACGTCGGTGGCGTGGTACGCGCCCGTGCGCTGGCCAAACGGCTGGAATCGGATCTGGCGATTATCGACAAACGGCGGCCGAAAGCCAATGTGTCGGAAGTCATGAACATCATCGGTGAAGTAGAGGGCCGTACCTGCGTCATCATGGATGACATGGTGGACACCGCCGGTACGCTGTGCAAGGCGGCACAGGCGCTCAAGGAACACGGCGCCAAGCGCGTGCTGGCCTACTGTACCCATCCGGTACTATCCGGCAGCGCGGTTTCACGGATACTCGAATCCGAACTCGACGAACTGGTGGTCACCGACACCATTCCGCTGTCTGAGGAAGCCCGCGCCTGTCCGCGAATTCGACAGATATCGATTGCCGAGTTGATGGCTGAGACCATGCTGCGCATCAGCAACGAGTCCTCCGTCTCCTCCTTGTTCATGGACTAGTTTTAACCCCCTTGCCTGGTCGCGGGCGAGGGATATTTCAAGCAGCACTTACAGGAGTAAATCATGCAACTCGAATTCAACGCAAACAAGCGCGATGGACAGGGCACCGGAGCGAGCCGCCGCCTGCGTCGCACCGGCCGGGTTCCCGGCATCCTTTACGGTGGCAACGTCAAGCCGCAGTCCATCGAAATCGACCACAACGAACTGTTTCAGTTGTTGCGCAAGGAGGCTTTCTATTCCTCCGTGCTTAATGTCAATCTGGACGGCGTCAAGGAAATGTGCCTGCTGCGCGATGTGCAGCGCCATCCCTACCGGCCGGTGATCCTTCACGCGGATTTCCAGCGTGTCGATGCGACTCAGAAACTGCATCAGAAGATACCTTTGCATTTCGTCAATGCCGAGGTTTCGCCGGGCGTAAAACTCTCCGGTGGCATGGTGCAACATGTCATGTCCGATCTCAATGTGCGTTGTCTGGCGAAGGATCTGCCGGCCTTCATCGAAGTGGATCTGAAGGATATGGTCGCCGGCCATTCGATGCATGTCTCGCACCTCAAGCTGCCGGCCGGCGTTGAAGCCGTGCTGCACAAGGGTGAAGACCCCGTGGTGGCGACTGTTATCGTACGCGGCGGCAAGGCTGAAGATGAAGTCGCTGCTGTCGAAGCAGCACCTGTGGCGGCGGCTGCTCCGGCTCCCGCCGAGAAGAAGTCCGAGAAGACCGACAAGAGATAATCGCTTGCAGGCTTCGCTGCGTCTGATTGTCGGCCTCGGTAACCCCGGGGCCGAATACGCCAAAACCCGGCATAACGCCGGGTTTTGGCTTTGTGAGCGTCTGGCACACGAACTCGGCGTCAATCCAGGCCGCGAGTCGCGCTTTCACGGCCTCGTCGGGCAGGCTCGCGCCGGTGCTTTGCGCGCCGGCGACCTGTGGTTTCTTCTGCCGCAGACTTTCATGAACCATAGTGGCCAGTCGGTAAGGGCGCTGACGCAGTTCTATCGCATCGAGCCGGCCGAAATGCTGGTCATGCACGACGAACTGGATCTACCGCCGGGCCAGATGCGGCTCAAATTTGGCGGCGGCCTCGGTGGTCATAACGGCCTCAAGGACATTACGGCGCACCTCGGCACCCAGGACTATTGGCGACTGCGTATCGGCATCGGCCATCCCGGAGACAGGAACGAAGTCGTCGACTATGTGCTGAAGCCGCCGCGCAAGGAAGAAAGCAGCGAGATTGACGCCGCACTGGATCGTGCGCTCTTGGCATGGCCGACGCTTGCTCGCGGCGACTTCGGCGCTGCCACCCAAAAAATCAATTCCAAGCCGTCTGCGGCAACGAAAGAAAACCCATGAGCCTCAAATGTGGCATCGTCGGCCGCCTCTCCACCGCGTCGTAGCCGCGTTCTGCGTATCGACCAAGTCACTGACACTGTCGGTTTGTCAAAATCATCGATCTACAGACTTGGCAACCTTGGGCTGTTCCCCAAGCCCTTCAAGATCGGCATTTCTGCCGTCGGTTGGGATGAAGCCGAAATTGAGTTCTGGATATACGAGCGCAAGCTGGAAGCGTTCCACTGAAGGGAAGCGAAGTCGTAGGTAAACGGCGGAGTTGTGGCTATAGACCATCCTTCAACCCGGTCTGGAAATCAGGAGCCTTCCAGAGGACGACACCTTATAGAGGGGGTGCCTTTGCATCGCCTTCACTACCGGCAATTCGCATAATTTCCTGCAATGCAATCTGGATTCGCATCGTCGGTTCAACAATGTCATGCACGTCGACACTCCGCCGACATCACTACTTGCAGAGTATCGGTGACGACAGTTTAATTATTCGTGAAGATGAAACTTGGCTATCCATTGCTCGGTATGCTTTTCAGACATATTGCGTGGATCGAGTCGGCAGACTTGATCGGTTGCCCATCGTTTCCACTTCTCAAAACCAGCGAGCGGCTCGTCCGAAGATTGTGCTTTCTGATCGAAAGCTGCGATCAGGCTTCGCAGCCGGTCGGCTCTGGCGATACGATCAACCGCGTCCTCGATTAAGTCGATTCGTTTTTTGAGTAGTTGTTGAACCTCTTGCTCATGTCGGCGTATTGCTGCAAGCCGCCGCTGCTCCCTCTTCTCAATGTATTCTTCCCTGCACCTTGCCAGCCATTTGTAGTGGCTGTCGGCGCGAGTACGAATTTCCTCCTCGGCAAGCACAATAGATTCTTTGATCAGTGACCGGAGAATGTTGGATGTGAGGACACCGTATTCCCGTAGTTTTGGTTGTGTTCGATTTCTATACGGATCGTAGTCGTAGCGCCCCCAGTTGAAACCGTACTTGAAGTCACCTTTGTGTGTAGGTCCAAAACCAATAGTGCCGTCCCAGCCAAAGTCAATAAAGTAGAAGTTCAAGTGACATCCGAGAACGGCTACTGAACACGCCTGATCCTTGCGGCCACTGACTGAAACAGTCGCACCTAAAGTCGCCCATCCCCAAAAAAGCTGGTTGAGGGCAGTTAATAGCGCTAACCCTGAAGGGTGGCGAAAGCGGGGCTTATCCCATGACGAAACGTAACTGGACTTTGCGTTGTAATGGGCGCGTCTCTCATCGCCTTTTAGCAGCAAAGCTGTTGCGGGGTGAGGGTTTTTTAGAGTCTCGGCAAATTCCAGAGTGGCGGTAAGTCGTTCCGCACGAACTCTTACGTCATCCATCGATTCCGAGAACACATGAGGCGGAGGCAACTTGGGGATGGGCTCATCGTCAGTCTTAGGCTCATCCCATTGTGGCGCAGGATAGAACTCGTGACGATAGGTCCAATCATCAACCAGCACGGCCACATTCTCAGGCTGAAGTGGTGGAGAAGGTGGTAAAGCGGGGCGGTTAACGGTCTTGCCAACAGCTAGTGCCTGCCAGTATCCCTGTGGCGGTTTTGGAATGTTCGCTCGTTTGCAAACCTTGCTGATCCAAACGTCTGAGACCTCAAATTCCTTGGCAATCTTGGTTGCCGGCTTCGTCCAGACCAGTTCATACAATTGTGACCTCGTCACATTTTTTAGCGCCATGATTCGACCTCCCAAGCTGATGATCGACAGCAACCTCCTTCTGCTCGCTCATCATGCTGCAAAGTTCATTTTGAATCATCACAAGCGCTGACCGTACATCCTCTGCACTCAAACTGACGTAGGTCGAATGCAGTACGTCAGACTTTGGGGCGGTATCCCTTCCAATCAGCGCTGAACTATAAGCAATGTTATTTCCCGTAGTGCTTTGAGCGGCCCTCAAGAAAATAGCCAGTCTGCCGTAATCCAATCTCACCACCAGCGCAATTATGAGTGGTAAGGATATGCAAAATCGAGGGGTGATCCATGTACAAGATTGTTTTCGTCGCACTAAGCGGCAAAGAGCGGGAAATCGTCGTTCCAGCAGCAACGGAACAAGAAGCTGTTTTGACCGCTGTCGCTCTGCGAGACTTCGGCATGGTCATTAGCTGTAATAAATTGGTTCGGCCGTAGGGCTGAAATACTTTCACAGTGCCTTGGGCAGCGGTTCAGGGTGTCATTAGCCGATTCAGATCCTTCTGTATTGCTACCAAAGCCGGTTTCACATCTTCAGCATTCAGGCTGACGTAGTGGCTGTGTAAGGTATCGGACTTTGGCGCGGTGTGGTTCAAGATTCGCCGTAGCGTCGAGTCCGTCAGCTTCAGCCGTTCCCCTGTAGTTGCCACCAGCTTTCGCAGGTCATGCAACATGAATTTTGGCGCACCGCGACGCACCGCAATCTCGGTGATATGGTCCTTGGAAACTCCAGCGAATAGTCGTTCCTGACCTTGCAGCCCCTCACATCTGCGCTGGAGTATCTCGGCCATCAGCGGTGTGATCGGCAACGTATGCGATTTCCCGTTTTTCGTGTCGGGAATGAATATCTCGCCCTTCTGGAAGTCGACCGCACCACGGGTGAGATACATGGCCTCGTTACGCCTGAGGCCGGTATATAGCAACAAGAGAAGGTAGTCTCGTTGTGCTTCACCAAGCCTATCAATGGCCCCACGCCATTGAACAAGATCCTTCTCCTGAAGAAGCCTGGCTCTCGGCTTTGAACGTTCCGGCATCAAGCCAGCAGCGGCGAGCTTGTGAAACGGGTTATCTAGCTGCAACCCATAGACCGCATTCACATATCGCACCAAAGCCCCAATAAGCCCGCGACCGACTTCCACCATGGCTGCCCCGGTGTTCTGGGCAAAGTAGTGACAATGCTCAGAAAACGCCGCGCCAGTGAGCGCAGAAACAGATTGCTCCTTCCACTGTGTGAAGTGAATGCGGATCATCGAGTCATAGTGACGCTGACTCGATGCCTTGAGTTTCTTGGCGGTGCAGTATTCAGGAATCAACTCAAGCAGGGTTGGTAACTTCCGTTGCTTTGCTTGCACTGGTGGTCTGCCAGCCCTGCATTCTCTCAGCACCTTGATCGCCAAAGTACGCGCTTCCTCGACGCTGACCAAAGGCCAGCGGCCGAGCGTCATTCTCAACTGTTTGCCTTGAACGCTCGTGGCTACAAGGAAAGTGCGGCTTCGTTTATTGAGTTGGAGACAAAAGCCGCACACCACCTTATCCCGATAGATACGTCTGTCGGTTGCGGTAAGCCTGTGGAGTAGAGACTCCGAGAAGGTTAAAATTGTCATTTCCCGCTACAAATTCGCTACAAAATCTTGGGCAACTGCTGATGTTTCTGCTGCTTTGTCCCATCAACCCGATTTCTACGGCTCAACGCGCTGCGTGGGGCTGGCACTTCGACGATGCCGACATTCGGCTCGATGGTGCATTGATTAGTAAAGGTATTTCATGAGCC
>Ga0194060_10002400_pt1 | contig 13358 bp, 14 predicted proteins | sample SepL225m_MetaG_FD_163427 | JGI IMG/M metagenome (GOLD analysis project Ga0194060, IMG submission 163427) | Anoxic zone freshwater microbial communities from boreal shield lake in IISD Experimental Lakes Area, Ontario, Canada - Sep2016-L222-5m | ecosystem: Environmental > Aquatic > Freshwater >... | reverse complement strand
AAAAACATTGTTCTATCCAATAATATTTATCTGTTTATTTTTATTCAATAACACATTATTTGCAGACGATACTTGTACGGGCGACTGTATTAATGGACACGGAGAAATTACCTTAGGTAATGGCGATAAATATGAAGGTGAATTTAGAAATGGTAATCCAGATGGACAAGGAATCTACAGATTAGCTAATGGTGATAAATATGAAGGTGATGTTAAAAATGGTAAGCCAGACGGAAAAGGAAAGCATAGATTAGCCAATGGCGATAAATATATTGGTGAATTTAAAAACGGTAAACGCGAAGGTAAAGGCACAATTACTTTAACTAATGGTGATGAATATATCGGTGAGTTTAAAGAGGGTAAACAAGACGGCAAAGGAACGTATAACACAGCCAATGGTGATGAATATAGTGGTGAGTTTAAAGAAGGTAAATTTGAGGGGCAAGGCACATTCACTTATAAAAATGGCGATAAATATATCGGTGCATTTAAAAACTCTAAACGTGAAGGTCAAGGATTATTTACTTACAAGAATGGCGATAAATATGAGGGCGAATTTAAAAACGATCTGTCTGACGGAAAAGGTAGTTTTAGCTACGCCAATGGTGACAAATATGAAGGTGAATTTAAAAATGATAAAGCCGAAGGACAAGGCACATTTACTTACTCAAGTGGCAAAAAATATACAGGCGAATTTAAGGATGGTCAGCCTGTAAAAACGTCCAAATGATTTTCTAATATTCAGGAGTCCAATAGCTTCAGATATTGGCAAAAGTCAGTGTCTATAAACAGATAACATCCCTTTAGGGGATGTTATCTGTAACCGCTTGATTTATCGTTAATCTAGCTATTTTTCTAGTCCAATAAAATCCCACACCTGATGTGAGAAGGTTGCATCTTTATGCTCTACAACAGGTGGACCATTTGGGTAGTTGAGTTCATAAACGCGGGAAGCATCCTGAGCCAAATCAGTCATACCGAGGTTATTGTAAGCTTCCTGCATGACCTCTAAGGCATAAGGCACAGCAGGCGTACCTTGATAGTGTTCAACGACACCTGATGCACGACTCGCGGCAGCGACATAAGCTTTTCGCTTCATGTAGTAACGGGCAATATGAACTTCGTGCATGGCTAGGTTGTTTCTGACTGCAATCATCCGTAATTTGGCATCAGGCGTGTATTTGCTGCTAGGAAAACGTTCGACCAGTTCTTTGAAATTATTGTAAGAGGTTTGGGCTTTGCTTTGATCCCGCTGTGCAGTATCAGTAGGTAAAAAGCGGTCAATAAATCCGATGTCACGGTTATAATTAGACAAGCCTTTTAGGTATAAAGCATAATCAACCCCTACACTACGCGGATTCATTTTAATGAATCGATCAGCTGTTGCTACGGATTCTTCATACTTGCCCGCTTTGTAATAAGCGTACGCTAAATCGAGTTCGGCTTGCGAAGAACCTTCACCAAAGGGATAGCGAGTTTGAATAGCTTCGTAGAGTTTGACGGCTTTTTCATAACTGCCAGCATCGAGAGCGGCTTTAGCTTCGTTACGAAATTTGCCCACATCCCAACCCACATATTCGTCTTCAGATGAAGCAGAGTCGCCAGAAAATAAATTGCTCAGTGTTGAACAACCTGTTTGTGTTAGGCTTAAAAAGCCGATAAATAAAAATTTTATTAAAATTAATCGCATGATGCTCGTGACACGTTGTAACATTAGGGGTTTTCTCGCCGAATGAATGGCTGACTATCGTGCGAGTATAACTTAACTATGTGTTATTCAGAAGAACTTGTTATGACAAAATTAATGGAAGAAGTGCCTTACGAAATGGCAGGAATGCGTTTAGATCAGGTACTTGCAGAACTATTTGCGGATTATTCGCGCAGTAAATTACAATCATGGGTTAAATCAGGACGCGTCCAAGTCAATGGTTTAACGCTAAAAGTGAAAGATAAATTGGACGGTGGCGAAATTATCACCCTTGATGCGGAAGCGGAAGTGGTTATTCATGCTGAACCTGAAAAAATTCCCTTGGATATTGTGTTTGAGGATGAGAGTTTACTCATCGTTTTCAAACCAGCGGGCTTAGTGGTGCATCCTGCTGTGGGCAATTGGAGCGGCACATTAATGAACGCTTTGCTCAATCATAATGCTAATCTGGAAACTTTGCCCAGAGCGGGCATTATTCATCGTCTTGATAAAGATACCAGCGGCTTATTGATGATTGCCAAAACTTTGCAAGCACACAATAGCCTGACGCAACAATTGCAAGAACGTAGCATCACCCGTGAATATCTGGCGATTAGCCGTGGACGCATGACCGCAGGTGGAACAATCGATGAACCTATCGGCAGACATCCTCAGGATCGTTTACGTTATGTAGTACGCGAATCGGGCAAAGAAGCGATTACCCATTATCGGGTGGTACAGCGATTTACTCGTCACACCCTGATTCGAGTGAAACTAGAAACAGGACGCACCCATCAAATTCGTGTCCATCTGGCGCATATTCGCTTTCCGTTGTTGGGTGATCCTATGTACGGCGGACGTTTTCAAATGCCACCGCAGTGCAGCGAAGCTCTGGAAAAAGAATTGCGTAGTTTTAAACGCCAAGCCTTACACGCGGAAAAACTCGGTTTGCTCCATCCTATTACCAATGAATACATGGAATGGGAACAACCCATGCCTGATGACATGATTCGATTACTCGCCGCATTGGCTGATAATGAACAAGAATAAGCATTGGCTCACACCAGATTGGCCCGCACCCGCTAACATTCATGCTGCCACTACGCTACGCACAGGTGGTGTCAGTGTCATGCCTTACGATAGTCTTAATCCTGCTACTCATGTCGGTGATGATGCGGACTGTGTGCGTGAAAATCGTCACCGCATTAAAACCATGCTGGCGTTACCTGCCGAACCTGTTTGGTTAGAGCAAACCCACAGTAATCTTGCTATTGATGCGGGACAATCAAATACCGTGCAACAAGCGGATGCCAGTGTTACCAATGTAGCAGGTGTGGTATGTGCAGTAATGACGGCTGATTGTTTACCGTTATTAATCTGCTCTAACGATGGCAAAAAAATCGCCGCTATTCATGCGGGCTGGAAAGGCTTATTGGCGAGTATTATCAGCAACACCTTAGCCGCATTAGCTACCACCGATGTATTAGTATGGTTAGGTCCTGCTATCGGTGCAGATTGTTTTGAAGTAGGTGCAGAAGTGCGTACCGCATTTGTGGAAAAATTCGCCCCGTTTACCGCTGGTTTTACCCAAACCAGTGAACACAAATATCTAGCTAATATTTACCAACTGGCGCGAATTGAACTGGCGGCGCGTGGTGTTGAAGCGGTTTATGGCGGTGATTTTTGCACATTTACCGATACAGAACGTTTTTATTCTTATCGTCGAGACGCACAAACAGGACGCATGGCAACCCTAATCTGGAGAACATAAGGACTGTGAATTTACTGTTATACATTATTATTTTTACCGCCGTCGGTGGGGTACTCAGTGTCCTAGCGGCGGGCGTGTTTTTATTATTACCCGACCAACAGCGCAACGCGGTATTACCGCACGGCATTAGTTTTGCCATTGGCGCGTTATTAGCGGTGGCGTTTTGGGGCTTAATTCCCGAAGCCTTTGAAGCCGTTAAACCTGAACAATTTCAATCATTATCAGGGACTATTCTGCTTGGCATACTGGGCTTTTTTGTGCTGGAAAAATTACTCATTTGGCGACATTGTCATTTTGGTGAATGTGAAGCGCACGGTGATGATGAACATATTCACGACCATGACCACGCACACAGTCATCATCACGGCATTGCAAAATCGGCAGGGGCGTTGATTATCATCGGTGATAGTATTCACAATTTTGTCGATGGAGTGTTGATTGCAGCGGCGTTTTTAACCGATGTGCAGTTAGGTATCGTCACCAGCCTAGCAGTTGCCGCGCATGAAATTCCCCAAGAAGTGGGCGATTTTGCGATTTTATTAGAAAGCGGTTACGGCAAAGGCAAAGCGTTGTTTTATAACGTGCTGGCTAGCTTAACGACGGTTATCGGCGGCGTGTTAGCGTATTTTAGCTTAGCTGATTTGCACGCCAGTTTGCCGTATTTTCTGGCACTTGCCGCGTCTAGTTTTATTTATATCGCGGTTGCCGATTTAATTCCGTCCTTGCATAAAAAAACTGATATGAAAGCGTCATTAGGGCAAATTGCCTTGATTACGGCGGGGGTGTTGTTGATTTGTACGCTACATGATATTGCGCATCATGTGGAGATAACGTAGAGACAATCATGAGTGATAACAATAATTTGCCACAAAATATAGACAGTGATGATGACTGGCTGGAAGAGTTGATTGATTGGGCAGATGAACATCGTATTCAGGATTACTATTATGATGATTATATATTCCTGTGCTGGTTTGGTTTTCCGCGAGATAAACAAACCATTTTAGCAATGACGGAATTAAATTTAGAGCGTAGCAATCTTTATGAATTGCCAGACGCAATTGGCAAACTGACAAATTTGACAGAATTGAATTTAGAGTGCAATGAACTTAGCAAACTACCAGATTCTATTAGTAATCTGAAAAATTTGACTGCCTTCTCTTTAGCGGACAATCAATTCACCAAGCTGCCAGACTGTATTAGTAAACTGACGAATTTGACGTTTTTATCTTTATTGGGAAACAAGTTTACTGAACTTCCTGAATTTATTGGCAAGCTGACAAATTTGACTATATTGGATTTAAGAAATAATCAGCTCACCGAACTGCCAGACTCTATCGGCAAACTGACAAATCTGGATTATTTAACTGTATGGGATAACTGCCTCACCAAATTGCCAGACTCAATTGGCGAGTTGGCAAATTTGACTACGTTGTCTTTAGTGGGAAACCGACTCACTGAATTGCCCGATTCAATTGGCAATCTATCGAATTTGAAGGACTTAAATTTAGGGAATAACCAACTCACTAAACTATCAGATTCAATTAGCAAGCTGTCCAATTTAACTGGGCTTAATATCAGAAAAAATTTCATTAAATCACTGCCGCCTAAATTAAGCCATCTTCATGATATAACCCGATTTGATTAATTTACCGCGTACGTTGGGGTAAGCCTGAAGCGAACCCCAACAAAAACAAGCGACTATGTATAAATGTTGGGGTTCGTACCTCACCCCAACCTACGGACTACGGACTGGGTTTCGACAAATAATTAAGTAATTACATTCGGCTCAGTTCTGCCCGTGCGTTGTTTCACTTGGCAAAACTGTTCCGCCAGTTCAATTAAATCCGCTAACGCCACTTGTGCATCTTGGTCATGCTTAGTCGCATCGGGTTCAAATTTTTCCAGATAAATGCGTAAAGTCGCCCCAACTGTCCCTGTGCCTGACAATCTAAAGACAATGCGTGAACCATTAGTAAAACCAACGCGCACCCCTTGATTGTTGCTGACACTACCATCTATGGAATCGTGATAGCTGAATTCATCGGCGAATTTCACGGTGTATTCACCAAAGGTTTTGCCCGCTAACTCAGATAATTGAGCGCGTAAATGCTCGACAATGCCATTCGCTATGGGGGTTTCAATGGCTTCATAATCGTGACGGCAATAAATATCACGTCCAAATTTTTGCCAATGTTCATGAACAATATCAGCAACTGATTGGCGTTTTTTGGCGACTAAATTTAACCAAAATAAGATTGCCCATAAGCCGTCTTTTTCACGAACATGATTTGAACCTGTGCCGAAACTTTCTTCACCGCACAGGGTGATTTTGCCCGCATCTAGCAAGTTACCAAAAAATTTCCAACCTGTGGGTGTTTCATAGCAAGGAATTTTATAGCTGGCAGCAACACGGTCAACCGCTTGACTGGTTGGCATAGAACGGGCAACGCCACTTAAGCCAGCTTTATAGGCGGGAATTAAATGCGCATTAGCCGCCATAATTGCCAAGCTATCACTAGGGGTGACGAAAATTTGACTACCCGTAATCATATTTCTATCACCATCGCCATCGGAAGCCGCGCCAAACGTTGGTGCATCGGCACTAAACATACGTTCAGCCAGTTCGTGGGCATGGGCTAAATTAGGATCAGGATGATGTCCGCCAAAATCTTCTAACGGTTCGGCATTAATGACGGATTCGGGACTTGCACCCAGTAGTTCAACCAAAATTCGCTTCCCATAAGGCCCTGTAATGGCACTCATCGCATCGAATAACAAGGTGATATAGCCAGAACTGATACTTTGTTTCAATAACGGAAAGTCAAAAATCGACTCCATCAATTCAGCATAATCACTGACAGGATCAATAATGGTGATATTAAAACCGTCAATTTTTTGTGTGCCAATAGTGTCTAAATCCACATCATCCATGATGGCAATTTTATAACTATCAATCACTTGGCTACGCGCATAAAACGCGTTAGTGTCTTTTTCAGGAGCAGGACCACCATTGCCAGAATTGTATTTGATACCAAAATCTTCGTCAGGACCGCCAGGGTTATGGCTAGCAGATAAGATTAATCCGCCGAATGCGTGATATTTTCTAATGATATGTGAAGCCGCTGGCGTAGACAGCAAGCCACCTTGTCCTATAATTAAACCACCGAAACCATTAGCTGCGGCCATTTTAATAATGATTTGTATCGCTACTCGGTTAAAATAGCGACCGTCTCCGCCCAGAACTAGGGTTTTTTCGGTAATTTCTTCTAGTGAGTCGAAAATTGATTGAACAAAATTCTCCAGATAACCAGACTGTTGAAACACTTTAACTTTTTTTCGTAGTCCAGAGGTACCTGGATTCTGGTCGGAATAGGGTTGAGTTGTGATAGTTTCTATTTGCATGTTTGATCCTTAATGCGACAATTAACGTGGGTGGTGGAATAAAGTACACCAAAACTCTTTTTCAGTGTAGATTTTAATTTATGTTACGAGCTTGTATATTAGTGTGTTGTGGTTTTTTCTCTTTTGCAGTTAATGCAAATAATCCTGTTCCAGTGAATATATTCGGTTATATTCCAGCGAATGCAGTTAGCCGTGTTCCAGCGAGTTCAGTTAGCCGTGTTCCAGCGAATGTAGTCAGCTCTGTTCCAGCGAGTTCAGTTAGCCATGTTCCAGTGAATGTAGTCAGCTCTGTTCCAGCGAGTTCAGTTAGCCATGTTCCAGCGAATGTAGTCAGCTCTGTTCCAGCGAATGTAGTTAGCCGTGTTCCTGCGAATGTAGTCAGCTCTGTTCCAGCGAATGTAGTCAGCTCTGTTCCAGCGAATGTAGTCAGCTCTGTTCCAGCGAATGTAGTCAGCTCTGTTCCAGCGAGTGCAGTTAGCTATGCTCCAGCAAGTACAGATAGTGGTGTTTGGTTATTAGTGGATACCAAAGCACACAAAATTGAAGTAAAAAAAGGTGAGCTAACGCTCGAAACGCTGAGTGGCATTGCCATTGGTCGAAAAGGTGCAGGATTAAAAAGTCATCGAGGTGATGATATTACCCCTTATGGCAATTATAGAATTGGCTGGGTGGGTGAGAAAAGTAATTTTCGTAAATTTTACGGCTTAACCTATCCGTCCAAGCAAGACGCTGAAATTGCATTAAAACGCGGTATTATTAGTCAGTCCGACTATTACAGTATTGCGGCAGCGGAACAATTTAACCAAATACCCCCGCAAAACACGCCATTAGGAGGACAAATAGGCATTCATGGGCTAGGTGCAGGGGATGAAAAGATTCATGAAATATTTGACTGGACGCATGGGTGTATCGCATTGACAAACGCTCAAATCGATCACTTAAGCCAATGGTTAGATACGGGAACAGTGGTAAAAATAAAATAAAGCTGGAAAATTCCACATAAAGTGGTAAAATTAGCCCTAGTTTTATGCTCAATATAACTTAACTCTCAAAATATAAGGTAAATAGAAATGAAAAAAATCGTAAAATTATCTATGGTTGCACTGGTTGCTAGCTTGGTTGTTGGTTGTGCGTCACAAGGTGACTTAGATGCTTTGAGTGCGCGTGTTGACGGTTTAGCTACTTCAGTTGCACAAGCATCATCTGATGCTGCTAGCGCAAAATCAGCTGCTGATCAAGCTGCTGCAACAGCTGCTTCTGCTGAAGCTGCTGCTAACCGTGCTGAGCAAGCTGCTATGGACACTAATAGCAAATTAGACAAATTGTTCTCACACGGCATGAAAAAATAATTTTTCATTGCTGTTTTAGAGTATGAAAAAAGCCCAGTGATTTTCATCACTGGGCTTTTTTTTATGCCTTCAATTCACCGCCAAATATTTCTAAAAGGCGCGGAATAAAGTTGGCTAACTCCAGCGACATAATCGAAAAATCGACATCAAAACGAGCCGCTTCATCATCCGCATTGGTTTCGGTAACTTGATCTTGAATTAAATCTAAAAATTTCAAGCGTTTAACCGACAAATTCTCATCAAGGATAAAACTCAAGCGATCATCCCAGTTCAATGCTAGTTTAATCACCTGCTTGCCAATATCCAGATGATTTTTAATTTCTGGCAAAGACAAATCATGACGTTTACAACGAATCACGCCACCTGCTTCTTCGGGAGCGCGTAACTCACATTCATCCTCAACCGTCACATCTTTAGGCGTTTTTTGACTGATTAACCACTCTGTCATGGTCGCAATCGGTTTTTCTACGGTATTTAACGGCACGGCTGGCAATGAACCCAAGCATTTACGCAATAAACTGAGCAAATCTTCTGCTTTGTTGGCAGAGGCAGAATCGACCACCAAAAAACCGCCTTTCACATCAATATACGCAAACAATTTACGCGAAAAAGTAAACGCTCGCGGCAACAATTCAAAAATCAGTTCATCTTTAATCGCGGTGCGTTCTTTTTTCGATAACTTACGCCCTTCTTTCTCTTCGGTTTCCTCAATTTTTTCTTGCATCATTTCATTGAGAACAGAGGCGGGTAATACGCGCTCTTCTTTTTTGGTGCAAATCATCATGAAACCATTGGCACTATGCACTAGCGGCGAGGCTTTACCGATAGGCGACACCCAGCCCAAGGTAAAATCTTCATGCGAACCACAAGGGCGAAAAGCTAATACTGCCAGTTTTTCTTCCAGCTCTTCGGCTGTTAAGGTAAATGCTTCAGTTAAACGAAAAATACTCAGATTTTTAAACCACATACTATAATCCTGTAAAATATTGGACGTGCATTATCGCACTATAACGCACTGTCATACAAAAAGCGGCTATTCCAAACCTGCCATAATTTCATCACTAATATCAGCATTAGAATAGACATTCTGCACATCATCCAAATCTTCTAAACGGTCGATTAAGCGAAGCATTTTTTCGGCATCATCGGCATTCAATTCAGCCATTGTGGCAGCCTGCATAGTGACTTCGGCGTTGTCGGGTTCAAAACCAGCGGCAACCAGCGCGTCTTTAACCGCTAAATAATCTTCGGGGGTGGTAATCACATCAACCGCGCCGTCGTCGAATGTGTTTACATCTTCCGCACCTGCTTCTAACGCGGCTTCCATCAGCGCGTCTTCATCGACTGATGGCGCGTAACTGAGTATGCCCAGTTTGCTGAACATATACGCTACAGAACCGTCTGTGCCTAAATTGCCACCTGATTTGGTAAACGCATGACGCACTTCACCAACAGTACGGTTGCGATTGTCAGTTAAGCAATCGACAATGACGGCTGTACCGCCTGGCCCGTAACCTTCGTAACGTATGGTTTCATAATTTACGCCTTCCAACGCACCTGCCGCTTTTTTAACCGCGTTGTCGATGGTGTCACGGCGCATATTCGCACCTAATGCTTTATCGATTGCGGTGCGTAATGCGGGATTACTCCCCACATCAACGCCACTGGTTTTTACCGCAACCGTAATTTCGCGTAGCATTTTGGTGAAAACTTTGCCTCGTTTAGCATCCTGCCCCGCTTTACGGTGTTTAATATTAGCCCATTTACTGTGTCCAGCCATTGTTTCTCTCTACTGTTTGATTGAATTCTATTTTTTGTTAAATCTGCGAGGTTTTAAAGACCTCGCAGGTTTTTTAATTTATGATGTGTGCCAATACGGCAGTTAAATCGGATTCAGCAACATACACATCCGCCAATTCACGCACGATAGCTCTATCGACCACACCACCAAAACCAATAACAAACGCGCCCGCCTGTTTGGCTTCCATATCGGTTTTACCATCGCCAATCACAGCAATCGTATGTTGTCCTTTAATCTGGCTCACAATGTCCGCTTTACCGCCTGTTCTTGCCAGTGGTGATGTGCGTTCATAGTCTTTATAACTGCCATCGTCATTAAAATAAATATCCACTGCATGAACACAATCATCTGGAATATTCAAATAAGCGGCAAGTGGCAATATCGCTTGCCGTAAGCCGCCGCTAATAATGTGTACCGTTTTGCCTTGCGCTTGCAGTGTTGCAAATACGGCTGTTACGCCATCAACAATTTCAGCAATGTATTGTTGTGCGAGTGCGTCTATGTCAGCCTGTTTCGGTTGAATTAATACTAAACGTTTTTCATATACCGCTTCCAATGGCACGATGCCATTCATCGCGGCATTGGTCAGTTCAGCCAGTTCTTCGCCTAAACCGACATTTTTAGCCAGTTCGTCTATACCTTCGATTTTGCTTAAAGTGCTGTCGCAGTCAAAGCAGATAATGTCAAAATTCATGGGTTTCTATGGTTTGGGGTTTTGTGGATGTTGGGGTTATCAAAAGTTTTGTAGGTTGGGCTGGCGATAGCCAACCCAACATAAGTGCGTGATTAAGTTGGGTTGCAAAAAGAGCAACCCAACCTACGCCGCTTATCGCGTTGAGTAGTTACATTTCAATTTCATAAAGCTCGTCATCTGAATTAAGGCGTATTGCTACAAGTGTGAGTGCGTCAGACAACACTGCTTTTAGAACAGGGCTGAAATAGCCATCCATTTGATTTGATCTTTCTGCACGCATTAATGTGTGAATATAGTGTCTCAATTCTTCAAAAGATGCCTTACTAATAATATTTTTGCTATTTATATTTGCAGCATTAATATTAAAATCTGGTGAATAGTCATTACACACAAAGCCGCAAGCATAAGTGGCATCATGAAATATTATATATTCTGGTAATTTCCAAAAATCTCGCACATCATTTTTGTCATCAGGGTCAAATTTTATTCTTTTTGTTCTTTCGTCAAGTTGTAGGATGCAAAGAGCAAGGAATTTAGCTTGAGATTCGTAAACTGGATTATCTTTTGAAATTATTTTTCTTGAGATTTTCATTAAGAGTATTTCCTTTTGTTATTTCAACCAACATCAATTAGACCTCCTAATTGACACAAAATATTACGTCTTTTAATACATCGTTCCAACGCTCTGCGTTGGAATGCAGTCGTTGACGCTCCAGCGTCTTCATTGTTAAAGCGCGACCATCAATAAAACACAGACCGAAACGAGGACGCTGGAGCGTCCCCAGACGCATTCCAACGCTCCGCGTTGGAACGATGAATGGTAGCCGCGCAAGTCATCACTTTTTAGCAACTCAACTGACACACTCAATCGAGTATAATGTGCGTAGTTTAGCAGTTTTGCTATTGTCCTGTTATTCTGATGTTATGCAGTTGCAATAGTGGCGGCTGAGTCACACACAATTTTAACAAAATCTAAAGGTAAACAATGTTTAACATTTTAACGTATAACAATATTTCTCCGATTGGCTTGAATCGTTTTCCAAGCGAGCAGTACAAGGTTGCGGCTGATGTTGCTGAACCAGATGCGATTATGTTGCGCTCGTTTAAACTGCACGGTATGGAGATTCCTGAATCGGTTAAAGCGGTCGGTCGTGCAGGTGCGGGTGTGAATAATATTCCTGTCGCTGAATACACAAAACGCGGCATCCCTGTTTTTAATGCCCCAGGGGCAAATTCAAATGCAGTTGCTGAATTGGCGATTGCAGGTATGTTGTTGGCTTCTCGTCACATTCCAGCCGCGTTGAGTTATGTCAGTGGCTTAACAGGTGATGAAGAAAGCATGAACGCTGATGTTGAAAAACATAAAGTAAACTTTGCTGGCTTTGAAATCGCGGGTAAAACTTTGGGCGTTTTGGGTTTGGGTGCAATTGGTGTAAAAGTGGTTAATTCTGCTGCCGCCTTGGGTTTGAATACCATCGGATTTGACCCGTTTATCTCTTTGCAAAATGCGTGGAAATTGAATTCGTTGACTGTGCCTGCGGCTAACATAGATGACGTGGTTTCTCAGTCAGATTTTATCAGCCTACATATTCCACTTAACGAAAAAACCAAAAACTTGTTCAGCAAAGAACATATTGCGCGTATCAAAAAAGGCGCGACTTTATTGAACTTTTCGCGTGCGGGCGTGGTGGATGAAGCAGCTATTGTTGAAGCCTTAAATGCTGGCGATTTACACTTTTATGTGTGCGATTTTCCATCACCCGCTTTAATTAATCACCCACGCGCCATTGCATTGCCTCACTTAGGTGCATCTACCGAAGAAGCCGAAGAAAATTGTGCGGTGATGGTTGCTGACCAAATACGCGATTTCTTGGAACAAGGCATTATTCGTAACGCGGTTAATTTTCCTGAAGTGGTGATTCCGCTGACAGAAGATTGTGTGCGTATCACTATCACCAATCAAAATATTCCAGGTGTGGTCGGTCATGTGTCATCGGTTTTAGGCGATGCTGGTATTAACATCGTGGATTTAACCAACAAATCACACGCTGATGTGGCTTATACCCTGATTGATGTCAGTGGCGATGTACCTGCTGAAATAGTGGCTAAATTAGCTGCTGTTGAAGGTGTGTTGTCTGTGCGGATTATTTGATTGCATAATACGGCTGAACAAATGTTTTGGCGTTTTTAAAGCAAGAATGGAGTACAGACTGTGTCTGTACTCCGATTGACATATAGCTAACCGTAATAAAATGATTACAAAACCGTTCGCACTGAGCTTGTCGAAGTGTGAACGTGGTTCGACAAGCTCACCACAAGCGGTATCATTTTATTGTGCATTAGCTCTACCAGCCCCGTTTAACTCAACCGTCAGTTTCCCATGCAACGAAAACTCACGCAACTCTTTGTATTGATAGTAATCACCATCATGCTGATTAGTTGTCGCTCTCCTATTGCGCCAGAAACTACTTTTTCTACTATTACAGGTAAAAAAATTGTGTTATCTGAATTACGCGGCAAGCCTGTCATTGTGACTTTTTGGGCAACAGATTGTGCTAGTTGTATTCAAGAAATTCCGCATTTAATTGAACTGTATCGGCAATATCATGATAAAGGCTTAGAGATTATCGCAGTGGCCATGTCTTACGATC
>Ga0194060_10002398_pt1 | contig 13365 bp, 11 predicted proteins | sample SepL225m_MetaG_FD_163427 | JGI IMG/M metagenome (GOLD analysis project Ga0194060, IMG submission 163427) | Anoxic zone freshwater microbial communities from boreal shield lake in IISD Experimental Lakes Area, Ontario, Canada - Sep2016-L222-5m | ecosystem: Environmental > Aquatic > Freshwater >... | reverse complement strand
GATTTCAAAAATCCAATATATTCTTCCTTAAACGATAATTTCTGGTGATGCACTTCCTGATTATTAATATATGCAATTACTTTATTTAATTTTGACTGCGAAACAGAAAACGCCCCAAATCCTTCCTGCCATTGAAATTTACCAATCACAAATTTATTTACATTAATCCATTTTGATGAACTTGCTTTAATGTCTTTCATTAAATCGGAAAGTAAACAGTTTGGTTTAATGCTCAACAAAACATGAATATGATTTGGCATTCCATTTATAGCAAATACTTTTTGTTGATTGTTATTTACTATTCCACAGATGTATTTAAAGAGTTCATCTTGCCATTTTTTACTAATAAAATCCCCTCTGCCTTTAACAGCAAAAACGGTGTGAACATATATTTGCGAAAATGTATTAGCCATTTTTATTTCGCTCCTACGGAGCTTCTTTGTTTTGTTCTTTTATTTACTATTAAGATATATCCCCTACGGGGAAATTTAATTATTTTTTGGTTTTATTTATCTTCATTATTTTTAATTTATGTGTCATTCCAATTCACATTTTATTATTTTTTTTCAACTCCGTAGGAGTTTAATCATAATAGAAAAATTCAATAAATAATATTTAAGCTCCGTAGGAGCGAAATCTAAATAACCAAAACACTACAATATATAACAAGCTCCTTTAGGAGCGATACTTTATAAATTATCAATTACATTTTTTAATGCACTTCTCACTTCCATTGCCATTTGTGCCAATTGAGGATTATTGATTGCCATCATCGAGGCAGCAGGATCAACTGCGCTTACTTCAATTTTATCTTTACCGATTTCCTGAACCACAATATTACAAGGTAACATAGTGCCGATTTTATCTTCGAGTTGCAATGCACGATAAGCAAAATTCGGATTACATGCTCCCAATATTTTATACTTCCTAAAATCTACATTGAGTTTATTTTTCAACGTTTCATTCATATCAATTTCGGTAACAATTCCGAAACTATGTTTCTTCAACTCATCGGTAACTTTTGCAATTGCCGTTGAAAAATCACAATCTACTATTTTTGAAAAATGGTAACTCATAGTTTTGATTTTATTTTTCCATTGCAATCAAGATTCTATCCTCTTGAATTAAAACATCTCTCATGAGTAAATTATATGGAAATTGTTTATGCTTAGAGTTTTTAAATCCTGACAATATTTTATTAAGTGTTGAAGCTGTTATCAATGACAAATTCAATTCATAATCTAGACCACAGTCTTTGATAAAATCTGGAGAAAAATCAGGCGCAACTAGCAAAGATTTTATGACTTTGAAATTATTAATTTTAGCGAGATTAGAATATGCTTTTAATTGTCTTGAAACTGAGCTAAATTTATTAAACCCACTATCCTTTGAAGTTTTACATTCTATTAATATTAAGTCATTATTACCAAGATTTATTAAAATATCTATTTTGTCTTTGTCTGTATTAACTTGTTTCCTGAGTGATTCATCAACATTAAATCCAAGTTTACTGAAAATAGTTTTTGTTAATTCTTCAAACTTTACACCTAGTTCACTTTCTTTAATCAATATTCCACTTTCTTTTAATGCAGCTAAATTTCTAAAACCAATATTTTCATAATTTTCTAAATATAGATTTGCTGAATCTTTATAAGCATCAAGAATGTTTATAATTATGTCACCTCTTGATTTTATTTGCTTGGTAGTAACAAACAAACTCAAATCTTTTTCAGAAATAATCTCAAGTATATCTCTTGGTTTTATGTTGTACCCAAGTAAAAACTGGCTATTTAAAACACTTTCATCTTGCATTTCAAATTCTGTTCTTAAAATCTGATTTAGGTGTGGAAGTATTTCCCCTAAATCCATGAGTAATTTTTCATAGCCATCTATTGAAATTCCTACTTTTTCATCTTGCTCAATTTCTTCAAAGTAACTTATCAAGTTTCCTATTTTTTCTTCAACTGTAACACCTTTTAATTGAGGTGTAATATTTAACTCCTTATCACAAAATTCATTTATAAAATGTTTCTTTTCGGTTAGAGTTGCCTTCTCTTTTTGAATGTCATTTATAAGTATATCAGTAAATGAAATTCCAGCTTGTATTATGTTTTTTATTTTTATATCAATTGGTTGTCTCCAATCAACATTATGTTTTTTACATATAACATTTATTTGTGGCTCTCTCAACAAACGTAAGACTCTTCTAAAAAACTTATCTCCAATTTCCTTTCCTCTAGTTTTTCTTAATATTCTTACGATTTCATCAGCAACATAAATTGTATTAGATTTTTTAGAAAAGAATATTACACCAGAAGATTTTAAATCATTTATTACAGTATCAATATCAAATTTCTTAATTGGGATAATTAAATAAGTGATTAACTTAACTTCTTCTTGTGAAAGCCCAAGTTGATTAGAAAGTGTAAACAATATTGATTGCTCATCTCTTGAAATTTTCTTATCTAGATTATTCGTTTCATCATTTTCATATGCAGTATGCATGCAAGAAATATATATTTTATAATCTCTACGCCTTTGCGTTTCAATATCAGATTTTTCATTCTCAATTGAGCTATGAAAAGCTTTAAGTTTATTGTCAAAATCCGCAAGTTCTTTTTCATATAATCTAGCAAACCATTCTTGTTTCATAATACACTTTCCATCTCTTGAAATTAAGTCGGTTAATATATCAAGCTGTGAAGTAGAATTTACAAGTTCACTTTTTAGAAAGTCTGAAAACTCATCTTGAACAAGGTTGAAAACTTTTGCAATATTTATGTTGTCGGTATTTTTTAAATCTCTTTTATCACTCAGAATTTTTTCTACCTCAATTGCATTTTTAGGATTATTAGCTAGAATGCTATCAATGATTTTCAGAAATGAGTTTTTCTCAAATGAATTTAAATGTTCTAATATTTTTTCAAGTTTCATATTACTAGTTATTAATTATTTTCAAAATTATTTACAATTAAATATACAATTAAATTCCCGCTCCAATACTTTTTCCACCATCCACATACAATGTTTGTCCTGTGATGAATTGTGTTTTATCGGATGAAAGAAATGCAACCGCATTAGCTACATCAGCCGGTAATCCCATTGTTCGTGTTGGTTGTGCATCAATCAATTTTTGCAACACATCTTTCTCTAATTTTTGTGTGAGTGGTGTATCAATCAATCCCGGTGCAATAGCATTTACACATACATTGTATTTTCCCAACTCAAGCGCCAAAACTCTTGTCATTCCAACCACTCCAGCTTTCGATGCCGAGTAATTACTTTGTCCGCGATTGCCCAACCATGCACGTGAAGCGATGTTTACAATACGTCCACCATTTTGTTGTTTCATCAATTTACCAGCTTCACGACACATCAACCACGTTCCTTTTAAATTGATGTTCACTACCAAATCAAAATCTTCAACCGGCATATTCCAAATCATATTATCGCGAATAATCCCGGCATTATTTACCAGCACATCCACTCTCGAAAATTCTGTTTTTACTTTTTCAAAAAGTACTTGCACATCTTTCTCATTGCAAATATCGGCTTTGATAAATTTTACTTTGTCTGCTCCAAATTCGGATGAAAGTTTATTGCCATTTTCTTCATCCACATCAACAGCTACCACAAAATAATTGTCGTTTACAAATCGCTCAACGATGGCTTTACCAATACCTTTTGCTGCTCCGGTTACAATTGAAATTCTTTTATTCATATGTAGTTATTCGTTATAAAGTTATTGAGTTATTTGAATCAGTTGACTGTCGACTGTTGACCGTGGACATTTTTACATTTTTCATTTCAATTAATTTAGCCAAAATGCTAATGGCAATTTCATCCGGTCCTTCCGCCAAAATATCTATGCCCATTGGCATATCAATTTTATCGAGATCTTCTTTTGTTCCAACACCAGCATCCACAAACATTTTCTTGGTCATTTCTACTTTGCGATGACTGCCAATCATTCCCAAATACGCAAATGGTTTTTTGATGCAATACGCTAAAATTTCTCTATCCATAGGATGGCTGTAAGTCATGATGCAAATGTAAACTTGATCGTCAAACGGAAGCAATGTCAATGCTTGCTGATGAGGCAAATTCATTTTATTAATAGCCCCACCTAAATCCCTGCCTACCGACAAGGCAGGCTCCCCGAGGGGGAGAACTTCATTCAAATATTCTTTTCTATCGTCAATTAAAAAAACTTCGAAATCAAAACTTGTCGCATATTTTGCGAGTGCTTGTCCGGTGTGTCCGGCACCAAAAATGTATAATTTATTTTTCTTCAAAATGGGTTCAATAAAAATTTCAACTGTTCCTCCGCAACACATATCGTGCTGATTCAGTAAATCATGTTTAAACACTTTTGCTTCGCGCTTCTTCAAAACTGAAAGTGCATTTTCTATCACTTTCTTTTCGAGATCACCACCGCCAATTGTACTGCTAATACTGCCATCTTCGTATACCAACATTTTTGCACCAACTTTTCTGGGCGTAGAACCTTTGGTTGTAATAATGGTACATAAAGCAACATTTACATTTTGTTTCTGAGCGTCAACAATATCATCATATACCAATTTCATGCTTCTGTTTTTTGGTTTACAAATCGATTATACTCTTCTCTATTGTTGATATTAATTAGCACGCCATCATCTTCTACCTCAACATTATTCCTTTTAAAATTTGAAAACAATTCTTTGATGTTTAAATTATTATTGTTGTTGATTTTGATGAACGAAATAACATCTTTTCCAAGCAAAACAGGATGACCATTTTTACCATCAAATACTGGCGAAGTAATGCTTCCCGAAAAGCCGTCAATCAATTTCGTAATGGTGTTTGTTTTAACTAAAGGATGATCAACCGGATGCATAAAACACAATTCGTTTTCGCCAATTAATTCAATACCTAATTTTAAGGAATATAATTTACCCAAATCTGGTTTTTCATTCTTCACTAAAATAATGTCGCTAATACATTGATCATAATATTCTGCCCATTCATTTTGGCAAAACAAAGCATTCATTACAACTATTATTTTTCCAATCCCAGCACACTTGTAGTCATTTATAATTTTTGGCAAAAATGTACGTTTCCCGATTGGCAAAAAAGCTTTCGGAAACTGCATTCTTTCAGAGTTTCCTCCCGCCAATATTATAGCTGAAACACTTTCTTTTAACTCCATATTATGTATTGTAAACTTATAGGCGAACGTAAAAATAAAACATGACAAAAGTCATTGCATTCTGTGATGCCAATCATACTAAAATATGAGATTAAAATGTCAATTTGTTTAAGCCATAGATAAAAACATCTAACCATTTTTTATCTGCTCCTAAAAAGTTTATTAATTATTAACCATACTAAACTAAATTTTTAAATGAAATCATTACAACAATTATTAACCGAATGTGAAACTTTAGCTTTCGATTTAAATTTCACCAGAGCTAAGAAATGGAAGGCAGAAGATAAATCTAGAATTCTTGTTGGCTACTTGCCAATTTATATCCCTCGCGAAATTATTCATGCTGCAAATGGAATGGCTGTTGGTATTATGGGAGCAGGCGATAGAAAACAAATTATCAAAGGTGATGCCTATTATCAATCATACATCTGCCACTTTCCTCGTGGAATTATAGAAATGGCACTTGATACCAATTTAGAAGAATTTGATGGATTTCTTTTCCCGGCAATTTGTGATTGCGTAAGAAATTTATCGGGTATGTTTAAGCTTTCAAAAAAAGGAAAATTTCAACGTTACTTTGATTATCCTCAAAATTTTGATCCATTTATTGGTGGAACTTTTTACACTCAGGAAATGGAGAAAGTGATTGATGATATGTTTAAGATTAATGGCGTAAAAGTTACCGCTGAAGGAATAAACAAAGCCATTAAGCTTTATAACATCAATCGTCAGCTTATCGAAAAAATATACAACATACGTGACGAAAGACCATGGCAATTATCGGCTGTAGACATGTATCATATTCTTCGTGCAGGATTAACCATTACAGTTGAAGAGCACAATGAAATTTTGGAGCAAGTGCTTCACCACATAAAAGAAGAAAGAGGCGAACCAATGGATAATATCCGTGTAGTGATTTCGGGTTCATTTTGTGAACAACCACCAATCGGTTTAATCAAATCAATTGAAATGGCTGGATGTTATATTGTTGAAGATGATTTCATGTTAGGCTCTCGCTGGATTCAAGGAGACATCAAAGACAACACTTCAAATCCACTTGAAGCATTAGGTAATGCATACATTCATCAAAGCACTTTCTCTTCGGCATATTACGATGTTGGAAACCCTAAAGGAAAACGACTGGTTGATTTGGCAAGAAAAAGAAAAGCTGATGGTGTAATTTTCTGCGCTGCAAGTTTCTGCGACCCAGCTTTGCTCGACCGACCTGAAATGCAAAAAGAATGTGACCATGCCGGATTACCACATATCAATTTCCAGTTTCACGAAAACACAGGACAATTTAAAGTAATTAAAGAACAAGCAGGAACATTTTCGGATTCGATAAAACTGTGGGCGTAATTACAATGGTCATTCAATGGTAAGACAATTGAAAAATAGAATACCAAAGTATGACAACAGAATGACGCGAATCGAATTAATTCAGAATGAAAAGAAATAAATAACAAAAATTAAAAAATACTAACCCAAAAAAATAAAATAAAAAATTATGGCTGAACCAAAAGACGCTATCAAAGAAAATAGCATGATCATCCAAAAAGAGATGCTCGCAAAACAATTTAAAGAATTGAGTATGGCAACTGAACTTGGTAAAAAAGTTGTTTATACTTTTGTTCCCGGTAACCTTACCGAACTCATTCTGTCGTTTGATATGTTACCTGTATATCCCGAAATCAATGCATTGCAATCGGGTATGAGGAAAAAATCTGCCGAATATATTCGTGATGCCGAGAAAATTGGTTTCTCTGAAGACGTTTGTACTTATGTAAAATGTGATATCGGAATGATGTTGAATGGAAACATCGGTCCAACGGGTGAAAAACTTCCACCACCTGATTTGTTGTTGTTGAGCTATACGGGTTGTTTCACCTTTTTAAAATGGTTTGAAAATTTAGAGCGCTTGTATCCGGGTGTGCCTGTTGCAATGTTACACACTCCTTATCAGGAAGACGGAAATATTTCAAAAGATCAGATTGATTATATGCTGAAACAGTTGAAGGAAGAAGTAATTCCGAAAATGGAGCAAGTTTCAGGACAAAAATACGACCATGCACGTCTTTCAAAAATGATGGAAAACTCTGCAAAAGCAGAAGATCTTTTAGTGAAAATTTTAGAAAGTGCTAAAAATGTTCCATCGCCAATTGATGCCTATTTTGCTGGTGTATATTATATCGGACCTATTTTTACTGCATTCCGCGGAACACAAGAGGCAGTTGATTATTATACTGAATTGTGGAAAGAGGTTCAGGAAAGAATGAGACTTGGTCTTGGCCCTGTTACCCCTGAAGGCGAAATCAAAGAAGAGAAATTTAGATTGGTTGTTGAAGGTCCGCCTAACTGGACAAACTTCCGTGAGTTTTGGAAAATATTTTATGATATGGGTGCTGTTATCGTAGCATCATCGTATACAAAAGTTGGTGGCGTTTACGATACAGGTTTCCGTCACGACCCTAAAGAACCACTTGAAAGTTTAGCAAAATATTGCATGGGTGTTTATACCAATTTAAATCTACCTCAGCGTGTTGAAATGCTTGAAAATTATGTAAAAGATTATAAAGCTGATGGTTTCCTTATCAATTCAATCAAGAGTTGTAATTCTTTCTCTGCAGGTCAGCTAATGATTATGCGCGAAATTGAACAACGTGCAAGTGTGCCAGTAGGATTTATCGAATCGGATTTGGTTGACCCTCGTTACTTCTCTTATGCGAATATTAAGAACCGTTTGGAGTCATATTTCCAAATGCTTGAGCAACGTAAAATTATTTTAAAACAAGAAGAAGTTGTGTAATAATATGACGATAGTCAAGCATTGTCATTCAGTTGTAATTAATAGAAAAAAAAATACGCAAAGTGAATGACAACAGAATGACATAAATGATTGACAAAATTTAAAAAATAAATAAAACTAAACATGAATAAATATTATCTCGGAGTTGACCTTGGATCAACAACTTCAAAGGCGGTAATCATCAACGAGCAAGATGAGATTATCGGAAGAGGAATAACAAACACACGAGCAAATTATTCGGTAGCTGCCGACATTGCACGTGACGAAGCTATTTACAACGCACGCTTTTCTATCCTCAAGAAAAAACTGGAAGCAGAAATTGCAACCAATCCTTCTTACCGAAAATATATTGAAGATTTAGAAAGCGTTTTTCAATATGAGCAATTTAAAGTTCGTTTAGACAGGCTTGGAGAAGAGCTTGTAAAAACATGCGATAACGTTTACAAAGAAGAAAAAAAACATGCCGAAATTCTTGGTCATCTGAGAAATATTCGCAGGGCTTTTAAGCCCGTTATCAAGCACGATTATTTGTACAATAATCTTGGTGCAAAAAATCAATTTTTCCGCGACATCGTTTCAGAAAAATACAATGAAGAAGTGAGCAAACTCGACATGTCTTTATTTGAGCCTTTGATGATTGTTTGGGATAAGAGTATCAGTCCGGCAGAAAACGAAAGAGTTCATTTTAATTTCAGAGAATTGGTTGAAAAATCAATGGATGAATTAAAAGAGAAATATAAAAACCTTGCCGACTCAGCAACAAATCATGAGAGCGTAAATTTTGATGCAGAGTTAAATTTATTGAAAGGAAATTTTGAACAAGTTTCTGAAACACTTCGCGAACACATTTACGAAATTGCTGATATCGAATTTAACATTGCAAACATGACTGGAACTGGTTACGGACGCGCGTTGCTTCCTTTCCCTCAAGAATGTATTCGTTCTGAAATTTTGTGTCATGCATTTGGTGCACATGCCATTTTTCCAAACACAAGAACTGTACTTGATATTGGCGGACAAGATACAAAAGCAATTCAAGTTGACAAATACGGATTGGTTACAAGTTTCCAAATGAACGACAGATGTGCTGCAGGTTGTGGAAGATATTTGGGTTACATCGCAGATGAAATGAGCATCTCGTTAAACGAGCTCGGACCAATGGCAATGAAAGCCGAAAAGGAAGTTGTTATCTGTTCAACATGTACCGTTTTTGCAGGAGCTGAATTGCGTGAATTAACAAATCTTGGAGAAAAACGTGAAGACATTTTAGGTGGATTACACAAAGCAATCATCATGCGTGCCATGTCGCTTATCGCTCGTTCGGGTGGTGTATTCAACGAATTTACTTTTACAGGTGGCGTTGCAAGAAATCAAGCTGTAATAAAATATTTAGCACAACTTGTTAAAGAAAATTATGGCAACAATATCACCATCAACATTCACACCGATTCTATTTTTATGGGAGCACTTGGTGGAGCAATGTTCGCTCGTAGAAATATAAATGTGGATTTACCTTCAGGCAAAACAGGTTTACCACCGGTAAAAAAATCAAAAGAAGTAGCATAATTAAAATCTAACAATATGGAAAATTCATTTTATACAATGGGGATTGATGTAGGTTCTAACTTTATCAAGTTGGTGCTTGTAGATTATTCTGACGATCCTAAAATCATCGATAAACAAACCGAAAAAATTCGTAAACGCAATCCTACAAATGTTGCTGATGAAATGATTCAAAACATGCTTACAAAACATGATTTGAAATACGATGACATCGCTTACCTCGCTTCAACCGGTGAAGGTGATTTGGTGAAACGTAAACGTGGACATTTTTATGGAATGACAACGCATGCAAAAGGTGCAAACTTTTTCTTTCATGATGCAGTAACTGTTGTTGATATGGGCGCACTCTATGTTCGTGCTGTAAAAATTTCGACTGATGCACGTGTTGAAGATTACAAAATGACCGGTCAATGTGCATCAGGTTCAGGTCAGTTTGTTGAAAATATTTCACGCTACCTTGGATTATCAATTGAAGAAGTTGGAGAAGTTTCGTTGCAAGCAAACGAAGCTGAAATTTCATCTGGAATTTGTGCAGTACTTGCCGAAACAGATGTAATCAATATGGTTTCGCGTGGTATTACAACGCCAAATATTATCAAAGGAATTCATCTTTCTATTGCAAACCGAATCATCAAATTATTGAGTTCATTAAAAGCCGAATCACCAATTGTGATTACCGGTGGAATGTCACTTAATGTTGGAATGATACAGGCAATTGAAGAGCAACTTGCAGAGACAGGAAAGAAATATATTATCAAAACACACCCTGATGCAATTTATGCCGGAGCACTAGGTGCAGCACTTTGGGGCGGTTATCGTCATATCAGATTAAAAGAAAAACAAGCTGTATTGGCATAACATTAATCGAAATATATTTTATGAATGGTGCAGTAAACATGAATGATCCGAAAATTTCGGCAAAAGAATTGGATTCGTTATTCAAACCAAAATCTATTGCTATTATCGGAGCATCATCAAAAGATTTATCGATAGGAAATGTGATTATCAAAAATTTGGTGCATTACGGTTATACCGGAAAAATTTATCCGATAAATCCTAAAGAACCTGAGATAAGAGGCATCAAAGCCTATCCAACAATTTTTGATGTAGAAGGTGAAATTGATTTGGCACACGTAATTATTCCTTCAAAATTTGTTCCTCAGATAATTGAAGATTGCGGCAAAAAAGGAATCAAATCTGTTATCATTAATTCGGCTGGATTTAGTGAAAATGGTGATGAAGGAATTGCTTTGCAAAAAGCATTTTTAGATACTGCAAAAAAATATGGCGTAAGGGTTTTTGGACCAAATTGCCAGGGCATCATCAATACCGATCCTCAATACAAAGCATATTGCGATTTTACTTTTACTTTTCCTGAACCCGGTGCTGTTTCAATTGTAGCACTTAGTGGTGGAGTTGGAGCATTCATCATGCAAAGTTTATTCGACCTTGAAATTGGAATGCGTTATTATGCATCGAACGGAAACGCCTGTGATATTTCAATTTCAGATGTACTGAATTATTACGGAGAAGACGAAGGAACGAAAGCCATTATTTTATATACCGAAGGATTATCAAATCCATTGGAGTTTATGGAAGTGGTAAAACGTGTTGCAAAGGAAAAACCTATTCTTTGTATGAAATCGGGAAGAACTGAAGAAGGCTCGAAAGCTGCAGCATCACATACTGGTTCGCTTGCAGGAGTTGATATTTCTACTGAACTTATTTTCGAGAAAACTGGATTGCTTTCGTTCACTAACGAAGAAGAAATGTGTCAGGCATCGATGGCATTTTCTACACAACCTATTCCTAAAGGAAATCGTGTTGGTATCATTACAAACACCGGTGGTCCGGCAGTAATTGCTACCGATGAATTAGTTAGTGCAGGCATGCAAATTCCAGCATTATCCGAACGTGCAATTAATATTTTAAAAACAACCCAATTACCCGAAGCAACAATTGGCAATCCGATTGATGTTGTTGCAACCGGTGGTGGAAGCCATTTTCGCAGTGCATTGGATGTGCTGATGGATGAAGAAACAATTGATTCGGTATTCATCAATTTTGTTACTGCTCCATTTACCGATACCGATGAAGTTGCACGAAATATTGTTGAAGTAAATGCTAAAAGAATAAAACCTATTGTTTGCAATTTTATGACAAACATGAGCTTGGAAAGATTTCAGGTTACTGCTAAAATTTTAAAAGATGGAGGTGTTCCATGTTATAGTTTTCCAACAACTGCAGCTAAAGCATTAGGTGCATTGTATCGTTATCATAAAGTTCAAAACAGAAATATTGGCGAACCTAAAATCTTCAATATTGATAAATCAAAAGCTGATTCCATTATTTCTACAAACAAAAATATTGATACATTTTTAAGTTCAGATAAAGTTTACGAATTGCTTTCGGCATATGGAATTCCGGTTGCTGATTGGCGTTTGGTAAATTCAGTTGACGATGCAATTAAAGCTGCAAAAGAAATTGGATTTCCTGTAGTATTAAAAGCCGATGCGGCATCACTAGTTCATAAAAGTGATATGGGCGGAGTGGCAATCAACTTGAAAAATGAAGATGATGTAAAACGTGTTGCAACTGAAATGAAAAATAAATTCAACGCTTCTGATCTGAAATTTTTTATTCAAAAATTTATGCCGGGTGGAAGAGAATTAATTGGTGGAGTAAGTGCAAAAAAAGACCTCGGACATTTAATCATGTTTGGTATAGGAGGAATTTATGTTGAAGTGTTGAAAGATGTTGTTTTCAAACTTTCGCCAGTTACCCAAGTGGAAGCAAATGAAATGTTATCTTCAATAAAGGCAACCAAATTACTTGATGGCGTAAGAGGAGAAAAAGGAATCAATAAACAAAGTGTAACAGAAATTATACAACGCATTTCGCAACTCGTAACAGATTATCCTCAAATTCAGGAAATGGATTTGAATCCGATAATGGCTTTCGAAGACAAAGCTTTTGTTGTTGATGCGAGAATTAAAATTTAAGAGTTACGATTTAAGAGTTACGATTTCGATTCTAAAAATCTAAATCAAAAATCTTAAATCTTAAATAAAAAAATATGAGTTATAAAATACAAACAGCAAGATTTTTAAAGGAAATAATGGGAAATTATTTTCTTGGAATGAAAGACACCGAAAAAAAATATGCTTGGTGTACAAGTGTTGGACCAGCAGAATTGTTGCGTTCATTTGGTTTCGAAGTTCATTTTCCTGAAAATCATGGAGCATTACTTGGTGCCTCACGTACAGCTGGTGACTTTATTCCTGAATCGGCAAAATTGGGCTATTCAAACGATATCTGTTCATATTTAACAGCCGATATCGGTTCGTATTTAAAAAAGCAAACGCCATTGCAAGAACATTACGGATTAAATGGTCCACCTAAACCTTCTATTATTGTTTACAATACAAATCAATGCCGCGAAGTGCAAGATTGGTTTATGTATTTTGGAAAAGAATTAGGTGTACCGGTTGTTGGTATCAATCCTCCTCGTCATGTTGATGAAGTTACCAAAGAAGAAATAGCAGATGTTGCTGCACAATTCAAAGCATTGATTCCTATTTGTGAGCAAGTGTCGGGTAAGAAATTTGATATAGATCGTTTTCGTGAAACGTTAAAATTAAGCAAAGAGGCAACTGATTTGTGGAAAGAAGTTTTGTGGACAGCAAGAATCACTCCTGCTCCGATTAGTTTTTTTGATGCCACCATACACATGGGACCAATTGTTGTTTTACGTGGAACTCAAATAGCAAAAGATTATTACACAGACTACTTGATGAGTTGGAAG
>Ga0194060_10002397_pt1 | contig 13367 bp, 8 predicted proteins | sample SepL225m_MetaG_FD_163427 | JGI IMG/M metagenome (GOLD analysis project Ga0194060, IMG submission 163427) | Anoxic zone freshwater microbial communities from boreal shield lake in IISD Experimental Lakes Area, Ontario, Canada - Sep2016-L222-5m | ecosystem: Environmental > Aquatic > Freshwater >... | reverse complement strand
GAACACGGACACCATCGTCCTCCCGGAGTATGTGATCGTCGAGACGTGCACGGCGCTCCGCCACCGCGCGAACAAACAGGCGGCGGACCGATTCTTGGAGACGACCCTTTCAAACGACGTGACCAAGCTTCTCTTTGCAGGCGAGGACACGATTCGTCATTCCGCGGCGTTCTACCGCTCATCCGACCATCCCGGCCTGTCATACGTGGACGTCTTCCTCCTCTTCCTTTCGCAGTCGCACCGAATCGTTACCTTCGACAAGCAACTGGACAAGCTCATTCGTAGAACCAAAAGCGGCCCAACGTAATGTCGGGCCGCTTTTGGTTATTTATTCTTTACGATTGCTAGTTTTTCATACAACACACCCGAACCTCTCCATATAACAATTGATAGAATGAACACGATGAAAGCTAGGATACTATCTCGAATTTCGAATCTTATCAAAGATCCAAACCACCAGATAAAACTAGTCCAGGAAACTAAGAGGCCACAGATAAGTCCAACCATCCCCACAAGTTGTATAAATGTATTATAACAAATTTGATCTAGCTTCAGAAGAAAATTATCCATAAAAATTCGTGGTCAAAGATGATGAACATACGCTAACATGCATAATCGTTTACGTCGAACGCATAAGGCCGGAACCCAATCGGTCCCGGCCTCTTCGATTTACCGTTCCAATTCCTTCTCCTTCTCCTTCTCCGCCGCCATCTTCTCGGCCGCGAACGCGTCTCGCGCCGCTACCTTGTTGTCTACCCCGAAGCCGGTTCTCACTGAATGCAGTGGATAAACCTAAGATAATTTGACAAATTTGGTTTCCTGAGGTACTATTTTATCGATGAGTAATTCCTCGTACGTGGGCTGCCGGAATGGTTGCTCGAATATAGCGTGCGGGGTTTTGTCTTTTTACGAGGGGTATAGCGGACTTTCCTCGACGATCTTGTCCTTGATCAGGTCGTAATACGTCCCATCGCCGAACTCCCGCATTCGGAATATTGCCCAGCTGACAAAGTCGACGGCCTGCAACGACTTTTCCTCGTGGGGTGTCCTTACCTCAACCTTGATATCAATCCCATGGTTTCCACGTACCTTCTCACGAAGGTACGTTTTAAAATTCTCATTTAGGAACCGGTTGGTTTCTTTCCGCGAGGCGACAAGCTCGATCTCTCCAGGATTTTGGCCGAGCAGCCGCTTCGTCATGATTCGGTCCAGCAGGATGTTCGTCACGTAATTGTATACGACTTCCTTCTCGTCCTGCAGCTTGGTGTACACGCGCCGCTTGTCGAGATAGATGACCATGACGCTGCAGTCCTTCCCGGCAAGTCTTTCAAGGAGTCGCTGGCGAGTTACGGGCTTTTCCTCATGACAATGGAGGATGCCACCCTTTTTCCTGTGCTTCCGTTTCAGTTCAGCGTGACATTTGGAAACCAGTTTCTCAATGGGCCGCTTGTTCGCGCAACAGAGGAACGTGATCACGAAGAACTTGCTCGTCCTTGGCTTTGCCATGTCGAACCCAAGATCGCCGCTCTCATCAAGAAAGATGTACGCCATACCGAGCGACATTCTATCACACCTGCCAACGTGCCAACCCAAAAGACGGCCCGACTCACGTCGGACCGCCTTTTTCGATTTACCGTTCTAACTCTTTTTCCTTCTCCGCCGCCATCTTCTCGGCCGCGAACGCGATTCGGGTCGCTCGGTGACCCTTTTCATTTCTTTTTCAATTTGAGGACGTACTCGCTGCCAGTTTCCTCGAGAGTCACGTCGAAGACATCGCCAAACAATCTGACCAGTTCCTCCTTGGATCGGATGTTGGAAATTTCGCTGTACCTCATCCCTTCCTCCCATGGCTGGCCGTATTGCTCCTGAAATTTCTTTGCCCAGTCTTCTCCAAAGCGTTTCTCCAGGTCGCTTGGACGGATCTCCTCAACGCCGAATGACTTTGCTTCCTCAGGCGTGAGTCTTTTCTTGTACTGACTCACGATCGCCTCGCCACCGTCGCGCAAAACACGGGCAACGTTTTCTACCAGCCTTCGCTCCGCGTCGCCGCGGATGTCCGGAACCTCCAGCACGTGCATGAGGGTAATAAGATCTTGGCTGGCATCCTCAATTCCAGATTGGTACAACGAATCGATTGACGTCGCATCCGCCTGTCTCATCGTGACGCCCCTGCCATTCAATGTTCGATTCGCTGTCTCAACTTCCGAGGGCTCATAGTTCACCAAGGAAATGTTCCCGGCCTCGACTCCCATCTTCAAGAATTGCCCGGTATCGGACCCCTGTCCGTCTCCGATGAGTAAGACCTTCGTCTCCGGCCTGACTTCCTTCAACGCCAGAATCGCCGGTGACGGCGCGTACTCCCGCGTAGATTGGATTTTCTTCACTTTCGCACACCACAAACATGACGGCAAATTGCCATGTTCGCAAAAGCCTTCGTCCGACCTGTCTTTCTCTCCTTCGCCCATAGCGGATTAACCCCCGTATTTCTTGCTTGAAATCCAATTAGAGACGATCCCCGTCAAGTAATCCGTCGTCGTTTTTGAACGATCGTCTGGATTTATGGGTTGTCGCTTTAGACGATCGAAAATGGCTTGTCTTAGCGCGACGTTATTTTCTTCTATCAGTTTTTGGTTCTGAGTCCTTTCGTCCCTTCGATGCAGCTCGTGAAGAAATTCGTCAATTGCCCTATCAATAAGCTCATCCATCCGACCAGACTCAACAAGTCGTTCCCCTTCCTGGCGAGCTTGAATGCGAGCCATCGCTTGCCAGCGTGTCGTTTCCTCCGACTGAGTTTTCCCGTATTTTTTCAGCTCTTCGCGAATGCTTCCCATCATCTGTTCCATCTCGTCCGCATGCTCAGCCTCCCATGCCTGTTGGTTCGGCCAGGATGACTGGTCGTATCTCCGAAAATAGACGGAGGTCTTCTTTGCCGCTTGCTCCGCTGCTGCAGCCTCCGCCGCCGGATTTGCCGAGTCGATTCCCATAGGACAGTCGGGTTAGTGATCGACACAAGTGTATGTCACGGGGGGGGGTAAATGGCAAACGCAAAAGGACGGGACCCAATCGGTCCCGTCCCCTGCCCGCAGGATGAATCCTGCGCCTACAGCTCCTTCTCCGCCATCGCCTTCTCGGCCGCGAACGCGTCTCGCGCCGCTGCCTTGTGGTCTACCCCGAATCCCGTTCCTGCCGGGATGAGGCGTCCGATGATGACGTTTTCCTTCAGACCGATCAGCTTGTCGACCTTTCCCGTGACCGCCGCATTGATGAGAACGCGGGCGGTTTCCTGGAAGGACGCGGCGCTGAGCCAGGAGTCCGTGGAAAGCGAGATCTTGGTGATGCCGAGGATCAGTTCCTCCGCGTCGGCCTTCTTCACCGCGTTCTCGTCCTCGTTGGCCTCCATGAACGTGGCCTTCTCGACCACCTCGCCCGGAAGCAAATCGGTGTCTCCCGGATCTCCGATGCGCACGCGCGAGAACATCTGCTTGATGATGATCTCGATGTGCTTGTTGTTCACCTTCTGTCCCTGCGACGCGTAGATGAACTGGATTTCCTTGGACAGGTACTTCTGAACCGCTCCCTTGCCCTTGTGCTTGTACAGGAGCTGCAGGTCGAGGTTTCCGTCGGTGAGCGCGTCGCCCGAGACCACCTCGTCGCCGTCCTTCACGTAGACGGTGTAGCCCGGCGGGATGATGTACTCGCGGACCTTCTCCGTCTCGTAGATCACCGTGACGAGCCCGGCCTTCTTGATGGCGACCGTTCCGTTGTACTCGGTCACGATTTCCTCGCCCTTCTTCTTGGTGGCGAGCACCTGGCCGATCTTTACCTTGGAGCCGTCCTTCACCGAGAGGACCGCGTCCTTGCCCGTGACGTACGCCTGTTCCTCGGTTCCCATGTGCTCGATCTTGATCGTCTTCTGGCCCGGGCGCATGTCCACGATCTGCTTTCCCGTGACGGCCTGGATGATCTCGCGGCTCGCGGTCTCAACCTTGATCTTGCCGGAGACCTCCGCCATGATCGCCTTCTGCTTCGGCGGGCGGGCCTCGAACAATTCTTCGACGCGCGGGAGACCCTGCGTGATGTCCTTGCCTGCGACTCCACCCGTGTGGAAGGTACGCATCGTAAGCTGGGTTCCCGGCTCTCCGATGGACTGCGCGGCCATGATGCCGACGCTCGTTCCGGTCTTCACGAGCTTGTTGTACGCGAGGTCGTAGCCGTAGCACTTCTGGCACACGCCGCGGTGCAGGCGGCAGGTCATGACGGAGCGCACGCGCGCCTCCATCAGGTCCTCCTTCGTCTCCTCGATCTCGCGGATGTGGACTTCCGTGATCAGCTCTCCGGCCGGGACGAGAACCTTGCGGCCGCCCGGCTTCTTGATGTCGTCGAGCGTGACGCGGCCGAGGATGCGGATGAGCAGGGCCTCGCCGATCTCGTCGGACTCGGCCTTGGTCAGCAGCACGCCCTTGTCGTCGCCACAGTCTTCCTCGCGCACGATGACGTCCTGCGACACGTCGACGAGACGGCGCGTGAGGTAACCGGCGTTGGCGGTACGGAGAGCGGTGTCAGTAAGACCTTTGCGCGTTCCGTGAGAGGAGATGAAGAACTCCAGCACGTCGTAACCGTCCTTGAACGACGACGTGACCGGCAGCTCGATGATCTCACCCTGCGGGTTGGCCACGAGTCCCTTCATACCGATCATCTGCGTCATCTGGCCCCAGCTTCCGCGGGCGCCGGACTCGATCATCGTGTACGCCGGGTTGTCCTTCGGGAGCGACTTCTTGGCGTGCTCCGCGATGCGGTCCTTGATCTCGTTCCAGATCTTCACGATCGCCTCGTGGCGCTCGGAAGTGGTGAGCAGTCCCTGGCCGAAGTAGTTGTCGACCTCGACGACGCGGGCGCGGCCCTCGGCCACGAGTTCGGCCTTCTGCGGGATGGCCGGCAGGTTGCACATGCCCCACGAGTAACCGGTGGCAGTCGCGTACTTGAACCCGGCCTGCTTCATCTTGTCCAGGAGCCCGGCCGTGAACTCCGATCCGTGCTTCTCAAGGGTGAACTTCACGATGTTCGACAGCTCCTTCTTTCCCATCGTCTGGTTCATGAAGGGGACGTCGTCCGGGAACAGCTTGTTGGTGATGAGGCGGCCGACCGTGGTGACGATCATCGTGCCGTCCTCGAGGCGCACGCGGACCCAGTCGCGCATCGTGATCCGTCCCACCTGCTGGGCGTAGTGCGCGTCGGTCTCGGTCGCGAACGTCTTCATCGTCTTCTCGTCGGGCTCTCCCACCGTCATGGTGATGGAGAAGATGCCCCACGCGATGTCCTTTCCCGGGGTTGCCACCGGGCCGCCGTGGGCCGGCTTCAGTAGGTTCTTCGTGGAAAGCATCAGGTCGCGCGCCTCGCGCTTGGCCTCCTCGGTCAGCGGCACGTGCACGGCCATCTGGTCCCCGTCGAAGTCGGCGTTGTACGCCTCGCACACGAGCGGATGGATCTGGATCGCCTTTCCCTCGATGAGCACCGGGCGGAACGCCTGGATGCCGAGGCGGTGGAGCGTCGGGGCGCGGTTGAGGAGGACGAACGCGTCCTTGGTCACCTCTTCCAGGATGTCCCACACCTCCGGACGGTCGGTCTCGATGAACCGGTTGGCCGATCGGATGTTGTGGACGTACTCGCGCTCGATGAGCTTGGCGATGATGAACGGGCGGAACAGCTCGAGCGCCATCTTCTTCGGGATGCCGCACTGGTCGAGCTTGAGATGCGGGCCGACCACGATGACGGAGCGTCCGGAGTAGTCGATGCGCTTTCCGAGCAGGTTCTGGCGGAAGCGGCCCTGCTTTCCCTTGAGCTGGTCGGCGAGCGACTTCAGCTGGCGCTTCTTACCGGTGGCGGCAATGACCGTCTTCGCGGAGCGCGCGCTGTTGTCGATGAGCGCGTCCACGGCCTCCTGGAGCATGCGCTTCTCGTTGCGCGAGATGACTTCCGGCGCGTTGAGCTCCTTCAGGCGGCGCAGGCGGTTGTTTCGGTTGATGACGCGGCGGTACAGGTCGTTCAGGTCGGACGTGGCGAAGCGGCCGCCGTCGAGGGCGACCATCGGGCGCAGGTCCGGCGGAATCACCGGCAGGGCCTCAAGCATCATCCACCACGGCTCGAGCTTGTTGATGTGGAGCGACTTCATAAGCTTCAGGCGGCGCATCAGGCGGTCGCGCTTGGCGGCCGGAGCGTCCTGCATGTCCTCCTCGATCTTGGCCATGGTAGCCTCGAGGTTCACGCGGCGGAGCATCTCCTGCACGGCCTCGGCGCCGATGCCGGCCTCGAAGATGTGGCCGTACTTGAGAGACCAGTCGTGGAACGTCTCCTCGGCGATGATCTTCAGCGGCTTGAGCTCCTTCAGCTCCTTCTCCACCATGTCGAAGTCCTCCTCGAGCTCGGCGAGCTTCTTGTCGCGGATCTCCTCGAGGTGGCCCGTCTCCGTCTTGATCTTCTTCTCGTCGTTCGCGAACTTCTCGCCGAGGCGGTCCATGTCGCGCTTGAACTCTCCCTCGATCATCTTGGTCTTGCTCTTGTACTCCTGCTTCACCTGCTCCTGCGTGAGCGCCTTCGCCTCCTCGTTCACGTCGGTGACGATGAAGCTGGCGAAGTAGATGACCTTCTCGAGCGACTGCACCGAGAGATCGAGCACCGTTCCGATCTTGGACGGAACGCCGCGGAGGAACCAGATGTGCGAGACCGGGGCGGCGAGCTCGATGTGGCCCATGCGCTCGCGGCGTACGATGCTGTGCGTGACCTCCACGCCGCACTTGTCGCAGACGATTCCCTTGAAGCGGATCTTCTTGTACTTGCCGCAGTAGCATTCCCAGTCCTTGGACGGCCCGAAGATTTCCTCGGCGAACAGCCCGCCCTTCTCCGGCTTCTGGGTTCGATAGTTGATGGTTTCCGGCTTCTCGACCTCGCCGTGGCTCCAGCTGCGAATGGTGTCCGGGCTGGCCACGCGGAGGCGGATGGCGTCGAAGTCGGTGATCTTCAATGTGTCTTGCTTTTGAAACATATAGGTCGTTGTTGGTCCAAGAGGACCTATTTATTTCGAGATCTTCTTCTCTCCGGAAAGTTCGACTTTCTTTCCGTCCCGCATGAGCTCAACGTCCAGACACAGACCCTTGAGTTCGCGGATGAGCACGTTGAATGATTCCGGAATGTTGACCTTGCGGATCGGCTCGCCCTTGATGATCGACTCGTAGGCCTTCGAGCGGCCCGGCACGTCGTCGGACTTGATCGTGAGGATCTCCTGCAGCATGTGCGCGGCGCCGTACGCCTCGAGCGCCCAGACTTCCATTTCTCCGAAGCGCTGGCCTCCGAACTGCGCGCGTCCGCCGAGCGGCTGCTGGGTGATGAGCGAGTACGGGCCGATGGAGCGCTGGTGAATCTTATCCTCGACCATGTGCGAGAGCTTCAGCACGTACATGTAGCCGACCGTGATCGGGTGGCCGTACTTCTCGCCCGTGTACCCGTCGCAGAGCGTGCTTTGCGCGCTCTTCGGGAATCCGGCGCGTTCGAGCTCGCCGTGGATCTGCTCCTCGGTAACTCCATTCAGAACCGGCGTCGCCGCGCGGTAGCCGAGCGCGTTGGCCGCGAGTCCGAGGTGAACTTCCAGGATCTGGCCAAGGTTCATGCGGGACACGACGCCGAGCGGGGTCAGGATGACGTCCACCGGGGTGCCGTCCGGAAGGAACGGCATGTCCTCGATCGGGACCAGCTTGGAGATGACGCCCTTGTTTCCGTGGCGTCCGGCAACCTTGTCGCCCACCTGGATCTTGCGCATGTCGGCCACGGACACCTGGATCTGGCGTATGACGCCCGGGTTCAGCTTGTCACCGGCCTCGCGGGAGAACACCTTGATGTCCACCACCTTGCCGTGCTCGCCGTGCTCGAGGTAGAGCGAGGAGTCGCGCACGTCGCGGGCCTTCTCTCCGAAAATCGCGCGAAGCAGCTTCTCTTCCGCGGAAAGCTCGGTCTCGCCCTTCGGCGTGATCTTTCCGACGAGGATGTCGCCCGACTTCACTTCCGCGCCGATGCGGATGACCCCCTCGGAATCGAGATTTTTCAATTTGTCCTCGGACACGTTCGGGATGTCGCTCGTGACCACTTCCGGCCCGAGCTTGGTGTCGCGCACGTCGATCATGTAGTTCTCGATGTGGACCGACGTGTAGCGGTCGTCATGAACCAGCCGCTCGCTCATGATGACGGCGTCCTCGAAGTTGTAGCCCTCCCAGCTCATGAACGCCACGAGCACGTTCTGCCCGAGCGCCATCTCGCCCTTGTCGACGGCCGAGGAGTCGGCCACGACGTCGCCGCGCTTCACCTTGTCGCCCGGCATCACCACCGGCCTCTGGTTGATGGAAGTGGAGTTGTTGGAGCGGAGGAATTTCTTGAGCTCGTAGTCGAACACGTTCTTCTTGGAGTCCGTAATCTGAATCTGGCCGCCGTCAACCTTGGAGATGACGCCGTCCTGCTCGGCCACGATGACGTGCCCGGAGTCCTTTGCCGCGCGGTACTCGATGCCGGTCCCGATGATCGGCGCGTCCGGCTTGATGGTCGGAACGGCCTGGCGCTGCATGTTCGTACCCATGAGGGCGCGCGTGGCGTCGTCATGCTCGAGGAACGGAATGAGCGCGGTTCCGATGGAGATGATCTGGCGGCTGGAGACGTCCATGTAGTCGACCTCGCTCTGGTTGATGACCTTCGGCTCGCCATACTTGCGGCCGCCGACCATCTCGTCCACGAGGTATCCGTCCTTGTCCACCGCGACGGTGGCCGGAATGGTAACGGATCGTTCCTCCTTGAAGGCATTGATGTACTCGACCTCATCGGTGATGCGCGCGACCGTCTTTCCTCCCTTCTGCTCCTTCACCACCTTGCGGTACGGGGTCTCGATGAACCCGTAGTCGTTGATGACGGCATACGAGGAAAGGTGGGCGACGAGCCCGATGTTCGGTCCTTCCGGCGTGGCGATCGGACAGATGCGGCCGTAGTGCGTCGGGTGCACGTCGCGCACCTCGAAGCCGGCGCGCTCGCGGCTGAGACCGCCAGGTCCCATCGCGGAGAGGCGTCGCTTGTGCTCGAGCTCGGACAGCGGGTTGGTCTGGTCCATGAACTGCGAAAGCTGGGAGCTCATGAAGAACTCGCGCACCGCGCCGATGACCGGGCGGGCGTTGATGAGGCGGCCCGGGGTGAGCGTCTCCATGTCGAGCGTGCTCATGCGGTCCTTGATGATGCGCTCCATGCGGGCGAGTCCGACGCGGAAGCGGCCCTGGATGAGCTCTCCGACGGCGCGCACGCGGCGGTTGCCGAGGTGGTCGACGTCGTCCGGTTCCTCCTGCGTGATGTTCAAACGGATGACCTCCTTCACGATGTGCACCAGGTCCTCCTTGGTGATGATGCGGTTTTCCTCCGGGGCCACGGCCGCGTCGGTGATGTCGAGGTTGAAGCGCAGGTTGAACTTGTAGCGTCCCACCTTGCCGAGGTCGTAGCGGTCGAAGTTGAAGAACATCGAGTGGATGAGCCCGCGCGCGTTGTCCGACGTGGCGAGGTCTCCCGGGCGGATGCGCTTGTACACCTCGATGAGTCCCTCGGCCTCGTCCTTTGCCGCGTCCTTGGCGATCGTCGCCTCGATGTAGCGGTTGGTGGGGTGTGTGTCCACTTCCTTAAACAGCTCGATGATCTCCTCGTCGGTCTTGTAACCGAACGCGCGCATGAGCGAGGTGACGGCCACCTTGCGCTTGCGGTCGATCTTCACCCAGATGACGTTCTTCGGGTCGGTCTCAAACTCGAGCCACGCGCCGCGGTTCGGGATGATCTTGGCGCCGTAATAGCGTCGGCCGCGGTACACGTCGGCCGTGAAAAAGGCTCCGGCGGAGCGCACGAGCTGCGCCACGATGACGCGCTCGATGCCGTTGATGATAAAGGTTCCGCGCGGCGTCATGATCGGCAGGTCGCCGAGGTAGATCTCCTGCTCCTTTGTGACGTTGGTGCGGCGGTTCACGAGCTTGGTGCGGACGCGAAGCGGCGCCTCGTACGTGACGTTCTTCTCGCGGGAGTCCTTCTCGTTGAACTTCGGCTCGTCGAGGAAATACTGCTCGAACGAGAGCTCGAGGTCGCGGCCGATGAAGTCCTTGATCGGGGAAACCTCGTGGAACAGCTCCTTCAGGCCGTCCTCGAAGAACCAGCGGTACGACCGAAGCTGGACCTCGATGAGGTCCGGCAGCTCCATGGCGTCCGGCACCGATCCCGGAAAGTACTTGCGACCCTTCTCCGTCTGATAATTGCGTCGGTAAATCATAGGCGAGAAAACAAAAACGTCACTCGGTTGGAGTGAAGCTCATTAATTGTTTGTGCTGAAATGCGACATGGAGGGAGTTATGAAACTTCTTCTCTTCTGTCGGCACCCGGTAGACCATTCAGCGACAAACGGGGTGGAGTTGCATCGGGATGATATCAGTTTGGGGACGACACGTCAAGAGTAAGACAAGAACCTTGTCAAGTGCTAAGCTTTTTTGCTAACCTTGGCGCCTAAATGTCTGAACACGAATTTTATAAAATGGACCTCCAAAACCTTTTTTTGTCCAAAAAACACACTTATCCACAATCCCACGCAAAATCTGCAAGTGACGGCCACGGGTCGAAGAGACAAGACACCATTTCCGAGCGAGAGGAGAGAGATTTTTCCGGCGCCCGTAGGCACCAGGAACGCTCTTGACGTTGTTCTGCCTATATCCGTACCGTCCCTCGCAGATTCCGCGGGGGAATCGACGGATTAAGGATACTCTCGGGTCGGGGTTTGTTCAAGGGAAAATAAAAAGACCCAGGATTGGGTCCGAACGACCGCGACGAGGAGTTCATCGCGGGCGGGAGAAAAGAGTCCTCGGGCGGTCTCGGGTGAGACGGCGGAAGGACAGGCGGCGTCAGGCGGTCGGCGGGCCGAGGGACTCCTCGTAGGCGGTCGCGTCGAGCAGGGTCGCCTTCGTGGTGACGAGGACCCGGCGGTTGTGCTCGCCGTGGGCGAGGTACTGCTCGTCGTAGTTGTGGAACACGTGCTGGCACAGCCCGGAGCCGATCCTCAGCACGCTCAGCTGCTTGGCGCGCCAGCGGAACGAGAGGCCGGCCCGCTCGAAGTCCGACCCCGCGCCGGGCCAGAACATCTGGACGGTCTCGACGGGACGATTCGGCTCGTCGAGACTCTCGATGACGACGTAGATGACGGTGATTAACGGCTTGGGTGCTGGAATCATGTTTCCTCCGTACTGTGTGGCTGAGTCAGTTGTCGCGAACGATCTTGTCCGTTCACTCCGGCGGAATGACCGGGCAGGCGGCGTAGAGATCGGCCTCGGCGAGAGTCCGCTTGGTCGTGACGCGGTACGCGCGGTGCGGATGCGGCGCCGGGGTCTCGAACGACTCGTCGAACCTGCGGAAGATGTGCAGGTTGTGTCCGTTCGTCTCCAGCTGGACGAGCAGGGCGCTGTCGCGACGACGAAAGGTCATCCCATGGATGCGGCAGTCCGACGCGGACCCGCCGTAGCGCAAGTGAAGCACATCCGCCCGGTGGTACTCCTGTCCGATGTCTTCCACAACCACGAATGCCTCGCCCTTGAGCGGAGGGCCGTCGGGACGGATCAGCTTGATCTCCGTCTCCGCCTGCCTTCTCGACCCGAGCAGGCAAAGCTGGAAGGCGTGATCCCTCGTGCGGATCGTGGCGATGTCGCCGACCGACATGGTCAGCGGCTCGTGTCCGAGCGGTCGCACGACGACCGATCCGTTCTCAAGGATCGTCGTCATCAGCTGAAGCCGGGCGTGCGTTGCCTCCTGGTCGTCGAGCTCGACGATCTCGCAGGCTCGCTCGTTGCAGACGATCAGAAATATTGATCTTAGATCCATTGAATCCTCTCTAGGATGCGGCGGTTTCGGGGACGGGGACAGACAAGGACTTATTCGCGCGCTCTTCCGTGCTGAACGCGCTGACTTGGAACAGGACGCCGGACGCGTTTCGGATCTCTACCTCCTGGCCGTAGAGCTCGAGCGACTGGCATCCGCGGCCGCAGACGGTGAGGGTCTTGTTGAGCCAGGAGAACGTGAGGCCGCTCCGGCTGAAATCGGACCGCTTGTCCGGATGGAACATGTGCCACACGTCCGGCGGCTCGGTGCCGTCGACGCGCCTCGTGACAACCCAGATGACGCTTTCAAACGTTTTGTCGTTCATTCGATCCTCTCTTCCGTCCGTGACGCGATGGTGCGTCGTGGACGGGAGTAAAGATGGATCCGAGGTCGCTGAGCGACGACGGATCCAGGAGCGGTCAGGCCGTGGGGGCGACGACCGTTTCGGGGGAGGAAGCCTCCTCCTCGGCGACCGCCAGCGGGGGTGGCGGTTTGGTGTAGCACTCCAGGGCGAGGTTCCACAGCCTCGCGAAGTCGTCCGGGCCGATCGTCTCGACGACGTCACGGCAACGGTCCGCGCGGTCCATGTCCGCCCAGTTGATCTCGTTGAAGAGATCCTGGCTGATCTGGTCCGCCGTCTCGTGAGTTCCGTTGCAGTCCGCATATCGCTGCGGCCGCTGCTTCGCGAACAGCTTTTTCACGAGCTCGGGGTTCGGCTCGATGATCGCGCGGATGATCTCGATCCCGTCCTGTCCCGACGCGCGTCTGCCCCCGGATCCGGAATCGTCCGTGGAGACGACGCGCGACTTCCAGGCCGGGATGTCCGGGGACTGAAAGAGATGGACCGGGATTTCCGGCTGGACGACCGTTTCGGCGACGACGCCTTTCTCATCGCAGTGCGCGACGAGGCGGTGTCCGTGGACGTCGCCGAGCATGACAACCTCCCGCCCGAACCGGTACCCGCGCTGCTCGCGGAGCTCTCGGATTTCCGCGCTGGATCGCACGACGCGCTCGGGATCCCTCAGGGGGACCACGAGATCGAAGAGACGTGGCTCCTCGAGAGCGAACGCGCTGCATCCCGTCACGCGAAAGGCCGTCGCGGTCTCTTGGGCGAGAAGCCACTTGTTCCGCTTTTCGGCCCGGTACGCCGCGTCCGGCTGGATCGAGATCTTTCCGAGCGCGTCGAACGCGCCGACGGCCTTCTCCGCGCGCGCCTTGGGCGCGGAGGACGCGAACAACGTCGCCTCGATGCGAGGCACGGGAGACGGCGAGGGGGCGCGCGACGACCGGCCGGACCGAGGACGCGGCGACTCCGCGTATGCCGCGGGAACGGGAAGCAGAGCCGTCGCACACCGTGCCTCCGGAAGAACCGGGAAGCACGGCATGAGCGCCACGGCCACGGGTTCCAAAACCGGAAGGACCGGCATCAGGGCCTTTGCCAATGGTGCCTG
>Ga0194060_10002396_pt1 | contig 13369 bp, 5 predicted proteins | sample SepL225m_MetaG_FD_163427 | JGI IMG/M metagenome (GOLD analysis project Ga0194060, IMG submission 163427) | Anoxic zone freshwater microbial communities from boreal shield lake in IISD Experimental Lakes Area, Ontario, Canada - Sep2016-L222-5m | ecosystem: Environmental > Aquatic > Freshwater >... | reverse complement strand
GCGCTGCCATGAGAAGCCGCCTCTGGATCCGCAATTGCTCTACAATCTTTCGCGGCCGGACAAGTCGATGCTGCTGCTTGCTCCGCTTGCAAAGTCGGCGGGCGGTTACGGCCTGTGCGGGCCTGGCGTTTTCGCAGACAAAGCCGATCCCGACTATCAGTCCATTCTGGCCAACATTCAGGCAGCCTCGCTGAAACTCAACGAAATCAAGCGGTTCGACATGCCCGGTTTCCGGCCGCATCCGGGTTACATCCGCGAAATGCAGAACTACGGCATTTTGCCTGCGAGTTTTGACCTCACACAAGACCCAATCGACGTCTATCAACTCGATCAGACATACTGGCGATCCCTTGTACCGGAACCCCGCAGCCGTCAGTGATGGCAGGACGGTGACAAAAAACCAACGGGTCTTCGTCTCCTGAAAGGCTATTGGGGTATGGGTTCGTTGTTCGGGTTCAGGGCATGGCGTCGATGTTTTCCCGCCGCGACTCGACGAGATGATAGATTGCGGGCAAAACGACGAGGGTCAGGAACATCGAGGACACCAAGCCGCCGAGCACGACGGCTGCCAATGGACGTTGGATCTCGGAGCCGCTGCCGGTGGCAAAGAGCATGGGCACCAAACCCAGGAGCATGGCCAGGGCGGTCATCAGCAGCGGCCTGAAGCGCAGGTCACAGCCTTTTCTAACCGCCTCGGCGGTGGTCAGGCCCTCCTGCCGCAGTTGGTTGAAGAAGGCCACGAGCACGACGCCATTGCCGACGGCGGTGCCGAACAGGGCGATGAAGCCGATGGCGGCGGACACGCTCAGGTTGATGTGGAGCAGCACCATGGCGAGGATGCCGCCGACCAAGGCAAACGGGAGATTGGCAAACACCATCATGGCGCTGCGAACCGTACCCAGCCCGGAGAACAGCATGATGAAAATCAGGGTGATAGAAACCGGCACGACAATCCCGAGCCGCTGCATGGCACGTTGCTGGTTCTCGAACTGTCCTCCATACTCAATAAAATATCCGGTGGGCAGGGTCTTGGCCAGCGGTCGCAGGCTGCGTTGGACCTCCTTGACAAAGCCGCCCATGTCTCGGCCCCGGATGTTGCATTCCACCACCACGCGCCGCATGCCTTTTTCCCGGCTGATCTGGGCCGGGCCTTCCGATTCCTGGATTTTTGCCAGTTGCGCCAGCGGCACCAAGGTGCCGTCCGGTGCCGGCACTAACAATCGCCCGATTGCGGCGATGTCGCCCCGGTCCTTTTCAGGAAACCTAACCAACATGGCAAAGCGCATCTGGCCTTCGATGACGGTGGTGGCGACCTCGCCGCCAACGGCAGTTTCTATCAGACTGTTGATATCCGCCAGGTTGATCTTGTAACGGGCGATCGCCTTGCGATCCACAATGATCTGCACCTGCGCCGCCCCGGATATCTGTTCGACCTTCACGTCCTCGGCACCGGAGATGCCACCCATCAGGGCGGCAATCCGATCCGCCTGCGGTTTGAGCACGTCCAGATCGGGGCCGAAAAGTTTCACGGCCAGATCGCTCTTGACGCCGGAGATCAGCTCGTTGACGCGCAAGGCAATCGGTTGCGAGAATGAAAGCCGCACCCCGGGAATCACCGCCAACTCCTCCTTCATGGCCGCGACGAGGGTTTCCTTGGTCCGCCCGGTTTTCCATTCACTCTCCGGATGCAGCATGATCATCAGATCGTTTTGCTCAGGTCCCATCGGATCCTCCGAAATTTCCGCCCGACCTGTCTTGGTGACCACGGTTTTGACTTCAGGGAACTTGCCAAGGCGCTGTTCCATGGCGGTGCCTACGGCCACCGATCCATCTAACGATGCGGACGGAAGGCGCACGACGTTGATCGCAATCGAGCCCTCATCGAGTTGCGGCAGGAATTCGGTGCCGAGGCGGGGCACCAGCGCCAGGGTGGCGGCAAACGTGGCAATGGCCACGGCCACGGTGGCCCAGCGGAATTTAAGCGCCAATGCGAGCACCGGGAGATAGAGCCGCTTGAGCATGCGGATGGAGAAGTTGTCGCGGGTGGTCTTGTGGCCGCGCAGAAACAACGAGCACAACACGGGAATGAGGGTGAGCGCGACGAGCAGCGAGCCCATCAGCGCAAAGCACATGGTCATGGCCAGCGGTTTGAACATCTTGCCTTCCATCTGTTCCAGAGTGAACAAAGGCAAAAACACGATGATGATGATCAGGATGGCGAAGATCACCGGGCGCGCCACCTCGCGCACCGCCTCCTGGATGATCGTCAGTCGCGGCGTGCCGGATCCGCCACGCTCGGTTAGATGACGCGCGATGTTTTCCGCGACGACAATCGAGGCATCCACGACCATGCCGATGGCGATGGCCAGCCCCCCGAGGCTCATCAGGTTAGCCGAGACATTCTGCCAGCCCATCATGATGAACGTGAAGAAGGCGGTGAACGGCAGGGACAGGGCCACAATGACGGCGCCGCGGAAGTTTCCCAACAGAACAAAAAGAATGATGATCACAAAGAAGGAACCATCCCGCAACGCCTTGGCCACCGTCTCAATGCACGCTTGAATCAAGGTGGTCCGGTCATAGAACGGCTTGATGCGCACATCCTTGGGCAGGCTGGCCTGAATGGTGGGTATCGCCTTCTTGACGCTATCCACCACAATCTGGGAGTTGGCACCCCGCAACATGATGGCCATGCCGGCCACCGTCTCCCCCCGACCGTCCTGGGTCACCGCCCCCTGGCGTGTCTGCGGGCCGATCTTCACGTCGGCCACATCCTTGACGAAAATGGGAGTGCCGTCCTTGGCGTGCAGGACCACATCCTCAATGTCCTGGATGGTTTGGATCATTCCCACACTGCTCACATAGGCTTGCTCCCAGCCCTGCGTGATGAAATTGCCGCCGGCGTTGGCGTTGTTTTTCTGCAACCCTTCCAAGACGTCCTGCAGGGTCAGGCGATACTTGAGCAAGCGCGCCGGGTCCACTAGCACCTGATACTGTTTGACGAAACCACCGAAGCTGTTGACTTCGTTGACCCCGGCGATGGACCGCAGTTGCGGGGCGATCAACCAGTCCTGCATGGTCCGCAGTTCCATGGGGGAGCGGTGCTCGCTTTCAAGGGTGTATTGATAGATCTCGCCCAGCCCGGTGCTGACCGGGCCCATTTCCGGCTCAATCCCTTTGGGCAGTTGTTCGCGCGCGGACTGGAGTCGTTCAAAGACCAATTGGCGGGCAAAGTAAATGTCCACATCGTCTTCAAAAACCACGATGACCTGCGAGAAGCTCGCCTTGGACATCGAGCGGACCTGCCTGACCTTGGGCAACCCCTGCATCGCCAACTCCACCGGAAAGGTAACCCGTTGCTCGACGTCCACCGACGCGAGGCCAGGCGCATCCGACAGGATCATGACCTGCACATTGGTCACATCCGGAAACGCATCAATGGGCAAGGCTTTCCAGGCAAGGACCCCCGTGACCGCCAGCACGACGAAGGCCATGATCACCAGCAGCCGCTGGGTCAGAATGAATTTGATGAGATGATTCATATATGTATGTTAGGCATTGGTAACTCGCGGCGTGGCGCGTCAATCGGCACAACCCGCGCCCATTTTGGAGCGCAATGCGTCTGACTTCAAAACGAATGCGCCCTCGGTGACAAGCGTCTGACCCGGCGTGATGCCGTTGAGGATCTCGACGCCCTCGGCGAAGTCGCGGCCCCGCTTGATGTTGGTCCTGAGGTAGTAGGCGTCCTGCATGTGGGTGAACACGAAGTCCACCCCCTCATCGGATAGAAGGGCCGCTTTGGGGATGGCCAGCACCTCCTCGTCGGTGGTGATGAGGATGCGGCCCTGGCAGAACATGCCCGGCCGCAAGCGCCGGTCCTTGTTGTCTATGATCGTGCGCACTTTGATCGTGCGCGTGGCTTCATCCATGGTGGCGGCAATGTAGTTCATCTGGCCGCGAAACTGGGTTTCTGGAAACGCTGGAACCGAGAACTCGACCGGAATCCCGTCGGCGAGCTTGCGTTTGAGCAGCAGGCCCAAGTCCCGTTCATACACGCCACCCCAGACCCACACACTGTCGAGGTCGGCCAAAATCATCGTATCCTTGCCCGGTTCGACGAGTTCACCAACCACCGCGTGTTTCCCGATGATGGTGCCGTTGATGGGGGCGCGCACCGCCAGCGAACCGCTGAGGCTGTCGTGGCTGTTAGGATTGATCTTGGCGACATCGTCCTCGGTCAAGCCCAGGACGTGGAGTTTCTGCTCCGATGCTTTCAGGGCGATCTGATACTCCTCGTGCTTCATTTGCGCCTCGATCATGTCACTTTCGGACCCGACCTTCTTTTCATACAAACTTTTTTCGCGTTGGAAGTTTTTGCCGGATAGTTCGGCCATGGCCAGGTTTTTTTCCCAGTCGCTGAGAGCCTGGCCGAGTTCCACGCTATCCAGCGTGAAGAGGACATCGCCCTTGGTGACCTCCGCGCCGATGTCCACATTGACGGCACGCACGACCCCCGGGATGCGGGGGCTCACATGCACGGCGGAGTTTTCATTCATCCGGACTTCACCGGTGATGTCCACGGCGGTCGTCATCTTGCTTTTCGCCACTTGCAGGGTCTTGACCAAGCTAGTGGTCGCTCCCTTGGCCGCTTGCATGAGCGAGGGGTCCACCTTGACCACCCCGACCTCATAGCGGCACTCGTCGCACTCGATGGTAAGCCCGTGCGGGCACTTGGCCCGCAGCACTTGTTCGACCGTGAGGTCCCCCACCCTGCCCTCCTGTTTCTCTTCGGCTTCCGCTTTGCCCTCACGCTTGTCCGCCGGGTTCTTGCCGCAACCGGTTAGCACCAACGTGCCCCCGGCAATTGCCGCCAACAGCCATTTCTTTGATATTGCGTTCATGTGCATAATTTTGTTAGTAAGTGTTTCTCCTGACGATACGGATGATTTTCAATTTGCGGGCACCGGCTCCGCCATGGCTTCGAGTTCGGCGCGCGCCGAGTTGAGCTCGAGCAATTTTTTCTGATAGGCAAGGCGGGCCTCGGCGGTGGTGCGCTGGATGTCGAGGTAGTCGATGAAGTTGAATTTGCCTTCTTCAAAGCCGGTTTGCACGAGGCTCAATGCCTGTTCGCTCTTGGGCAGGATGCGCTCGCGGTGCGCGGCCACCTGCGCGGCGGCGGCCTTGTAGCGGGCGACCGCCGTGCGCCATGAGGCTAACAGTTCCTGTTGGGTGGCAACGATTCCGGCCTCCGCCTCGCGCACGCCGGCACGGGCTTCCTGCTGGTTGCCCTTATTGCGATCAAACAGAGGCAAGGGAATGCTGAAGCGCAACGCCATCAGATTCTCGTTGGCCGCCTCGTCGCGACCTACCGCCACGCCCACCGTCACATCAGGTCGCGGTTCCAGCCCGGCGCGCCGCAGCGTGGCCAGCGCTTGGTCGCGCCGCGCGCGGGCGGCCACCATCGCCGGGTGACCGGCCAGGATCGATGAGGGAGCCACGTTCAGCAGGGCGAGCTTGCCGGATTCGTCAGGCGCACCGGTGAGTTGGGCCCCGCCGAGGTCCGGCCTACCTAACAATCTGACCAATTCTTGGCGGGCACCTGCGGCCTCACGAGCGGCGTCAACTTTTTCGGTCTTGGTTTGTTCGAGTTGGATTTCGGCACGGAGCAACTCTTGGAGGGCGATTTCGCCGGCGGTGTTGCGTTTGGCTGCCGCCGCCGCCGCGGCGTCGGCGACCCTGACCAAGTCGGTGGCCACGGCGGCGGAGCGTTCCGCTGTCTGAACCTGACAATAGGCGATTTTGACCTCGCGCACCAATTCCGCCCGGTGCTGGTGCCAAGCCGCCGTGCCAACAGCGGCGTCGGCTGCGCCGATTTGGCCGTCAGCCTTTTTCTTACCCGGATAGGGGACGACCTGATTGATGCCGGCCATGTTTTTCGCCTTGGAAAATCCCCCGTGGCGTGTCGGCAGGTCATCCGCGGAGACTTCGAGTTCCGGGTTGGGCCAGGCGCGGGCTTGCAGCGCCCGGCCTGCGGCCGCGTCCTTGCGGGCGGCGCTCGCCTGGAGTTGCGGGTTGTGATCCAAGGCCAGGCGGATGGCCCGTTCCAGCGATAGGGCACCGGTGGCTTGGCTCGTGTTAGGTCGTGGCGGTTTGGCGTCACGTGGCGGTGCCGCGGCGCAGTCTGGCAGCGACACTGCCACTGCCACGCCAAGGCACGATAGATAGAATGGATGGAATTTCTGCTTCATGGGGAGGGTTCCTGCTTCAAGTGATTGAGAGTTTGATGACGGATTTGAGCCCTGTGCGAGACGGCTCACGGATCGGTGGCGCCAACGCGGCAAGCCACCTCTGTCAGGCGTCAAGCGCCCGATTGCCCTGATCTAACAAACCGATGCCGGCGCGCGCGGCGACGCGGCCGCGCGGCGAACAAATTGCCAGACTCGAAGCGAGCCCGGGGGGGCGCCGGTGGCAGGACTGAGGGTGGCCACTCTCGGCAACGAGTACCGACGGGCGATGGAGTCGAGCGCGGCGCACCCATCCGCTGATGCCACTGGCACCATCAGGGGGGCTTTCTTCAAAAAATAGTTTCCGTTCTCGATGAGTTTGCAAATGACGGAATGACAACCGGAGGTTTCACCACAACCGGAGGTTTCACCACAACAGGAAGGATCGTCGCCGCAGGACTGATCCTCGCAGCAAGCCTGATCCACGCAGCAAGCCTGCATGCCCGCCCATTGGCAATGCAGGGTCAGCGGCAGCCACATGGCCGCCAACCATAACGCCAGCAATTGCACGGAACGGGTCACCGAGGCGCAAACTAGGGCCAATTCAGGGTCAGGCAAGTAAAATGTGGCCGCAGAAAAATCTTATCAATCCGCTCGCACCCATGTATGAAGTCCCCAGCCCATGGACTTCACCGAGATCGACCGCGAGGATTTCCGCAATCTGTTAGCTGAGATCGGCGCCGCCCACATGCCATTTGGCAAGTTCGGGATCAAGGCCTATCCGCCGCGCGGGGTGCCGCTCGTCGACTTGCCACCCGAGTATCTGGCGTGGTTCAAAGAGCGTGGGTTTCCCAAAGGCAGGCTTGGCGAATTGATGGCCCAGGTGTTTGAGATCAAGGCGGTGGGCATGGACTGCGTGTTCGACCCCCTCCGCAGGGCCACAGGCGGGCGATTCCCGCTGCACCAGCGGCGCTCCAAGTCGCGCGAGTTCGGCGACTGATCGGAGGCAGTTCAATGGCACTTCTTATTGTTGTTGACAGCCGGGCGGGATTGGTGAGGATTTGTCTTGTCATGAAAAAATCACCGTTATTGCTACCTTTGTTGGGCATTTCCGCTCTGATGTGCAGCTGTGTTACTTATCCCTATCCAGGCTCCGGCTACGCTGAAGACGGACCCCGTTATGAACCGGGCTATGTCGTTGCTTACGGGGAGCCTCTCTATGTCTATGGCGGCATGAACTATTATTATTACGGAGGCCGCTACTGCTATCTCGAACACGGTCGCCCGATCTACGTTGCTCGTATTCCCTATGGTGCTGCTCACTACCGTGGCCCCTCCTACGTACATTACAGCGGTGGCAACCATGGCGGCCACGGCACAGCGCAGCCCTACTTCAAGGGAGGGGGAAATCTCCAGGGGCAGCAACCGCATAACCTCAGCTTCCAGGGGCAGCAACCGCGTAACCCAAGCTTCCAGGGGCAACAACCGCACAACCTCCAGGGGCAGCAACCGCACAACCTCCAGGGGCAACAACCCCACAACCTAAACCTCCAGGGGCAACAACCGCACAACCCAAGCTTCCAGAAACCCGGACAAGGTGGCGGCAATCAGAACAGGCAGGGTTCAACCCACTCTAACCAGGGTCAGAAGAAAAAAGACTCTGACAGACAATAAACTGATTGTGTCTCTCAGTTCCGAGGTTCCCCCGTTGGCCTATTAGAACTTCGGAGAACTACAGACCGAGTTCGCGCTCCATCACCCGGATGAATTCCGCCATGCCGGGTGGCAGGCCGTGAAGGATGCGCTTGCCGGTGATGAGCAGTTTGGGCGGTTTGTTGTTGCCTCCGGAAAATAATCCCGGCTCATGGAACCGGTAACTCCGCTTTAAGTCGCATGAAGCGCCTTGTTACTCCAGGATCAAGCGGCTTGAGATCCCGCACCACCCGTGCTGCGGGAGTGTTAGATACCTCCACGGTGAACGCCGGACCCGCGTCCCAGTTTGTTAGATCGGAGGACACCTCCACATTCAAGGTCGCTGGATGGGCGCTCAGGCGCGGAATGGTAATCTGCAAATAGTGCTGACCCGAGACTGTCACAATCTCCACCGGCGTGGCAGTCGGCGGGTTGGCCACCTTGGGCAACGTGCCGAACGCGTATTCTAACAAATTCGGCGTGCCGTCGTGATCCGGGTCGTCGAGCGGCCCGTTGAGCGACTCTCCGGCCAATTCGGCTGACTGCCATTGCGACCAGGCGGTAGTGATAGTGGTCGTGGTGGGAGTGGTGGAGGGTTCCGACACAATCCATGGACATGGCACGGTGTAAGCTTGGAGGGCATTTTGCGTCTGGATGAAAACACTGCAATCGTCAAGAAAGAGAAGTTCGGCATCCTGCGGTGCCAAGGAAGCGACCCCCACCTTCACCCACTTGCTCAATGGGACCGGGATGCTTTCCTGATAAAGGGAATAGTCATCATAACCCGCGGATCCGACGGCCGTATCGCCCTTCCAGACAGAGAACATGTCGGCGGTGGAGGAGAGTAAACCGCCCATGAAACCATGTGCCAAATCCATTTGGCGAGAGCCGGGGCCGGTGGCGGATTGGCTGCTCGGGAAACCTCCGCCCACCAGGTTGATACCGGCGTGGAGTGGGGTGATGAATTTGTTTTTGCGCACTTCACCGAAGGCGACGACGGTGGTGCCTATACTGCGCTTGGTGACAAACATCCCCTGGCCGGGGGCAAGCACCGTGGCGGCTTGATCGGCCAGAGAGCCATCGCCATCCTTGACCCACCTGAGCGACCCGCCGCTGGTGAAGAGCCAATAGGTGGTCCAAGCGCCGTTGGCAAAGGTTTGCACCTGGTCGGCTGCCGTAGGAACTCCCGCAGCAAAGAATCTGCCGACCGGGAACAACTCGCCCAGCGTCCAATGCCTGCGGATCACCACCCGGTTGCCGGCGAGGCTCGCGGGCAAAGCCCCGGTGAGCGTGTTGAACGGCGGCGTGGCGGAAAACAGATTACCGTCGGTGGCGAGAGTCACCGTGTTGCCGCTGGCGGATACCACATCAAAGCGCTGTCCCTCATTGATGCCGGATGTCACTTCGAGGTAGTAGGCACCTCTGGGTTGCAAGAGGGTGGCAAGATCCACGGAGCCGGCACTTTGGGCGAAGTGGAGCGTTTGGATGCTGACTCCGCCAGTATTATCCACGGTTCCTGTGAAAACGGATTCGCACAGATACGGATCGTTATAGGTGCGGATGCCGAGTCCCAAAGCCGTTTCCGTCCAGCCTTCCGTCTCGGTGCGGGCAACGTGGTCGGTGACGTGGTCGCCATTCAAGTCGAGTTCGGCGCGGATGCGCACGAAGCCTTTGCGTGCCTCGAAGTTGCGGATGGTGACGGATTCCGTGCAGGGACTGACGGGGGTCACGACCATGTTTCTGGAACCAATGGCATTCAGCGGGATGGAGATCCAACTCGTCGGATTGCCAAGCCCTTGGCTATACTCGAGGTAGTACGTAACGTTGGACGTCGCGCCAGTCGGGCGGGTGAAGGTGACTTCGATCACACCAAGCGTTGAGGTGGAAGGCCTGATGTTCAATGGTATCCCAGTCCCGCTGCCCGCTGGCAGACGGAACGCATACTCGATGAGATTGTCGTAGCCGTCGCCATCCGGGTCGTCGCTGGGATGGTTCTTGCCGTCAAGCGGGTTGAGAAATTGCCACTCCTGCCAGGTGCCGTAACAGGCGAAGCCGAAGTCAATGGTCATATTGCTCTCGGCCCATCCGATGTGAATCACCGGACTGCTGACCGGCCCACCCAACACCGGTTGGCTGCCATTGTTGTCATTGTCGATGGGGTCATCGTTAGGGCTTTGCTGGATGCACACGCCCGGCGGGAAGTCCGGCGCAGTGGGCAAATACACCACATAATCGCCAGGCACCGCGTTGGTGAAGAGGTAAATGCCAATCGCATTGGTCACCGTGGAAGCCACCGGCGGATCCACACCGGGTATCCGGGTTGATTTGTAGAGTTCCACCGTAACACCGGGCAGACCGGGTTCCCCGGGATCCGCAAGGCCGTTGTGATTGGTATCGAACCACACAAGGTTGCCGATGCTGCCCACCGATGCGGGGTCGGTCCAATGCGGATCATGGAACCCGGCGTTGTTGATCGGCGGGAGCATTCCGGCCACCACCGCCACCGTGGTCGGATCGGTGCCTTCAGTTTGACTGTAGGGGTAAGACGTTCCCTCGTAGGAACCCATCGGGAATTGCGGATCCATGTGATCGATGTCGGCTTTGGTGATGCCTGGAGTCACACTGAGCGACCAGTTGCCAGACGCATCGCTAGTGACGGTATGCGTCGTCCCTTTGGAATCGGTGATGATCACATCCACGCCAACGAGGTCGGGTTCACCATTATCTTGGGTGAAATTGCCGTTGGTGTCAATATAGAGGTGGCCAGCGATGGTTCCGGGTTTCTCCTCGATGAAGTTCTGGCCGGAAATCGTTGCACCAGGAGCGACGGCAATCGGACGAATCTCGTTAGGATTGCCACCGTCGCTGTCGGACACGCTGTCGTAGCCGGACGGCTGGGTTTCTAACACTCCATAGGTCCCGGGTGCCAGATCACCAAAACTGTAACTGCCGTTGCTTGCGGTGGTGACGGTAACCGGCTGCACGCCTGAGATGCCAGGATTGCCGTCAACCGGGTTGCCAGCGCTGTCTACCAGCGTGAGTATCACGCTGGGGATGCCGACTTCGCCGATATCGTCGTTGTTGGTGTCGGCCAGAACAAACCCGGTGATGTAACCAAGCGGGATCGGCACGGTCGGTCGTTCTGCCGAGTTATTAGATTGATCCGGGTCCTGCTCGGTGCCGGTGATGGTCGCGACGTTGAGATAATCGCCGGTGGCGTTGACCTTGGCGGTGATTTGGAGTGAAACGCTCGCGTTCTTGGCAAGACTGCCGATGGTCCAGACCCCGGCGCTGTAGGCTGCGGACGGACTGGCGCTGACAAACTGATAGCCGCTAGGCAGGGTATCTGTAACCTTCACGCCGGTGGCGGCCGACGGACCGTGGTTGGTGGCGGTGAGGGTGAAGACGACTTGCGAACCAACCAGCGGCTTGTCCTTGTCAACCGTCTTGGTGATGGCCAGGTCGGCCTCAGGCGTCGCGGTGTCCGTGTCGGTGGCTGAGTTGTTAGTCAGATCCGTGTCCTTCAGGCCGTCGGGCGGAGTGACCATCGCCGTGTTGATCAGGTTGCCTGTGGCTGAGGGCGATATCTGGACCACCGCCGTATAAGTCACCGACCCACCCGGCGGCAGGGTCACCGTGCCGCTGATGTCGCCCGTGCCGTTGTCCAACGACACGCTTGCACTGGCCGAGGCCACCGCATTCCACTTCACACTGGTCACTCCAACCGGGAACATGTCCGACACCGCCGCACCGGTCACCAGGCCGGGTCCCTTGTTGCCCACCACAATCGTGTAGGTCGTGGGGGTGCCGGGAATGTAGGTGGCCGTGTTGTCGGTCTTGGTGAGGGTTAGATCCGCCTCGGGGGTCGCGGTGTCCGTGTCGGTGGCCGCGTTGTTAGCCAGATCCGTGTCCTTCAGGCCCTCGGGCGGAGTGACCATCGCCGTGTTGATCAGGTTACCTGTGGCTGAGGGCGATATCTGGACCACCGCCGTGTAAGTCACCGACCCACCCGGCGGCAGGGTCACCGTGCCGCTGATGTCGCCCGTGCCGTTGTCCGGCAACACGCTTGCACCGGCCGAAGCCACCGCATTCCACTTCACACTGGTCACTCCAACCGGGAACATGTCCGACACCGTGGCCCCGGTCACCAGACCAGGTCCCTTGTTGCCCACCACAATCGTGTAGGTCGTGGGAGCACCGGGGATGTAGGTGGCCGTGTTATCCGTCTTGGTGATGGTTAGATCAGCAAGCTGGGTATCCACGAAGTTTGCCACTCCCATACCACCTTGGGACACGGTGACTGACACTTGGTTTGGCGTTAATGAAACATAACCGCTTGGGTCGGTTTCCACCACCTGGTAACTTCCGGGCGGCAGCTTGGTGAAGCTATAACTGCCGTCGACTGCGGTGGTCGTGGTGGTCGGTTGCATGCCGGCGGCCGGATTGCTGTCAATGTCGTTGCCTGAGGAGTCTTTCAGCGTGACGGTCACGTCGGCCAGCGGGGCATCTCCCGACCCGTTGTTATCGGTGTCGGCCCGGACAACACCGGTGATCGAACCGGGCATGAAATATCCGTCATTACCCGCACTCACGGAAGAAGAGGCCACAGCAATGACGGTGGTCGGATCGTCGCCCTCAGTCTGCGTGTAGCCCGCAAACACTGCCGCCACGAAGTCGGGGTCTGTCTCTACCACATTCGCCGTTGTGCTGCCGGCAATAACCCACACCGACCAATTTCCGTTAGCATCCGTCGTCACAGTCTGCGAATGACCCAGGGAGTCGGTGACCACCACATCCACATTGGGGAGGTTGGGCTCGCCAACGTCCTGCGTCCCATTGCCACTGGTATCGATGTAGAGATGACCGGTGACGGTGGCATTGCCACGATAGCCGAAATCCACATCGATCCGATCCTGGTTAATTACCAGTGCTACGGTGGCCACATTCGGGGTTCCATATCCGTCCAGATCAAAAGTCGGGCTGATGCCTGCGGGCAAGGTGCTGGTGTCCACGCGGACCCCATAGGTGCCGACATCAAGGCCACTGAGCAAATAGTGACCGGAGGCGTTGGTGAGGGCGGCGGGTTCGCCTGAGTCATAGAGGCCATTGCTGTTAGAGTCGATATACACCCGCACGCCGGCCAGTGGCGGTTCCTCGCCGTCCTGTGCACCGTTTCCATTGAGATCAAGCCACACGAAATCACCGATGGACCCGGCTTGGTATTCAAAATCCTGGTCCACTGCATGCATACCTACTGCCAGCGCCAGTGATATATTGTTAGGGTTGAATCCATCGCGGTCGGCATACACGTAGAAGCCTGATGGAACCGTCGTGACAATGGCGTAAGCGCCGGGCAAGAGATTGGCGAACGAATAATCGCCGCTGCTGTTGGTGGTCGTGGGGAAGGTCTGGTCGTCAGCCGTGCCCAGGATGCCATCAGCACCAGCGTAGGT
>Ga0194060_10002395_pt1 | contig 13372 bp, 13 predicted proteins | sample SepL225m_MetaG_FD_163427 | JGI IMG/M metagenome (GOLD analysis project Ga0194060, IMG submission 163427) | Anoxic zone freshwater microbial communities from boreal shield lake in IISD Experimental Lakes Area, Ontario, Canada - Sep2016-L222-5m | ecosystem: Environmental > Aquatic > Freshwater >... | reverse complement strand
CAATAACTGCGTTCTATATGACGCGCGTGATGGTCCTTACCTTTACAAGTAAAGAGCGCTGGGAAGATAACCAACATCCACACGAATCACCACTGTTGATGTGGCTTCCGATGGCAGTTCTTGCGATTGGTTCTGTCACAACAGGATTCTTCTTTACTCGCGGGCATGCACTGGTCAACTGGTTATCACCTGTTGTTGGTGAACATGCTGAGGGCGAGAAAGTATTGCTACAACCGGCAGTGGTTTCTGGCCTTGCACTCGTTGCAGTGCTGATCGGCGTAGCAATTGCGATTGCGAAGTACCAACTTTCCGATGTTGATTCTGTTGCACCTACAAATGTCTCTATCTTTACTCGTATCGCTCGTAAAGATCTGATGCAGGATTCATTGAACGAGGCGCTCTTTATGCGACCAGGACAAGCGCTCACTGCCCTTCTTGTAAAGGGCGATGACAAGGTCATTGACGGAGCAGTGCGTGGAGTTGCTGCGACTGCACTCGGTACCGGCTCCACTCTTCGAAAGACTCAAACTGGTTTTGCTCGCAGCTATGCAGCGCTCATTCTTATCGGTGCAATTGTCCTCATCGCTGCAATCTGGGTGGTGACTCAATGAACGCTCTCACTACAATGATGTTGCTACCTTTGATTGGCTCACTTCTTGTCGCGGTAATTCCAAGTGATCAAGTACTGCGCATTAAGCAGGCAGCCCTTGCCACAACTCTTCTGGTAGCAATTTCCGGAGTACTTGCTTGGATTAAATTTGATTCTTCCAACACTGATCTGCAATTTGTTGAATCTGCAAAGTGGATTCCATCCTTCGGAATTAATTACGCAGTCGGCGTCGACGGACTAGCGATTGTTCTCATTGTGATGTCAGTGCTTCTGGCTCCCATCGTTGTGCTTGCCGGCTGGAATGAATCTGAAGGTGGACGTTGGTCTCCTAAGGTCTTCTACATTCTTATCCTTGTACTTGAGACGATGATGATCGGTGTCTTTGCAGCAACGGATGTCTTCTTGTTCTATGTCATCTTCGAAGCGATGTTGATTCCTGTCTACTTCCTTATCGGTGGTTTTGGTACCGGTGATCGCGCAGCAGCTGCTGTGAAGTTCTTGCTCTATAGCCTCTTTGGTGGGCTTTTGATGCTCGCATCCATTATTGGCCTTTATGTAATTTCAGGTGCCAATGGTGGCCATACATTCGATATCACTCGCTTGTCAGAGCTACACATGCATATGAGTTCAATGACTCAGAACTTATTGTTCCTCGGTTTCTTTATCGCCTTTGCAATCAAGGCACCTCTGTGGCCATTGCACACCTGGCTTCCCGATGCAGCAGCTTCTGCAACTCCTGGCACATCAGTTCTCTTGCTTGGCGTACTGGATAAGGTCGGAACATTCGGAATGATCCGATTCTGTCTTGCACTATTCCCCGATGCATCGAAGACATTTACTCCTCTTATTATCGTGTTAGCTGTAATTTCAATTATCTACGGCGCATTCCTTGCCATTGGTGCACGCGATATCAAGCGCCTGATTGCCTACACATCAATCTCTCACTTCGGCTTCATCACAATGGGAATCTTTGCGATGACATCGCAAGGTATGAGCGGTGCAACGCTCTATATGTTTAACCATGGATTCTCAACTGCGGCTCTCTTCTTAGTTGCAGGGTGGATGCAATCTCGTCGTGGTTCATCAACGATTGCAGACTTCGGTGGGTTGCAGCGCGTTACTCCGGTGATGGCATGGACATTCTTTATCGCAGGAATGTCTTCTCTTGCACTTCCGGGTCTTTCCAGCTTTGTCAGTGAATTCCTGGTTCTCGTGGGAACATACACTCGTTATCCAGTAGCTGCAGTGATTGCTACATTTGGAATCGTTCTTGCTGCGCTGTACATTTTAATTCCTGTGCAGAAGGCACTCCACGGCCCCACAACACCGGGCAATGAAAACCTCACAGATCTCAACCTGCGTGAAAAGATTGCCATTGCACCAGTCATTGCAATAATCGTCGCCCTTGGTTTCTATCCTTCACCGCTTCTTAGCGTTATTAACCCAGCATCGGCTCATGTGCTTGAAGTACAAGGTTTCACCGATCCAGTTCCATCAGAGAGCGCAGGCAAGTAAATGGATTTCGTAGCCCCAGTACTCAATTACGCACTCCTTGCCCCGATGTTGATAGTGCTCGGGGGAGCCCTTGTTGGTGTTCTTATCGAAGCATTTGCACCACGTGCATCTCGCCATAACTCTCAACTCTTTGTCACAATTGCATCTCTTGTTATTGCTCTATCTGCACTACTACGCGTGCGCAAGCAAGTATCGGTATCTGCGGCGATGGGATCTATTTCCTTTGATGGTGCAGGCGTGCTCTTTCAAGGATCTATCTTGGTTATTGCCATACTCTCGGTATTTCTTATTGCAGATCAAGAGAACTTCACCGCCCTTCCTGCAGCAGTTCCAGGATCAGATGAAGAACGTCATTCATTGCAAACAGATATGCGCGTTACCGAGGTTTACCCGCTCACACTCTTTGCAGTCGCTGGAATGTTGTTATTCCCTTTATCAAGTGATCTGATCACACTCTTTGTCGCCCTCGAGATGCTCTCACTGCCGTTGTATTTGATGGCTGGCCTTTCACGCCGTCGCCGTCTGCTCTCGCAAGAAGCGGCGCTTAAGTACTTCTTGCTTGGCGCATTCTCATCAGCCTTCTTCCTCCTTGGCATTGCTTATATTTACGGATACTCAGCTTCTATTACCTTCTCTGGAATTCAAGCAAGCATCGTTGGTGGTTCTGGAAACGATGTCTTCCTCCTTCTTGGAATCGCATTTATCTCTGTTGGTCTTCTCTTCAAAGTCGGCGCCGTTCCATTCCATGCCTGGTCACCTGATGTCTATCAAGGTGCACCAACTGCAATCACTGGATTTATGGCTGCTGCAACAAAGATTGCAGCATTCGGTGCAATCCTTCGTATCTTCTACGTTGCCTTTGCAAATGCTGAGTGGCAGTGGAAGCCAGCGCTTATTCTGATTTCAATCGTGACGATGGTCTTTGGATCTGTTGTTGCAATTTCTCAGCGCGATGTAAAGCGCATGCTTGCTTACTCATCAATTGCTCACGCAGGATTCCTTCTTGCGGGCGTTATTGCACTGAGCAAAGCAGGGCTGGAAGCCTCTATCTTCTATCTCTTCGCCTATGGCATCGCAACAGTGGGTGCATTTGGAATCGTCACACTGGTGCGCGACTCTGCGGGCGAAGTAACAGACCTCAATCGTTGGAGCGGTCTTGGTAAGCGCTCTCCACTGATTGCATCAGCCTTTGCCTTCTTCTTACTTGCCTTTGCTGGAATCCCACTGACTTCAGGATTTATCGGAAAGTTCTCTATCTTCTCAGCTGCCTATGCATCTGGCAGCACCGCAGTATTAATCGCTGGTGTTCTCTCATCAGCGATTGCGGCCTTCTTCTACATTCGCGTCATTGTCTTGATGTTCTTTAAAGATCCCGTTGAAGATGGAACAAGTGTTGTTATCCCATCAGCTCTGACAACAACAACTATCGCGATCACCTCAGTTATTACCCTTGTGCTGGGTATCTATCCAGCGCCTTTGATTAACTTCATTGCATCCTCTGCCTTCTTTATCCGCTAATGGCACAACTCGGAATCCCGGGCATTGCACCAGGACTTGAAGCAGAACTTCAAGAGGGAATGGCTAAAGTTGAAAGCCTTCTCCTAAGCCATATCCAAGGTGATTACCCACTTGTTGAAGAGACATCGCGCCACCTTGTTGCAGCAGGAGGAAAGCGCCTCCGTCCTTTACTGACACTTCTTGCATCTCACTATGGTGATAAGAACCGCTTCGGGATTGTCGAATCAGCTGTCGTATGCGAACTTACTCACGTAGCAACTTTGTATCACGACGATGTTATGGATGAAGCAACTCTTCGTCGTAGCGTTGAGAGCGCCAATAGTCGCTGGGGAAATACAGTTGCAATTCTCACCGGTGACTATCTCTTTGCAAAAGTTTCAGCCCTGCTTGCAGATATCGGACCAGAAGCAGTTCGCCTGCAAGCATCGACATTTGAACGCCTTGTCATCGGTCAGATTATGGAGACGCAAGGTCCACAGAACGGTGAAGATCCTCTGGCGCACTATCTTCAGGTTGTTGCGGATAAGACAGGCTCACTCATCGCAGCAAGTGCACGATTCGGGGCAATGGTCTCTGGGGCACCGACAGATATTAAAGAGACCTTGACTGTCTTTGGCGAAAAGATTGGTGTTGCCTTCCAACTCGCAGATGATGTGATTGATATTGCTAGTGATTCTCATCAATCTGGAAAGACCCCAGGCACAGATTTGCGCGAGGGTATTCCAACTCTTGTCACTCTCAATGTCATGAGGTCCACTCGTGCCGAAGATCGCGAACTACGAGAATTGGTCAGCGCTCCTATAAAGGATGAAACATCAGTGGCTCAGGTACTTCGCGAACTCCGTGTTCATCCAGCTCTCGATGAATCTCGCGAACAGTTACAGCAGATTGCTCGTGATGCACGTACTGCCCTTGGCCCACTTCCTGTGAACGATGTGACAGGTGCGCTATTTTCTCTCTGCGACGCTATCGTCGATCGTTCTGCTTGATCGCACTAAATCTGTTCCAAGCGCAAATAACGCCAACCAGATAACGATAAAACCAACCCAGCGCGCAGTGGGCATATCTTCATGACGCAGCCAGACACCAATAGAGAATTGAATTGTCGGAGTGATGTATTGCAGCAATCCGATAGTGCTGTAAGGAAGCCGTGTTGTAGAACCGTTAAAGAGCAACAGCGGAATAGCAGTAATCGCACCTGCGGCAATAAGCAGGAGAGTCAGAGGAAACTTATGACCAAATTGACCAGTGCCTTGATGTCCCAGATAGAGAAGATAGAAGCTGTAGGGAATAAGTGAGATGAGGGTTTCAATTGCTAAGCCATCGAGTGCGCCGAGATCGAGAACTTTCTTGATCAATCCATAGCTACCCCATGAGAGCGCAAGAGCAATCGCAACCCATGGAAGTCTGCCGTAATCAATAGTCAGAATCACTACGCCGACAGCTGCAATAGAGACTGCAACCCACTGCAAAGGGCGCATCTTTTCATGGAGCAAGAGGACGCCGAAGGCGATGATTATCAGTGGGTTGATGTAATAACCGAGAGCTGCCTCAACAACATGGCCATTATTAGTAGCCCAGATATAGGTAATCCAGTTGATGGAGATGAGAATAGTTGTGGCAAGTAGCCCCACCATTTTTTTAGGGTTCTTGAGAATCTTAATCGTTGAATGAATTTGCTTGGTGAGAGCAAGAATGATGAGACAGAAGACAAGAGTCCAGACCGCACGATGTGAAACGATTTCAAGCGGATTAGCTGGTTCTAGAAGTGGCCAATAGAGAGGGAATAGCCCCCACAAGATATAGGAGCTAAATCCGAAGAGCAGCCCTAGCGAATATTCGCTGCGGTTCTTTGCCACTTAGCGGAAATTAACAAACTGAACAGCAAAATCAAACTTGCCGTTCTTAATCTGCTCAATTGCTTCCTGCAGATCATCGCGGCTCTTAGAGGTGACACGGAGCTCATCACCTTGAATCTGAGTCTTTATAGATTTAGGTCCCTCATCACGTAAGAATTTTGCAACCTTCTTGGCATTCTCTGTCGAGATTCCTTCTTTGAGGGCGCACGCAATCTTGTAAATCTTTCCAGATAGTTGTGGTTCACCAGCATCAAGATGCTTGAGTGAAACACCGCGCTTAATCAACTTATCTTTAACAACATCGAGAGTTGCCTTTGCACGCTCTTCTGTATCTGCTTCAATCGCGAGTTTGTCACCGGTTAATTCAATCTTTGCACCAGTGTTCTTAAAGTCGAATCGAGTATCAATCTCACGGATAGCCTGATTTATAGCGTTATCGAGCTCCATGCGGTCAATCTTGGAGACTACGTCGAAACTACTGTCAGCCATTGTCTGGTTCACCTTCTCTGATTTTTCATACTCAAGTGCCTAAGGTATCGTTTGCCCCTCGCACTTACCAAAGCGCCGTAAGACTTGTATGACCCTGGCGGGTTGCCCGAGCGGCCAATGGGAGGGGACTGTAAATCCCCCGGCTCTGCCTTCGAAGGTTCAAATCCTTCACCCGCCACCAGTAAGAACTGATGAGAATGAACGTCAGAAGTCGGCGCTATTTGTTAGAGCTCTTGGCACGTGCTGCACGTGCTAAAAATAAGGCGAAGACAAGCGCTAAAACGATTCCAGTGTTGACGCCCATCTCTTTTAGCGAACGGTTGAAATATTCTGTGGTTTTTGTCTTCTCCATGGTCAGCGATGCACCAACTGTGAGGATATGTCGGACCGCTGCAATGACACCGATAATGAGGAAGTTATCTAACTGGAAGATTCCATCAGTAAATCGGACGATCACAGTTCTCATGATCTCGAGAATAATGACGACGAAGAGGATGTCATTAATGCCTTGAATCATTCCAAGCGGGAAGAAAGGATGCGTATCAAGCAGTCGCTTTAAAGTGTAACCAGCTGCCAGGACTGAAATAACAAAGAGAACAATTCCGAGGAAGCCATGGAGAATATCTTCGAGCTTATCGATGAAGGTGACAGGGATAAGAGACTCATCCTGCTTGAGTAAACCTCGTACTGATTTGTACTTCATCGCAGCTCCCTTTAAGTAATAGTTAAGGGTAAATGCAGGTATTGACTCCCGCAAGACTTACCGCCACCTCCTGGAATTATGTAGGTTGAGGTATCGTGTGTTCACTATGGCCGAAATGAATGAAGAAGAGCTGAAGCAGCGACTTGATCCGCTCTCCTATGCAGTCTTGCGAGAAAGCGCGACAGAACGCCCATTTACCGGCGAATACACCGATACAGATAAAGTCGGAAGCTATCGCTGTAAGGCATGTGGCAATGAGCTATTCAAATCTGAGACAAAGTTTCATTCGGGGTGTGGCTGGCCCTCTTTTTATGCGCCAACAGCAGATGATGCTGTAAAACTAATTGAAGATCGGTCCTTGGCGCCCCGTGTGCGAACCGAGGTCCGCTGTTCCAACTGCGATTCCCACCTGGGCCATGTATTTACGGGTGAGGGCTATGACGTGCCCACAGATGAGCGCTGGTGTATCAATTCCGTGGCCCTTATCCTCGAAGAGAGCCCTAAATAACGCTCAGTTCAGGCTTAATCTTTACCAATTCGTTACCCAAACATCGTAGGTAGACCGGCTCCCGCACCTCTAGATTAGGCCAGTCGACGATTCATTCACCCTCGTGAATCCAGGCTTGTTGAAGTTTCAACTATAGAGAAAAGGACGAATATGTCAGAAGAAAAGAATGTACTTTCTCGCCGCTCAGTTCTCAAAGGCGCAGCAGTCGGTGGAGCAGCACTTGCCGCCGGTAGCACGCTTTCAGCTGGTAGTGCGGATGCAGCAACACGTTTAAAGGGCAGCACAGTTAAGTGGACAACACGTGGCGGCGGAGCAACAGGCGATGCAATTGCTAAGGCTGTTAACGATGCCTTCACAAAGAAGACTGGCGCCAAAGTAGTTGCTCAGCAAGTTAACTCAGATGACTTCCAAAATAACTTTGCGCAGATCATGCAGGGTTCACCTGATGATGCATTTGGTTGGATGGCTGGATATCGCTCAAACCACTTCGGTGAAATGGGTCTTCTTGCAGATCTCACACGCGAAATCGGTCACCTCAAGGCAAACCTTCCAACAGCAGCAATCAAGGGTTCAACAAGCCCAGTATCAAAGAAGCCTTACATCCTTCCAACAACTTACTACCCATGGGGCTTGCACTACCGCAAGTCAATGGTAAAAGACATTGGAATGAACCCAGAGAAGATTGATAACTGGGATGACTTCATTAAGATGTGTACCCTCACACAGAAGAAGGGTCTTGTTGGATACTCACTCGGCGCAAAGGGCGGCTGGGAAGCAATGGGTACATTCGACATCATCAACGCACGTGTAAACGGCTACAAGTACCACATCGACCTTCTTAACGGTCGCGCAAAGTGGACTGATGCTCGCACAAAAGAAACATTCAAGTACTTCGCACAGCTCATCCCATTCATGAACACAAACTTTATGGATATTTCATGGGACGGCATGCGCGACCTACTTCTCCAGAAGAAGACAGGCGCAATGATGATGGGTTCATGGTTTGCTAACGACTTCAAGGCGAAGTCACAGGCAGATTACGACGATCTATGGGTCGTTCCATTCCCAGAAATCAACCCTAAGTTCGGTGTCGACACAATTGATGCACCACTTGATGGTATTTCAGTTGCTGCAAACGGCAAGAACGTAACTGGCGGTAAGGCTCTTGCAGAATTCTGGGCATCTCCAGAAGGAATCGCAGCAGCAGTCAAGGCTGGAGATACAAATATTTACGTATCGAAGTCATTTGATACATCAGCTTACGATGCATTCAATAAGCAGAAGCTTGCAGTTCTTGCAGCAGCTTCAAACATCATGTTCTTCTTAGATCGTGATGCTCGTGGAGACTTTGCTGGTCCAGTTGTCGGACCAGCTATTCAGAGCTTCTTGCAGAAGCCTGCTGATATCAACAAGATCCTCGAAAACGTACAAGCACAATGGGATGCACTTCCTAAGCAATAACAATTAATAACCAAGTTGTTAATTGAATCTATAAATAGTAAGTTATAGGCATGACGACGGCGGCTACGGTTCACAAGAAGCGTAGCCGCCGCTCTCTTTCCAAAACAGATCGCTTTACACTCGCAACATTTGTTGGAATTCCAACGCTGCTACAGATTATTCTTCTCTGGGTTCCAGCGGTTGTCACAATTTTTCTCTCGTTTACATATTGGAATGGCGTTCGCTTAAAGGATATTCATTGGGCAGGAATCCAGAACTATAAAAATATCTTTTTTAATAACCCACTTTTCTATCAGGCGCTTAAGAACAATGGAATTTGGCTTTTGTTCTTTATTCTCATTGCAACCCCGCTAGGAATTTTGCTGGCTTATCAGATTGACCGCGGCATTAAGGGCCATGCTTTTTACGAATCTATTTATTACCTGCCTGTTGTTCTCTCGCTCGCAGTAATCGGAATTATCTGGAACTTTATGTTGCAGCCTGGTGGCTTTGTCCAAGGGCTCATGGGTCGCGATATCGGAAATGCCATCTCGATTTGGGGTAATCCCAAAATCAATACTTGGGTAATTTTAGGTATCGCTTCGTGGCGCCATATTGGTTACATCATGCTTCTCTATTTATCTGGCCTAAAGTCAGTTGATCCAGCTCTCAAAGAGGCAGCTGCAATTGATGGAGCAACAGACTGGCAGATCTTCCGCAAAATCATCTTGCCAACGATGCAACCTGTAAACATCATCATTGTTGTAATCACCCTCATCGAATCGCTTCGAGCTTTCGACTTGGTTTACATCATTTACGGAAGTCCAACGATCTTCCCTCTTCTTAACCTCTTGGTATTCCAGAACTTTGCTGGCCAAGGAATTTCCATGAAGGGCGCCGCCTATGCGGTCATCCTTCTCGTACTCTGCATCGTTCCGATCATTACCTATCTTCGAATTAGCTTTAAAGAGGATCTCAAATGAGCACAGGAGTAGTTCAGAGCGCGGAATACCGCAACAGCCAGAAGCGTAAAGACACAGCCATCTCAACCTTTATTGGAATCTTTGCCTTTGTCTGGATCTTCCCAATCCTCTGGACTGTGTGGACTTCACTTCGTCCATATAACGACATCATTTCTTACGGAATTTTCTCATGGCCACGCCATATCACTCTTCAAAACTACTTCAACGCAATTCGAGAGATGCATATCGGTGTGTATCTCATGAACTCATTGATTGTCACAGTTCCATCAGTGATATTGACTTTATTCTTTGGCTCACTTGTTGCATTTGTGGTTACCCGCTATCAGTACAAGTTCAATCTCTGGATTCTCTTGCTCTTCACAGCCGGAAACATGCTTCCCATCGTTCTTACTTACATTCCGGTCTTCTGGATGTTCATCTGGGTCGGCGAGCTTTTTGGTAACCGTAATATGTTGTATAACAATTATGGGGGATTGATTCTGGTCCACGTGGGATTCCAGGTGGGCTTTGCAACCTTCGTACTCTCGTCTTATATGAAGACGATTCCTAAGGAAATTTCTGAATCAGCAAAGATCGATGGTGCCAGTGTTTTCCGCCATTACTGGAGTGTCATTCTTCCTCTCTTGCGCCCAGCACTAGCTGCTCTCAGTGTTCTTATGACTACATGGATCTACAACGAATTCTTCTGGGCACTTGTCTTGATGTCTGATGACTCAAAGCGCCCTATTACATCTGCGCTACGCCGCTTGCAGGGACAGTACGTCACTGACTTCAACTTGCTGGCAGCCGGCGCCATCATCGCAGCATCGCCTACAGTGATTATGTTCTTCGTTCTACGTAAGCAATTTATCGCAGGCCTTACCCTGGGTTCAACCAAAGGTTAATTACAGCGCTGCATAATCAATCTTGATGCAGCGATCCATCACTACCTTCAAGCCTGCCTCTTCTCCACGTGTTGCAACTTCTGGAACAGATATCCCAAGTTGTAACCAGATTGCACTAGCTTCGATTTCAATACTCTCCTCAAGAACAGCAAGGCAATCTGCCGGCTTGCGAAAGACATCGACAATATCGATATGAACCGGAATATCCTTCAACGATTTATATACCTTCTGACCTAGTACTTCTTCTAAAAGTGGGTTTACAAAGAAGAGTTCGAAGTGAGAATTCTCGAGCAAATATTGAGATACGCCATAGCTTGCTCGATCTGGCTTATCAGAGATGCCCACAACTGCCACTGTCTTAGCTATTCGAAGTAACTCTGGAATTTCTGCTGGCGTCACGGTCATATGGCCATCCTAGTCAGGCGTAAACTGACTCTCAATGTTAAAGCGAATCTTTAAGTTATTTACCGACCGCAAGATATGGGTTCGACAGATTGTCGTTGCAGGAATATCTGGATCTGTGGCTTGGTTCGTTGGTGATCTACTCGTTCCTCACGGGGGAGTTGTAGCAGCAATCGTCTCAACGCTCAGCATTCGTATCTCACTACATAAATCACTGCGCGAAGGCTTTGGCCAGATTGTTGGTACAGCTATTGGCGCAGGTGTAGCGCTATTAACAGTGAGTGTCTTTAACTTTGGATTTATTGCAGTAGGAACAACGATTGTTCTCTGCGCTGTTGTGGCACGAGCGCTGCACCTGGGTGAAGTGGCATCAGTCAACGTTCCAGTTACAGCACTGATTGTTATCGGTCCAGGAATTTCAGGATCTACTGCTGTTCACCGATTAACCTCTACGCTCATCGGCGCCGGCATTGCAATCGTCTTCTCCTATTTCTCGCATCCCAATACACCTATAGATCGTGCCCGAGTGCAGATAAAAGATGTCAGCGAAAAAGCTGCAGCGTTACTGGCAAAGATGTCTGAAGGTGTCGCAGCTGGTTATACCCAGAAGGATGCAGGTAATTGGCTAGCTCAAGCACGTCTTTTAGTAGAAGAGGTACCGGCAATCCGCGCACAATCAGTTGAAGCGCGAAGCCATGCGCGCTGGTTTCCAACAGCGGAAAAAGATATTGCCGAGGAGATGTATATCGAAGGTATTGCGACAGAACATACCTTGGTACAAGTTCGAAGCATTGCCCGCACTCTCTTTGACTCTGCCGTAGAAGGTGGAATTGCAGATTCAACAAAGAAGCAGATTGCCGTCGCGTTATCTGCTGCCAGCTATGCGATATCAGCCCATATTGATCTACCTGATGACATCAATGATTTCAGCTCATCTCCTGCAGATGATGCTCGTGAAGCCGGCTCTGCCCTTGCTGAAACTCTCATTGAAGATGGCGATGATGTTGATCAAGAGCAAATTGTGCGAGGTCTTTCGATTGTGGGAAATATTGGAGTGATTGCCGACTCACTTGACCAGAATTCACCTGCTCTCACAGATGTCATCACACCTGATGAACCTTCTAAAGCTCGCATCCTAGAAGTTTCTCCTCTTGAGCAATCTGTGACGCTTTGGAATAGAATTGTTAAATCGATTAGAAAGTACTTCTAGGGAGCCCCAATGTGTAGCAAAGTTGCATGCAGCAAATGTGGAAAGCCAACATGGCAAGGTTGTGGCGAGCATATTGAGGAAGCGCTCCAGGGAGTTGCACTAGAAGATCGCTGTACCTGTAAATGAAGGCCATACAGATAACAGCATTTGGCGGCCCTGATGTAATGAAGTACGTGGATGTTGTAGATCCCGTCGCAGGTGCTGATGAAGTAGTTCTTGATGTCACTGCAGTGGGTATCAACTATGCAGATACCCACCAGACAGAGAACTCATATCTTTCACCACAGATTCTGCCAATGATTCCTGGTATTGAAGTTGTTGGAACCCATGATGGAAAGCGTTATCTTGCAAGCGTTTCATCTGGGGGATATGCACAGAAAGCAATTGCACATAAGTCAGTTCTCTTTCCCATTCCAGATTCAGTTACCGATGCACAAGCGCTCTGTATGTTGGTGCAAGGCGCGACTGCCTGGCACTTGCTGAAGACAATGGGCAATCTGCAGAAAGGTCAATCAGTTGTTGTTCATGCAGCAGCTGGCGGCGTTGGCACCATCGCAATTCAATTGGCAAAGTTGTGGGGCGGAAAAGTTATCGCTGTTACTTCGTCAGATTCAAAGTCCGCGCTTGCTACATCACTTGGCGCTGATGTGGTTGTCGATGCAAAGTCGCCAGATCTCACCGAAACACTTCGCGCTGCAAATGGTGGCCACGGTGTTGATCTTGTTCTTGAGATGGTCGGCGGCACGACTTTTGATCACAGCCTTGCAGCCCTTGGTAACTTCGGCAAAGTAATCACCTTTGGAATGGCATCACGAACTGCGCCAACACCAATTCATCCGGGCTCATTGATGCATGGATCCAAGACAGTGTCAGGTTTCTGGCTTGCAAATTGTTTTGGTAGCAAAGAGATGCTCAACGATGTCGTGGCAGAACTCTTCCAACTTGTTGCAGATGGAAAACTCAAGCCAGTTATTGGTGCGACCTATCCACTCAGCGAGGCTGGCATTGCGCATCGTTCGATGCTTGCTCGCGAATCAACAGGCAAAATTGCCCTCGATCCTTCGCGGTAAAGTCGACGAATTTTCTACTTTAGGGTTAAACCCTTAGACTCCTCTCTCTACCATTGCCCCCCTAGCTCAGTCGGTAGAGTGTTTCCATGGTAAGGAAAAGGTCACCGGTTCGATTCCGGTGGGGGGCTCGCAGTAAATAGTTTGGATTAAAGAGGTAATAATTAAATAAGTACTACAAAAG
>Ga0194060_10002394_pt1 | contig 13374 bp, 10 predicted proteins | sample SepL225m_MetaG_FD_163427 | JGI IMG/M metagenome (GOLD analysis project Ga0194060, IMG submission 163427) | Anoxic zone freshwater microbial communities from boreal shield lake in IISD Experimental Lakes Area, Ontario, Canada - Sep2016-L222-5m | ecosystem: Environmental > Aquatic > Freshwater >... | reverse complement strand
GTAATTATTTATTTCGATAAGGAAACACAGGAAAAATTAATAGGAAAATTATGCGGGCAGTTAATTATGGATGGTTATTTATTCGTTGGTCATTCAGAGACATTATTTAATATGGATTTACCGCTTGAGCAGGTAGCTCCGAGTATTTATAAGAAAGTCAGATAATTTTAAGCAGTAATGCTATAAAATGAAGAGTTACAGAAATTTATGAAAAAAATAAGAGTACTTGTAGTTGATGACTCTGCAATAGTCAGACAGGTATTAGCAGAAATCTTGGAATCTGATCCAATGATTGAGGTGATAGGCACAGCGGCTGACCCCATAATCGCAGCAAAAAAAATCAACGAAGAGGTTCCGGATGTAATCACACTTGATATTGAGATGCCGAATATGGATGGTTTGACATTTCTGCATAAAATAATGTTACAGCATCCAATACCGGTAGTAATGTGTTCATCACTTGCTGAAAGCGGGTCAGCTTCCGCTTTGAAGGCTCTCGAATATGGAGCTGTTGATATAATTACAAAGCCCAAAGTGGGGACAAAGAAGTTTTTTGAAGAATCAAAAATATTTATCTGTGATGTAGTAAAAGCCGCTACAGCAATAGACCCCAAAAAACTGCGTGTCCGGCATTATGAAGTACAGCCAAAGCTGACAGCGGATGTAATAATTTCAAAGGCAAAGAATCATGCGATGATTCAGACTACGGAGAAGGTGGTTGTAGTCGGTGCATCAACAGGCGGGACGGAGGCTCTTAAAGTTTTTCTTGAGTCCTTTCCGCTGGATGCTCCGGGTATAGTCATAGTACAGCACATGCCTGAAAATTTTACAACTGCATTCGCAAAGAGATTAGACGGGATATGCAGGATATCAGTAAAAGAAGCCGTAAACGGGGATACAGTAATAAGAGGACGCGCGCTGATAGCACCGGGTAATCATCATACGCTGTTAAAAAGAAGTGGCGCACGATATTACGTTGAAATAAAAGAAGGTCCGCTTGTCTGCCGTCACAGACCATCGGTTGATGTTCTGTTCCGTTCAGCAGCCAGATACGCAGGTAAGAATGCCGTAGGGATAATAATGACGGGAATGGGAGATGATGGCGCGAGGGGAATGAAAGAGATGAAGGATGCGGGAGCTTATACGATTGCGCAGGATGAAAAATCATGTATCGTTTTCGGCATGCCGCAGGAGGCTATTAAGCTAGGCTGTGTTGATAAGGTTTTATCACTTGAAAAAATAGCGATGGTAACGTTAGCAGAGTGTAATCGGTAATGATAAGGAGGGATGACAAATTCCCCTCTTGGTTGATTTTAGAATAAAAATAAAAATCGTAATAGTAAAAATTGGTATATTATACTGACTGTAATTTTCTTAATTGTTTCAGGGGAAATGAGTATGATTAACAGGAGAATTTGTCGGACATCCATTAAGAATAGCGAAAGGTTACATCAATATAACTGACTCTGTCGCTGGTAAATTACAGGTAATTACTCACTATAAAAAACAACATAGAACCGTTAAATTTATAACAGTTTAATGTATGAAGGTCTTAGCTGAATGAACAATATCTTAATTGTTGAAGATGAGAGAATAGTAGCCTTTGATATAAAGCGAAGGCTGACTAATCTGGGGTATAATGTTGTTGCCGTAGTATCTACAGGAGAAGATGCGATTGAAAAGTCCGGCAAACTGATGCCCGATCTGGTTCTTATGGATATTATGCTTAGTGGAGAAATAGACGGGATTCAGGCGGCAACTCGAATCAGGAATAAGTTTCTTATTCCAATTGTATTTCTTACGGCTTTTACAGATGAGAAAACCCTTCAGCGTGCGAAAGTGGCGGAGCCGTTTGGATATATTCTAAAACCCTTTGAAATAAGGGACCTCAGAGGCACAATAGAAATTGCGCTCTATAAATCTGATACACAGAAACAGCTTAAGGAAAGCGAGCAGTGGCTTCAGACAACTCTCAACAGTATTGGGGATGCCGTCATAGCATTGGATAATGATGGAAAAATAAAGTTTATGAATCCCATAGCTTCGAAGTTGCTGACCCGGTCTTTTGAAGAAAGCCAGGGACTAATGCTTGATGATATTTGTGAGATTATTCATGAAATTTCAGATGAAAGTCTGATTTGCAGTTTAATAGACATTGCAAATAATAATTTTGATAATCTTTTAAACAGCAAGGTCTTAATAATTGGAGATACCAGAATCCCCATTGAAGAAAACCGTGCAGAAATAAAGAATGAAACGGGAGAAGTCATCGGTGCAGTTATTACATTACGAAATATCAGTAATAGAAGAACTATCGAATCATCGATTATTGCTTCGAGGAATTATTATTTGAGTCTGTTTGAGGAATTTCCTGCGTTAATATGGCGCACAGATATAAAGGGGCAGTTTAATTATTTCAATAAGACGTGGCTGGATTACACAGGCAGGAATATTGAAGAGGAGATTGGATACGGGTGGCTTAATTATATCCATTCGGATGACATTGGATCATTTCGGATGGCATTTGATATGGCTTTTGAGAATAAGTCGAATTTTGAGGGAGAGGTAAGGATACTTAACAACGAAAATAAATACAGGTGGATAGATTGCTTTGGTGCACCATATTTCGATCTCTCTGGTAATTTCATGGGATTTATCGGAGCGAGTTTCGATACTACATCGCGCAAATTAATGGAAGAGGAATTGAAAAGCTCAAAGAATAAGGCGGTTGCCGCAAATAAAATAAAAAGTGACTTCCTTGCTAACATGAGTCATGAAATCCGCACGCCAATGAATGGAATATTAGGGCTTGCTGATATAATGATGGACACGGAACTTGATTCAGAACAGCGAAGCTATCTGGAGATGCTTAAAAATTCGGCATATACTCTGCTTAATTTATTAAACAGCATACTTGATTATTCAAAGTATGATGCAGGAAAACTTAAACTTGAGACCAGTAAGTTTAATCTTAGTACATTGATAGATGGGTCGGTTAAGCTATTCCTGCCTGAGGCGGTAAATAAATCAATTCAGCTTGAGTATAAAATTGAGGATGGAGTTCCCGTTGAGATTATTGGCGACCATCATAGACTTAAACAGGTATTGATAAATCTTTTAAATAATGCCATTAAGTTTACGGAGAAAGGGAATATAAGTCTGACGGTCTGTCATGAAATAAAAAAAGAGTACGATGCTAATGGAATAATACCGCTTCATTTTACCATCAGCGATACCGGGGTTGGTATAAAGGAAGATAAGATAGGTATTATTTTTGAGAGTTTCATACAAGCAGAGAGTTACTCGACAAAGAGATATGGCGGAACCGGTCTTGGACTGGCTATCGCAAAACAGATAGTCGAAATGATGAATGGAGAAATATGGGTTGAGAGTGTTTATGGTAAAGGAAGCGCTTTTCATTTCATCTCAAATTTTGAGACTATTAGTAATTAAAAACGAATTAAATTGTAACAGCTAATTAGACAAATAAAAACAGGGGTTATAAATAATGCGAACACTCATAGTAGAAGATGATTTTATCAGCCGGCTTGTGTTACAAAAAATGTTGTCCCAGTATGGGCATTGTGATATAGCAGTTAATGGCAGGGAAGCAGTCACAGCTTTCATATTCTCTCTTGACAGGGAAGAATATTATGATCTTATCTGTCTCGATATAATGATGCCAGAGATGGACGGGCTTGATGCGTTGAAGATTATAAGGAAAAAAGAAAAAGAGAAGCAGATACCGCCTCAGAAGGAAGCTAAAATCATTATGACTACGGCTTTAGATACGCCCAGAGATGTAATGGAAGCTTTTTATGAAGGCGGTTGTTCATCTTATATTGTTAAGCCTATCGAGAGGAAAAAACTCCTTGACATTATCAAGGGATTCAGGCTGATTGAATAAGAGTAAGACAGGATTGTGATTAAGAAATTATGGTTATTTGTAATATTTAATCGATTATAAAGGTTTATCTCTATATGGAAGAGGGGATTCTCTACGTTGATCCGTTGCCAAAGCAGAAGACTAATATTCTGATTGTTGAAGATTCTTCAATTGTGGCAATGCAGATAAAACATTTGCTAACTAACATGGATTACAATGTCCTTGGGATTGTAAGTACTGGCGAGATGGCGATCGAACGCGCATCGAAGAACCGTATTGATCTTGTTCTGATGGATATCAGGCTTGAAGGGAAAATAGACGGTATCGAAACCGCGATGGTATTAAAGGATAAGTATAATCTTCCCGTGATCTATTTGACTGCTTATTCGGATGACAATACATTTAGCCGTGCAAAAGAAACAGACCCTTTTGGATATATTCTTAAACCTTTTGAATCGAAAGAGCTTAAAACTGCTGTCGAAATAGCGCTCTTTAAACATGGAATTGAGAAAAAATTAAAACAATCAGAGGAACTTTACAGAACTCTGGTTGAAAATACACATGACGGCATTCTGATTATCTATAATGGAAAAATTGAGTTTGCCAATGATGCTTTTACGCAAATGCTTGATTATGAGCCGGGTCAGGTTATTGCTATGGAGTTTTTTGAACTGCTTGATAAAGAGCAGCTGTCAATTCTTGATGGACAGTTTAGAAAAATCATAGATAACAGCACGACCAAAACTGAATATGAATTAACATTTATTAAAAAAGATAATTATAATACTGTAGTAACAGATACCAATTTTAACGCGATAGATTATCATGGAAAAAGGGTAGTTATCTGTACTGTAAAAGATATTACGGAGCAGAAGAAAGCTCAGGAAGTACTTAAGAGAAGTGAAGAGAGCCTGAGAGCTAAGCTGGATTATTTTTTATCTACGCGATTAACAATTGACGACATTAACCTTGCAGAATTAATTGAACTTGAAAAGCTTCAAAAAATTCAGGATATATTTGCAAATACATTTGGCGTTGCTTCAGTTATTACGGATGTTAATGGGAATCTGATAACCGAGCCAAGCAATTTTAGCAATCTGTGCAAGATGATCAGGTCTAATCCTGTCGGGAAACAAAAATGTACAGAGTCTGACAAATTGCTTGGTGAAATGGCAAAAAAAGGTGCCCATCCGGTTCAGCATTCCTGCGCTGCCTGTGGACTAATGAATGCCGCGACTCCGATGTTTATAGGAGAAAGGCATTTGGCAAACTGGATGGTGGGGCAAATCAACTGTATTGGTCTGACCGAGGATAAAATTACTGAATTTGCCATCGAAATTAATGCGGATCCTGTAAAGCTTGCCGAAGAGTTTAAGAAGGTTAAAACTCTGGATGAACAGTCATTTCAAAATATTGTAAATATGATGTGGATATATTCGCAGGAAATCTCTTCTCTTGCTTATAATAATCTTCTTTTGAAAAAGGAGTTGTTTGAAAAGAAGAGAACGGAGAATGATTTATTCAAAAGCGAAGTAAAAAACGAAGCTATACTTAAAGCAATTCCGGATTCACTTTTTGAAATTAAACCGGATGGCTCGTACAAGTGTCTGCAACTTTCCAATATTTCCGAGAACTATTTTCTTGGACGGTTCAATGATATTAACAGTAATATTATTAATGATTTCCCAAAGGGAATTGCTGAACTGATGCTTAAGAATGTTAAGAAGGCAATTCTTACTCACTCTTTCCGAAAATTTGAATTCTCGTATGAAGCTCCTGACCAGACACATTATTACGAAGTCCGTGTAGCTCTTATTGAGAATGATGAAACTCTTGTAATGATACGGGATATAACGGATAAGAAAAATTCTGAAGCTGAACTGATAAAGGCAAAGGATGAGGCTGAAAGTTCAGACCGCTTAAAATCGGAATTCCTCGCGCAGATTTCGCATGAAATAAGGACTCCTATTAATGCAATCTTAAGCTTCAGCTCATTGCTTAAAGAGGAACTCGAAGAACAGCTCACAGGCGGACTTGCCGACAGCTTCAAGATAATAGATAAAGCGGGGAGAAGGCTGATTCGAACGATTGATGAGATACTTGAGATGTCCCAGCTTCAAACGGGCAATTATGAAATTAACATTTCAAAGATAAGCCTGGCTCAGGAAGTGCTTAATAGTCTGCTCAGGCAATTTAATTATCAGGCAAAGGAAAGTCATGTTGACCTGAAATTTGAAAATAGACTGAAAGAAGATGCTGTAGTCAGCTCCGACAGATTTATGGTAACCCAGATATTCACAAATCTGATTGATAATGCTATAAAATATACACCAGAGGGGCAGATTGAAGTAATCCAGTATAAGAATGCGGAAGATAAGATATGTGTAGATGTAACTGACACAGGTATAGGCATATCCGAAGAATTCATTCCCAAGCTTTTCAGTCCGTTTCTGCAGGAAGATGCCGGCTATACGAGACGCTTTGAAGGCAACGGTCTCGGTCTTGCTATTATAAAACGGTATGCTGACTTAAATAACATTCAGATAAGGGTTAAAAGCAGGAAAGGTTTTGGTTCCTGCTTTACTGTTATTTTCGGATAGCGGATTACGTCCGGAATAAATTAAATCATACATGAAGGCAGCCGGCATGGATGCACGCTATGTAATACAAAATGTATAATCCACAGTATTTTATTGTCTGGTATTGACGAATAAACCATTGTCATAATTGTGTTTTCTGTTGAATATACTCTGTCCCGCCCGCCTTTTTTCTCGTATTTATCAGTTACTTCGAATGGAAATACACTTCATAGAACTCTTTAGATAATCTATCTGCAAAAAATTTCTTATTTTGTCGCTTCTTGTTAATAAGATATCGGGTGTCATCTTTCCCCTTTTTACTCAATACATATAGTCCATTTTACTATGTTAGTGACATTAATGGTGAAAAGGGAACAACAATATCTCAATCCATGTCAATGGAATGCGGAAGGTTGATATCTTTTGTCCCGGCGGGGTAATACTTCGCGGCCGGGGATTTACCTGATGTAAAGGTGTTCTGTCTTATTGTATTTCAGCCGGCAGTTTCTGAATGCAGCCAGCGTTTGAAATACATTTCCGATTAAATTCTTAAACATACTCTTACCCGCTTCCGGGTAAATGAGTATGATTAATGTTATGATTAAGATTAAGAGGGAATTTGTCGTATAACCATTGATATTTTAGTTCAGTCCGCACATATCCGATCCGCAACCGCCGTGGGAATCCATTGCGGGACAGCTTCCGCCTGAGCATGAGGCAGCTCTTTTTGACGAACCTGAAAAACCTGCGGGAGTGAAGGTGCTTAGCAGCTTTTTATTATTTGCCGAGTTACATTTAGGGCAGATGACTTCTTCTCTGCATTCACTCGATTTATGTAATACTTCAAATTTCTGGTTACAATCTTTACACTGATATTCAAAAATGGGCATCTGGTGGTTCTCCTTAGTTTATAAACTGGGTTATATTAAATATTTTATCAGCAAGAGAATGACAATCGTTACTCATTAAGTCCCAGAGACGAAAGCAGACGGTCATGCGCCTCTTTGGGAAGTTCGGCATTGTAGTTCTTATAAAATGATATTGTTGTTTCGACTGATTTAGAATAACTTTTACAGCAGTTGCAGCCTTCGAGGTGCGACTTTATAGCTATACATCTGGGGGAATTAAGGTCTTCGCCGAGGTTATCGCAGATATGGTTAATAACTTCTTTGCAGGTAATTTTATCTTCCATTTTGGAATGTCATATTTAGTTCGTTTCTTAGAAATGCCCTTGCCCTATGAAGGCGTGATTTAACGGCAGGAACTGAAAGGTCTGTTATTTTGCCTGTTTCTTCGGTAGAAAGTCCCTCAACATCTCTTAACAGAAAGACGACCCTGTAATCAGTCGGCAGTTTTTCTATAGCTTTATCGAGGACGGCCTTCAGTTCGCTATTTTCGGTGATTGTTTCCGGAGATACGGACCAGTCGGTGATACTGTTCTCATCGATATTAGCTTGGTCGTCATCGAATGAATTACCATCGAACTTCTTTGCCGAGCGTGCGGCCATCAGGCAGTGATTAGATACAATAGTATAAAGCCATGTAGAGAGTTTGCTTTTGTTATCGAACTGTTGCAGGTTTTTGATCATACTGAAGAAAGTTTCCTGCATTGTATTTTCCGCTTTGTCGCGGTTCCGGCATATTTTAAAGGCAAAATTATAAACCGTCTGCTCATATTTTCTGACCAGTTCGGAAAGTGCCCTGCGGTCGCCTGACCGTGCCATAATTATTAACTCTTGTTCGTCCATTTTTATGTTGTTTATCTGATGATTAATTTTACAAAAGGGTTCGCCGGTCCTAGTTTCAGATTGCATTTAGCAATCTTTTTTATTATTCTTGCGGACAGATTATCACTTTGTTATCATTTATTCCGGAGTGCAGAATTTCGGTTTCAATTTCTTTTTTTATTATTATACTTATTGTCAGTTATTTATAACCAAAACAGATTATAATATGTTTCCACAATTGTTAGCTATCCTAAAAGAAAATAAACTCTTTAATAAAGTTAAGGATTCTGAACTTAACTTTCACATTAGTCTTGAAAATTTAATAGAAAAAAAGCACGGAGATATAATTTACAGGGAGGGAGATGCAGGGCACAGCGTCTATGTGGTAATTTCCGGCTTAGTGGAAATTGAGAAATCGCATATATCCGGAACTCCTGCAAAGGTTATTGTACCCAAAGATGATTTTTTTGGTGAGGAAGATTATCTCGAATACATGCCGCGTACATCCACAGCGCGTGCTGTTGAGGACTCAAATCTTGTAAAGCTGGATGCTGAATTGTTAGTTACCCTCTGCAATGTTGAGCAGTTTATGATTAATATACGCCGGCAGTCAGGGACAGCAGTTTCAGCTTTTGCCGACCCGGCTGAGTCTGATATTAATGATGATTTTGAACCGGAAGATATTTCAGGTTATGATTTTAAGAAAGTGCCGGATAAACCTGAAGATATTCCATATATTCAGGAAGCTCCGGTATCAGAAACCGCCAGTCCGGCAGATTCAGATGAAATAACGGCTGGTCAGCTAAAGCTTATAATGCAGGCGGCTCAGCTGGTTAACTCAAACATTAGGATTGATGACCTGCTTCAGATAATCGTTGATGCTTCAAGAAGCCTTGCCTCCGCTGAACGTGGCACGCTTTATCTTGTTGATAAGGAGAAGAATGAGTTATGGTCTAAGATTATCGATGGAAAAGGCATTTCCGAGATAAGGCTCAGGATGGGCGAAGGCATAGCGGGTCAGGCGGCAAAAAACCGTGAGATAATAAATATTAAAGATGTTTCGCAGGATCCGAGATTTAAGAGCAGGATTGACCATTCCTCCGGCTTTGTTACAAAGAATATGCTCTGTTTTCCTATAGTGAATAAGACTGACGAGGTTATTGGTCTGCTTCAACTGTTAAACAGCACCAGGGGAGAGTTCACAAAGCGCGATGAGGAATTTCTTTCTATGTTATCAGTTAATGCTGCTATGGCTTTGGAAAATGCAGAGCTGGTTGAGAGGCTTCTGCAGACCGAACGTGTTACTTCGCTTGGGAAAATGGCTAACTTCCTGATTCAGGATATTAAGAAACCGGTACTTGTAAGCAAGCGTTACGCCGAGCATTTAAAGACAAAGGAACTGACTCCTGATGTTATGCAGGTAGTTAATATGCTTCTTGAACAATTAAACCATGTAGCCGACCTGGTTCAGACAACTTCGAGTTATTCTGATGGCAGGGTAGTACTTCATTCGGTTGTCTGCAGGATGAATGAGACGCTTGTCTCCGTATTTGACAAGCTTGTTCCGGCTATAAAAATCAGGAATTGTGATATAATTAAGCAGTATGATAAAGAAGCTACAGTTAAACTTGACCGGAAGGAGTTTTATCAATGTTGTATGCACATTATCCGCAATGCCTGCGATGCTATGCCTGATGGCGGGAAGATTTTTGTAACGACAAAGAATAAGAAAACGTCAGTGGAGGTTTCTTTTAAGGATAACGGTCCTGGTATTCCGGACAGCATAAAGGATAAGATATTTGATCCGTTCATGTCGCATGGAAAAACCAATGGTACAGGTCTTGGGCTTTCAATTACAAAGAAAATAATCGAAGATCACGGCGGGACAATTACAGTTGAAAGCGATCTTGGTGAAGGCACGACTTTCACTATCAGCATTCCGGTTGCGGTCGGGAAATAATGATGTCAGCATGTTGTCAATCACGATGAATTATAATCTGGTTACAATACTTGGGGCAACGGCTGTCGGCAAGACTTCTCTTGCAGCTAGGCTGGCTTACGAATTTAACGGAGAGATAATATCAGCCGATTCGCGTCAGGTTTACAGGGGTATGGATATCGGTACCGGTAAGGATCTGAAGGATTATCTTGTTGACGGGCATGTTATTCCTTATCATCTGATTGATATTATCAATCCGACAGAAGAATATAATCTGTTTTTATTTCTTAAGCATTTCTATTGTGCGCATGAACAAATCACGGGTAACGGAAAGCTTCCCTTCCTTGTGGGCGGTACAGGACTTTTTCTTAACTCGGCTCTTTGCGGTTATACCTTAAAAGAAGTGCCGGGTCAGGCGGGGTGTCAGCTGTTAAGTTCTCTTTCAACCGATGAATTGAAAGAGAGATTAATTAAGCTTAATCCGAAACTGCATAACACGACTGATCTTATAGAAAGGGAAAGAATCATTAACGCGATACTTGTGGCTGAAGCGGAGGAGATAGAGCATTCGGTGAAGAGAATAAAGATTACTCCGCTTGTTATCGGCATCGACATGGAGCGCGATAAAATTAAGGAACGCATTACTTTCAGACTAAAAGAACGACTACGAGCCGGAATGATTGACGAGGTAAAGAGTCTTATTGATAATAAGGTCAGTTATGAGAAGCTGAAATTCTTCGGACTTGAGTATAAGTTCGCTGCCAGATACCTGCTGGGGGAACTTAATTACAATGATATGCAGCAGAAGCTGAATAGTGCCATATATAATTTTGCAAAACGGCAGATGACATGGTTCAGGAAGATGGAGCGTGAAGGGGTTATTATCCACTGGATTCAGGGAGGGGATATTGACGAAGCCAGAAAAATCATTCTGAATGCCTGAAGTTTTTCATAATCATACCCGGGTTATGATAATCCTCAGACATTCTAAAAGCGGATACATTATTGAACACAGCAAACAATTCAAATCTCATTCCTGACGAAGTTACCCGGTACCTGAAAAAATATTCCCTTGCAGACTGGCATATTGAGATGAACGGTGGCAGTTCATGCAGCATGTCCGTTGTCATTCCGGCGATTATGGAATATGAGAATGCGCGTGCACTTCTGTTATCATTAAGCCGGAATGATGCTAAATATTTCGGTGTAACGCTTATTCTTTTTGTAGTTAATAACCGCGCTTCTGCTTCTGACGAAATCCGTAACGATAACCACCGGCTTATGATACTGCTCAGGAATATAATTAATCAGCGGACGGGAGTTGACGAGCTATCTGATTTAGTTATATCGTCTGGTTTAAAGTCCGGGTTAGTCGATGCTTCTTCCGCAGGATTTGAGCTTCCGGAAAAGGATGGCGGTGTCGGACTCGCACGCAAGATTGGAATGGACCTGTCTCTTTCTGTCTTTGACTACCGGACTAATGTAAAAAATATACTTGTCTGCCTTGATGCCGATTGTACTGTTGATGAAAATTACCTGAGCGCGATTTATTCTGCTTTCCAGGAGGAAAAATTTTCAGCCGCCACGGTTAATTTCCTTCATGAGTCCGCCGGCGATGGAGAAGCTGCCGAAGCTATTACATGTTATGAGATATTCCTGCGCTACTATGTGTTCGGACTAAAGTATGCCCGTTCTCCTTACGCCTTTCATACTATTGGTTCAACAATGGTCTGTGATTATGAGAGCTACATTAAGACAGAAGGGATGAACAAGCGCAAAGCGGCTGAAGATTTTTATTTTATGGAGAAGCTGGCTAAGACTACTTTCATCAACAGGATAAACTCTGCGGTGGTTTATCCATCATCCCGCGGTTCGTGGCGCGTGCCGTTTGGTACCGGTCAGAGAGTTAACCGTCATCTGTCCCGTGTTCGGGATGAGTACCAGTTATATGCGCCTGAGTCATTCAGAATACTAAAGGAGTGGCTTGAGATTTTCGACAAACAGACTGACTCCTCTGCCTGTTTTGAAGATGCGCGGAAAGTTAGTCCGGCACTCTATGATTTTCTTTACTCTCAGAATTTCGAAGACGACTTTCGGAAGATATTAAGCAATTCAAAAACGGCGGGACAGCTTCAGAGGCAGAAGCGGAGCTGGTTTGACGGCTTCAGGACTTTGAAACTGATTCACTACCTGCGTGATAACGGTTATAATCAGGTGAATACTTTTGACGCTCTCGATGAACTTTTCAGAATGTGTAATTTAAGTATTTCCATTCACAGAGATAATCCCATACCGGATTTATCAGTTCAGAAAGAATATCTCAGGCAGTTGCGTACAGTCTAATAATTGTTTCAGCGGTTTCACAAAATAAGGGGTGGCTTTTATCTAAGTTCTAATTTTACTAATTTTGTCCTTTCTAAAATATAATCAGGGATAAGATGTTTTCAGTAATAGCATATCTTTTTGCAATAGTACTTGCCAATATGACAGTTTTCTGGTTTGGACCGGTAGCGACACCAGTCAACGCGTTTTTTTGTATCGGACTGGATTTAACGCTTAGAGATAAGCTTCATGACAGATGGATGGATAACAATCTGTGGCTTAAGATGTTTGCTCTTATTGTCTCAGGTTCCGTTGTTACATTTATTATTAACCGGAATGCCGGGCACATAGCGCTTGCCAGCGTTACAGCCTTTGCTGTGGCGGCTCTTGCCGATGCTTTGGTTTATACGTTACTGCATAAAAAATCCTTTATGGTCCGCTCAAACGGTTCGAACCTTGCGGGAAGTTTTCTTGATTCAATTCTCTTTCCAACGATTGCCTTTGGCGTACTGATGCCGTGGGTGATATTATGGCAGTTCCTTGCCAAGACAGGGGGCGGATTTGTATGGTCGCTTATTCTGAATTATGGAAAGAAGAGAGCAAAACTAAATATGTAGGCAGGCTGTGGTCTGGTACTGTCAGCTAATGCAGCAACCCCATCGGCTGACTGACAGCCATGTGAGCGATATTTTTTCTTAATCTTACTCATGTTATGCAAAATTGTCAGAACTGTGATTCTTCTGATTCTGATGATTTTTATGATAACGCAGGTCATTGGACAGGTAAAGGCAGAGATAAAGGCAAAGAGAACCCCGCGGGATATATCGTGTTTTACTTTGCCTTTACCTTTGCCTCCAATGCTGTCAGGTTAACGCCATATTGCGCCCTTGCAGGGCTTATGGATTTTTATTTTGTTTTGTT
>Ga0194060_10002393_pt1 | contig 13375 bp, 11 predicted proteins | sample SepL225m_MetaG_FD_163427 | JGI IMG/M metagenome (GOLD analysis project Ga0194060, IMG submission 163427) | Anoxic zone freshwater microbial communities from boreal shield lake in IISD Experimental Lakes Area, Ontario, Canada - Sep2016-L222-5m | ecosystem: Environmental > Aquatic > Freshwater >... | reverse complement strand
CTTTGGTGCAGAGGAGGCCAAAGCGGCTTTAGAGGCGGCCCGCAAGTGTATGCGTGTCAGTCTGGAGATGGCAGGGAAGGGATAGAACGACATATTTTGATTTTGAACGCTGTTCTCTGCCCCTGTTGCAGTGACTTGAAACAAGGAGCTTTATGAAAGGAATTATTCTGGCGGGTGGTTCTGGCACACGTCTTTACCCTGTTACCAGGGGGCTCTCCAAACAGCTTTTGCCTGTCTACGACAAGCCGATGATCTACTACCCCCTGACGACGCTGATGCTTGCGGGGATACGGGATATTCTTGTCATTACCACCCCTGAAGATCAGCCGATGTTCAAGAAGCTGCTTGGAGACGGGAGTGACTGGGGTATTCGCCTCTCCTATGTGGTGCAGCCTTCGCCGGACGGGCTGGCCCAGGCCTTCATCCTTGGCGAAACATTTATCGGCAGCGATGATGTTGTGCTTATTCTTGGAGATAACATATTTTTCGGCTATGCATTCAGTTCAATGCTCGAAGCTGCTGTGCAAAATGTTCAAAATGATCGCAATGCCACGATATTTGGTTACTATGTCAGTGATCCTGAGCGTTATGGAGTCGCTGAACTTGATGCGACAGGCACCGTGCTCTCTCTTGAAGAGAAACCACTGAAGCCAAAATCAAACTATGCGGTTGTCGGGCTCTATTTTTACCCGAATGATGTGGTGGAAATTGCAAAACAGGTCAGACCATCAGCCCGGGGTGAGCTGGAGATTACAGCGGTCAATGAGGCTTACCTGCAACAGGGCCGTTTAAAGTGCTCCATGCTTGGGCGAGGTTTTGCCTGGCTTGATACCGGCACTCATGAGTCTTTCCAGGAGGCAGGGAACTTTATTCAGACCGTTGAGAAGCGACAGGGGCTCAAGGTGGCCTGCCCCGAAGAGATTGCCTGGCGGAATGGGTGGATCAATGATGATGAGCTGTTGCGACTCTCCGAACCACTCATGAAGAGCCAGTATGGGCTCTATCTCAGGCAGTTGCTTGTTCAGCGGTAAAGTGCCATGCAACTGTTATTTTTACAACATTCCGTCGTGAAAGGCGATTCAACAGTATAACCCCGCCATTGATGCAAGTTATTCCTACAGCCATCCCTGATGTGTTGATGTTCGAGCCGCAGGTGTTCGGTGATGATCGTGGCTATTTTTTTGAATCGTTTCGGCAGGATCTCTTTGACCGGCATATCGGCAGGGTTTTGTTTGTGCAGGATAATGAGTCGAAGTCAAGTTACGGCGTGCTGCGAGGGCTTCACTTTCAGAAGCCGCCATTTACCCAGTCAAAGCTGGTTCGTGCGCTCTACGGCAGTGTGCTCGATGTCGCCGTTGATCTGCGTCTCGGTTCACCCTGCTACGGACGGCATGTAACCTGTGTGCTTGATGCTGAAAAGAAAAATATGCTCTGGGTGCCTAAGGGGTTTGCGCATGGTTTTGCCGTGCTCTCCCGTGAGGCGGTGTTTGCCTACAAGTGCGACAACTACTATGCCCCATCGCACGATGCAGGGATTCTGTGGAATGATCCCGCGCTTGGTATTGACTGGCAGCTTCCGCAGGAGGTGATTCGGGTGTCAGGCAAGGATGCCGTGCAACCAGCATTCACTTCGGCTGCGCTGTTTCGGTATGACGATTTCAGACAGGAAAAACTCTATCCGGGGGTTTCGTAAGTGAATATTCTTGTTACAGGCAGTCGTGGCCAGCTTGGGTCGGAGTTACAGGAGCTGTCGACCGGTTACAGCCGCCACCGTTTTTTTTTCTATGATCTCCCTGAGCTTGATATTACGCTCTCTGAAAAGGTTGATTCACTCTGCCGAGACCATAGCATAGAGGTTATTGTCAATTGTGCGGCCTATACTGCGGTTGACAAGGCCGAAACAGATTCCGCCCTGGCCTTCAGAGTGAACAGGGATGGTCCGGCGGTGCTTGCAGCATGTGCAAAAGAGCGACATGCCCTGCTGATCCATATCTCTACTGACTATGTTTTTGATGGCACCTCGAGTACTCCATATTGCGAGAGTGATCCGCCAGCCCCACTGGGTGTCTATGGGCTCTCAAAATGGGAGGGTGAGGAGTCTATCCGTCATATTGCTCCTTCATACATCATTATCAGAACTTCGTGGCTTTATTCTCTCTATGGGGCTAATTTTGTCAAAACCATGCTTCGCCTTGGCAGAGAACGGTCTGAATTGAGTGTTGTGGCTGACCAGATTGGAACGCCAACCTTGGCGGCTGATCTTGCGGAAGCAATTGTGTCGATTATTGACAAGCATGACAAGGATGTTCGCTACAGCAGCACCTTTCATTACTCCAATGAAGGGGTTGCGTCGTGGTACGATTTTGCACAAGCGATTATGGAGCTGGCAGCACTGCCCTGCAAGGTATTGCCGGTTGGGAGCGCAGACTATCCGCAGGTGGCACCACGACCTCACTACAGTGTGATGAGCAAATCCGCCATCAAAAAGGAGTGGGGCATCCAGATTCCGTACTGGCGAGACTCGCTGGCCGTGATGTTGCGTCGTCTGGCCGGTGATGGTGGCGTGAAGGGTAACGACTGAAGGCATATCGGGCCATTATGGCGAAGGCCCCGAACGGACGGTAGATATTGGCAGGGCAGGGTATCGACCCATAGAAATCAGAAAAACAATCGGATCAAGCAAAAGATCAAGAGAGACTCAAGCAACAAATCAAAGACAAGTCGATGCATATTCTTATTACAGGAGGTGCTGGATTTATTGGCTCGCATGTTGTGCGCCATTTTCTGAACAGCTACCCCTCTTATACCATTACCAATCTCGACAAGCTGACCTATGCCGGCAATCTTGCCAACCTCAGGGAGGTTGAGCGTCTGCCGAACTATCGCTTTATCAAAGGGGATATCACCGACGGTGATTTTCTGATGCGGTTGTTTGAGGAGCAGCGTTTTGACGGCGTTATCCACCTGGCGGCTGAGTCGCATGTCGATCGCTCAATAACCAATCCGACGGCATTTGTGGTGACCAATGTTCTGGGCACGGTCAATCTGCTGAATGCTGCCAAAGCGAGCTGGGGAGCCAATCTTGAGGGAAAGCGGTTTTACCACATTTCAACCGACGAGGTTTATGGCTCTCTCGGCAGCGAGGGGATGTTTACCGAGGAGACTCCCTACGATCCCCATAGCCCTTACTCCGCTTCGAAAGCCTCCTCCGACCATTTTGTCAGGGCATGGCATGATACCTTTGGTTTGCCGGTGGTGATCAGCAACTGCTCCAACAACTACGGGAGCTTCCAGTTTCCTGAAAAGCTTATTCCTCTCTTTATCAACAATATCATCCAGAAGAAACCTCTCCCGGTTTATGGAAAAGGGGAGAATATCCGTGACTGGCTCTGGGTTGTTGACCATGCCCAGGCCATTGATGTGATCTATCATCAGGGAAAAACAGGGGAGACCTACAATATCGGTGGTCATAATGAATGGAGTAACATTGCACTGATTCAGCTTCTTTGTCGTATCATGGATACAAAGCTTGGTCGGGCAGCAGGGGAGTCTGAAAAACTGGTCACCTATGTCACCGACAGGGCAGGTCATGATCTGCGCTATGCCATTGATTCGTCGAAGTTGCAGCGCGAGCTTGGCTGGGTCCCTTCGATAACTTTTGAAAAAGGGCTTGAGTTGACAGTTGAATGGTATCTTACCGAGAGTGAGTGGCTCAGCAATGTCACCTCCGGCAGTTACCAGTGCTACTATGAGGAGATGTATCGTGGCAGGTGACAACAATTCTTGAACATTACAGAGCTATTTTTATGAAAATTCTGGTTATTGGTGGAGCTGGCTATATCGGGAGCCATGTGGCGCGGGCTTTTCTTGACCGTGGTTATCAGGTGACGGTTTTCGACAATCTGCAGAGCGGCTTCAGGGAAAATCTTTTTGAGGAGGCCCATTTTGTCCATGGCGACATCATGCGTCCTGAACAGTTGCGGGCAGTCATGGCTGCCGGCTTTGATGGATGTGTTCATCTTGCTGCATTGAAAGCGGCGGGGCAGTCCATGCTGCATCCCGAAATATACTCTCACGCCAACATTTCCGGCACGATCAACGTTCTTGCTCAAGCCTCAGAAGCCGGTCTCTCTCCAATTATTTTTTCATCATCTGCCGCAGTCTATGGGGCTCCCCGATACTTGCCGATTGATGAGAATCATCCTACAGAGCCGGAGAACTTTTATGGCTTTACCAAACTGGAAATTGAGCGTCTTCTCGACTGGTATGACCGGCTCAAGGGGATGCGTTATGCTGCAATTCGTTATTTCAATGCTGCAGGGTATGACCCGGATGGACGAGTAAAAGGGCTGGAGTTGAATCCCGAGAATCTTTTGCCTCTTGTGATGGAAGTTGCTGTTGGTATTCGTAAAAAGCTTTCAGTGTACGGTAACGATTATCCAACACGGGATGGAAGCGGTATCCGCGACTATGTTCACGTGAGCGACCTTGCGGAGGCGCATGTCGCCGCTTTTGAATATATTCTTCAGCAGAAGCAGAGCTTGACGGTGAATCTTGGCAGTGAAAGCGGGGTAAGCGTCCTTGAGATGGTTGATCGGGCCCGGGTTATTACAGGCCAGGCAATTCCGTCCGAGGTGACAGGCAGAAGGGCTGGCGATCCGGCTGAGCTTGTCGCCTCTTCCGGCAAGGCGCGTGAACTGCTTGGATGGGCACCGAAATACAGCGACGTTGATACCCTTGTCTCCACGACCTGGAAGATGTACGAGAAGTATATTATCCGTTAAATCGCTTGAGTAGATATTCCTCGAAGACGTGCTTCGTGAAGAAATTTTTAAACATAATTACACACCCCGTAGCTCCGGTGCGGGGTAGTTGATTCATAACCTCATTGTTCATGATTATTCCTGTGATTCTCAGTGGTGGTTCAGGAACCCGTCTCTGGCCCCTCTCCCGTGCCCTGTATCCAAAGCAGTTGCTGTCGCTGACGGGTAAGAATACCATGCTTCAAGATACGGTCTATCGTCTTGCTTCACTTGAAGGGTGCGGGCCGGTTTATTGTGTCTGTAATGAGAGCCACCGCTTTCTGGTGGCAGAGCAACTCCATGAGACAGGCGTTGAGCTTGGAGAGATAATTCTGGAGCCTGTTGGTCGCAATACAGCTCCTGCTGCGGCCATTTCAGCTATGCTGGTCAGCAAAACATATCCCGGGGCACTGATGCTGGTGTTGCCTGCTGACCATGTTATTCTTGATTCCGAGGCATTCAGCGCGGCTGTTTCTGCTGGCAGGGCTGCTGCTGAAAAAGGTGAGCTTGTCACCTTTGGAATTAGACCAAATGTACCAGAAACCGGCTATGGCTATATCAGGGTATCGAAGGAGGGGCAGAGCGACAAGGCGGTCTATCCGGTGCTTGAGTTTGTGGAAAAGCCTGACAAGGCAACTGCTGAACGTTATCTGGCCTCAGGTGACTATTTTTGGAACAGCGGGATATTTCTCTTCAAGGCCGAGAGTTACCTTCTCGAACTTGAAACTTATGCTCCATCAATGCTTGCCGCCTGCCGCGATGCCATCGAAAAATCGGTTAAAGATCTTGATTTTTTACGTCTTGATGCTGCCTCTTTCTGCGCATCTCCTTCAGATTCGATTGACTATGCTGTGATGGAGAAGACAGCTTTGGCAGCTCTGGTGCCCCTTGATGCAGGATGGAATGATGTCGGCGCATGGTCTGCGCTCTGGGATGTTGAGAAGTCCGATGTTTCTGGTAACATCAAGAAGGGTGATGTGATGGTGCATGATGTTAAAAACTGCTACATCCATGCCACCAGTCGTCTGGTGACAGCCGTTGGACTTGAAGGGCACATTATTGTTGAGACATCCGATGCAGTGCTTGTTGCTTCACGGGACTCTGTGCAGGATGTCAAGGTGCTGGTTGAGGAGTTGAAACGGAGCGAGCGGGATGAAGCATTAACCCACCGACGGGTATGCAGGCCCTGGGGCACTTATGAAACGGTTGATGAGTCAGAACGATTCAAGGTGAAGCGCATTACGGTGAACCCCGGCGCTGCACTTTCGCTGCAAAAACATAATTTTCGGGCTGAACACTGGATTGTGGTGAAGGGGAGAGCCCTTGTCACTGTTGAGGAGAAAAAAATTACTCTTTGCGAGGATCAGTCAACCTATATTCCGGTCGGAGCCTTTCATCGACTTGAGAATAGAGAGGAGAGCCCGCTGGAGCTGATTGAAGTACAGTCCGGCAGTTATCTTGGTGAGGATGACATCATTCGCGTTGATGATCGATATGGCAGGCAGTAATGGCGATTTCGGTGGCGATGCTCTTGATGAAGCTTCGACTTGGTATCTTCAGCTTTGCTTTGATACAACGATTAAATATATTACATTCTAGGAGTATTGTTTTGTTTTGCGGCAAATCTAAATAGCAGAGTATTATGGCTGAAGAAACGAAGGCATCCGGTCAAAATCAGCAGAAGCAAGGTGATTTTGTGAAGGGAGATTTTTCAACTATCCTTGTGAGTGTAGGCGCAATTATTGACAGCACTATTGAACCGGTGAGCAAGGCTCTTGCCATGGCACTTGACTCTCTTACGACGGTTGCCAAACAGGTGCTTGAAGGTGTGAACTCCACCTTGAACGCCAAGAAATAGGTGCTGAAGGGCAATGGCCTTGCATGCCTTGTTTAAACATCTTTCCAGGCAAGCTTTTCGGGTATTGAAAGGCTTGCCTTTCCTGTTTTCTGCTTTGTCCGGTTGATGAATTTTTTGTTCTCAAAGATGCGATTCTATTTGATTGAATGATTTTGAAGAGTTATGGATCATAAATTTGCCGAGTATCCTTCAACGCAGCCTTATAGTGTTGTAGAATCTGAGGTTCTTGCCTACTGGAAGAAGCAGGGGATTTTTCATAAAAGTCTTGAAGAGCGATCCGCTGGTCAGGTATTTTCCTTTTATGAAGGGCCTCCTACGGTGAACGGCAAACCCGGGGTCCACCATGTTTTCAGCCGCACCATCAAGGATATTGTCTGTCGCTACAAAACGATGCAAGGCTATAGTGTGCCCCGCAAGGCAGGGTGGGATACCCATGGACTTCCGGTAGAGATTGCAGTGGAGAAGAAGCTTGGTCTGAAGAACAAGTCGCAGGTGGTTGAGTATGGCGATGCTGAGTTCAATGCCGAAGCACGGGCACTCGTCTATCACCACATTGATGATAACCGCGAAGGGTGGGGAAAGCTGACCGAGCGGATGGGATACTGGGTCGATATGGATAATCCCTATATCACCTGCACCAATGACTATATCGAATCGGTCTGGTGGGCACTGAAAACTATTTTCGACAAGGGGCTGATCTACAAGGACTATAAAATTGTTCCTCAGGATCCGAAATCGGAGACAGTGCTGAGCTCGCATGAGCTGGCCCTGGGGTACAAAGAGGTGAAAGACCCAAGTATCTATGTCAAGTTCAAAGTTCGTGGGGCTGAAGAGTCGTTTCTGGTCTGGACAACGACACCGTGGACACTTATCTCAAATGTAGCACTTTGTGTCGGCTCAAATATCGACTACGTCAGGGTTGTTCACGCAGAGAGTGGAGAGACGCTGATTCTTGCCAAATCGCGCTTGCAGGTGTTGCTCGAGAAGAATGAAGAGGGTGAATCACTCTGGAAGATTGTTGCCGAGCTGAAAGGGGGTGATCTTGAGGGTATGGAATATGAGCCTCTTTTCACCTACATCCAGCCTGAAAAAAAATGCTGGTATGTCACGGCAGGCTCTTTTGTCTCCACAGAGGATGGCACCGGTATTGTTCATATCGCTCCGGCCTTTGGCGCTGATGACTATGAGATTGCTAAAAAGTATGATTTGCCGATGCTTCAGCCGGTGGCCCGGAATGGTTGCTTTACGGCTGAGGTGACCGATTATGACGGCATGTTTTTCAAGGATACCGATCCGCTGATTATTCAGCAACTTAAGGTGGCTGGAAAATTGTATCGCAAAGAGATCATTACTCACACCTATCCCTATTCGTGGCGTTATGATGTGCCGGTAATCTATTATGCCAGGGAGTCCTGGTATATCAGAACGACCGCAATCGCCGCTCGAATGGTGGAGCTCAACAAATCCATCAACTGGTGCCCTCCCGAAATTGGTACCGGTCGTTTCGGGAACTGGCTTGAGGAGAACAAGGACTGGGCGCTTTCACGGGAGCGTTTCTGGGGCTCACCTCTGCCACTCTGGGTTTCTGAGGATTTTGTTATTGGTGATGATGCCTCTTCGGGCAATATGTTTGCCGTTGGTTCAGTTGCTGAGTTACGCGAAGGATTTATAGATATTGAGGGTGATCGTCTTCTCCTTGGAGAGGCGCTCGACAGGGGGTTGGTGGAGCTTGATCTGCACAAGCCGTTTGTTGACAGGATCTATTTTATCAGGGATGGCAAGCGGTTCAACCGCACACCCGAATTGATTGATGTCTGGTTCGACAGTGGCTCCATGCCCTTTGCCCAGTTGCATTACCCTTTCGAGAATCGCGAGCTTTTCGACAGGATGTTCCCTGCGGATTTTATTGCCGAAGGGGTTGATCAGACCAGAGGCTGGTTCTATACCCTCCATGCCATTGCAACGCTTCTTTTCGACAAGCCTGCCTATAGAAACCTGATTGTCAATGGCCATATCCTCGACAAATCCGGCCAAAAGATGTCGAAGTCAAAAGGCAATATGGTTGATCCTTTTGAGACGATGGAGCGTTACGGTGCCGATGCGCTTCGCTGGTACCTGATGGTGAGCAGCCCTCCCTGGAGGCCGAAATCGTTCAATACGGCGGAGATTGAGGAGGAGCAGCGCAAGTTTTTCCGTGCTTTCATCAACAGCTATAACTTTTTTGTGCTTTATGCCAATGTTGACGGCTTTACCTTTGCCGAGCCTGAAATAGCTCTTCAGGAGCGTTCCGAACTCGACCGTTGGGTACTCTCTTCTCTGAACAGCCTCATAGACTCCGTTCATCTCCGCATGGAGCAGTACGACATTACCGGTGCTGTGAGGCTGATCAACGATTTTACGGTTGATGACCTCTCCAACTGGTATATCCGCCGTTCAAGAAAGCGGTTCTGGAAGAGTGACATGGGGCCCGACAAGATTGCTGCCTACCAGACGCTCTACCGGGCGCTTGAGACGGTGGCGAAGTTGCTTGCACCAATTACCCCGTTTCTGGCAGAACGGATCTATCTGAATCTGAACGGGATCAGCCGCCTTGAACCACACGAGTCGGTGCATCTTGCCAGATTTCCTTTACTTGATCTTGAAGCAATTGATCGCCCACTTGAGCGTCGCATGAAAAAGGCGCAGATTATCACCTCGCTGGTGCGCACCATGCGCGAAAAGGCTTCGCTCAAGGTTCGCCAGCCACTCAAACGTATTCTGCTCTCCATCAGTGATTCTGCTGAAAGAGAAGAGTATCAGCTTGTGGATGATATTATCATGGAAGAGGTCAACGTCCAGAAGATCGAGTACATTGAGGAGGAGGGTTCCGTGATTAGCAAAAAGGTAAAACCAAACTTTAAAACTCTGGGCCCCCGTTTTGGCAAGGAGATGAAGGCTTTGGCTGAAGCGATCAGACTCATGAGCCATAAACAGATCGCTCTTCTTGAAAAAGAGGGTGAATTGTCGTTTGAGCTTGATGGCAGGCTTTTTGAGCTGAAGCGTGAGGATGTTGAAATTGTTCACGAGGATATTGAGGGGTGGCTGGTTGCCTCTGATGAAGCGCATGGAATTATGGTGGCGCTTGATACCGAAATGACCGAAGAGCTTGAGATGCTTGGTCTTTCACGAGAACTTGTCAGTCGAATCCAGATGCTGCGCAAGGAGAGTGGTTTTGAAATTACTGACCGGATCAATATCGCTGTCAAGTGTTCAAAAAAACTTTGGGATGCGATTGAATTTCATGAGGCGTATATTAAGGAGGAGACACTTGCGTTGTCTGTTACAGATGATCTTCCACGTTCGGGTATACAGTATGTGATCAATGGTCACGAATGTGAGCTGTTGCTTGAAAAATGTAGCTGATGGTGCTATTTTCAGCAAGCTGTTTTGTACGGTATTCTGTTAGAACAAGAAAATAATGTCTATTATGGCGAGAAAAAATGATAGTGTTTCCAAAAGAGAGAACGAAATCGTGGAAGAACTCGTTCTGACGAAGACCTATTTAACTGATGAAGAGCTTGAACATTTCAGGCTCTTGCTGCTCAAAAGACGGGAAGAGGTGCTGCGTGATCTTGATATTCTTCGCTCTTCATTGTCGGATGAAAACGTTGAAGATTCGATCAATTCGAATTACTCCATGCACATGGCCGACCATGGAACCGATACTATGGATCGTGAACAGCGCTTCATGTTTATCGCCCGTGATGAAAAGTACATCACCTATATTGATCAGGCTCTTGACCGTATACGCAACAAGACTTATGGAATCTGCATAAAATCAGGGAAGCCTATACCCAAAAAGAGACTGGAGGCTGTGCCCCACACCTCGGTGCGGATTGAGTTCAAGCAGGGGAAAAAGTAAATATGAGAGCAAGCCGCGCATCTTGCCAGTTTTGTTCAGGGTGATGATTGTGCTGCAGGCATAATCATCCTTGAGTCGCTACAGGGATAAATTCCTCGAAGCTGTGCTTTATGAAGAAATTCCTAAACAATCAAAGCTCCCGTAGCCTCCGCTATGGGAGCTTTGATTGTTTTTTCCCTCACATCATTGGCCAACATAAGAACGCTCTGGTCAGGTAGAGCGGTTAGGGCCATGATGCTCTTTGATCGGCAACCTCAGAAGCGATCGGCAGAGCAATCTTGATATTTTTACAAGACTCTTTTTTACGGAGAACTCAATTGTTGGCTGCGTTGCAGATAATTCGATCTCCGTCAGTTGGTTGGGAGCCTGCGTTATTTTTCCATTCTTTATCAAAAAGTACTCAGCACATAAGTTTGCCTTTTTCGGTTAGATCACTTTTTTTTTTATAATAGATTATTATAATTTCTGCAGGGCGGCATTGCGAATTTTGTAATTAATAACAGACAAGAGGATATTAACCATATAATACGCTATTTTATGTACAAGAAAATTGTTCCATTGCAGACAGAGCTTCATGGTAAATTGAAGCTGAAATCAGACAACTCTTTCTCCTTTGCGGCGAATATTCATGTGGCCGCCATCATGGCTAATGAGTTTTACCGGGCAGCGTCAACCTATCCAATCGTTTTTATTGAAGATGCAGGAAAGGATGGTTTTATGCCGGTTGTTTTGCTTGGGCTGGTGGAAAACGAGAATCTGTTTGTGAATGCCGATGGTCGTTGGGAAGCTGCTTATGTTCCTGCAATTCTGAGACGCTATCCGTTTGCGTTGGCCAGAACTCCCGAGGAGGGGCAGTTCACCGTTTGTATTGATGAGGAGAGTGATTTTTTCTCAAAGGAGGAGGGGCAAAGCCTGTTTGACGACAATGGCCAACCGGGAGAGGTGATTGAAAAGGTCAAGACCTATCTCGCTCAACTGCAGCAGATGGAGGTTCTTACCCGTCAGTTTTGTGAAACGCTGAAAGAGCACAATTTGCTGGCACCACTGAATATGCGTGTTCAGAAAGAGAATGCCGTGCAGAATATTACCGGTGCTTACGCGGTCAATGATGAGCGGTTAAGCCATTTGAGTGATGCAACATTTCTTGAGCTGAGGGCAAAAAATTTTCTTCCGTTGATTTACAGCCATCTCACCTCTATTACCCAGATAGAGCGACTTGTGCAGATGCGCGACAAGAATACGACGCAGGAAAAAGAGCAGCCCCATGAACTTGTGGCTGATGACTCGCAGGCCGATGAGTAACTTTTATTAGAAATTTTGTGATCTGTTGAACATTCCCCCCTTTTTCCCTCAAAAAGGGGGGAATGTTTGTTTATGGTGTTTTTGCTGGAAATAACGCGTATATGCTACGACCATGAAAAATCGTTTTTTCGTTGAGCAACTTGAGCCCCGGATTCTGCTCTCTGGTGATCTTTTAACCGAATTACTTCCTCTCCTTGAGTCAGGTCAATCCGTGTTGACAGTGCCAGCATCTCCTCAAGAAAATACTCCAGCAAGTCTGGTCTCACCACTTCTGGCAGTGCCTCTTCTCACATCAACCTGTACGGTCATTGTCGACAATAATCCCGGAACGATAACGCAGTCGGATTTGATGTCTCCGTTCGACGGTTCCAGTCCGCTCGTTGTCGAGAGTGTCGATCAGAAGACGTTGCTCACTGATTTTTCATCAGACTACAGCTTTACAACAGCAGAGTGGGATGCACTTGAGGATGGATGGCGCCATCTCTCTTCACTGCTTGGCGCAACACTCTCATCTGAAGGGCTTGTTCCTCTTATCCCTTTTGTCGATAACGGTGGCCAGCTTTATGGTAACAGTAATGATTTGGCCAATCTTTTGCAGCAGCCGCTTGCTGATTACGCATCGCTGTCAGGGCAGAGTCCCGGAGGGTTGCTTGACTCGTTTTCAACGACCTGGACGGAGGGCGATCTGGTCGTGCTTGGCAAGATTCTTGGCGGGTACAACGCCGGGAAAGATGAACTTCGATTTGATCTTGCGGTGCGGATAGAGAAGACCGGCAGAACGGCACTTGATTTCAGTACTCTTAAGGCTGGTACAGGGCTGAATCTGCAGACTCAGGATCCGGCCAATTACAAATCCACGTTGACGCTTGATTTGCAATTCGGTCTGAATGTTGTGAGCGACACTTTTTTCATGGCTTTGCCTGATGGCTCATTGTCGGTTCAGGTTGAGTCGGGCAATCTGGCTGCCCAGACACTATTTCTCTCTCCAGCCGGTTTGCAAAGTGTTTCAGCATCTGGAGATATTGAGCTGAATGCCGACTTTTTTTTCTCTTCTGAAACAGGGCGAGTTATTGGTGCCAGTGATCAGGGGCAGCTGTTAACAGCTTCACCCATATCATCTGGTCTGGCGATTAATCTTGCTTTTTCTGGATCAGATGTCTATCAGGGGATTGAGTCGCTGACGGTCAGCTCTGCAGATCTGTTTAACGCTGTTCCGCCCGAAGTTTTATTGCAGGGTAGCAATCTTCACCTTTGGAATTCGACGCTTGATGCCAATTTGTATGTCGGTTCAGGAGAAAAACTGTCAGGGAGTGGCACTCTGGCGGGCAGTCTGGTGAATGCTGGTCTTGTATCGCCAGGCAATTCGCCGGGTATCCAGTCGGTAGCTAGGGCTTTCTGAACAAACCCTCGTTTTAAAAACACCTCGACGGCAGGGCAAATCTCGCCTCCATGCACCAATCCCCTAATCGATGTAATTTTGGCTTCAAGAGGCTGTGTCGCCCATTTATTGCC
>Ga0194060_10002392_pt1 | contig 13377 bp, 18 predicted proteins | sample SepL225m_MetaG_FD_163427 | JGI IMG/M metagenome (GOLD analysis project Ga0194060, IMG submission 163427) | Anoxic zone freshwater microbial communities from boreal shield lake in IISD Experimental Lakes Area, Ontario, Canada - Sep2016-L222-5m | ecosystem: Environmental > Aquatic > Freshwater >... | reverse complement strand
CTTTATTAAAAACCTACGACGGTAAAATTGAACTGGCAGAGAGCAGGGAAGGGGCGTTGTTTGTGTTAACCTTGCTCTTAAAATCGTAGTTTATTCCTCATAAAACTTATTTTTTAATTAGCCGATTTAATTGACAATATTTTATTAATATCCCTGCCCACCCACAGATAGGCAATGAGTCACAACGCAAAAACCACAACAAGCCACAACAAAACAAAGCCAATAAAATCAATTAGTTAACCATTACGCTTTATTGCCATTTATTGCTGTTTTTTGCTGTTTTTTATTAGCTAGTGCGCTATTTTTGCGCCATAGGTTTATAATGAAAACCCACAAACAAAGCGGGCTTGAGAGTGCTACCAACACAAACAAGCCCATACCAATAACTTAACAATGCGGGTTAAGCAATGGCTAGGCACATCATACCAGAAAAGCCGATTGCTACCCAAAGAGGGCAATATGGCAACTATCACAGAATTAACCGCTAAAGACGGCTCAATAACCTACAAAGTAGAAATAAGGCTAAAAGGCTATCCAAAACAATACGCAAACTTTAAGCGTAAAACCGATGCAAGAAAGTGGATAGCATCAACAGAAAGCGCGATAAGAGAAGGTAGGCACTTCAAAACCGTTGAGGCAAAAAAACACACGCTAGCCGATTTAGTAGACCGATATATTAAAGACGTTTTACCCACTAAACCTAAAATAGCACACGACAAAAAACAACAGCTTACTTGGTGGAAGGAAAAAATAGGCTATTTAGCCCTAGCTGATGTTACTCCTGCACTTATTGGGCAATATCGTGATGAATTGTTGAGCGGCATCACTTATAGAGGAACACAACGAACACCCGCAACCGTTCTGCAATATATGCTTGCTCTTAGTCATGCGTTTACTATTGCGGTCAATGAATGGCAGTGGTTAGAAGATAGCCCTATGCGTAAGGTAAAAAAACCCGTACCGTCACGCGGGCGCGTTAGATTTTTAGATGATATTGAACGCGCCAAACTTTTAACCGCTTGCAAGGAATCAGTAAGCCCATACCTTTATTTGTGCGTAGTGCTAGCCCTATCTACTGGAATGCGACAAGGCGAATTAATGCGTTTACAGTGGCAAGATGTAAACCTTAAGGACGGTTATTTAATTCTGCATGAAACAAAGAACGGGGAACGGCGGCGCGTACCATTGGCAGGGTTAGCAGTTGATCTGCTACGCACTCATGCCAAAGTTAGACGGCTAGACACTCAATTATTATTCCCATCAACAACCAAACCACAACAACCCATTTATTTTAAAGCAGCGTGGCTAACCGCCCTAAAACGCGCTGAAATTAATGATTTTCACTGGCATGACCTAAGACATTGCACCGCTTCATATCTCGCTATGAATGGCGCGTCATTAGCAGAAATAGCCGAAGTGTTAGGACATAAGACCTTGGCTATGGTGAAACGTTACGCCCACTTATCCGATGGACACGTTAGCAATGTGGTTGCCAGTATGAATGCTAAGATTTTCGGGAGTGTTTGAGTGGTATCACGCACACAGTAGAATACTTATTTTCACTATTTAAAGAGACTCAGATTATGACGACACCCTATCAAAACATTATCACCATTGAGGCAGGGAAAAGAGGCGGTAAGCCATGTATAAGGGGCTTACGCATAACCGTTTATGACGTATTATCGTGGTTAGCCGATGGTATGACACCCGCAGAAATTATTGAGGATTTTCCTGAATTGACCACGGAGGATATTAGCGCGTGTTTACGTTTTGCCGCAAATAGAGAGCATAACTTAGCGAGTGTTAAAGCGTTATGTTGTATTGCTTGATGAGAACCTATCGCGGCGACTCGTGCCTTTTATTCAAGACCTTTACCCAAACTCAACACAACTTGCTTTAGTTGGCTTGGAAAATACCGATGACAAACTTATTCGACAATACGCCATAGATAATGATTTTGTGATTGTCACCAAAGACGCGGATTATTACGATATGACCGTACTGTATGGGCAACCGCCTAAAATCGTCTGGTTAAAAATGGGTAATCAATCCAAAGCCGCTACGATTAAAACATTGCAAGATAATCAACAGGCAATAGAGAAAGCATTAATGGTGGATGGCAAGGCGTGTATTGAGATTTTATAAGCTACAATAAATTAACTGGATAGCCTGACGGGGCGATAAACGGTAGTCATTACACCGTTTCCAGTTATCCCTTTCGTAATGATTGCACTTGAATGGAGTGTTTATGAATGAATTATTGCAAGCCGCTAAGATTTTCGGGGAGGTGTGATGGATGAAATATCGCCACAGACCAACTTTATCAACACTGAGTATTTTAAAGGGCAAGTAAGAAGTGAAGCCGTTTCACTTGAAATTAATTACCATGCTTGGGCATTATGTGAATACTTTAATGCTTGCAATGCGGCGGCTTTATGGTGCGACCTAGACCCCTACCTTTTTAATGAATGGGGTGAACGTGAATATGTAGAGGTTCTTAATAATGCCCTTAACTTAATTGCGCATGAGGTAAAAATGGATATAGCGCGTAATCCAGAAAAATACTCAGTAGATCAGCTTAGTTCTGCTTTGAAAGTTATTACTGGACGGTTTAATGAAGGGACAAGTGAGTTCTTAAAAGAATCTGGCAAATATATGTTTTCCAGAAATCAATTAAAAGCCATTGCTGAAAAAATAGGTGCAAGACCAAAGTTCCTTTATTTTAGCGACCCTCCAACGCAAGATATAGGTAGTAATAGTAAGCCTATTCAAATTAGTGACGACACCAAAGCCAATAATGAGCAGGTATTAACACCATCAAATAAATATGAATTAAGGGATATTGATTTTAAGGCGTGGATAGCTGAAACAAAACCAGACCTTAATAACATGATAATAGACGATATTCAAAAAGCACTAATAGCGCATAATAGTAAGTTATTCGCTAGTGGGTTTGATGATTGGTGGAAACGGCAACAAATCCACAAAGGAACGGCGGGGCGAAAAAAGAAAGTAATCAAGTGAATTTTTAAAGGGGCTAATCGCCCCTTTTTTTATGTCTATCAATAACCACGCGGCTTTAAATAGGGTGAAAAAATCACCCGATTAAAATCACCTGATTCACCAGTTTTTTTATCAAAATCAATTCTTTACTATGAAATTGTGGTTAGAGATAACCGCTAGTGACAAATCATATTAATCAATAATTGATGGTGAAAAATGAACACTCAAACTCAACAACAAACCGAAGCCATACAAACCGCTTGGATTTATTTAACTGTTAATCAATTTGTTACGCGTCACTGTGCTTTTACGCACGGAGGATTAAGAGCGCAAATTTTCAATGAAGACAAAAACGGTTTAAGAGAAGCAGGAGCAATTCTACGCAATGGCAGAAAGGTTTTAATCAAGGAATCGGCTTATTTTGCTTGGCTAGAAGCGCAAAATAAGGCGGCTTAATCATGAGCAGACTAGACACCACCATGGCAGCGAACCGTGGCAGCAGAAACGAAAAACAATCTAACAATCATAATACTAGCAACGCCTATTCACAACGACAACAAATCCTTGACTGGCTAATACTCCATAACACGCTTACCACATTACAAGCGCGAAAAGAGCTGGACATCATGCACCCCGCAGCGCGTATTCAAGAATTGCGTGAACAAGGGCATAACATCATTACTCACTGGACGACCGATAATAACGGTAAATATAAGCATCGTGTAGCGTGTTATGTGCTTTTGGTGGGGGCAGTATGATTGTGGACACGTTAAACAATTGTTTGACTATTTACCCGATGCTGGATAACCTAATCACGCTGTCCACTCATTGGGCGGTACGGGTTAGTAGCCGTAAAAATCAACAGATGCCAATTCAAGCGCGTCTAATCATAGATTGCGTTATCAAATGCAGTAAATTCTATGGTGGGCGTTATTTGGGGAGCTTCGGCTCGCACGGTTCTGTTGCCGTGTCTACTAACCCGTCTAACGTTCACCGCCCAAAGTTTAGTAGCTTAAAGCGGTGTCCTCTAACCTCACAACAGAGTACACACCATGTCCCAAAATAATTCCGCCCAACAACTCAACACTCAAGCTCAAATCGAGCAAAACCAATAACCCCCACACTTACATAGTAAGTCGTGCGGTGTTCTGTGATTGATTAACAGGCAAGGTGCGGCTTATTTCTTAAGGAATAGCCCAAAATGTGTACCGAAGAATTTAAAGACGCAATCAGAGCGGCTGGACTTGTGCCACCTGACTCTATCACCACAGGCAAGATAATCTATTTTGCTGGACTTAATAAACCCAAAGCCAACAAGGCGGCGCGGTGTTTTCTGTTTGAAGACGGGCGCGGCGGCTGGTTTATGGATTACAGCACAGGACTTTATGAAGTCTGGCAAGCTGAACGCGCCACGCCTTACACCAAAGAAGAACGCAAAGCCTTTGCTGAACAATGTGAACGTGACCGCGCAGCGCGTGAACGTGACAGAGTAGAAGCACAAGCCAAAGCGGCACGAAAAGCGCGTAGGTTCATAGATAACGCTATTTGTGCCGATACTGTTTATGCCTGTATGACTTACTTAATCCGTAAAAATATCAAGGCACACGGCGCGAAAACAGGCGGTTCTACTGGCTTAACAGGTGTTCTGATTCTACCGCTTTATAACGAAGATGGACGGCTGGTAAATGTCCAATTCATAGCCCCCGATGGTGAAAAACGCTTTTTATCAGGTGGTCAGAAAAAGGCGTGTTTTTGGTGGATAGGCAAGAAAACCGCTGTGATATTAATCGCTGAGGGTTTCGCAACGGCGGCTAGTTTGTATGAGTCAACAGGCAATCAAGTATTCATAGCCTACGATGCTGGCAACCTTATTCATGTGGCGCGTATTGTCAGGGCAAAGAACCCAACGGCTGAGATTATTATCGCGGGTGATAATGATGTATCAGGTACAGGACAAACAGCGGCACGAGCGGCGGCGTTAGCAATCAATGGTAAGTACATTTTACCGCCTACCGTTGGGCATGACTGGAACGACCATATCAATGCAGGGGGTGCGCTATGAACGCGCCATTAACTAACTGTGACCTGTTCGAGAGTAATTTAACGATGGATGATGTGAATTTACCCACCACCGATGATAAGAACACAGCCGAAAAAGCGGCTGAGCAAGCGACAGCTAAAAAACTCGGTAGACCGAAAAAGGGTAATGATAGCTTAGATTCCAGCCCTATTGAAACCACGGAAACCAGCATAGCTATTGTTGAAAGTGGCGTGAGTGTCAATCCCGATGTGAACGTAGACACCAACAGCGAACCAGAAAAACCAAAGCCAAGTATCAACTTATTAACCGCTATTGATCCACAAAGCACACCAGCCGATAACATCCTATCCCCCGATATTGAGCATAGACCCTGCTATCGATGTTATAGCGACTTCTGGAAAGACAAGCACGGCAACATTCAAAAGGCGGGCGTGTGGTTTCACAGTATGGGCAAGGGTGACGATCCTAAACCTATTGATAGTTGGGTATGTGGTGAAATACTCATTATTGCCATAGCGAGAGACAAAGTAGCGCGGTCTTTTGGGCAGGTCTTACAGTTTAAAAACAAGCTTGGACACTGGCAAATCTGGAATATGCCTACCCGTTTATTAGCAGGGCGCGGCGATGAACTACTTAAAGAATTACTTGATATGGGCTTAGCGTTTAACTATGCCAAGCGTAACCAAATAGCGGCTTATATCTGCTCAATCCATCCGACTAAAACCGTGTGGACGGCTTCACAAGTGGGCTGGTTCGATAAGCATAATTTTGTTCTACCCGATGCCACCATCGGTGAAGACTCAGACGGCATTATATTTCAGTCAGAAGGCGGGCATTCTCAGGAATACGATACGGCGGGAACGCTGGAACAATGGCGTAATGATTGCGCCTCTTTATGTGTGGGCAATGCCTTGATGGTGTTCTCTACCTCGGTAGCTTTTGCGGGTGCATTGCTTAAACCGTGCAATATGGACGGCATAGGGTTTCACATTTTTGGTGAAAGTTCACGCGGTAAAAGCACAGGCTTAAAATTAGCGGTTTCTGTCTGGGGCAATGATAAGCACTTTATGAAGACGTGGAAAGCCACAGCCAACGGGCTGGAGGGCGCGGCTTCTCAGTCTAACGATGGCTTACTGGCATTAGATGAAATGGGGGATTGTGAGGCTAAAGAGCTTAACGACTCACTGTATTTATTAGGCAATGGTAAGGGTAAACAACGGGCTAACGTCACAGGCGGCGCAAGGGCAATTAGAACATGGCAAATCGCAACCCTATCCAATGGTGAACACGACATACAAACGCACTTGGCAAAAAAGGGCTTTACCGTGAAAGCGGGGCAGTTGGTCAGAATGATACAAATCCCCGTTTTTGGGCAGTATGGCGCATTTGATAATCTGCATGGACAACAGGACGGGCGCGGCTTTTCTGATACTGTCAAAGAAAAAGCCAATACCTTTTATGGCGTAGCAGGTAGGGCATACCTTGAACAACTGACACGCGATTATGACACCCTTGAACAACTCACACGCCACCTAGACAGTGCGTTAAATAAAATCACTGCCCCCTACAAAAGCCTTTCACCACAAGAATTAAGAACGGCGCGGGCGTTTGCACTGGTTGCGGTTGCGGGCGAATTAGCTACCAGTTACGGCATTACTGGCTGGAATGAGGGTGCGGCATTTGAATCAGCTTTAAGCTGTTTTGAACAGTGGCACGGCTATCGTGGAGCGGGTGATACTGAGGACAGACAGATTAAAGAAGCGATACAGGCTTACGTTGAAATGTATGGTGATGCAAGGTTTACCCATACCAACGATGAAAACCGCTTACATGGTATGCGATCAGGCTATTGGAAGGACGGCATTAACGGGCGTGAATGGTTGTTCAGTAAATCGGGATTGATGGAAGCCACCAAAGGTTATGACCTTAAAAAAGTGGTGGATGTGCTTAAACAGTGTGGCTGGTTAATGTTGGACGGACAGGGAAAAAGTACACGGTTCGTTAGGCTAAAAAATAATGAGCTTAACGACACTCGATTTTATTTTATTTGTTTCAATTCAGATATTGAAAAAATAGGTGCAACAGGTGCAACAAGTGCTACACCTTACGGCGGCGCGGCTTACAGCGTAGCACCTACTGAAAACATAAGTGCAACAAGTGCAACAACTGAAATACAAGCCAGTCAATCTGTTGCACCTGTTGCACCTGCTAAAAATGAAAGTGCAACAGCGCAACCCGCGCTATTCGTGGCTGTAGCACCTGTTGCACTTGTTGCACCCGAAAAAAACAATACTGAAAGTGCAACCGAATTAAAAAATAAATTGCACACGCTTAAACCCAATCAATTAAGGATTTAACCATGAGTCCACTCGATAGAATCAAACAAGCGGGTTTTAGTTTATGGCTTGAATCAGTGGACGGTTTAGAAAACGGCTTGTGTATCGAACCGTCCGACAAACTAAGCGCAGAACAACTGGCATACTTAAAAGCCAACAAGCAAACCATTGTTAATGAATTGCTCATGACAACGGTCTACACCCCCAACTGGCAAGCATTAACCGTGCTTGCCCACAACGCAGAACACCAAGCCTTTTTACTGAAAATGAACCCACTACCAAAGGAATACCAAAATGATTAACGAAAACGAAAGTATTGAACTAACCGCCGCAAAACTACAAATGAGTCCAACACTGGAACGATTAGCCTTGTTAGCGCAAAACGACTGCCCCATTAACGCCATGAATCCCGATGACCTGAGAACAGGCTTGGCATCATGCGGCATTCCGATAATTCACGCGCTGGATAACAACCGTATTCACTTTGATAATTCAGAAGATAAAGCCCTGTTTTATGGCTTGCTCATGGTATCAGTTGATTATGTAATGGGCGGTAAGCTAAGCGCAGCATTACAGCCAGTGACCAGCAAGCATTGAGCTTGATTAAGCAAGGAATAACAACATGACATTTAAAAAAGGCACAAGTGGCAACGCAAAAGGTAGACCATCAGCAAACATGACAGCGGATAAGCTACGCAAAAGCATCAATGACGATATGCCAGACATTCTTAACAAACTAATCGAGTTAGCCAAAGGCGGCGATGTGCAAGCGATCAAGCTGGTATTAGAGCGCGTGTGTCCTGCATTGAAACCGCAAGCCGTGCCGATAAACTTACCGTTTGTTGACTCCTTAGCAGGTCAAGGTAACGAGATCATACGCGCCACGATGCAAGGCAAAATACCACCCGACATAGGTAGCCAGTTAATCACCGCCTTAGCGAATCAGGCAAAGGTTATTGAAATAGACGAACTAACCAAACGCATTGAAGTATTGGAGCAAAGCAGTGAGCATAAAGAATAGAGTGGTGAAGCTGGAAGTGTCCAATAAACACAGTGAATTTTTAACCTTTGAAGAATGTTTACGGGTAAAACAGGGCGGTGATATGCCCAAAAACAAGCGTTTTCCTGATTATTCAAGTCTACTAAAGAGCGTACCGCATGAACCTAAAAAACCGACTCGCTAAATTAGAAACCAATAATACCTCACTAAATATAAAGCCGATTTATATCCATTTTCATGGTGTGAACCCTGATAAGTCTGAACCTGAACTGCTAGGCTATGCCACTACTTCACGCGGTAAAGAAACCCGAATAATGCGTTTAGCCGATGAATCAGTGCATGACTTTCAATGCAGGTGTAAGGACATAGTACCGATACCTAGCGGTTCTAACGTGCTTATATTTATGGCTATTTATGCGTGGTGATTTAAAAGCGAGCATCAAACCATGAACCGATTAATAAGCCGATTAACCAAACTGGAACAACAGTCTAAAACAAAAATAGACCCGTATTGGGAGGAAATTCAAAAAATGTCTGTTGAAGAAATCAGGGCTGAACGCAAACGAATTGAAGCCAGACTTGCAAAGTCCAACTGCCCACATTGTCCTGATTGCATGACACCTGAAATCTGTTTGGAAATAGCGCAGATTAGGGCAAGGTTAAATAGTGAGTAACAGGCGGCGTAATATTGACCGCCTATTACAATACGCTATGCTCATGCTGCCTGTAATGCTCTTTGTTTGGCTTTCTGCACAGAAAAGGTTATCAACTCTTTAACCAACGGATTGCAATGTTGAAATTTCAGGTATTTCAGGCTATCAACGCCACATTCCAGCAATGTTCCCATGATGAAAGTGTTCATCCATGATTGACTTGTCCCTCTGACATTGGAAAAATCGATTTCAACCGTTTCACCTTTTTTTAAGGCGGGTACTAACTGATTTATTCTAATATCCAATGCGCATTCAGAACCCAATAAAAAGGAATCGGGTTGTTCTGTCAATATGATATTCATAACGTATTACCTCCTAAATCTGACAAGCTACTATTTTTCTTATCATTCAAATTGTATATCGGATAAATCACTGGTTGTTTGTTGCGCAATTGAAGTTTCTTCTTGAATCTCGCGTAATATCTCCTGTAGTGTTGAAGTGTATGCCCGATTCAAGCGAAAAACAACTAAAGTTCCCGTAAATAAACAACCTAGTTTAATAATTGGCTGCTGGTTTCCATTCTGATAATAATGTGCTGAATGGCTAAAAATATCCAGATGTCCATAAGATTTCTCAATGATTTTTTTAAGATAAAAAAGTCCATTTCCAGAGTTCAATTTATTGGCGTAAGGCTCTGATGCACTATCAAACGTGCCTGATGTATCGGGTCGAGTAGCAATTTCAAGCGCGTCTAAATCAGATTCGAGAGAATAAAATTGTGGATTGTCTTTTAATCCTGCTTTTATTCCCCTGCCATGATCGGCAACCGCCACCTCAACTTCATTGGTTTTTGGGTAAAATTGCGCATAGGTTATACCTGTAGAATGCGAATGTTGAGTGACGTTATTAATCATTTCCCCAATACAGAATAAAAGAAAATCCTGAAAGTTACGGTCATCAGGCGCGACCACACAAGCAATTTCTCTACAAAGATTATCCACCGCAGACGACCTAGGCTGTATGTCTTTAGCAATGAGCGTCATTTCTTTAAAACGCCCAGAAGCTGAATGAGAAACAAAGTTTTTGTCTTTAAAAATCTGTAAATTATCGTAAAAGCCTATGCGTTGCAGGTATTGATAGGTCTCTGATTTTTCAGGGCGGCGAACCATAATTGCTCCCTGATAAGACTTAATCATTTCATGCAGTCCACACAATCCAGCGGGTGTGCAAAATGTAACCTTGCTCATATCGACAAAAAGCGAAATATCTTCTTTTCCTTCCCCTAACTCTTGCGCATCAAAATCAACTACAGATACATATTGCAGCCAGCTTAGATTTAAGTTTCTGGGACAATTAATTTTCTTTGCCACTATTTACGCTCGTTTTGTGTTTGTTGTTGTTTGCTATTATTGCTTTCTGGTTGCGTTTTATCGATTTATGGACACACATAGCGGTGTTATTGACCTAGTTTTTTTAAAGTAGCTATGGCAATAGCATCGCCCTGTTCTGCTGCTTGACGAAACCAAATAACAGCTTGGTTTTAATCTTGAGCTACGCCTTGACCATTAGCATACATAACACCTAAGTTGTACTGTGCAACTATATTTCCTTGTTCTGCTGCCTTACGATACCAAACTACAGCTTGAGTTTCATCTTTAGGTATTCCTATGCCTTCATGATACATAGCTCCTAAATTATTTTGTGCTATTACATATCCTTGTTTAGCCGCTTTATGATACCAATATACAGCTTGGTTATAATCCTCGGCTACGCCACGACCAGTGCTGTACATCCAACCTAAATTATATTGTGCATCTACAATCCCTTGATCCGCTGCTTTACGATACCAATATGCAGCTTGGACATAATTCAGAGCTACGCCTCGACCAGTGCCGTACATTATCCCCAAATTGAATTGCCCTAAAGAACTCCCTTGATCTGCTGCTTTACGATACCAAGAAATAGTTTGGGTATAATCCTGTGTTACACCTTGACCATTTTCGTACATTGATCCCAAGCTAATTTGCGCTTCAGTATTACCCTGTTCTGCCAAACCTTGATAAAGTGGTAAGGCTTCTGCATATCGACCTTGATCGAATAAATCATCTGCCAGTTGAGGTGTATCTTGTGGCACATTTTGCACCTGTGTTTTAGGCAAAAACTCATCAAACATACCCTTTCTTGATAGCGTAGCCTGCGGCACACTTTGCACAACCTGAGCTTGTTGTATCGGTTGTTTGCTTGGTATTGTATGTTTTTCAATTTCCCCAATAATGCCATAAGCGATAATCAACAATACGATTAACACAGTTAATGAAGCACGGCGAAGAATGCTCAGCGACTCAGCTTCTACGCTAAACCCAGTCCGCTTATCCCACTCAGTTTGACCATTTTTCTTTAACTTTGCCGCTGCATTCAGCATAAAAAATGCAGATATAACAGGAATCCCCCCACCCATACCCAGCAACCACACTGCAACACTACGCCCCCAATAATTAGGCTCAATGTTGTCACTGACTAACCGTAAACGAAACAGTGCTTTACCTAGGGTTGTGCCGAACATTGAAAGGCATATCGGCTCTAAAATAACCCAAAAAAATGTGCCGACAATAGTCCAGTTAGCCGTTTGCTGAACTGATGATAAATTAGGATTATTCATTGCAGAATTTATCGTACTAGGTAACGATTGCCCCGTAGTTGACCAAGCAGCAAGCATAAAACTCAACAGGAAAGCACAGATAATATAATCAATCTGTCGAGCAAAATAACGCCGCCATAAATACAGTGATGGGTTGGTTTCGGGTGGTTCAGGTTCTGGTTCTATGGGTGGAGGGGTATATTCGCGCTTGGTTTCCTGCTTTTTATAAAACTCTTGTTCAGTTCCGTTGCCTGTTTCGCCAAAGCTTGCTTTTTCATGCTGTGGATTAGCGGCGGCTTCTTTTTCTTTAATCCAAGCATCATGTTCTGCCCGTTTAACAGGGTCTATTAATACCGCATAAGAGGTATTAATCAGCTTCATAATCCGTTCGGCTTCTGCATTACTGCCTTGGAATTTATCAGGGTGATAAGTTTGGCAAAGTGCTTTATAAGCGGCTTTGATAACACTATCTGGCGCGTTTCGTGCAACTCTTAAATTATCGTAATGGGTGCGGATGTTAGCCATGAAACCTGCTTGTTATTATTTGAGAGCGCGTGAGGTTTTGATTATACGCGACTGGTTAGAATGGCTGTGCCAATATCGGTGAAATGCGCTTGTGTTACATGTTACTTTATAACATCGTTATGATATTATTGTGCCTTTGCTTGACAGTACAATAAAAAATGACAGCCAAAACACGCCTTACATTCAACAAGCGGTTAATCCTTGATGCTTTAACCGTTGATATAGATCACCCACCGCCCCATTCTGCTAATACGGTTTTTTACATTCTTCAAAATGCTTTTGATTTGAAATGGACAGGAATCTATGAGGGCATGAAAACCAAGCCAAACGTAAACCAGATTAGACGAACATTGAGAACGTTGGCTAATGAAGGCTTAATCGTATGCAATCGCACCAAACAACAATGGTTTGATAGTTCGAGTTGTAAACTACCTTACTGGGAACTGGAATGGCAGTTAAGCACCGATGTTTACCGCAATGCCTTAATCACTGAGTGCCAAGCGGTTTATAAGAAAGTGGACAAGGCAAAGCACGGCTTTAATCTGTTTGGGGGCGTGTTCGATATGGGATTGCCAGAAAATGAGGTAAAACCGTTAATGCTTAAGGTTAAAGGATTGATGCAAAAAACCCACCCCGACAAAGCCGCTGGTTATGAATTTGAGTTCAAGCAAATGAAACAATGCAGCGACTGGATTAAATCAGGTATTCCATTACCCACACCAACACACCAAGTTAATGAACAGGTGCAGGTCAATAATTCTTTACGGTGATGGTTTTGAGTGAAAAAAAAGGGCATTGATACGCGCCACTTTTAGCGGCAATGATTGCGGTTTTTTGTGGTGATTTTTTTAGAAGTGCGCCATAAGTGCGCTATTTTTGAATTACTCACTAATGATATTTTATAACAAACTGATTTTATTGATTATATTGTTTAAATATCCCTACCCACCCACAGATAGGCAATCAATAAAGCAAGCGCACAACAAAAGGCGGCAACCAAATAAACAAACTCAGGGCTTAACGATTCCCAGCAATAACCTGCATAAAGACTACCCAACATTCCACCCAAACCAAAACTTAAACTGGTGTATAACGCCTGCCCCTTGCCTTGATGTTGTTCACCAAAATACTCATAGATTAAGTGCATAGCAGCAACATGAGTGCCACCAAAACTTGCAGCG
>Ga0194060_10002390_pt1 | contig 13380 bp, 10 predicted proteins | sample SepL225m_MetaG_FD_163427 | JGI IMG/M metagenome (GOLD analysis project Ga0194060, IMG submission 163427) | Anoxic zone freshwater microbial communities from boreal shield lake in IISD Experimental Lakes Area, Ontario, Canada - Sep2016-L222-5m | ecosystem: Environmental > Aquatic > Freshwater >... | reverse complement strand
GCTGGAGGCTGTTATTCCCCAAGGTTTAGAAAAACCCTACTATGCAAAAGATGAAAACAATAAGTGGTGGGTTTATGTTCGGGTGGGTGACCAAACGTTGCTTGCCAGTAAAATTATTGTTGATGTGTTAAGGCGAAACACACAGAAGCGGGGCGCCTTAATAAAATATTCTAAACACGAGGGTGTATTGTTGAAACACCTAGAAAAAAACGAACCCTTGATGTTAAAGGATATTTGTAAGTTGTTGGATATTTCAAGGTGGCAAGCACAAAAAATTTTAGTAAACCTGTTAAGCGCTCGAATCATTCGTTCTTACACCACAGAGAAGGGTGAATTTTTTACCACAATTTAATTTTTTCTTGTTTCGGTTTTCAACTTCCAACTTCTCCTTTTACATTCGCATGTGAGAATAGAAAACTATTTCTTATCATGATTAATATTAATTGAAATGAAAGTTGGTGTAGTTATTTTTCCTGGGTCAAACTGTGATCGTGACGCTATTTATGCGTTCAAAAATATTTTTGGTTTTGAAACGGTTGAGCTTTTTCACAAAGATCACGATCTTCAAAACTGTGATTTAATTTTTCTTCCCGGAGGGTTTTCGTATGGCGACTACCTCAGAAGTGGTGCGATAGCTCGCTTTTCCCCCATTATGCAAAACGTAATTGAATTTGCAAATAATGGTGGTAAACTGTTTGGTGTTTGTAATGGGTTTCAAATCTTGTGTGAGTCTCATTTGCTACCTGGTGCATTATTACACAACGACCACCAAAAGTTCAACTGTAAAAATGTGTTTATTAAAACACAAACAAACAACTCATTAATTACATCAAGCATAACTTTAAATAAAGCCCTTAAAATACCTGTTGCCCATGGAGAGGGGCGCTTTTATTGTGATGAAAAAACACTAGAATCGCTTACTACCAACGACCAAATTTTGTTTCGTTATTGTGACGAAAATGGTGTTGTTTCTGATACATCAAACCCAAACGGGTCTCTTCAAAATATTGCAGGAATTTGTAATGAAAACAGAAACGTGTTTGGAATGATGCCTCACCCCGAAAGAGCTGTTGATGACAATATTTACAACACTGATGGTCGACTGTTGTTTGAGAGTATTTTGAGCGTTGTAAAATCTTCATTATAACATATACTAAGTAGCAAATGATATATATTTGCCCGTAATATGACAGAAAGAAGAGTTCGCGTTAGGTTTGCTCCAAGCCCTACAGGACCACTACACATAGGTGGTGTTCGCACAGCTTTATATAATTATCTTTTTGCAAAAAAAAATGGTGGTGATTTTTTGCTTCGAATTGAAGACACCGACCAAGGTCGCTTTGTACAAGGTGCTGAAGAGTATATTGTTGAATCTCTTAAATGGTGTGGTATTTTAGCCAATGAAGGAATTGGTTTTGGTGATGGTGCCTATGCGCCTTATCGTCAAAGCGAAAGAAAAGAAATGTATCGGCACTATGCGATGCAATTGGTGAATAATGGTAATGCTTATTATGCTTTTGATACTCCTGAAGAATTGGAAACGATGCGACAGAATTTAACAGCTGCCGGTAAGGATCCAAAATACGATGCTGTTACTCGCAACTCAATGAAAAATTCGCTTACTCTTTCGCAAGATGAAGTGAAAAAAAAAGTGGATAGCGGTGAACATTTTGTGATACGATTAAAATTACACGAGAACGAAACGGTTGAGCTCACCGATATGATTCGTGGGAAAGTGAGTTTCAATTCTTCGCAACTCGATGATAAAGTTTTATTTAAAAGCGATGGAATGCCAACGTATCATTTGGCTAATGTGGTGGATGATTATTTGATGAAAATAACACATGTAATTCGTGGAGAAGAATGGTTGCCATCAGCTCCTTTGCATGTGTTGTTATATCGTTATTTTGGTTGGGAAGATGTGATGCCTAAATTTTCGCATTTACCCCTTTTACTAAAACCTGAAGGAAACGGAAAATTAAGTAAACGCGATGGCGATAAATTAGGATTTCCTGTTTTCCCTTTGCAATGGCAAGATCCAATTACAAAAGAAATTTCGAGTGGATACCGTGAGGCTGGATATTTTCCTGATGCGGTTGTCAATCTATTAGCATTTTTAGGGTGGAACCCGGGAACAGAACAAGAAATATTTTCGATGGAAGAATTGATACAAGCCTTTTCATTTGAACATATTCATAAAGCGGGAGCTCATTTTAATCCTGAAAAAGCTAAGTGGTTCAACCAACAATATCTTCATAAAAAAACAATTGATGAACTTGTTCAAGTTTTTACTCCGATATTGAGTGGTCATTTGAAAAATAATTCAATTGAAGCTAAAGACAGCAGTTTTATTGAAGCTGTTTGTTTATTGGTAAAAGATAAAGCCACTTTTGTTTCTGACTTTTGGATCCTTTCATCGTATCTTTTTATTTCACCAACAGATTATGATTCTGATGTGATAAAGAAAAGATGGAATGATAATTCGAAAAGTTTTTTTGAATCGCTGAATCAAAACCTTAAAACCATTTCATCTTTTCAGAATACAGAAATTGATTTATGCATCAAACAAACTTGCGAAACTTTAGGGGTTAAAACCGGAGAAGTGATGCAATTAATTCGCGTAATCATTAGTGGAAAAGGAAGCGGAGTGGATTTGTTGGGGATGCTGGAATTATTAGGTCGTGATGAAGTTTGCAATCGTATAGAAAAAGGAATAAATACACTATCAAAAACAAATTAATAAATGAGCACAGAAAAAGGTCCGAATTTTTTAGAAGAAATTATTGCTGAAGATATAAAAAACGGAAAGCATTCAGGTCGTGTGCTCACAAGGTTTCCTCCTGAGCCGAACGGATATTTGCATATTGGTCATGCTACTTCTATTTGTTTAAATTTTGGTTTAGCAAAACAATTTGGAGGCAAAACAAATTTGCGATTTGATGATACAAATCCTGAAAAAGAAGAAACAGAATATGTAGATAGCATTAAGGCAGATATAAAATGGTTAGGTTTTGAATGGTCGAATGAATTTTATGCTTCCGATTATTTTGAAACGCTATACGATTATGCGGTGAAGCTGATTGAAAAAGGTTTGGCTTATGTGGATGATTCTTCTGCCGAAGAAATTGCTGCAGAAAAAGGAACACCCACTGAACCTGGAAAAGAAAGTAAATACCGAAGCCGAAATGTTGCCGAAAATTTGGCTTTGTTTTTACGCATGCGTGCCGGTGAATTTAAAGATGGCGAAAAAGTATTGCGCGCAAAAATTGATATGACATCGCCAAATATGTTATTGCGCGATCCATTGATGTATCGTATTAAACACGTTGAACATCATCGCACCGGAAATCAATGGTGCATCTATCCGATGTATGATTTTGCACACGGACAATGTGATTCGATTGAGCAAATAACACATTCTATTTGCACATTGGAATTTGAAGTTCATCGCCCGTTGTACGAATGGTTTATTGAGAAGTTGGAAATTTTTCCGAGCAAGCAATATGAGTTTGCCAGACGCAATTTGAATTATACCGTGATGAGTAAACGGAAACTTTTGCAGCTGGTAAACGAAAAACATGTAAGCGGGTGGGATGACCCGCGAATGCCTACTGTTAGTGGGCTTCGCAGAAGAGGTTATACTCCCGAAAGTATTCGTAATTTTTGCGATCTTGTTGGAATTGCAAGAAGAGAAAATGTAATTGATGTTGGGTTGTTAGAATATTGTATTCGTGAAGACCTGAACAAATCTGCCGATCGTGTGATGGTGGTTATGGATCCTGTGAAATTAATTATCGATAATTATCCGGAAGAACGAAACGAAATACTTATTGGAGAAAATAATCCTGAGGATTTAGAACATAAGATAACGCGAGAAATTCCTTTTAGTAAAGAAATTTTTATTGAGCGTGACGACTTCATGGAGGAGCCAATGAAAAAATATTTTCGACTTGGACCTGGTTTAACTGTGCGATTAAAAAATGCCTATATCATCAAATGTGAATCGTTTACAAAAAATGCAGATGGAATTATTGTTGAAATTCATTGCACATATATTCCCGAAAGCAAAAGCGGAAACGACACCAGCGGAATGTCTGTTAAAGGAACCATTCATTGGGTTTCGGCAAAACATGCTGTGCCTGTTGAATTGCGTTTGTACGACCGTTTGTTTAAAGTTGAAAACCCTCAAGCAGAAGATGGCGATTTTAAAGATTACATCAACCCTAAAGGTTTAGAAATTGTATCGAATGCGTTGGCAGAACCATCGTTGAAAAACGCAAAAACATTGGATAAGTTTCAATTTATTCGCAAAGGATATTTTTGCGTGGATAAAGATTCTTCTCCTGAAAAAATTATTTTCAACCGCACCGTTTCATTAAAAGACAGTTGGTCGAAGGAGCAAAAGAAAAACGTTTAAATTCATATAAAATGAAAAATATATTATTCATCTTTTCAATAATTTTTATTACCGTTTTATCATCCTGCAGCATGGCAAAACTTGATAAATATCCGGGAACCAAACTAGACTCTATTCCTGTTGAGCTTAGGGGCCAATATTACTTTAAACTTGGAACCAACTCCAAAGACCCAAAAGATTCTGTGTATATTGTTATTTCAAAATCTGGCTGGAAACAAAAAGAAAATAAACGAAAAGATGAATTTAATTTATCATCTGATCTTGTTTTTTCAAAAGTTGATAAATATTTTGTTATCTCAAACAAAGACGAGAATGCTAAAAACTATTGGAATTCTTGGGTTATTATTCCCAAAAGGAAATCTGTTGAAATCTACCCAATTGTTACCATAAAACATCCCAATGCGGATAAGCTATCATTATATCTTATACACCAGTTTGGGGGTATGAATGGTAATGATTCCTTATATTTCTACAAAACAGAAGATGTTGGGTTTATAAAATATTTTGAGAAAGAAATAAAGGGTAGTAAAACATTTGAAATTATTCGTATAAAAGAACAAAAATAATGAATCGTCCCATAAGAGTTTTAGTTGCAAAGGTTGGTTTAGATGGTCACGATAGGGGTGCAAAAATAATAGCTAGCGCCTTACGTGATGCTGGTATGGAGGTTATTTATACGGGGCTTCGACAGACCCCAGAAATGGTTGTTCGCGCTGCTCTTCAGGAGGATGTTGATGTAATCGGTGTAAGTATATTATCTGGTGCACACAATTCGGTTTTCCCTCGGCTTTTAGAGTTAATGAAAAAAGAAAATATGGGAGATGTTCTGTTGACTGGCGGGGGTATTATTCCCGAAGAAGACATGTTGAGCTTAATAAAATTAGGCTCTGGAAAATTATTTGCACCCGGTGCCAACACACACGAAATAGCGGATTACATCAAGAATTGGGTAAGCGTAAATCGAAAAAACTAAGCGAGCTTAACCAACCTTTTTAACATCTTTATTTCTTTATCGTCCATCATTCTCGACTCTCCCCTTTTTAAACCAGTTTTAACAAATCCTCCGTAAGAAACCCGGTCGAGTTTTTCAACCACATAATCCATGTGTTCAAATATTCGGTGAATGATGCGGTTTCTTCCGCTATGAATTTGTATGCCAACCACTGTTTTGTTTTTTTGATCCGGGTATGCTATTTCATCGGGTTTAATGAAACCGTCTTCAAGGTCTACCCCGTTTGAAATTTGCCAAAAATCTTCCCCTTTCAATGTTTTATTTAGCGTTGCCTTATACACTTTTTCAACTTCATATTTTGGGTGCATTAACCTTGTGGCCACCTCTCCGTCATTAGTAAAAAGCAAAACACCTGTTGTGTTTCTGTCTAATCTACCAATTGGAAAAACGCGCTCTTTCAGGTCTTTTCCCAAAACATCTAGTACTGTGTTTCTGCCTTCTGGGTCGTCAAGTGTTGTGATAGCGTCTTTGGGTTTGTTCATTATCAAATAAACCTTCTTTTCTCTCGAAAGTCTTTCACCATTGAATCGCACATCGTCTGTTTGTTTCACCTGGTATCCCATTTCTGTTATTATTTTACCGTTAACGCTTACAAGTCCGGTTGTAATTAATTTATCGGCCTCTCTTCTCGAGCAAATTCCTGCATTAGAAATATATCTGTTTAAGCGAATATTGTCCGAACCAACTGTTTCTCTCTGTTCAACTTCTTTTTTGTTTCGTCTTTCAAATTTTTCTTTCTTCATCACTTTCAGTTCCGTGCTGGTTTTTCTCGGTTCCGAAATTCTTTTTTGCTTATCCGAATGGTCAAAATTTGTTCTGCGTTTATCAAATTTTCCTGCAATTGGTTTTTTAAATCTTGGTTTAGTGTCTTCTGCTCTGAAATCTTTACCTAAACTTTCTTTTTCGTCAAAAAATTTTGGTCTTGTAGTTCCACTTTCTCTTGTCGAAAATGTTTTTCTTGGCACTCTTGAAAATGATGGTCTTCCTGTTTTTGGTCTTTCTCTTTGTTCATCATCTTTTCTTACAAAGCCTCTTGCTTGCGTATCTTTATTTCGCGAATGACCTGCAGAATATTTTCTGGTTTTATTCTCACCAAAACGCTTCTCTGTTTTAAAACCTGAAGATGCGCTTTTTACCGGACGGCCACTATCTGGTAATTCCTCTCTCCTGCTTCTAAAAGACGGTTTTGATGTTTTCTTTCTGTCGAAATTTTCTCTACTGTCTTTTTTTGTAAAAGACTTTGGTGATTTATCTCTCGTTGTTTTAAAATTACTTTTTTTATCGAGACGTTTCCTGATTGCCATTGTTTTATTTTATGCAACAAAGGTATCTTTTATTTTTATAGATTTTTTTCAAAAAAGATTGGCTATAAACTATTAAACGGCCCCTATAGTTGGTCTGTTAAGCGAATATTTTTTATTTTGTAATATTTCTTTTGTGTAAATATTATAGCACACACTGCTAATCTCAGATAAACGTTATTTTTGTATAAATAATTGACTTTTGATTCGATACACAAAATTTGTTTTAAAAAACGGCCTTACGGTAATACACCACGAAGACAATTTAACACAACTTTGTGTTTTAAACACGCTTTATAATGTTGGGTCAAAAGACGAAGACCCTAATAAAACCGGTTTTGCGCACCTTTTTGAACACCTTATGTTTTCTGGTTCGAAAAATGTGCCTGATTTTGATGGTGTTTTACAAAATGCTTCTGGAGAAAACAACGCTTTTACAACAAACGATTATACAAACTACTATATCACTTTGCCAAAAAACAATATTGAGTTGGGGTTTTGGTTGGAATCTGACCGAATGTTTGCCTTAAACATAAACAAAAAAGCCCTTTCGATACAAAAAAAAGTAGTTATTGAAGAGTATAAGGAGCGATACCTTAATCAACCATATGGTGATATTTGGTTAAACCTGCTTCCTTTGGTGTACAAAAAACACCCTTATCGTTGGCCCACCATTGGCCGGTCTGTTTCACATATTTCAAAAGCCACACTAAATAACGTTAGGTCATTTTATAAAAAACACTATGGCCCAAACAACGCTATTCTGGTTGTAGCGGGAAATATACCCCTAGAAACCGCTAAACGTTTAACAAAAAAATGGTTTGAGGAAATACCACGAATCAAAAACAAAGACAAGGCCTCCCTTTCTGAGCCCAAACAATTAAAACCGCGAAGTATAACCCTCTCAAAAAACGTTCCCCTTGATGTTGTTGTTAAGGCTTTTCGTTTTCCAAAACGATTAAATAAAGACTATTACCTATCAGACTTGTTGTGTGACATTATTGGTTCTGGCGAGTCATCTCGTTTGTTTAACTCGTTGGTAAAAGAAAGGGCCATATTCAGTGAGGTTGATTGTTATTTAACTGGTGATATAGAAGATGGGCTTCTTATTGTGGAAGGGCGGGTAATTAAAGGGGTTGATATTAAACATGCAGAGGGTGAAATTCGTAACTTATTAAACAATATTGTTGAACTTGGTATTACAGATGACGAGCTAAAAAAGGTTAAAAATAAAACAGAGACTGTTATTCGTTTTAACAATGTTGACGTCTTAAACAAAGCCATGAAGCTAGCTTATTGTGCGCTTTTAGGAAATATTGAGTTGGTTAATTTGGAAACGGCCAACTACAACACTGTTTCAAAAAAAGATATCACCAAAAAGGCGGGCCTGCTATTAAGTGAAAAAAATTGTTCTACCATTTTTTATCGATCTAAATAAAATGAAGACCGACCGAACCACCCCTATTGCCTTTCAAACCGTTTCAAAGGTGGCTATTCCAAAATGGCAAAAGCTTGTCTTGAATAACGGTGTCGACTTATATTATATAAACTCTGGCAATAGTGGTGTTTTAAAATTAGACATCGTGTTTAATGCCGGGGTTGATAAACAAAAACAAAAGTCTATTGCAAAAGCAGTTTCCTCAATGCTTTTAAGTGGAACAAACTCCAGAAATTCAGCACAAATTGCCTCTGGTCTAGATTATTGGGGCGCCTATCTTCAGGCTCATTGTTATCCTGACGATGCTGTATTAACACTTTTTTCTCTTAGTAAAAACACAAAAAACTGCCTGCCATTCATCTCTGATATTTTAACAAATTCGGCTTTTCCTGAAACCGAGCTTGAAACATATAAAAGAAATGCTGTTCAAAAGCTCTTGGAAAACGAGAAAAAAAACAGGTTTTTAGCAAGACGATTGTTTTATTCTTCTGTTTTTGGGAATGAAAGTAAATATGGTTCTTTCTCTCTTTCAAGTGATTATATTAACATTTCACGTGAAAACCTGCTTTCTTTTTATAAGGATAACTATTTCGGGGGCATTAAATACATTATTGCAAGTGGTAATACCAACAAACAAACTCTTGATCGGCTGTTTTGTTTTTTCTCAACTTTGCACCACCACAAAACAATGGTCTCTCCCGGATTGAAAGGGCTTGGTGATAAGCCCAAAAGGCTCGTTTTGGATAAGCCTGAATCCAACCAGACTGCAATTCGAATTGGCTACAAAACCATTAATCGTGCTCATGTAGATTTTTTAGGGCTACAACTATTAAACTTGGTGCTTGGTGGGTACTTTGGCTCTCGACTTACAAAGGTTATTAGAGAAGAAAAGGGGTTAACATATGGAATATATTCATCCCTAGAAAGTTTTACCGATTGTGGCTGTTTTTCTATTGAAACCGAAATTAACAGTGCAGCAACACAAATATGTGAAGAAGAAATATACAAAGAAATACAACGGCTTCGTTCTGTCCTTATTTCTAAAGAAGAGTTGGATAGGGCTAAGCGCTACTTTTCTGGTTTAATAATAAGAAGTTTGGATGGTCCCTTTTCAATTTCTGAAAGGCTTAAAACTATTATTGATTGGGATTATAGTAATAATTACTATGGTTCTATCTTAGAAAGAATTGCGCATTACACCTCCGAAGACTTAATGGTTCTTGCTGTTAAATATCTTAACCCAAAACTGTTTACAACCGTAATTGTTGGTAAAAAAACATGAGATTTCTTGTTATACTTGTATCGGTTTTGTTTTGTAATTGCTTGTTGCTTGAGGGCGCTCAAACACCAGTTAAAATAAGGCGTGTTTGTAATTCTGCTTCAAATAATATCGACTTGTTTTGGTTTGCAACTAAAGATATTTGTCCGCTTTATCATAAATATTACATCTGGGCAAAAGTGGGTGTTTCGGGTACCGCACAAATAATTGATTCAACAAGCAATGTTTCGACCGAAACATATACGCATGTAAATGCTAATTCTGGTGGGGCAAAAAACTGGTATTATTATATTGAATATCGCGACTCTTGTGGGCCCGTTTTTTCAGTGTTTTCGGATACCGTGAATGTTGATGTTGAACAGAAAATTCCTACATATATTGATTCTGTGAGCGTTAACCCCACATCTGGTTCTGTTTTTATTGGGTGGAGACAGAATACGGCCCCCGATTTTGCTATATATGATCTTTTTAGGGATGATGGTGTGTTTTCGAACCAATACACTAAGCTTGTTTCTTTAAGAGACACTTCTTATTTTGATATATCTAGCGGAACAAAAGCTGATATTGGGCCCGTAAAATATGATATTGACCCTAAAGACAGCTGTGGAAATACGGCCCCTTTTGATGATAATCCACATAGAACAATTTACTTAAAAACCCTAGTTGACACTTGTACAAAAACCGTTCGTTTGACCTGGACACCCTATAGTTTTACCTGGAAAAAGCCCTCTTCCGGTATTATTAGACAGTACGGGTGGCTCTGCGGGGTTAAGTATTATTATGTATATAAAAGCACCAATAATGCTCCGTTTGTAATTGTTGACTCCATTCCTTCGCCCCCTGGGGGTATAACAGAAGAGAATAGTTTTTACTTTATTGCATACAGCGACTCTATTATACTTGGTGCCACAATCCGTTATTTTATCAGAGCACAGAAAGACACAACCGTTCTCATAACCACATCGTCTAATGTTGTGGGCTTTCAGACCAGATATCGTAAAGAGCCCTCTGCGCCAATAATTACTAGTGTTAGCGTAGAGCCTTTAAGTAATAGCGGAACAACAATAACTGTTAATTCTGGTTATGGCTCTGAATGGAAATCTTTGTCGGCTTATAGAGTGCTTCCTGGTGGGTCTTTATATAACATTGGCAGTATTAACCATGCAAACTTTTATGATTCTTTGTTTTCTTTTGCTGACAATGTAGACCCTTCTGTTTCGAAATACGATTATTCTGTAACAACATCAAATTTATGTGGTGCGAGTATTAACACTGTTTATGCTTCAAATTCGATATTTGTAAGAAACAGTAGTAGTGGGTCTGTTACCAAAATAATTTGGAATAAATATTATTTCTGGATAAACGGTATTGATTATTATCGTATTTATAGGGGCACGAATGTTAATTCGGAAACGCTGGACTACTCTTTATTAGACTCAACCTCTGCAAGCGATACAGCATATTCTGATTTACACTTTCCTGAAACAATAGGAAATAAAGGGGTTTGCTATTATGTTGAGGCCATTTTACTAAATAGTGTTTCGAATAGGTGTTTTTCTAATCATATGTGCATATTGGGCCAAACACAAGTTTATATTCCGTCTGCTTTTTGTCCGAACGGGTTAAACCGCGTTTTTGATGTGTCTGGAAGCTACATCGATTTCCATAAATCAAGTATGGAAATATATAATAGGTGGGGGCAGTCGGTATTTAATAAAACCGATATTAACTTTGGTTGGGACGGAAAAGGGTATAATGGTGAAGATTTGATGGCTGGGGTGTATTTTTACAGAATTAAAATAATTGGCTCTGATGGCTCTGAACAAACAAAATCTGGAACGGTTACACTTCTTCGATAATATTATTACTTTAAATTTTATTGATCTTAGTTTTACTTTAATAAAAAGAAAACTCTTGCGCCAGTGGGTTGTTAGTACTATTATTCAAGAAAATTTCTCTTGTGGTGTTATTAATTTTAATTTTTGCTCTGACGAATACTTGTTAAAATTAAACAGAAAACACCTAAAGCACGATTATTATACTGATATAATAACCTTTGATATTGGTGAGGCTGGGCTGATTTCTGGTGATATATACATCAGTGTTGATCGTGTGAAAGATAACGCAAAACAAAATAACACACCTTTTGCAAAAGAGTTACACCGCGTTATGATACATGGTATATTACACCTTTGCGGGTATAAGGATTCCAGTATTAATGAGAAGCGCTTAATGAGAAATAAAGAGAATAAACACCTTGCGAAGCTTGATTTGTTTTCACGTGAAAACACACATAAATAATTGATTATTATATGTTTAACAAATATGATGTAATTGTTGTTGGGGCTGGGCATGCCGGGTGTGAGGCTGCGGCTGCGGCCGCAAACCTTGGCTCGTCTGTGTTGTTAATTACAATGGATATGTCAAAAATAGCCCAGATGAGCTGTAACCCAGCCATTGGGGGAATAGCCAAGGGACAAATTGTGCGCGAAATAGACGCGCTTGGCGGATTAACCGGTGTGGTGGCGGATAAGTCTACTATTCAGTTTAGAATGTTAAACCGATCGAAGGGGCCGGCCATGTGGAGCCCAAGAACCCAAAACGACAGACAACTATTCACTATATATTGGCGAGAAGAACTAGAAAATATTCCTGGTGTTGATTTTTGGCAAGACCAGGTAAGCTCTCTTATTATTGAAAAGGGGGTGGTTAAGGGGGTTATTACTGGCACTGGCCTTCAAATACTTTCTTCGTCTGTTGTAATTACGGCAGGGACTTTTTTAAACGGTGTTGTACATGTTGGATTAAAAAAACTCACCGGGGGCAGAATGGGCGAAAAAAACTCTTCGGGTGTAACAGAACAACTTACAGAACTTGGGTTTAGCTCAGGCAGGATGAAAACCGGTACACCACCCAGGGTTGACGGTCGAACATTGGATTATTCAAAAATGGAGATACAAAATGGTGATGCGTCTCCTGGAAGGTTCTCTTATTCTAAGAAAACTGCGGCAGCAATTAACCAACGCCCTTGCTGGATTACATATACTAATTCTGCGGTTCATGAAATGTTAAAAACCGGGTTCGATGAATCTCCTATGTTTACCGGAAAAATAGAAGGACTTGGCCCACGATATTGCCCATCTATTGAAGATAAGATTAATAGCTTCTCTGAAAGAGATCGTCATCAAATATTTGTTGAGCCCGAGGGGTGGAATACTGTTGAGATATATGTAAACGGTTTCTCAACTTCACTGCCCGAGCATGTTCAACACAAGGCTTTAAAACTAATTCCTGGATTTGAAAACGTCAAAATGTTCCGCCCCGGTTACGCTATCGAGTATGATTATTTTCCTCCTACTCAACTAAAATTAACTCTTGAAACCCGGCTGATAGAAAACCTTTACTTTGCCGGACAAATAAACGGAACAACCGGGTATGAAGAGGCTGCCTGCCAAGGCTTAATGGCCGGCATAAATGCACACCTAAAGACACACCATAAAGAACCATTTATATTATCTCGGTCTGAGGCTTATATTGGTGTGTTGATTGATGATTTGGTTAACAAGGGGACTAATGAACCATACAGAATGTTTACTTCGCGAGCAGAGTATCGATTGTTGCTTCGACAAGATAATGCCGATATTCGTCTTACAGAAAAAGCGTTTCGGTTGGGTTTGGTTGGCGAAGAAAGGCTTGGCGATGTGAAAAATAAAATAAAAAACACGGCCGACATTGTCGAATATTTCAAAAAAACTTCTGTTTTGCCCGATGAGATTAACCCATTATTAAACTCGTGTGGAACAAACCCTATTTCTCAAAATTATAAGCTCAACCAAATTTTAAGTAGGCCACAAATTACTTTGGGTGATCTTGAAAAACATATTCCTTCTGTTGGTTTGTTTCTTTCAAAATACAATGATGACGAAAAAGAAC
>Ga0194060_10002389_pt1 | contig 13381 bp, 12 predicted proteins | sample SepL225m_MetaG_FD_163427 | JGI IMG/M metagenome (GOLD analysis project Ga0194060, IMG submission 163427) | Anoxic zone freshwater microbial communities from boreal shield lake in IISD Experimental Lakes Area, Ontario, Canada - Sep2016-L222-5m | ecosystem: Environmental > Aquatic > Freshwater >... | reverse complement strand
ATACCATTCACTAATGTATTAATATATCTTTTCTCCATACCTCTAATAATAGGGTAACGAGCTTCTCCAGAAGAACTTTTTTCAATGGTTACACCACTTACTCTTTGTAAAGCATTGGCCACTGTAATATCTGGTAATAATTGAATGTTTTTAGCAGACAAAACGTTGATGATAGGATCGGCTACTTTTTCTAACCTTCTAATAGCTTTATCATTCTCCTTATTACTTGAACTAACAGTTACTGAACTTAAGTTAACACTGGTAGAAAGTAAATTGATATCTATTATTTTATTATTGCTTGCACTTGATAATTCAACTTCTTTTGAAACGGAAGCATATCCAGTATAAGAAACCGTCACCGTGTATTTACCAGCAGCTATGTTTTTAAACTGATAGGTTCCGTCCAATTTTACATAGGTTGTTTGTTTATTAATGCTTACAGTAGCACCTACTAAAGGCTCACCCGTATTTGCATCAAGAACACGTCCTTTGACGCCTTCAGCAAAAACACTTGTTACAATGGATAATAAGAAAACAGAGAGAATAATGCATTTTTGCACTACTTGTTTTGCACTCATAAAAACAATTTTAGTTTGAATGGCAAAACTATAGAGATTACATTCTTAGGAATACATTAGAAGATTAACAAAATGTTACTTAATTATTAACTTAATGTTAAGTGATAAATTATAAAAAAATACTATAATTACTATGCAGAAGGCATTGTATGGTGCTTACCCTTAAGCATATACTCTTTGCTTTGTTCAATAGCGTCCATTACTTGATCAAGTATTACTTCCACCGAACTATTATAATCAATTTCTAAAGGTGCTTTAAAACGAACAGTTAATGGAGTACCTACTTTTTTAAAGGTTAATCCTTTCTTAGTAAATGCACGCCAAAATCCATTAATCACTACTGGTACTACAATGGGTTGATTATTTTTAATTATATGCGCGGTTCCTTTTCTACCTGGTGCAAAAGGTTTGGTAGTTCCTTGCGGAAAAGTAATAACCCAACTTTTAGATAAAGCCTTATCAATTTTTTGCGTATCAACCACATCTCTATCTCTACTTACATCGGCACCTTCTGCTCTCCATGTTCTTTTCACAGTAAGGGCTCCTCCCAATTTAAACAACCTTGTAAGCCAACTGCTATTCATAGTTTCTTCGGCAGCTACAAAAAATACATTGGTAAAAGGGTTTAATAAATAATAAGGAATACCTAGCTTGTTAAACTTCCCCCACTTAACTGCACAAAAAATATGCACAAAGGCTATCACATCTCCAAAATAAGTTTGATGATTGCTTACAAATAAAACATTCTTATGAGGCAAATTTTTCAAGTTTTCCGTGCCCTCAATTTCTACCGTATTAAATAAGGCAAGCCCAGGGTATGTAAATATGCCTACCACCCCATAAATTAGGGAGCGAAATATTCTAATATGTTTTAATCGATCTAAAATCGTCATTAGGGACTGAAATGGTTAGGCATGCAAGATAATACATTAATTTAACTCGAATATCTCTGTTTAAACAACAAATACTACCTTTAGGCGATGGAAAAATCTGCTGTAATTTTTGATATTGATGGCTTATTAATAAATAGTGAGCCTTTATGGAATCAGGCTGCTGCTGAAATATTTAGACAATACGGCATTATCTTAACAGAAGAACAATATGCCCTTACAACAGGCCTTCGCTCAAAAGAATTTGTAACCCATTGGTTATTACAACATAAGATTCCTTCTACTGAATTTGAGAGAGTGGAAGATAAAATTGTAAACCTTGCTTTAAGCTTAATTGATAAAGACGCTACTTTAATGCCAGGCGTAGAACATATTTTTCAGTTCTTTTTAAAAAGAGATTTTAAAATTGGCTTAGCCACTTCTTCTCCTGTTGAATTAATTGAATGGGTAAAGGATAAACTAGGTATTAGAAGTTATATTCAAGCAAGTTGTTCAGCTCAACATCTACCCTATGCCAAACCACATCCTCAAGTATATTTAGACTGCGCTGCTGCATTGCATGTATCTCCGCTAGCTTGTATTTGCTTTGAAGATTCTGTATACGGTATGACTGCAGCCAAGGCTGCAAGAATGACTTGCGTGGTGGTGCCATCGGCAGAACATAGTAAATTACCTCATTGGGGCCTAGCCGATTTAAAGCTTAGTTCCCTTCAAAATTTTGGCGATTTGCATTTTAATATGCTCAATCACTAAATTGATATAAATTACAGGTATTCATGGTACTAGCTAAAAAATTAATAGAGAAAGAATTAGACTTATTTGAACAGCATTTCAAAGATGCGGTGAAAAGTAGAGTGTCTTTGCTAGACCGCATCATGCAATATATTGTAAAGCGTAAAGGCAAGCAGATGCGCCCTATGTTTGTCTTACTATCAGCTAAACTACATGGTGAAATTAACAATGCTTCTTATAGAGCCGCCTCTTTAGTTGAATTATTACATACTGCTACATTAGTACATGACGATGTGGTAGATGATGCCACAGAAAGAAGAGGAATGTTCTCTATTAATGCATTATGGAAAAATAAAATTGCTGTTTTAGTGGGCGATTATTTACTTTCTAAAGGATTACTACTATCTCTTGAAAATAAAGACTTTACCATACTTACTATTTTATCCAATGCTGTAAAGAAAATGAGTGAAGGAGAATTACTTCAAATGGAAAAAACAAGAAACCTGAATTTTGACGAATCGGTTTATTATGAAATTATAAGTGGGAAGACGGCCTCCTTACTAGCATCAAGTTGCGCTGCTGGCGCGAGCTCGGTTACAGAGAATGAAGAGACTATTCAAAAAATGCGCGAGTTTGGCGAGAATGTGGGTATGGCTTTTCAAATTAAAGACGACTTATTTGATTATGGAGAAGCTAAAATTGGCAAACCTACCGGCAATGATATTAAAGAGAAAAAATTAACCCTTCCTCTTATTCATATTTTGCAAAAAGTATCTCCTTCTTTAAAAAAAGAAATTATTTATATTGTTAAAAACAATAACAACGACAAAGCCAAAGTGAAATTTGTGATTGATCATGTTGTTTCTTATGGAGGTATTGATTATGCCGAACAAAAGATGAATGAATACAGAGACAAAGCCTTACTTACATTACACAGCTTTCCACAAAGCGCAGCTAGAGAAGCTTTAGAAGAATTAGTAAGATATACAACCGACCGAAAATTTTAATGGAAAAAAGATGGAATATACTTGCAGCCAACCCTGCAACCGTGCAGTCATTGCAAGATTCTTTAAAGATTCATCCCATCTTATGCGAACTACTAGTACAAAGAGGCATTGATAGTTTTGATGCAGCTAAAAAATTCTTCCGCCCTCAATTAGAACATTTACATGATCCTTGGTTAATGAAGGACATGGGCAAAGCAGTAGATAGAATTGAAAAGGCTGTGGTGAATAATGAATCTATTTTAGTATTTGGAGACTACGATGTAGATGGCACCACTTCTGTAGCAACCCTATATCAATTTTTAATAAAACTTACACCCCAAGTTGAATACTATATACCCCATAGATATAAAGAAGGCTATGGTGTTTCAAAAATTGGAATTGACTATGCTAAGCAAACCGGTATTCAATTAATAATTTCGGTTGACTGTGGTATAAAGTCCATTGAACTAGTTGAATATGCAAAAGAATTAGGCATTGACTTTATTATTTGTGACCACCATTTACCAGATGCCATTTTACCGCCTGCTATTGCCATACTAAATCCAAAACAAATTGATTGTAATTATCCGTTTAAAGAATTATGTGGCTGCGGTGTAGTATTAAAATTAATTACTGCATTGGCAGACAAGTATAAACTACCTGCAGAATCTTATTTAGAATATTTAGACTTAGTGGCCACCGCCATTGCTGCCGATATAGTTCCTATTGTAGATGAAAACAGAACCTTGGCCTATTTTGGTTTGCAACAAGTGAATGAATCGCCCTGCCCTGGCCTTCTTGCTTTAATGGAATTAGCTAAGCAAACTACGCCTATGCGTATTACGAATTTAGTATTTGCAGTAGCGCCCAGAATTAATGCAGCAGGCAGAATGGACGATGCTAAAAAAGCAGTGCAACTATTTGTAGAAAAAGATTATTCAAAAGCACTAGCCATTGGTTCTTTATTACAACAAGATAATTTAGATAGAAGAGAAGCCGATACTACTATTACTGAAGAAGCCTTAGCGGAAATTGAATTAGATCCGAATCATGCTAATAAAAAATCATCGGTAGTGTTTCAATCGCATTGGCATAAAGGTGTGGTGGGTATTGTAGCTAGCAGACTTATTGAAAAACATTATAAACCCACCATTGTACTAACACAAAGTGGTGATGTACTTGCAGGAAGTGCAAGAAGTGTAGTAGGTTTTAATTTATACGAAGCATTACATGCTTGTAGAGCACACTTAATTGGATACGGTGGGCATTTTGCAGCAGCGGGTATGACACTGGCTTTAGAAAATTTAGAGGCCTTTAAAAATGCTTTTGAACAAGCGGTATCAGAAAGAATTACACCTGCACAACTTATTCCTGAAATTGTTATTAATGCTGTTATACCTATTGATAGTATTAATATGAACTTCTATCAAATTATTACGCAGATGGAACCTTTTGGACCAGATAATATGCGTCCCCTATTCTTAGCAAAAAATGTATGCGATACCGGTTATAGTAAACTAGCCAAGGAAGCACATATAAGTTTTAACATTACGCAGGGCAATCAAATATTAAAAGGCATTGGCTATAATATGGCGCAGCATATTGGTATAGTTAAATCGGGTAAGCCCTTTGATGTGGTGTTTCAATTACAATTAAATGAATGGCAGGGAACACAAACAGTACAAATGCAAGTACTCGACTTAAAAGAAAGCGGTTCATATAATTAATAACTCAATTCCTATTCTAGTTCAAATTAAATGAACTAAAATAAATACTCAGAAATTGCTAAATACTAATTAGGTAAAAAGTTAAGTATAAAAAAAGGCGTTCAAAACTGAACGCCTTTTTAGTTATATCAATGTTCAATTACTTTAATAAATCAACACTTCTGTTAATAAAGTTGGTTAACTCTGCACCTTTTAATAAACCTTGTGAAAGCAAGGCCAAGTCTGCTAAGTTGCGGGCTTGCTTTTGTTGCTTTTCTACATCGGGCTCATTTAATAAAGCTTGGAATATAGAGTGATTACCATTTATAGTTAAATGTACTTCATCTGGCATTTGCGCATAAAAAGCAGTCATGCCTCCACCGCCCATGCTGGCCATATCTTTCATACGACGCATAAATTCAGGGCGAGTAGCAATTACAGGAGCAGCGTCTTGGCTAAGGCCTTTCACTTCAACGGTAATAGTTGTTTCAGGTATTTGGAATTCAAATAGTTTTTTAGCTTGCTCTACTTCGTCTTTAGATAAAACAGAATCAACATTTTCTTGTTTGTCAATTAAATTATCTACTACATCGGCATCTACTCTTACAAACTGTACGCCTTCCCATTTCATTTCTACATTATTAATGAAGGCAGCGTCTACCATGGTCTCTAACTTAATCACTTTGTAGCCCTTACCTACTGCTGCTTGTATAAATGCATCTTGACCTACTGGGTTGGTAGTATATAACAATACTTGTTTACCGTCTTTATTTTTTTGATTCGACTCGGTTGCTTTTTTGTATTCATCTAATGTATAGAAACTACCTGCAGCAGCTGCGTCTTCTAAAATTAAAAACTTATTGGCTTTATCTAAAAACTTGTCGTCGGTAATCATACCATATTTAACGAACAAACCAAGACTCTCCCATTTTTCTTCAAAGGACTTTCTATCGGAGTTAAATATTTCTTCTAATTTATCGGCTACTTTTTTAGTAATGTGTGCATTAATTTTTTTCACATTCGGGTCGCCTTGTAAATAGCTACGACTTACGTTAAGTGGAATGTCTGGACTATCAATAACACCATGTAATAACATTAAAAACTCAGGTACTATATCTTTTACTTCATCGGTTACAAATACTTGGTTGCAATACAACTGAATTTTATCCTTTTGAATTTCAAAGCTTTGCTTAATTTTTGGGAAGTATAATATACCCGTTAAATTAAAGGGATAATCTACATTTAAATGAATCCAAAAAAGTGGTGTTTCACCAAAGGGGTATAATTCTTTATAAAAATTCTCGTAGTCTTCCTTGGTTAAGTCGGCAGGTTTACGAATCCATAAAGGATTAGTATTGTTAATTGGTTTTTCAACCTCTTGACCTTTTACTCCTGCATCAGATGCTTTCGCATCTTCTTCCACCTCGCTCTTAGACTCTTTAACCTCAGCATTCGCATCGGTAAAATATATAGCTACTGGTAAGAATTTACAAAAACGATCCAAGATAGATTTTACTCTTTGTGCTTCTAAAAATTCTGCACTCTCTTCATTAATATGTAAAACAATTTTAGTACCGCGGGCGCTATAGTCTACTTCATATAATTCATATTCAGTACTACCATCGCAGCTCCAGAAAACACCTGGAGTATCTTTATGGCTTCTGCTATAGATATCTACTTTTTCACTCACCATAAAGGCGCTGTAAAAACCTAAACCAAAATGTCCAATAATGCTAGCGTCTTTGTATTTAGTAACAAACTCTTCTGCACCACTGAAGGCCACTTGGTTAATGTATTTATCTACTTCTTCAGATGACATACCAATACCATTGTCCATAATGGTCAATGTTTTTTCTTTGGCATCTAAAATTACATCTACTCTAAGGTTACCAATATCGCCTTTCACTTCGCCTTTAGAGCTTAATGTTTTTAGTTTTTGGGAAGCATCTACAGCGTTACTTACTAACTCACGTAAAAATATTTCGTGGTCGCTGTAAAGGAACTTTTTAATGATAGGAAAGATGTTCTCTGTCTGAACTCTAATTTGACCTTTTTGCATAGTTCTGTTGTTTAGCTCTATACTAGCAAACAGGGTACCAAAGCCCAAATACTGCCAAGCTGTCAAGCAATAAGCCGAATGAGGCTAGTTTTTGAGCCAGGCTGCGCCAGTACAGCGCTTCCCCCTAAACAAAATGTCACTTGTGTCTCTAATTAAAATCTGTTTTTCTGAATTGTAAACTGAATAAATTCCAGTTATATCTCCATTATTTTTGGGTATTGAAATGCCAGCAAAATCGGCATATCCGCTAGTTCTAAGATAAATTGTTCCGCCAGCACAAAATTTTAAACTTCTGCTAGCGCCAATTTTATTTTTTTTATCGGCAAAGCTTAAACTAGTATCTGCAGCAGAAAATTCAACATTGGATATTTTAATAAGTCGACCTTGTAAGCTATCCCCTAAATTTTTATAAGATACCATTAAAGGTAGGACGCTGCTATTATCTTTTACCACATTTATAAATTTAGAAAATAAGGTAGCTGGAATTCCAGTTGTCAATAATTGTCCGGAACTAGTATCAACTGCGGCAACCACTTGAACCATCCTTCTGTAATCAGTTAAAAATAAATTCTGCAAATGCAATCTTATAGTTGCTCCAACAGGATAAGTTTGGTATAAAGAACTGCCGTCTAAACTAATTATGATGCCGCCCGATGTATCTTGAATACTGATTGACTTATACAAATTATCATGTTCGTCATTAGCCACAATAGTTGCCTCCAGCGTTATTGATTTAGCAATGGATTCAACTGCACCCATTGTATGCATTTTTCTAAAAGCCCTAATGCTAATTAATGTATCGGTACTATTGCCATTTACAGGCTGCGCATAAGCCGATTGCTTTAAGCAGGCTAAAGAAAAAAATAATAAAATAAAAGCCAATAAAGCAATAAAAAGAGTGAGGGGGAATTTTATGTTCATAAAAATTATTGAATTTGTAATTGAATTCCAACAGCATATGTAACGCCTTGATCATATAAATATTTAAGAGGGAATTTATTAGGGTTTAAATTAAAATAATCAAATCGAGCTTGTTCAAATACCAAAACTGGAATAAGCGTGTTCAAGATATTTTTTATACTAAAATTGCAATAGATGGGAAATTTCGTTTTTCCATATTTTATTTCGAAAGATTTAGATATGGCCGCATTTAATACAAATTGATTAGGTAAATAAGTAACATCATGTATGCTTGTATATAGGGGTTGGGTAGCTATTGGATCTAGTACCAAAGCAGAGCGCCTATAATAATCATAGCTTATTGCTCTTTTGGCTGCATACACTCCAGTGAGTATAATGCGAGAAGAATAAGTAGGTTGCATTTGAACTGATATAGCCTCTGAAATTTCAGGGCTTGTTGAAGCAGGTAAATATTTCAAACGTAATAATCCTGATTCTACTTTATACATATCATTAGCTAATAAAATATCGTATAATGGGTTATTTGAAATAAAATAATGCCCAACGTTAAGTGACATTTCAAGCTGAATGATATTAAACAAAACCGTCTCGATAGAAGATTCTAATCCTTGGTAAATACTTTCTTTTTGTCCTGTTATTCCATATACAAAGGAATTATACTTATCATGATAAAAGAATTTTTTTTCAGCATCATTCTTGACTTTTTGAAAATAAGCACTTAACATGATTTTAGTATCAACGCCTCTAAAATATACAGTTAAGTCAATGCCATTTTTTACTAGAGGAAGTAGAAAAGGTGTTTGAAAAGCGTGTAAAGATGGATCTAAAAAAACCGCAGACGAATTAGGGGCAAATTGCTGATTAAAAAAAATAGACCTTGCATAAAATCGGCCAGAAAATTTATATAAAACTTGTCCCTTAATCCCCAAAGAAGGAAAAGAAAAAATGGAAGATGTTCCAAGCGAATTGGCCGCAAAAAGTCCATTTTGATTAAATCCTTTTCTTTGGAAAAAATCATTGGCATAATTCAAACCACTTGAAAACTCCCATCTTGGACTGGTTTTTTTAAGCTGAAGCCAGCCCATTGTATGCAATGATTCTAAACGAAAATCAGGTCCCCAGCGCTCGCCTTCTTTAATTTTTTGATCGGGATTTTTTAAATTATTTTGAAAACTATTGACTAGCGCATCGTCTATTACCCAACCATTATAGTTGTAATAAAACTGACCCCCCAATAAATTTTCTACAACATTGTAATAATGAATTTGATCTTTAGCGGCCTGTAGCCCAGTATTTGCAGTCCAATAATTATTAATTTGAAATGAATACATTACTGACCCACGAGCCAATAGTATATTAGATCTATTTTCATTGATAATATAAAAAGATCTTTTAGAAACAGAAGCCTTGTTTATTTTCTGAATACGATCAAAGTTTATCTGCAAGGCTTGCGGATTGGATTCAAACCATTTTGTTAATTGCCTACTAATATTACTATCCTTACTGTAACTTGGTAGGTAACGATAATAATCAGGTCTAGGGTCTGCAGCAGATGTCCAATCTAATTGTGAAGAACTTTGTTCTCCAAAAGCTAAACCTAAATTCATTTGAAACAAAGCTTTATCCTGCCAACTCTTTTCATATCTGAAAGACAATACAGGCAGATTGTTTTGTTTATGATTGGGGAAATAGGCTTGGCCTTCTAACCATCCCCAACTAGGATTATAATTCCTCAAGTGTGATAATGTATAAGCTTCCAAAACTGAAGGGGACTGCTTGCCTTGATTTGCTTGATTCCACCATAGTGTAAATCCTAAGGAATGATTATTTTTAAATAATTTGTCGATACTAAAAGAAGCCCCCCTTATCTCCTTAAACCCATTTGGCAAGTACCCTTTAGGTGTATTTTGAAAAACTAAAAAAGCAGCTATACTTAAATTATTATGCATTTTCCCAGTACTGTATTGTACATGAGCCTCATTGATATAAGATGCATTGGAAAATCCAGTATGTGCTGCCCATCCCCTTTTAAATAAATTAGCTGAACTGCTTAAATAACTTGTTCGATAATTTTGACTATACCCTTCATTAGAATATTCAAGGTTTTCATCTGTTTGTTTGGAATGAAATATTTTGAACATGCCCGTATATGAAAAAGAGGCATTCCATCCATTTAGATTTGAATCCCAGTTAATTCCATTAATAATTGTACTGCTATTATAAGGCTGCCCTCTTGGTATCCAATTAAATACAAAGCCATTGAATTGAGAAAGACTACTAATAACATTTCTATTAGCTTTCAATAAAGTGGGTACCCAATTATAGGTTCTTTCATTTTCATCATAAACCCATTGCTTATTTAATTCATCTTCAGTTTGTGAATAAGCACTAGTAGCCTCTAAAAATAAAAATAGAAATATAAGTACCACACGAATAAGTCTCATTAGTCATTATTGAAAGCACAATTTGTGATTTATATCAATACTAATTATTTCGGTAAATACGCAAATTCTGAATTGAACTTTTATATATACTTACTAAATAAAATGATGACAATTCTATGAAAAAATATTTTTTAATTATTTTGATACTAAATTCCCTTCAGCTACACGCACAAAATATAATTATAGGATTTTATAACTGTGAAAACTTTTACGATACGACTAATCAAATAAAAGTAATAGATGAAGACTTCTTACCTACCAGCCAGAAAAAATATACAAGCAAAGTATTTGATATAAAATCTAGACATCTTGCAAATGTTATTTATAATCTTGGGAGAATTGATAATAGCAATGGAATTGCAATGATGGGTGTAGCGGAAATAGAGAACAAAGACGTTTTAGAAAAATTAATTGGAGAACCTATCTTACAAAAATACCATTTAAAATATCTGCACTTCGATTCACGAGACCAACGAGGAGTTGATGTTGCACTTATTTATAATCCTTCTTTTTTTATACCTTATCAGTACAAGCCATATTCCTTAACCGATGCCACACATTTTAATGATTATGCTACAAGAGATATCTTATATGTTAAAGGCAGACTGGAGAATCAATGGGTCCATATACTAGTAAATCATTGGCCAAGTAGAAGAGGTGGCGCTTTTCTTTCGAATAGTAAAAGAATTTGGGCTTCCACAGTTTGTAAAAAAATAATGGATAGTGTTTCTTTAATTGATCCTGGAGCGAAATTTATAGTCATGGGAGACTTTAATGACAACCCCAATAATAGTAGTATAAAAAAGCTTGGACTGTCAAATCCCTTTCTTCCCCTATTTAATAAAGGATATGGAAGTATTGCATTTAGAGACAGCTGGAGCCTATTCGACCAAATCTTATTAAGTAGGCATTGGACTGAAGGCAATAACAACCTAATCAATTATAAACCAATCATTTACACCATCCCCGACATGATCGAAACCCAGGGTAAATACCAGGGCTACCCCAAAAGAACCTATGATGGAGACCGGTTTAGGGGTGGTTATAGTGATCATTTCCCGGTGGCCCTTATTTTTAAGCCAATTTTGAGCGGAAATACACTGAAATAGCCTACCTTCGCCGTCCCAAATCTGTTTTGGCAGATTCATCCCGCCTAGCGAGATGTCCACTGGGAAAAACCAATTATTTAACCAATAAATTCAAGTAATGAACAATTACGAATTAATGGTGATTTTTACACCGGTTTTATCTGAAGATGATTTCAAATCTGCTCAGAAAAAATACCAAGACTTCATCAAAGAAAATGGTGGGTCTACAGTAGCCTCAAATCCTTGGGGTTTAAAATCACTTGCTTATCCTATCGATAAGAAAACCACTGGTATCTACTGGATACTAGAATTCACAGCTCCAGCTACAGTGAATGAAAAATTGAAAATTCAATTTTTACGTGACGAACAAATTATGCGTCACATGATTACAAAACTTGACAAGTACGCAGTTGAGTACAACCACATTAAGAGAAACGGCGGTTTCCCTGTTCACAAAGCAGTTGAGGCTTAATTAAATTTTTACCAACATGGCAAAGAATGAAATCAAATACCTAACCGCGATTAAGCAGGAAAAACCTAAGAAGAAATTCTGTCGTTTTAAAAAGTATGGTATTAAGTATGTAGACTATAAGGATACAGACTTCTTAAAGAAATTCCTTAATGAACAAGGTAAAATGTTACCTCGTCGTTTAAGTGGTAACTCTTTGAAGTATCAACGTAAAGTAGCTGACGCTATCAAAAGATCACGTCAAATGGCTATGTTACCTTATGTAACCGATTTATTTAAATAGGCTCAAAAAAATATTAGTAAACCATCCCTAATCTCGCGGTTTAGTTTTTAAACCTCGGCGAGTGACAGCAAAAAATGCTGGGCTCTTGGGAACTAAAAAAATGATTATGAAAGTTATCTTAATTAAAGATGTAGACAATTTAGGTGGTAAGGACGAACTAGTAAACGTTAAAAACGGTTACGCTCGTAATTTCTTATTCCCAACAAAGTGCGCTATTGAAGCAACTGAATCTAATACAAAGCAATTAGAGGAACGTTTAAAAGTAAAAGCGAAGAAAGAAGCTGCTATGTTAGCTGAAATTTCTAAAGTAATTACTGTATTAACTTCAAGCCCTGTGAAATTAACTGCTAAGACTGGCGCGAATAATAAAATATTCGGAAGCGTTACTGCCTTACAAGTTACACAAGCTATCCGCGCTCAAAAAGGATACGAAATTGACAGAAGACGTATTACCATTCAAGACGATATCAAAGAAACTGGTAGCTTTAAAGCCACTATTGACTTTGGAAATGGTCAAAATACTGAAATCGATATTGAAATTGGAGCTGAGGCTTAATTTAGCCCAGGCCCCTTTTTAGGTCTTTTTACAGCTCAAAAGCTGCCCAAAACCCCTCTCGATACCCTCGGGAGGGGTTTTTTGTTTAATTTTTAGCCTATTTATCCACCTATTTTATTAAAAAAGTGTATAAATAATAGAATTGTAGTTATTATCACTATCTTCGGTGTCCTAATGGCGGAAATCTTCCATTAGTTTTTGATCACTTAATTTAAAAGAACATGAACATTTATGTTGGAAATCTTAGCTGGAATATGACTAGCGAAGATCTAGAGAACTTGTTTACTCCATTTGGTGCAGTAGCAAGTGCAAAAATTGTAACAGACAAATTTAACAACAACAGAAGCAAAGGCTTCGGTTTTGTTGAAATGGCTAACGACGACGAAGCTCGTGCAGCTATCAGTCAACTTCACGACACTGAAATGTTGGGTCGTAACATCGTAGTTAACGAGTCAACTCCACGTCCTGAAGGCGAAAGAACCTTCAAGAAGAAGCCTTATGGTGCTGGTGGTGGCGGTGGTGGATTTAATCGCGGCGGCTCAGGCGGCGGCGGTGGATTCAATCGCGGCGGTACTGGCGGCGGTTACAATCGTGACCGTGGTGGAAATGGTGGTGGTGAATACAATAGATATTAATCAACTGTACACAACTTAACCGTTACAATACAAT
>Ga0194060_10002386_pt1 | contig 13392 bp, 7 predicted proteins | sample SepL225m_MetaG_FD_163427 | JGI IMG/M metagenome (GOLD analysis project Ga0194060, IMG submission 163427) | Anoxic zone freshwater microbial communities from boreal shield lake in IISD Experimental Lakes Area, Ontario, Canada - Sep2016-L222-5m | ecosystem: Environmental > Aquatic > Freshwater >... | reverse complement strand
GTACTCCAGCGCCGCCCTGACATAGGCAATGAACAGCGGGTGGCCGCTGCGCGGATTCGAGGTGAATTCAGGATGGAACTGACAGCCGACGAACCACGGATGTTCGCTCTCAGCCAGTTCAACCATTTCGCACAGCGCCTTGCCTTCGGCTGAAGTACCCGACACGCGCAATCCAGCCTGCTCAAGCCGTGGCAGATAGGCATTATTGACTTCATAGCGATGGCGATGGCGCTCGGTAATCACGTCGCTGCCATACACCCTGCGCGCCAGCGAACCGTCGGCCAGCCGGCATTTCTGTCCGCCCAGACGCATGGTACCGCCCAGGTCTGAATTCGCATCGCGTGTCTCGATCCGGCCTTCGCGGTCCAGCCATTCGGTAATCAGCGCAATCACCGGATGCGGCGTTGCGGCATCGAATTCGGTGCTATGAGCACCGGCCAGGCCAGTCACATCGCGGGCGTACTCGATGACGGCGAGTTGCATACCAAGACAGATGCCCAGATACGGCACCTTGTTTTCCCGGGCGTAACGAATCGCGGCAATCTTGCCCTCGGTACCGCGCCGGCCAAAGCCGCCAGGAACCAGAATCGCATCCATCGCCGTCAGTGCGCCGGGACCATTCTTTTCGATGTCCTCGGAATCAATGAAGTGGATGTTCACCTTGCTGCGGCAGTGGATGCCAGCATGCACCAGCGACTCGGTCAACGACTTGTAGGACTCGGTGAGATCGACATACTTGCCGACAAACGCGACGCTGACCTCATGCTGCGGATGCTCCAGCGCATCCACCAGTTTCTTCCAAACCGACAGGTCGGCGGCTCGCGCCAGAATGCCCAGCTTGTGGCAGACGATCTCGTCCAGCATCTGGTCGTGCAGCATGGCCGGGATCTTGTAGATGCTGTCGGCATCGAGCGCGGAAATGACCGCCTCTATCTGGACATTGGTGAACAAGGCGATCTTGCGCCTCTCCTCGAGCGGAATCTCCCGGTCGGCGCGGCACAGCAGAATGTCGGGCTGAATACCGATCTCGCGCAATTCCTTGACCGAATGCTGGGTCGGCTTGGTCTTGAGCTCACCTGCGGTGGGGATCCAGGGTACCAGCGTCAGGTGGATGTAACAGGCGTTATTGCGGCCCTCCAGGATGCCCATCTGGCGAATGGCTTCGAGAAACGGCAGCGATTCGATATCGCCCACGGTACCGCCCACCTCGACGATTGCCACATCGGCGCCTTCGGCTCCGCGCTTGATGAAAAGCTTGATCTCATCGGTGATATGCGGGATGACCTGAACTGTCTTGCCCAGATACTCGCCGCGCCGCTCCTTCTTGATCACCGACTCGTAGATCTGGCCGGTAGTGAAGTTGTTGCGGCGCTCCATCTTGGCGCTGGTGAAACGCTCGTAGTGGCCGAGATCAAGATCGGTCTCGGCGCCATCCTCGGTGACGAACACCTCGCCATGCTGAAACGGCGACATGGTGCCGGGATCAACGTTGATATAGGGATCGAGCTTGAGGTGGGTAACCTTGATGCCGCGGGATTCAAGAATTGCCCCCAGACTGGCGGCGGCGATACCCTTGCCCAGACTGGACACGACACCGCCTGTAACAAAAACGTATTTGGCCATGGAAATACAGGTGCGGGAAATTCCAATGATAGCGGAAATTCCCTGCCCGGTAGAAGCCATTCGGCAACCTTTGTTGACAAGGCCGCAAGTTGACGCGCACCGTCGATACACGTAAGTTACGCGCCTCCAATTCATCCTTCTCCCTGTTGCGACGAAATTCTCGCCGCGCGGGATCTGCTGTTCATCCGACTGTAAAGAAACTCCCATGGCTCAATACGTTTTCACCATGAACCGCGTCGGCAAGATCGTGCCGCCGAAACGTCAAATCCTCAAGGACATCTCCCTCAGCTTTTTCCCCGGCGCGAAGATCGGTCTGCTCGGCTTGAATGGCTCTGGCAAATCGACCGTGCTCAGGATCATGGCCGGCATCGACAAGGACATCATCGGCGAAGCGACGCCGATGCCCAACCTCTCCATCGGCTACCTGCCGCAGGAACCGCAACTCGACCCGGACAAGACCGTGCGCCAGGAAGTCGAATCCGGCATGGGTGAAGTCATGGAAGCCCAGACCAAGCTGGAAGCGGTCTATGCCGCCTACGCCGAAGAGAACGCCGACTTCGACAAGTTGGCCGAAGAACAAGCGCGGCTCGAAGCCATCATCGCCACTTCGGGCGCCGACACCGAACATCAGCTCGATCTCGCCGCCGACGCCCTGCGCCTGCCACCGTGGGATGCTTCCATCAAGACCCTCTCCGGAGGCGAAAAGCGCCGTGTCGCGCTGTGCAAGCTGCTGCTGTCGCGCCCCGACATGCTGCTGCTGGACGAACCGACCAACCACCTCGACGCCGAATCGGTGGAATGGCTCGAGCAGTTCCTCACCCGCTTCCCCGGCACCGTGGTCGCCGTCACCCACGACCGTTACTTCCTCGACAATGCAGCAGAGTGGATCCTCGAACTCGACCGCGGCCACGGCATTCCGTGGAAGGGCAATTATTCGTCCTGGCTGGAGCAGAAGGAAGCGCGGCTGGAGACCGAAGCCAAGCAGGTCGATGCGCACATGAAGGCCATGAAGCAGGAGCTGGAATGGGTGCGCAGCAACCCCAAGGCGCGCCAGGCCAAGAGCAAGGCCCGCCTCGCGCGCTTCAACGAAATGTCGGAAACCGATTACCAGAAGCGCAACGAGACGCATGAACTCTTCATCCCCGTCGCCGATCGTCTTGGCGACAAGGTGATCGAGTTCCACGAGGTCAGCAAGGGCTTCGGCGATCGCCTCTTGATCGACAAGCTGAGCTTCACCGTGCCGCCCGGCGCCATCGTCGGCATCATCGGCCCCAACGGCGCCGGCAAGTCGACGCTGTTCAAGATGCTCACCGGACAGGACAAGCCGGATTCCGGCGAGATCGTGGTCGGACCGACGGTGAAGATTTCCTATGTCGACCAGAGCCGCGACTGCCTCGACGGTTCCAAGACCGTGTTCGACGAACTTGCCGGCGGCGCCGATATCATCACCATCGGCAAGCTGGAAATCGCCAGCCGCGCCTACATCGGCCGCTTCAACTTCAAGGGCGGCGACCAGCAGAAGAATGTCGGCAATCTCTCCGGCGGCGAGCGCGGCCGCCTGCACCTGGCGAAGACGCTGATGGCCGGCGGAAACTTGCTGCTGCTCGATGAACCGTCGAATGACCTCGACGTCGAGACCCTGCGCGCCCTGGAAGACGCGCTGCTCGAATTCGCCGGCTGCGCCATGATCATCAGTCACGACCGCTGGTTTCTCGACCGCATCTGCACCCACATTCTGGCCTGCGAGGGCGACTCGCAATGGAGCTTCTTCGCCGGCAACTATCACGAGTACGAGGAAGACAAGAAGAAGCGCCTCGGCGAGGAAGGCGCCAAGCCAAAGCGGATTCGCTACAAGCCGATCACGCGCTAGCAGCCAGAACACCGGGCCTTGCGTGGCAGGGCCCGGTGGTTCCTCAGGTTTTCTTTTCGGTGACCGGCGTCGTGCCGACGTCTACCTGCCGGACGACGCCGGCGCCGCCGGTTTCACCCAGCCATACGCCGCTCGATCGCATCTGCCCCAGCGTTGCGCCGCCCTCTTTCAATGCAAACGGCGTCTCGACCGAGGCCGTCGACAGCGCGCCGATGCCCGCCTCGTTCAAACGCCGCACCTGCAGGCTGCTCCCATCCACCTGCCACAAGCGCAAGTCGGCAAATGCCGGATCGGCGCTGTCTATCCAGCCATTGTTGTCGCCATCGAGGCGTGCGAGTTCGGCAAAGCCATTGCCGGTTTCGGGACCGAACAACTCACTGCCGTTGTCAGCCCGGCCGTTATGATTGCGGTCAAGGAACAGAAAAGCCGAGCCTGCGCCGGGCAGCCGCATCTGCTCCAGTTTCCCATCACTGTTCAGGTCGAATTCGGCGCTGGTTGCAGCAAGCGCAGCCCTTGGCGCCGAACCATCGACTACCAAAGGATCGATCAGCGTACGACTGACGGTTCGTGTCACCTCTTCGCTGCGATCGAACTGAAAGCCGACATCGAATTGCCGCTCACTGCCGTCCGCCAGGCAAACTTTGCCGCTCGCGGAGAACTGGCAGCTTTCCGTTTCGCTCAACTGATCCAACTGGGTGATCTGCCAGCGGGGCCGAGACGGTGACATTGAAGACGATGCCTGATCCAATGCCATCGTACTGCCACCGTCACCTTGATGAGCCGACAAAGCGGATGAGGTGAATCGGGCTTGCGGCCCGAACAACATGGCGAGCATGGTCTCCAGCATGTCGTGGAGCTGTTGCGGAGCGCGGCAAGACGAGGCCACCTCTATGGGAGCGCTCTCGTGCAAGCGAGCTGCGATCAGTTGATTCAGCTCCTTCTCGAACAGGTCGCTGAAGGCTTGTGCATCAGCCGTGCCTTCAATACGTTCCAGTGTGGTGTTGCGGACGGCTTGCTGTTGAAGGGCATGCGTACTCCCCAGCGCAAGCTGGCTGTCGGTAATGTGCATGACGAGTCCTTTCCTTTCGTTGATAGAGGAAAGCGAGTCAATGCACGGAACATGCCGGAGAAACTTACTCAGTTCGACGGATGGCTCCGTCCCTCAGATTCGAGCGGCACCGCGCTGGAGTTGCCCCGTTACCGGCCAATGGAAAGTCGGTGCTGGCGGCACGGCGATACCCGCGCCCCGCACCCCTGCAAACTCCCGATGACGATTACATTCGTACGCTAAAACTCATCGAGACCTTCTTCTGCAGCAGCCCCGCCTGCCGCAGGGCTTCGAGGAAAAACTTGCGGTCGAGTTGATTCAAGGCGTAGGGATCAATTCGATTGTTTGCCTTCTCACCGCGTGAAGCCAATCCATGCTGATGGCGCAGTCGCAGCGTCTGCATGAAGTGGAAGGCATCGACCCAGGCGTCGACTTCAGATTTATTGAGTCCCGCCCGCTCGGCCGCCAGGCGCAATCTCCTTTCGGTATTGCTGTGGCTCACGCCGTGTGCCAACCCAAGAACCCGGGCCGCATCAACGAAAAGCGTGATACCCGAAAGCTTGAGGTCGATCGTATCCGGATACTCACCGCCCTTGTCCACCACGAAATCGCGGAAGAATCCGATCGGTGGTTGGCGTTGCATTGCGTTTTCAGTCATCAGGTGGAGGAAACGCGAATTCGAGTCAGCGCCATTGGCAAGCCAGGCCAATAATGTCTCGGCCAGTTGGCTATCACCCCAGAGCGGTCGTAAATCAAAGAATACCGAAGCATTGAGAAGCGCTTCCGGTTCAGGAATGCGCAACCACGCCGTAAACTTCTGTTGCCATTCCTCCAGCGACAAGCACCATTGGGGATTGCCGGCCATGATGCCGCCCGAGCACAGTGGAAAACCGCATTTCCGCAGCGCTTCATTCACCGCCTGGGCAAAAGGCAAGAGTCTCTGGCGCTGATGCTCGACGTTGTTCCCTTCCCCCACGGAAAAAATGATTCCGTTGTCCTGGTCGGTGCACAGGGTTTGTTCCAGACGACCTTCGCTGCCCAGTGCTATCCAGCAAAAATCAATATCCCCCAGGTCATGGCGACCCAGTTCGAGTTCAATCACACGTTCCGTCAGGCGGTCATTGAGTGTCGACACAATTCGCGTCAACTGGTGCGCGGCAATGCCTTGGCCAAGCATGTTGTGCGCAAGCTGGTGTATGTCACCCGAGCAGGAAATCAAGTCGGCTTCGTTTCTGGCATGGCGGATTTGAACCGCGAGTTGAGAAATGCCAACGCTTTGCAACGCAAACAGGGCGCGCTCGGCCACCACCGCCGCCAGACGACCGGCATCCATCACCAGAACATGACTCAGGCCGCGCTCGGCCATCAGCAACGCGGCTTCGAACCCCAGGGCTTCGGCCTGGAGAACGATGTGATCGGTGGACATCAATTGGCCCACGGGCGTGGCCGGATCGGCACAGCCGGCGTTGTGTGCCTTGAGCAGTTCAGCCAGAGAGAACGTGCCCAGCGGTTTGCCGCCGTCATCGACGACAGCCAGGAGATCGAGGCTGTCCCGCTCCATACGTTGCAGAACGACCGCCAAGGGTTCGCTCGGTGTGCAACTGGCTGGAGCGCCGCGTATCAACCCGCGCAGAGGACTGGCAAGATGGGCCGAAGTCGCATCAGCGGCGAAATGAGCATGATAAATCCGACGTGACTGTTCCAGAAAAGCTGCCGCACGTTGCCGGCAGAACTCGTCGAACGGGGGCGACAAGCGACAAAGCTCGCGGAAATCCTCGATTGGCAGTTCAAGACAGCGGACGTCGGATCGGGCGCGAAAGGTAGAGAACACCGGACGTTCGTCTTGCAAGGCTTCAAGCGGAAAACTCTCGCCTTCGACCAATTCGGCAAGCACCCGGTCTTCCTGGTTGATCTTGCCCATCGCTTCGAGTTGAACAATGCCGCTGACAATGAAAAACAGGGTTTGCGCCTGGGCACCCGGCAACACCAGCGCCTGCCCACGCTGATAGTCGCGCGGAGCAAGATGTTCGCCCAGCCAGAGAAGCAGTTCAGGCGTCAATCGATCGAAGGGCGCGCGCCGACACAGCGTCTCAAGCGCGGTCTTGTCCTTGTATCCTGTCATTTCCATCCCTTTTTCGGATCAAGCTTCTTCACGCTGAAGTGTTCGAACTGGATCATTGGCAAACATCCGCATGCGCGAAAACCTGAATCTATCTGTGTTGTCTGTTGGCTATAGCGGTGCAGAAATTCAAGTGGCACCAAAGAACACGCCCGGCAAAAAAAGCGCCACTATAATCCACAATTCTCATAAAAATAACGCTCCGATTCTTGCGGCAGGATGCCGGCGTTCCTTCTTTCACCCGAACCATGACCAGCGCCCGTTCCAGCCTCGAACTCCTCGCCCCGGCGAAGAATGCCAACTTCGGCATCGAGGCGATCGATCATGGCGCTGATGCCGTCTACATCGGCGGTCCGGCCTTTGGTGCCCGCGTCAATGCTGGCAACAGCGTGGCCGATATCGGGCGACTGGCGGCGCACGCTCACCGCTTCAACGCCAAAGTGTTCGTCACGCTCAACACGATTCTGCGTGATGATGAACTCGATCAAGCGCGGCGCATTGCCTGGCAAATTTACGAAGCCGGCGCCGATGCGCTGATCATTCAGGATATGGGCCTGCTGCAAGTCGGTCTGCCGCCGATCCAGTTGCATGCGAGCACCCAGACCGACATCCGCACGCTGGCCAAGGCGCGCTTTTTCGCCGGCGTCGGCTTCTCGCAGCTCGTGCTGGCACGCGAGTTGTCACTCAGGGAAATCGCGGAAATCAACAGCGGCTTAATAGTCGGCGCTGGCGGTACGGCGCCCGCACTGGAATTCTTCGTGCATGGCGCACTGTGTGTTGCCTACAGTGGCCAGTGCTACATCAGCTACGCCCACACTGGGCGCAGCGCCAATCGCGGCGAATGTTCGCAGGCCTGCCGGCTGCCCTACACGCTGAAAGACGAAGCCGGACGCATCGTCAGCCACGACAAGCACCTGCTATCAATGAAGGACAACGACCAGAGCGCCAACCTCCGGCAGTTGGTCGAGTCCGGCATCCGTTCGTTCAAGATCGAGGGGCGGCTGAAAGAACTCTCCTATGTCAAAAACATCACGGCGCATTACCGCACGCTGCTCGATCGATTTCTTGAGCAGTCACCGGAATACGGCCGCGCCTCGTCCGGGCGCTGCACCTACGGCTTCACCCCGCAACCGGAAAAGACCTTCAACCGTGGCGCCACGGACTACTTCATCAATGAGCGCAACCCCGACATTGGCGCCTTCGACACGCCAAATTTTTCAGGCGAGCCGATCGGCGAGGTGACGCGTCTTGCGGCCGACTGGTTTGAAGTCGATACCACGGTGCCACTGCACAACGGCGATGGCTTCAGCTATTTTGACGCCAGCCAGGATCTGGTCGGCTTGCGCGTGAACCGTGCAGAGGGCCGGCGACTTTTCCCCAACGAGATGCCCAGTGATTTAGCTATCGGCACCGCGCTCTACCGCAACCGCGACCAGGAATTCGAGCGGGCGCTGGCGAAGAAATCCGCCGAGCGGCGCATCTCGGTCAGAATGAAGTTCAGCGACACACCGCAAGGCTTCGCTTTGCACCTCAGCGACGAAGACAGCATCACCGCTGACGCCAGCCTGCCCCACGCCAAGGAAGCCGCACAGAACGCGGATCGTGCAATGGCCACCCTGTGCGAAAATCTCGGCAAGCTTGGCAATTCGCATTTCGAAGCCGCCGAAATTTCGCTCGAGCTCAGCCAGCCATGGTTCCTGCCCACCTCCACCGTGAATAGTCTGCGACGCGATGCCGTGGCCGCACTTGAAGCCGCCCGCGCCAATGCCTATCAGCGACCATGCCGTGCCCTCCCCGTCGAACCGCCCGCAGCCTATCCCGAGAACGAGCTGAGTTATCTGGGCAACGTGCTCAACAGCGCGGCCCGCAGCTTCTACGAAAAGCACGGCGTAAGCCTGGTCGCGGAGGCCTATGAGACCAACGCCGAAAAAGGCGAGGTCTCGCTGATGATCACCAAGCACTGCCTGCGCTACAGCTTCAATCTCTGTCACAAACAAGTGAAAGGCATCCGGCCCGATCCGATGACGCTAATCAATGGCAAGGAAAAACTCACCCTTCGCTTCGATTGCAAGAAATGCGAAATGCACGTCATCGGTCGCTTGAAGGCGGGCCGGCAGATCAGCATCGTTCCTGTCGCCCATTGAAAAAGTCGGCGCTTGCCGGCCCGCGAAGCGGAATCCCCGGCAGACAGAGTCCGGTGCGGCGATGAAGCGCCTCATTCTCGCCCCAATGGAAGGCCTGGCCGACGACGTGCTGCGCGCGGTGCTAACCTCCGCCGGCGGCTATGACTGGTGCGTCACCGAATTCATCCGCGTCACCACCACCTTGCTACCGCATTCCTGTTTCACGCGCTTCAGTCCCGAACTGAAGAGCGGTTCGCGCACCACGAGCGGCACGCCGGTGCGCATCCAGTTGCTCGGCTCCGATCCTGCAATCATGGCCGCAAACGCCGCACACCTGGCGCGGCTTGATCCTGCCGGCATCGATCTGAATTTCGGCTGCCCAACACCGCTGGTAAATCGCCATCGCGGCGGTGCGGCGCTGCTCGATGACCCCGAACTGCTGCAACGCATCGCCGGTGCCGTGCGCCGATCCGTGCCGCTGGCGATTCCGGTCACCGCCAAGATGCGGCTGGGCACCGAGGATACCGACCGCGCACTCGATTGCGCCCTTGCCCTGGAAGCTGCCGGCATGCAGGAACTGGTGGTCCATGCCCGCACCCGGCGCGACGGCTACCGGCCGCTGGTGCGCTGGGAATGGATTGCGCATATCCGGCAAGTGGTCAAGCTGCCGGTCATCGCCAATGGCGAGGTGTGGAACCTGGCCGACTATCGCAACATTTGCGCCGCCACCGGCTGCGCGGATGTCATGCTCGGCCGCGGTGCCGTCGCCGATCCCCTGCTGGCGCGGCGCATCCGTGACGGCGACGAAGAACACGCCACGACTGCTGACTGGGAAGACCTCAAGGACATGATTGCCGAGTTCTGGGCGCGGGTCCAGTTGAAGTTGCCGCCCCACCAGTCACCCGGTCGCCTCAAGCAATGGCTGGGTCTGATGCAACGCAACTATCCGCAGGCTGCCCTGTTGTATGGCGAAATACGCGAACTGCGCCGGGCGGCCGAAATCAGTCTGGCGCTGGAGCGCTGCGGCCTGAACCTCGACTTGGCTATAGCGGCTGAGCAACCTTAATGTTGTACGAAGAAATAATTTACCAAGAACCAGCCGATCAGACCCAAGACCGCTACTACAGGAATGCAAATAATCGCACCCCCACAGCAGATTGTGAGTCGCACCCATTTCTTTTTCATTGCTGAGTTTGCCAACTCGCCAGATACCATTGCTGGACTAGCTTGCCGGGTATCGGGCAATGATTCGTTATTGGCCATTGTCATCATCTCTCCAAGGATGACCGCTTCCGAAGCGTCTGCCTTGCTTGCAAACCTATAAGCGCAGCTGACGTATTGGTGGCGGAGAAATTGGCTTATAAAAGGGTACTGATCTGCCAGTCCTCCCGGCAGCCAGAGCGGCATATCATACGCGTTCCGAGCGGCGGGTTGGCCCTGACCGCGGCCGCGCTAGCCACCGCTCTGTTTCGGCCCGGAATCAACGCGATCGCAGTGATCGGCGATTGCCTGCACCAGGCGCGGCAGCAGCGCTGGCGGCAAATCATGGCCCATGCCGTCGATTACCAGCAGCGACGCACCGGAGATCTGCTGCGCGGTGTCGCGGCCAGCTGCGAGGGGTACCAGCGGGTCGCAAGCGCCGTGGATCACCAAGGTCGGGGCGGTGATGGTGCGCAGCAGCTTGCGCCGGTCTCCGGAGGCGATGATGGCCAGCAACTGCCGTGCGGTTCCGGCGGGCTCGTAGGCGCGACTCACACTGCGGCCCACCCGTTGGCGTAGCTCTTCTTTGGTCGATGGGTAACCGGGACTACCTATGACTCCGAACATGTTCATCATGTATTCGATGACCGATTCGGGATCCTTCTGGTCGGCAGGCCGGCTCAGCAGCACCTTGCGCGCCGGCTTGCTGGGCCGTGAAACGCGCCGGTTGCCGGAGGTCGACATGATCGAGGTGAGACTCGACACCCGCTGCGGCCATCGTGCTGCCAGCACCTGCGCAATCATGCCACCCATCGAAGCGCCCACGATGTGCGCACGCTCGATTCCCAGCACATCCATCAGGCCGACGACGTCGCCTGCCATGTCTTCCAGCGTATAGGGCGTGCGCACCGAAAGACCGATCGCAGCAGCGGTCATGGCCAGCAACAGATTGGCGCGCTTCTTTCCCGGCACACGCCCGGAAAGGCCGCTATCGCGATTGTCAAAACGAACCACGCGGTAACCGCGCGCAGTCAGCCCGTGGCAGAAGTCATCGGGCCAGCCGATCAACTGCATGCCGAGCCCCATGATGAGAAGAATAGTCGGCTGTGACGGATCGCCGAGCGACTCATATTCGATGTGCGGCGTGCTGGCAGAATCAGGCGACGCGGTAACCATCGCTCAAATCGCCGCCTTACGGGTAGACGTCTTTCGACGTGAAACACCCGTTGCCGTCACCCCTTTGCGCACCATCTTGGCCTTCAATGACCGTACTTTGCCCCGCCCCGCTGGGCGCACCCGTGCCAGGTATTCCTGAAAGCTGTCGCGCAAGCACTGGGCGAAAACTTCCGGATCGGGCAGTTGCTCGTAGCAGGCGGTGAATGAGATGACAATCATGTCGTTGTAGCTGGTCACCGAAAACACCAGCCCCATGCCATCTGAAATCGGCATGATCGCTGACACGTAGGTCAGACGGGCGCCGTGAAGATAGAGCGGAACCTGCGGCCCGGGCACATTGGCGATGGCACAGTTGGCCAGCGGCACCCAGTCGCCAAGCAGGGCCGAGGCCGAGCGCAACATCTTGCTGGTGGCGGCAATCGCCGCAGAAGGAGCGTGCTGTGCCAGATCGATCAGCTCACGCGCGCTGACGGCCTGCGCCATGACGATCGATGACGAACTGGTCGCCTGAATGGCGATGAGCCGCTCTACCGGATCGACGACATCGGTGCCAAGCCCGACGCGCACCCAGGCAAAGCTCGCGGGCCCGGCTGTCTCTCCCTCGCTGCGCACGGCAACCGGCACCGCCGCAACCAGGCTGCCGTCCGGCAACTCACCTTGCATGTCGAGATAACGCCGTAAGCCACCGGCGCAAACGGCTAGAACCACGTCATTGACGGTGGCTCCGGGCGCCAGCGCACGAATGGCCTTGAAATCCTTCAACGCAAAGCGGCGCGTCTCGAACACGCGATGCGGCGACACCTCACTGTTGAAGCGCGTCATGGGAAACTCGTGCGGCCGACCGAGAAATTCGCCGACAAAAGTTCTTGCGGCTGATTTCAGTGTTGCCCAACTGCGCGTCATCGGTTGCGCCATGCGCAGCGGAAAAGTGGCGACATTCAGACCGGCGCGGCACAAGAGGAGAAAACTTCCCGGCGCCGACTCGGGAAACCATGGCGCGGGTGGCGCAGGCAAGGGCGAGAGCGGCGAAATATCGTGCAGCAAAGTAGTGATTTCATTGCCATGCGCGACATCAATCGCGGCATGATGAATCTTCAGCAGGACAGCGAAACTACCCACCGGCAGATCGAGAAAACTGTCCAGCCCCTCGATCACATACATTTCCCACAGCGGACGCTGCAGGTCGAGCGGACGGGCGTGGATGCGCGATGTCTGGATGCAGAACTGCCGCCAGTCACCGGGCTTGGGCAGGGCGATGTGGCGCACGTGATATTCGATGTCGAAATTCTCGTCCTCTATCCAATACGGGTAGTCGAGATCCAGCGGCACGCGCCGAATCTTCTGGCGGAAGATCGGCAACTGACCGAGTCGGCTTTCGACATGCGCCAGAATCTGCTTGAAGCGGACCATGCCACCGGGCGCGGTGGACTGATCGTAGATATGCAGCAGCGTAACGTTCGAGTTGGCGTGGGCGCTGTCGGAATAAATGTAGGCAGCATCGTGTTCGCTCAGTTGTCGCATGCGAGCCTTTCGACAGAATAATTCAAATCGTTAACCACGGCGACACGGCGAAGATCAAAGTCAAAAGCACATTCATGTTTTTCGCCGTGTCGCCGTGGTAATCATTATGGGTTCCGGCTTGCCCGGCTCGGGTTCGTGCGTCGCGCCCGAGATCATGCGCCACACGCGTCCAAGCAGGCCATGCGGCGAGAACGGCCGCCAGTTTCCTTCCGGCTGCGCCAACCGGTCGGCAACAATGGCCAGCACGATGCCGTTGAAGCCCATCCCGAGATGGCTGCCCGGCACCTGGATGTTCTCGTGGAAGGCCGGATCGCCGTCGATGGTGGCCTCCTGCGGCGGCACCACGCCATCCCCAAGGGAATACAGGCAACTGGTGGGAATCGCCAGTCGGCGTTTCTCGCGCAAAGATTTGGCACGTGGCTGCATCACATGTGCCGCTGCGCCAAGGCGATGGGATACCAGTCGGTAAAGAGCTTTCACCGCAGGAGGGGATTGACTGCCAAGGGCATCGACGCTGACCGGACTCCCCAGGGTAATGACCGATCGCACGCAGTCGAGCGTGCTTTCAGCACCGTAAAGTGAAAATACACCGCCCAGGCTCCAGCCGACCAGGCTCACCTTGCGTCCGGCAATATGGTGCAGATAACGTATCTTCTGCGGCAAGGCGCTGGCATGCTTGCTGCGAAAACCGAGATTGCGCCCCATTCCCCAC
>Ga0194060_10002384_pt1 | contig 13398 bp, 12 predicted proteins | sample SepL225m_MetaG_FD_163427 | JGI IMG/M metagenome (GOLD analysis project Ga0194060, IMG submission 163427) | Anoxic zone freshwater microbial communities from boreal shield lake in IISD Experimental Lakes Area, Ontario, Canada - Sep2016-L222-5m | ecosystem: Environmental > Aquatic > Freshwater >... | reverse complement strand
CGGGTTGTTTCAAAATAGTTGCCTTCGTCAATGGAAATGATATTGGGACTGTCGGAGTGATTTATAAAAAGTGAGAGGTCGATCTTTTTAAATCCTTGTGCGGGTACAAAATAATTTTCTTCATCATAGAGGCAGTAATTGCCTACCAAAAATTGTGCATGTTCGGGTAAGGTTTCTACCGTTGATTTAGCAAGCGTGATCCATTCATCCTCTTCAGATGGAGGTGTGAACATATCGCGGCAGCCTGCCGGAATATCCCGTATGGCAAATACCCCAATACCGGCAATGGGCGAGGGGCGCAGCATCACATAGGAGTTTTGTGACAGTTCTTTTATCAGTTCTTCCCGATTCATTGTTTGTAGTTTCTTTTACGGCTATTGATATATTTTTGATGGATCACTTCACTGATGGTTGACCTGTTCACTTTACTTTCTACCCAGGAGATCACATCCACATAGGCAAGGGTGCGGGTTTCAAATCGGCTGTGTTCAAATTGTTTAACGCGTTGCAAGAACCCATTGAGTTCTGTATTGAAGGCAGCACTGTTCACCCTTAATCGTTTCCTTAAAAATTTAAGCATTTCATCTTCCACCACGGTGAAATTCTTTTTCTTACTCATGAATCGGTATACTGATCGCGATAAGGGTTCCATCAATTCTACATTGCCGAGTTCATAATGCGCCATCAAATGCAGTAGTCTGGCATAACACTGCAGATCATAACGCAGGTCACTGCTATCATTGATGATGCGTTGCAAGTAATCGATGCTTGTTCCCGGATCTCCGCTACCCAGATGCATCAGTCCCATTTTGTAATTGAACACCAGGATCCGGTGTTTGTCGAGATACAGTTCATTTTCTGCGATATTCTTTTCCAGTTCGGGCAGCAGGGATAGTCCTTCTTTAAAACTTCCCCGCATAAAATGCTGGTTTAGTTTTGCATTAGCGATATATACAAAACACTGGATCCTGAAATTATCATTTTGCAATACGCGATCTGTTTGTGCAAAGTCTTTGAATTGTTGTAAAGTGATCTCAAATAATTTATGATTACGCAGATCAAAATGGGCATTCAATAAATTGTGCAGGGCCTTGATATAATTTCCGGTTTCTACCCTGATCATGGCTGGCTCAGCATGAAATAAGTTCACACATTTTTGTGAATAGCGGTAGTACATCAAAAAATCCTGTCGGATAAAAGCATAAGTAGAAAAGCACTGGTACAGGTAGAGGGCTTCATAAAAGCCATCTGGATTCAATTCACTGGCAGTGATCTTACCATAGAAAAATTCCCTGATCCCTTTTTCATCTTCCTCATCACGGGCATGTCCATTACGGATATGCCAGGCATAGAGTTGTAAAGCCAGGTTTGATAGTTTTACCATACTATTGGTCCGCTGGCTTACCTGTATGGCTTCTTCCGCCAGCAGATCAGCTTTTTCAAGCATGGTACCTGTGATGTGTAGTGTTTCAATCCTTTTTTCAAGTGCGATCAACTGTGCCAGGTGCTGAAATTTATATTGTGCCCGGGCGGTATCTTTTGCTTTTTCAATGATGCGGATACTTTGTGCCAGCAATCCTTTTTTGTAGAGGATATGCGCATAGTCGTGCTGCTCGTTTAGCTGAAGGTCAATGCTGTCGGTGCTTTTTAACAACCGCAAGCTGGCCATGATCTCTTTGTATAAATGCGTTTTCAGGTTGGATAGCTGGGGCTTTTCAATGCCCGGAAGTTTTTTCAGCAATTGTTTCTCATCATAGGTCCTCATTTTGCCCAGTGCATCAAATAGCTGTGTGATCTTTAGATCTTCTTTACCCGAACTTCTTTTGATATAGAGCTTGAAATGCCTTTTTTCAGCCTTTTCCAGAGAGTGAATCAATTGAAATAATATGTCGGAATACCTGTTGGACATCATGAACCGGATTAAGTATAAGTCAATACAGTAAAGGGTTTTAACATTTCCATAACCATTTTGGCATCATAACCCAATCAACATTATGGTTGCGGGGGCATGAAAATACCTACTATTTTTACATAGTAAATGATTCGGGAGGCAGTCGTTGAGGAAATAACAATCACTAATTATAAGGTTTAAAAAACCTTCAAATCTCTCATATAGCAAGCAATCGTTAAAAGGGCACCTGTTTCTACAGGAGGCCCATTTTTTTTGTACCTGCAAGATACTGAACTTGTCTATTATTTTAAACGGATCGAATGGTAGCTGTATAAAATTTCAGTGAGTTTACTGATATCTACATTTTTTATTGTCTGTTTCGTACATTTAGTTATCCATGCAGACAAATAGTTTTAAAAGAACCATCGGATTATATACGGCCACTTCTCTGGTGATCGGAACGGTGATCGGTTCCGGAATTTTCATGCGTCCGGCTGAGATGGCGGCCCTATTGGGTTCTCCTGCACAAATGTTGCTGGTATGGGTGATCGCTGGGGTACTTACTCTTTTTGTGGCCATGGTGAATGCAGAGGTAGGGGCCATGCTCCCCGAAACCGGTGGGCAGTATTTCTTTATGCAAAAAATGTACGGCGATTTTTGGGCCTATCTGTATGGGTGGGCAAATTTCGCGGTCATAAACACTGCAGGTACTGCTGGCATCGCATTCATTTGTTCGCAGTATGCCGAATATTTTTTTAAACTGCCTCGTTTTAGTGCGTCAATAGAAAGATCCGTGAGTGTTCATGTTCCGTTCATTGGCGATATTCTTCCTCTTGAAAATATTGGGGTAAAATCGCTGACGATATTGTTATTGGTGGTATTAACCATCATCAGTTACCGGAGTACAAAGGGTGGGGGACAATTGCAGGTCTTGTTTACCGCTGCAAAAGTACTGGCCATCGTATTGTTGATCGGGGGATTGTTTTTTTCGCAGCATGGGGATATGAACAATTTCTTGCTGCATTCAGCAACCATCAAACCGATGGGATTTGTGTTGATCGCCGCACTGGTAGCTGCTTGTAATGGTGCATTACAAGCCTATGACGGATGGGGAACCATGGTCAATGTGGCGGGAGAGATCAAGGATCCTCAGAAGAATATTCCCAAGAGTTTGCTCATGGGCCTGGCCGCCTGTATTGCCATTTATATGCTGATCAGTTCTGCCATGATCTATCTGCTTCCGGTTGATGTGATGGCACAGAGTAAACTGGTGGCAACGGATGCTGCTCAAAAAGCTTTTGGCGTGGTAGGAGGGGGTATTATCGCATTTTTGATCTGTCTGTCGGTGTTGGGGGTTACCAATGCCAGTATTCTGGCGCCTCCTCGAATGACCTTTGCCATGGCGCGTAACGGAAAGTTCTTCGCCTTTGCGGGCAAAATCCATCCAAAATTCCAAACCCCGGGAAATGCGTTGCTATTGCACCTGGCATGGATGATCGTGATGGTATTCAGCGGTTCATTTGATATCCTTGCCAACATGTATATTTTTGTTACCTGGATGTTTAACCTGTTATTGGTAGCCGGGGTATTTGTGTTGAGAAAAAAAATGCCGGATGCCTATCGTCCGTATAAAGTATGGGGCTATCCCTGGGTGCCCATCATTGCTTTATTGTGTACGGCCTTTTATTTAGTGATGACGCTGCGTACCGATATCGTGGATTATCTCGACGGGCGTACACACCTCATCAATTCCTTGTTTGGCATATTACTAACGTGTACGGGTATACCTTTCTATTTTTATTTCAGGAAAAAATATCAGTCGGCCAGTTGATCGGCAGTAGCATTGATCATTTGTGTTTCCTGCTTCACAAATCCCATCACGATCCCATATTGTGCCACACAATAGGTCAGCATGATCAGGATACCTGCTTCTGGTATCGGCTGATAAAATTTATTGATGGCCAGCAGCGAATCGGATACGACAAAGAAAGCCGCTCCCAGCAAGTAATATCGGGCGGCAGCAGTATTTACCTTACGATATACATGTATACTACTCAATAGCATGCTGCACAACACGGTGGCATAAATGATCACCGGAATTTTTAGTGGCCCCAGGTGCGGAAACAACAACCATGCTAACGTGATGCCATAGCCGATAACCAGCAGTACCCATATGGGTTGTTGCTGTAGCAGCGAAGGCTGGGCAGAACGTATGCGTATAAAAAAGACGATATAAAAAATATGGGTGATGAGAAAACTAACCAGTCCTAACATAAAGAATAACCCATCATGGTCTTGCAGCATCAGCCACACATCTCCCATCCAGGAAAAGAATAGACCGATCAGCAGTAATTTTTTATCCCGATTGGTTGTGGTTATACTGACCAGCATGATCATTAAAGCCGGTATCAGCAAAGGCTTTATCATCAGTTGCAGTATTTCAATACCTGCATAAATTGCCAAAAGATCGGCCAGGCATAGTGACAAGAATACAATGGAAATAATACGACGGGGGATTGCCTGCATGGGAAGAAAAAGGTTAATTCATCTCTACATAAGCTTTGCCATGATAATAGAATCGGTTAAGTGAGTCTTTTATTTTAGCGGTATCGCTTATTGGAATTTTAAAGGGCTCAGCCAATTTATAGTAAACAGAATCGCTGGTATACATGATCACTTTATGCCCACGATCGGTCATGGCTTTCATTTTGGACAAGGCATTGGCCTTATCAAGTTTTTCACCGAATACGATCCTGAAGGTAAAACTATCCTTATTCATCGGCACAGGTTGCTTTGTAAGCAGGGTATCCGTAACGGGCTTAAGGGTTGAACTGTCGGTATGCGGCATACTGTCGGGCTGTGTAACGGGTGCTATTATTTCTACTGTTGAAGGCGTTGCGCTTTTAGTAAAAAAATACCATAAGCCCCATCCGGCCAGTGAAAGCACCAATAATATGGCAATGACCATTAATGTTTTTTTGCCATTTCCTCCTTGTTGTACCCTTTGGGTGGCAAAGGAAATATCATCATCATCCCTTTTTTCTCTTAATTCAGAACTTGCGGCTTCCATCCTGGAGTTGGCAAATATTCCCTGTTTGAATTCATAAGATCCCTGTTGATTTTTTTCCAGGGTACCCAGTCCGTCAATCTTGAATGGCTTTCCTATGTTCAGAAATTGTTTTCCCAGCGTGAGGTATGAGTCTAGATCGGCAGAAGCCAGTGGTTTTATCTTATGTGTTTGCTGTACAATGAACTGGATCAGCGCATCATCTTCCTGCATTCTGGAATCATATTCAAAACTGATGGCATTTTCGGGCATCACAACATCCTTATCTGTTTCTGTGGGCAATACGAAATCGGCAGCAAGGGTTAGTTTTCCGATGCCCTGCAAACATACTTCGCGGGTATTATAAAAATGCTGAACCAGTAGTTGTTCTATCTTCATTCAAGAGGGGAATTGATATGAACAAACCTACAAGATATTCGCAACATGACAAAGTAGTAGTGTAATTGCATTATTTTTGCCGGATGTTATCCGAAAAGGAACAGGCGTTTATGGCCAATTGGGAAAGGATTAGGGAGCGTGAAAGCAGCGGAATGTGGAAATTACTCAGCGGATTGCCCATGGCTTGCTTATTTTGTTTGCCCATCATATTATTGGTAATTCTGGTATATAATTATTTGCCAGAGTGGTATACAAAAATATCCTCCACCTCACCGGATATCTTTATTACAGTATTGGTTGCTCTTTTTATATGTGTGCTATTTTTTTCCTATTTTCGGATGCATTACAAATGGGAAATGAATGAGCAGTTGTACCGTGAACTGAAGGCCCGGCGCAACAGATCAGATGCAGCGAAACTGCATGATTAAACGTCTTTTAAACACTAAATATAATGTTCGATATGATCAAGAAGCTATTATTCCTGCCATTATTTATGATGATGATCTTTATTGCAGGATGCAATAAAACAGTTACAAGAGCAGGATGTACCGCCACTGAGGCAACCGTGGTAGCACCTGCTAATGAGATCGCGTTTATACAGGCCTATTTAACTGCAAATGGGCTAACGGCTGTACAGGCACCCAGCGGATTTTTTTATTCAATTTCCCCTCAAGGAACAGGTGCGAAGCCAACACTTTGTTCTAACGTAACCGTAAAATATGCCGGTTATTTGTTCAATGGATTTAAATTTGACGAAAGTTTAACAGGGGCCAGTTTTACACTAAATAATCTTATCATCGGATGGCAACAGGGTATGGAATTGCTGAACAACGGGGGCAGCATGATCCTTTATATACCTCCAAGTTTAGGTTATGGTTCACTTCCCAATGGAATTATACCAGCTAATTCATACCTAAGGTTTACTTTGCAATTGATCAACGTTCAATAATCGGCTGCGATAGACAGCGCAGTAATTTAACCGGTACAAATCTTTCAAATTGTCGCACGAAGCCATTTCTGTATTCGACATGTTCAAGATAGGGGTAGGGCCATCTAGTAGCCATACATTGGGCCCATGGCGTGCTGCCCAGCGATTTACTGATTCTTTACAGCAAAAGAACAAGCTTCAGGATGTTGTGTCTATTGAAGTGCTGTTGTATGGCTCGTTGGCAAAAACTGGTGTTGGACATGGAACTGATATTGCCGTTCAATTAGGATTGAGCGGAGAAGATCCGGTGAGTTTTGATGTGCAGCATATTCATTCAAAAATGCTCGACATCAAACATATGAAAAAGATTGTGCTGGCGGGCAAGCATGAAATTGATTTTGATCCAGCTGAAGACATTGAGTTCCTCTATAATGAATCCCTTCCTTATCATCCCAATGCCCTGAGTTTCTTAGTTCGTTTTGTGAACGGAGATACACTTGCTGAAACATATTATTCGATCGGCGGCGGATTTGTAGAGATGGAAGGTGAAACAGGAAATGCCCAATCAAAGGTTATACTTCCATTCCCGATCAATACCGCCGATGAATTATTGCACTGGTGTATGAAAACAGGGTTGAACATCAGTGATGTGGTGCTTGAAAATGAAACGTCCTGGCGGACTGAAAAAGAAACCCGGGAGGGCATGTTGACCATCTGGCATACTATGGCTGCATGCATGTATAGGGGCTGTCATATAGATGGGATGCTGCCCGGAGGACTACAAGTTACCCGCAGGGCAGCAGGATTGAGTAAACGATTACTCAATGGGAAGCCTCATCATGATATTGAAAGCTGGACCAATGCTATCCGGGAAGGAGGGAATGATTTTAAATATATTCTGGATTGGGTAAGTTGTTTTGCGTTGGCAGTAAATGAAGAGAATGCCAGTTTCGGAAGGGTGGTAACGGCTCCCACAAATGGCGCTGCCGGGGTGATACCCGCTGTTTTGCAATACTATATTATTTTCGGCGGCGGTAATACGGAAAATAAGATCATACATTTTTTACTGACGGCTGCTGAGGTGGGCAGTATTTTTAAAAAAGGGGCTACCATTTCTGCAGCGATGGGTGGATGCCAGGCTGAAATTGGTGTAAGCAGTGCCATGGCTGCAGCGGCCTTAACAGAAGGAATGGGTGGCACACAGCGACAGGCATTGATGGCTGCCGAGATCGCAATGGAGCATCATCTCGGACTCACCTGCGATCCCATTGGAGGATTGGTGCAAATTCCCTGTATTGAGCGCAACACCATGGGCGCTATTAAGGCTATAACCGCCTGTCAGCTTGCCTTACAAGGTGCTCCAGATTATGCAAAAGTGAGTCTAGATGAAGTGATAAAGACCATGTGGGAAACCGCACTGGATATGAATACTAAATATAAAGAAACCGCAGATGGCGGATTAGCGGTACATGTTCCCCTGAGTTTGAGTGAATGTTAGTACAGAAAATCAGATCCCATATTTTCTTTTGATGTCGCGATCGGTTTCCCTTTCTTTGATGCTCTCTCGTTTATCGTAATGTTTTTTTCCTTTACCCAGTCCGATCTCCATTTTAAAAAATCCTTTCTCTGTTAAAAATATCCGGAGTGGAATAATGGAATACCCTTTCTCTTTGATCTTCGCTTCCAGTTTGCGCAATTCTCTTTTATTGAGCAGCAGTTTTCTTTCCTGCAAGGGTTCGTGGTTGCTGTAAGTGCCGTAAGAATACTCGGAGATATGCAGACTTTTTACAAATAACTCGCCGCGACTGAAAACACAATAGCTATCGTTGAAACTGGCTTTACCGGCCCTCAGGGATTTGATCTCCGTGCCAGACAATACCATACCCGCAATATAGGTGGTCTCAAAAAAATACTCGTGGTGAGCTTTGCGGTTACTGATTTCCATGGCACAAAGTTAACATGACTCAATGAGAATATGCCGAAGACAGGTTATACAATAACCCATCCAAGATCATAACATTAAAAAATTGGGGATCATCCCTTGAACAATATCAGCAGGGTAGCCAGTTTATCTTTCAATTGGCTGCGGTGAACAATAAAGTCGAGGAATCCGTGCTCGAGTAAAAATTCACTGCGTTGAAATCCTTCCGGCAGGTCTTTTTTGATGGTTTCTTTGATTACCCTTGGGCCAGCAAATCCAATGAGGGCGCCGGGTTCGCCGCAGATGATATCACCTAACATGGCAAAAGAGGCTGTAGTGCCACCAAAGGTTGGGTCGGTGCACAAGGAAATATAGGGGATACCGGCATCACTCATTTGAGAAAGCTTGCCGGATGTTTTTGCCAACTGCATCAGGGAGAAAGCAGATTCCATCATGCGTGCTCCGCCACTTTTATTGATGATCATAAAAGGAACCTTATGCAGCATGCAATAATCACAGGCTCTCGAAATTTTTTCTCCCATTACCGATCCCAAACTGCCACCAATGAATTCAAAATCCATACAGGCGATCACCAGATCATTTCCATTTACCTGGCCATGTGCTACGGTAATAGAATCATGGATATCGGTTTTGGCATAGGCTTCATCCAATCTTTGGTTATATGGTTTGAGGTCAACAAATCCCAGGTAATCCTTCGATTTGATATTTTCAAATAGTTCGGTGTAGTGGTTATTGTCGAAGATGATCTCGAAATACTGATCACTGCCAATGCGGTGGTGGTATTCACATTTGGGGCAAACAAATTTGTTCTCCCCTAATTCGGAAATGGTACAGGTATACTTACACGAAGGACATTTGGCCCATAGGCCTTCAGGTGCATCCTTCTTATCCTTGGTAGAGGTGAGGATCCCTTTTTTTATTCTCTTGAACCACCTTGATTTTGTTTCCCCTGCGTTGGCTTCTTCTCCGGCAAGATTGGCGTCAAAGTCTTCTTCGTGTTTCATGCGCTGTATTGTTGCGTGAAAAGTAATGGGTTGCTGCAATCTTTTAGTTAATAACAGCAACCCATAACCGCTTTATTAGGCGATGGTAATGGTTTGGTCAAGATAAACATCCTGAATGGTATTCAGCAGTTCCACTCCGTCTTTCATGGGTTTCTGAAACGCTTTTCTTCCACTGATCAATCCCATACCGCCGGCACGTTTGTTCACTACGGCTGTTCCTACTGCTTCTGCCAGATCGGTAGCACCCTTGCTTTCTCCGCCACTGTTGATGAGGCCAACCCTTCCCATATAGCAATTGGCTACCTGGTAGCGGGTAAGATCGATCGGGTGATCGGTAGTGAGTTTAGAATATACTAAGGGAGATGTTTTTCCGTGTTTGGTTGCCAGATAACCACCGTTATTGGTCGGTAATTTTTGTTTGATGATATCTGCCTGGATGGTTACGCCCAGGTGATTGGCTTGTCCGGTAAGGTCGGCAGATGTATGATAATCCACGCCATCTACTTTAAACCCATTGTTACGGGTATAACACCACAATACGGTGGTCATACCCAATTCATGGGCCATTTCAAAGGCTGTAGATACTTCCTGGATCTGGCGGGTACTTTCTGCACTGCCAAAGTAAATGGTAGCGCCTACACTAACCGCACCCATATTCCAGGCATCTTTTACTTTTCCAAACATGAACTGGTCGAATTTATTGGGCATGCTCAGGAATTCGTTGTGGTTAATTTTTACCATCATCGGGATCTTGTGCGCATATTTGCGGCTTACGATACCCAGTACGCCAAAAGTTGAAGCTACGGCATTGCAACCTCCTTCAATGGCCAGTTTTACAATATTTTCAGGATCAAAATAAATTGGATTAGGAGCGAAAGATGCACCAGCGCTATGTTCTATGCCCTGGTCTACCGGTAAAATAGATACATACCCGGTTCCGCCCAATCGGCCGTGGTCTAATATGTTCTGTAAACTCTTTAAAGTTTGATTATTACGATTGCTTAAACGCCAGATATCATCTACATGGTTAGGGTTAGGACATGCTATCTCCGCTTTGGTGATGGTCTTGCATTCATGGTTCAATAATGAATCAGCCTGGTCGCCGAGCAATTCAATAATTCTTTTGTTGGCCATATTTGTTATGTTTTGCGCAAATTTAATACAAAAACTGTTAAACGGCGGTATCGGTTTAATTTGATGTTCTCATCCTGTCTATCAAGGAAATAAAGTAATCAGGGGCAAGTAAAAGCCGGCTTCCATACCAGCTGAACATTTCACCATTTGTGAGGATCATTTTAACATCAGGCAGGATAAGATTTAATGCGTCTGCATGTTTGGATGAGAAAGGGTAGGGTTCTGAAGAAAGCAGCATGGCCTTACATCCGCTTTGCTCCAATATTTCCATACTCACCGTTGGATACCTTGTATTGTTTCCGAAAACATTGATAAAACCGGCACGTTGCATCATATCATGGATAAAAGTTCCGCCACCTACGGTCATCCATGGCTCACGCCAGATCATATAAGCTGCAGGAATGGGGCTCAGGTTAAGCGTATTTTGTTCCAGATTGGCAAACCGGATACTTATTTCATCTACAAGTGACTGAGCTTTTTTGGTTCGGTTGCTGAGTTGTCCAATATCCCTGATCATTTGCAAGGCATCATCCAGATTATTTACATCGGTAACCCATACCGGGTATTTATTGGCCAAAGCGAGGATCTGATCACGATCATTCTCTTCCTTGTTAGCAATAATAAGATCGGGTTGGATCTGGTCGATAAGGCTGGCATTGACCTGCTTGGTTCCTCCTACGATAATTTTTGTATCGCGCCAGGGTGCTGGGTAGATACAAAATTTAGTGATACCCACTGTTTCTGTATCCAGTTCAAGAAAATGCAACAATTCGGTTTGCGAGGGAACCAGGGATATAATTTTACGGGGAATGTTAGTGAAGGCACTGGTGCTGTTGAGGATCATATCCTAAAAATAAGGAGAAGAGGAGTGAAGACATAAAAAAAACTTCCAAAGTGGTTGACGAATCAACCTCTTTGGAAGTCATTAAATTTACCAACCAAGCATTCAGTCGGTATTTCAGGATTCCGGATTCGCTTTCTTAAAGGGGGTTACCTATATTGAAAGTTGGTCCCTTAACTGGTATCCTGGTTCAACGTTTTTCATTTTAACCATCGTCGCTTTTTACAGCATAGGTTAGGACATTGGTTTGGTTTTTGCCATCTTCGCTTTTAACAGCATAGGCGTTGGACATTGTTGTTTCTTCAATTCTTTGAGGTCCTTGGTTTTTCTTCGGATGAGACCTTAAAGCGAATATTGGTTTTTAAACTTTAAAAGAAGTTGACTGATATTGGATCTTTTGGTTTTTCAAGAACAAAGGACAATACATTTGGTTTATTTGGATATTTTTGGATAACGATTGATATTTAATCTCTATCAATCAACTTCAACACAAAGATGCGGCAGAAAATGATCCTGTACTAGAGCGTTATTGCTCAATTTTTGAAGTACTGTAATTACTGTTGCAATCGTATATGTTCATAAAACCGGGAGGTATAGATACGAGAAGGGGTATCGTAAAAATACGTATAAATCAAGACTGAGTTTCATGAGAATGCATGTCCAGTATCGCTAAAACGCAATACGGGCATACATTTAATGATTTTCGTAATTAAACTATGGGGTTATTTGGTGAGGCTTTGGATGATGTCGTATTTGGTTACGATATGAAAGGTTCCGCTTTCATCCCTGCTCAGCACCGCACCATTTTCTTTATTGATAAAGCTGCTCAATCGTTCAACGGCCGTATTAAATGCCACTTCCGGATATGCTTTTTCCATTACTGTTGCGATCGTTTGTGTTTTGATATCCGGATTGGTCAGTATCTTATTGAATAATCCGCTTTCTGAAATCGCACCGATATTTTTATCCTGATCGATCACAGGAATATTTTCAATATCATATTTCTTCATCAGTTCAATGGCCTCCAACACAGTTTGAGTTGGTGCTACTGTGATGAGCCGTTGAGAACCTCTTCCACTGATCAGGTCTTTAAAAGTTTTTACATCTAAGAATCCACGTTCCATCATCCATTCATCATTGTATACCTTACCCACATAGCGGCTGCCGTGGTCATGGAAGATACACACCACCACATCGTCTTTTTTCAAAGAGGCTTTTAATTGTATCAATCCCTGTAAACAACTGCCTGCACTGTATCCGCAAAACATTCCTTCTTCTTTGGCGATGCGCCTCGCCATCACCGCTCCATCTTTATCGGTAACTTTTTCAAAACAGTCTATATACTGCATATCATAGTTCTGTGGCACAAAATCTTCTCCAAATCCTTCGCTGATATATGGATAAACTTCTTTCTGATCTTCTTCTCCGGTTTCAAAATATTTTTTCAATAAGGATCCGTAGCTATCAATGGCCCACACTTTGATATTCGGATTTTTTTCTTTCAGGTATTTTCCTGTACCCACAATGGTGCCGCCAGTACCGGTGGCTACTACCAGGTGCGTTATTTTTCCTTCTGTTTGTTCCCAGATCTCAGGACCGGTTTGTTCATAATGCGCATCTCGGTTGGCCAGGTTATCATATTGGTTAACATACCAGCTGTTGGGAACTTCGGTAGCCAGTCTTTTAGAAACTGAATAATAGGAGCGGGGGTCATCGGGCTCTACATTGGTAGGACAAACGATCACTTCTGCCCCTACAGCCTTTAATATATCTGCTTTCTCTTTAGATTGTTTATCGGTGGTGGTGAAAATGCATTTGTATCCTTTTACACAGGCCGCCAGTGCCAGTCCCATACCGGTATTACCACTTGTGCCCTCAATGATGGTGCCGCCGGGCTTAATTTTCCCTTCCCGTTCAGCCACTTCCAGCATTTTCAATGCCATACGGTCTTTGATAGAATTTCCGGGATTGAAATATTCCACTTTGGCCAACACGGTACAAGGAAGGTCCTTGGTGATCTTATTGAGTTTAATGAGGGGGGTATTACCGATCGTTTCTAATATACTTTGTAACCACATAGCATCGTTGATTTTGGCAAAGGTAATTTTAAAGTTTATACAATAGCAAATGATTCAACTGAAAAACTGCCTTTTTCTACCGCAACTTGTAGGCATAAAAAAACCGGCAACAATTTGTGCCGGCTTTTAAAAAAT
>Ga0194060_10002383_pt1 | contig 13399 bp, 11 predicted proteins | sample SepL225m_MetaG_FD_163427 | JGI IMG/M metagenome (GOLD analysis project Ga0194060, IMG submission 163427) | Anoxic zone freshwater microbial communities from boreal shield lake in IISD Experimental Lakes Area, Ontario, Canada - Sep2016-L222-5m | ecosystem: Environmental > Aquatic > Freshwater >... | reverse complement strand
CCGGTTTGGTGCGGAATCTCCAATATGGTGAACTATTTGGATATTTATCATAATAATTCCCTTCTATTAGATAGTTCAAGAGATTATATGGTTGTCAGTTGTCCTGTAACAAAAGTCACTGAACATCAAATTAGGAAGGGTGACTTACTATTCCTACCAAGTTCTGAAACCCAAGATGATTTAGGATTGTCTTCATTAGTAGATGAAGAATTACCGAATACTGTCTTTTCTTATCATTTGGTTAGGTTTCAATTCGTTGATAACATTCACCATTCATTTAGAAAGTATTTATGTAATAATCATTTTGTTCTAAATCAATTTTCAAAACAGGGGAAGGGAACGACAAGACAAATTATTGGTAGGAATGTTTTCAGAAATATCAAAATAATCATTCCACCACTCCCAGAACAACAACATATTGTTTCCTTCCTTGATAATAAAACCCAAAAGATTGACGAACTGATTGAAAATACGAGACAAAAGATTGAACTACTGAAAGAAAACCGGACTTCCCTTATCAACCATTGTGTGACCAAAGGTTTGAACCCCAATGTGGGAATGAAAGACAGTGGAGTGGAATGGATTGGGGAGATTCCCAAACATTGGGAAACTCTCAAGTTGAAATATCTATGTGATATTACTTACGGTATTTCTCCACCTGATACAACTTACAATGACGAAGGGGTGGGAATAGAACTTGTAAATGGACCCGTTGAATATTCTGAAACAGATTTCGGATTTACCAGAAGTCTCAAATGGACAACGGAACCAAAGAAATTTTGTAAAAAGGGGAGTTTGTTATTTTGTCTACGAGGTTCAACCACAGGAAGAATGAACATCACACATAAGGATTTATCTATTGGAAGAGGAGTTTGTTCAATTTGTTCAAAAAAATCTCAATGGTTTATGATTTATTCTATGATGATATTACGAATCCATATTCAGAAAATAATTTCTGGGTCTACTTTCCCATCAGTTACAAAAGACGATGTAGACAATTATGTTATCTGTGAACCTCCACTATCCGAACAACAACAAATTGTTGGATACCTTGACGAACAAACCAAAAAGATTGACTCCACAATTGAAAAAGAAACCCAACGGATTGAATTATTGAAAGAATATCGTCAATCACTGATTTCCGAAGTGGTCACGGGTAAAATTGATGTGAGAAAATGGAATAATGACACCCAAAAACTATCTTGAACAAAACTTTGAAGAACACATTGAGGAACATCTCGTCAGTAGTGGTTATTCTTCGTCAGACCCCGCTACATATGACAAAACCCTTTGTCTCATACCTACCCATATAATCGGGTTTATTCAAAAAACACAACCGAAAACCCTTCAGAAACTTGAATTACAGTATGGTTCTGAAACAGAAGACAAACTGGTAAAAAGGGTTTTCTCTGAAATTGAGAACAGAGGTGTTATTGATGTGTTACGAAATGGTGTCAAGGATAGAGGATGTGATTTTCAGTTGGTATATTTTCAACCCAAGAGTGGGTTGAACCCAGAACATCAGGACTTATATAAACAGAATCATTTCTCCGAGATACGACAACTGAAATATTCCCAGAAAAATGAAAACTCCATTGATATGGGAGTATTTATCAACGGAATCCCAATAGTTATGATGGAACTCAAAAACACCCTTACGGGACAGAATCACCTTGATAGTGAAAAACAATGGAAATACGACCGTGACAACAAGGAACCGTTGTTCAGATTCAAACGGAATCTTGTTTATTTCTCAGTAGGGAATGAAAAAGTCTCAATGACCACAAGGTTGATGGGAGATAAAACACCATTTCTTCCATACAACAAAGACATTGAAAACCCTGTAAACCCCACCGGACACAAGACTCACTATCTTTGGGAAGAAATACTTCAACCCAATAATATGTTGGATTTGATTGAAAACTTTGTCCATATCCGTGAAGAAAAGGACAAAGTATATGACCCCAAAATTGGGAAAATCGTTGATAGGAAAAAGGAAATACTGATATTTCCAAGATTCCACCAACTCAATCTGATTCAGAAACTGAAAAAATCGGTAATTGAAGAAGGTGTTGGAAATAATTATCTGGTTCAACATACAACTGGAAGTGGTAAATCCCTGTCAATAGGTTGGTTGTCATATTTGTTGACCTCCTTGTATAGAACCCCAACGGACACAAAAGGTATGTTTGATTCTGTCATAGTAGTTACTGACAGAAGGGTTCTTGATAAACAAATACGACATACCATCAAACAGTTGGAACAAACCAAAGGTGTCGTTCACCCTGTTGAAGAAAATTCCCAACAGTTGAAAGAATTTCTTGAATCAGGGAAATCCATTATAATCACAACAATTCAGAAATTTCCCTTCATATCAGAGGAAATATCAAAACTGAAAGGTCATAAATTCGGTGTAATCATTGATGAAGTTCATTCTTCACAAAGTGGTGAAACATCAAAACATTTAAAAAAATCCCTTTCAAAATCTGTTCTGGAAGAATTTCAAGAAGGTGAGGATAAAGATGACCTCACCGAAGTGGATAAACTGATTTTGGATGAAATCATATCCAGGGGAAAACAACCCCATATTTCATATTTTGGGTTCAGTGGGACACCCAAGAACAAGACATTGGAAATATTTGGTAGAAAGAATTCCAATGGTAAGTTTGTTCCTTATGATTTATATTCAATGAAACAGAGTATTTCGGAAGGTTTTATCGGCGGTCTCTTGATTGACACCTAGCACGTCGATCACTACCTTACCGCTAGTTATTCCTGAGAAACGGGGTACAACAACGACTGGAAAGAAGTGCTGCACCATTATTCCTGATTGCGGCATTTTATAAAAGGAGATAAGCACGTGTCAGAAATTCCTAGAGAAGTTAGTGATCATATCAGCCCATTAGTCATCATCGTATCCAAAAAAGAGGTGCTGGAAAGAAACATCCACCCCGCACTGGATGTCCTGAGAAGTCTCATGGTATCCCCTGAAATATCAAAAGCATATAAGGAAAATGTAAAGATAATTTTCCAAGGATTTAATGGCAAGATCTCTGAACTATATAAAAGTAAACCTATTCGGGAATATGTGAATCTCCTGGACGAGGAATTTCCTTTCTGGTTCTTTTTTCTTTCTAAGGAATATCTTGGATTGCAAAACATGGTTCATTGCTTCTTACCACCATTCCGGACTGATAGAGGAAAACGAGAGGCTTCCCCTGAGATAATCGGTCACTATTTAACGAATAGATGGTTCCCTGCGATGAGCCATATTTGTCAATATGCAGGGTGCTCTCAAGAGGAAATTAATGAATTAGCTAATCGCGGAGTGAGGTATATCGAATCCGGAAGGTTTAATAATTGCGGTTACCATTAATTTAGATTTCTTGGTAATTTAAGCTATATCGGTCAGAATCAACGGCTGGCCTAATATTGGTATTGTTACCTCAGCCGTTCTTCACATTAGGAATAACATCCGGGCCGAAAAGGACAAACCGAAAGTAGGGAATATGACCGTTCTTCTGTGGATTTATTTTATATCAATGGCGATAGCGGCTACGTTTGCCTTTACTAATAAAGAAGCAAGGGGAGTGAATGAGGGTAAAGTGACTCTATCGACCATCGCATCAACCTTATTAATGGCTGTTATCCCGTTCTTAAATACTATATTTATCATAGGGTCCATTTATGCTAATTGGGTGGTCTGGAGGATGGCCAGGAGGATGAGTTAGCTTATTATATTTCAGATCCTCTATCATCCTGTTATCCGGTGATACAATTTTCATTAGATTTAGCCCATTCCTGGGTTCCAAACACGGTTTTCTCATTCATTATTCTGATACCACCCCTTATATTCGTTTCTGAAGATTATCCCCCCATCCTCTCATTCCTATATATGCCAATCAACCTGCGATAACATATTCACGTGATCGTATCCATTTTCAATCATACCATACACTTGCTTCAATGTGGCTCTCAGGTTTTCAATGAGTTTATTCTTGCTATGCATTTCCAACGCGGTATCGTGGTAGAGCTCCTGTAATTGATTTACCTGATATTCTCTATGCTCAAGATCCTCTCGGAGCTTTTTAATTTCTACGCGGAGATCATCCATTTCTTTCACCTGGCCATCGGGAATCTGAATTACGGTTATATCAGGGTTCTCAAGCAGAGTTTCGTTTAAAACAGGAGTCTCCGTTTCTCCAATAGTAGTTGATAGGTCCACTACAGTTTCCGCTATTGCTATTGAAGTGCTCCTACTCTTCCCCCTTTTTTCATCGGGGTCCTTCAATCTTTTAATCTGGATTAAAAGATTGTCATAACTTTCTGAAAGTTCATAGGTTTGAATCATCTTCGCCGGTTCAACCGCTAGATTTTGGGCGATATCAAACCAGGTCAACGTATAATTCCCTTTGAGTAATGATTGGAGCTGTTCAGCTGTGTATATCCTCGCAAACCTGCACATTTTACGAAGATTGTTTGTACCCATGCCTGTTGACGTTGATATTTTCTCCAGTTCATGGTCACCATATTTACCTTTATAGAAGCTGTTGATGGACCTGCCTATTTCCCACTTGACCAGAATGCTCGCCATTTCAAGCTTGCTATTCTGATTATTGACGTATTCAATCAGTGCTTCTTCAGTCTCTGGTTGATAATTGTTGGCATTGACTTCCAGATTATCGGGGGGATGATCGATAACCTGGGGAATAATTGGAACCTCTTGAATCATATCCGGTAAATTCTCTGTATTCATCGTTTATCCCTCCTCTTTAATTGTTGTTTCTTTTGTCAGTTTCTCTTGGACCGCATCCCGGATATACTCCGATAGACCGATGTCCCCATGGTCTGTGATAACCTTGATTTGCTCAAACATCTCATCAGTAAGCGTCACTGATACCGGTCGGGTAAAAAGTTTCTTTTTCATGGTCATTCCTCCTTTTTGAAAAATATATGGATCTTTCCTGAGTCATTTATTTGTTCTTAGGGAACTGATGGATCGGTAAGATTTTTGGGGGATGAAAAACGTACCGGGTGCGCTTTTTGAGAGGCTGATTTTGGGGGAATTTGCCTGTATGAATCTTATCAACGATTATGGTATGTGAGAATAATAGAAATGTAACAAGGGGTGATTGCCGTAATGAAGAATATTTCGCTTATACTACCTGAATATGAAGTTCTTATTGATATCAAAGTGAGTGAATTCAGTAAACATTTAGAAGCAGAAATCGAATCACTGACAACAGCATACAATCTTGAGGAAAGCACCCAAGATCAAGGTTATAGAGATTATCACTGGGAATTCAACACATGGGAAGACGCTGTTGCTGCAGGGGAAAATCTGAAGCATCTCGCTACGAATCCTAATCTGCTGAAACTTAAAGTTAAAGCAAACAACCATCCAGAAATAAGGCCAATTTCTTATAAAGGCTTATAAAGGAAGGTTTTAACCGGTTGTTTTCTCAACCCCACCCCAATATATACCTCCATGGAGATCTCCCACCCACTAACCGTTCAACAGATCTGAACCGGTACTCTTCTCTCATAACCAGAAGTGGCCACCGGGTACGGATTCCGATATCTCGAAAATCTCGTTTTCCGCATGTCACTGGCGGAAATAATCGCCGTTTCCGGCGGATTTACCCGTTTTGGGGTTTTATAAATTACCAACTCAGGAGGGGAATGTTCGCCAATATGATTCAGATATGTCTGACCGTTGATATATTCAACACCTCCGCTGTATTCATAGATGGGCACTAACCAAGGGAAGTCGGACATGAAGCAATAAATACTGCTGAAGCATAGCATTCTCCGATACATTCTTTTTGACCATCAGTTCCTTCTTCTCTTCCGGTGTCACTGCATAGAATCTTCCATTCTCTATTAAAAGACTCATCGCTGGTCCTGCAGCAGGGTTACCAGGTTTACTAGAATTTGTCTTTGACATACCAACGTCAATCATGATGACTCCCCCATTAGCCTTTAGTTCAATAACCTGTGAGGGTGTAGTGGTATGTCCGATGACAATGTGCTGGATTCCGAAATTTTTGATTGCTGGTAAAAGCGCCTCTCTGACCTTGTTGTCATCCCCCTCTCCCATGTGCCGAGTTGAGAGAGGTCCGTCTCGATCCTCTACGATATCGCGTCCGAGTGATTCTGTAATATTATTATTGATGGTCTGGAGTGACATCGTTGCGTATTTAGGAGAAAAACCAGCGTGAAGAAAGAGGATGTCATTAATCTTAATAACAGTGTTGTGGGCCCGAATCCATTTTCCGTATTTACCCTCAGCTGTCATTGCCTTCTTGAACGCATCCATCCCGCCATATGGTTCTGACTCTGTACGATAAAGATTCTGATAGAAACCCCTCAGCATAAATGCATCATTGTTGCCGATCAACGCATGTACAGCGCCACCAGCATCTTTTGCTTGCGATTCAAGATCCATCAGTAAGTCCATGGCTTTCTTTGAATCTGGACCGCGACCCATAATGTCACCAACCTGAACCAGGTGTGTCTTCCCGCCGATCCACTTATTGTTGTCGTCAATGACTCCGTTAGCCTTCAAACATTTCACCATCTGGTCATAATCGCCATGGACATCGCCAACTGCTACGATTCGGGAAACGTTTGACCATTCGTACTGTCTTTCTGCAGCCCACAGAGGTATGGATGCGACCAAGGTCAGGATGGTCACAACCAACAAAGTATGCAGTCTTAAAAGATTCTTTTTCATTCTATTCCCCCCTTAATGAATGTAATACTCAACCATGAAGAAATACGAGATTTCTTCCCTTGAAAGAAATTATGAAAATGATGGTGGTAAGTATATGGACACCAGCTAAGCTCCCCCCGGTGCTTATTTGATGATAATGAGATGTTCTTGAACGGATTGAATATAAAATACAAAAGTAAATCTATGTCAAGAAAAAAATGGTCATTATTTCCCTACCTTCCCCATATCTTCGCTTGAAAAGATTTCCCGTTGACTAATCGTTGGGAAAGTCTGGGTATAAGCTTTCTCTGATCATTGGAAATTATCTGAACGTCTCATGACACTTTAAACAACCATTATCGATCATGCCGACCAAGCTTTTCACGTCCTCACTTTTCTTCCCTGTTAGAGCTTCCGATAATTTGGTCAGATTATCCTTGAAGATATGGGTCTGCTGTCGGAATTCGTCCATTTTCTCTGAATTCTTGTGAGGCTTAAATTTTTCCAGACCTGCTACCGCTTTTTGAATTTTCTCCAGTGCTTTTCTGGCGTCCACATAATTATTGTTGTTCAAGTCCTTTTTGCAGATGCTCCATTGTTTTCCGATAACAGACATCGAACCGTGTTGCTTGCGCATTTCCGGAGATACCGTGTGCTCATGTGCTAAAGCGAAGGTACAAAACATGAGTATAATTAAAACAACCATAAAGGATTTCATGTTATTCCCCCCGTTCTCAGCAATAGTTATATGACTATCATCATTGGCATGCGAAATCTATGGTAACTATTACGGTTATTATCTCAACCCCACCCCCTTATATTCCCCAGCATAGACCTCACGCTGGCTAACCGTTAAACCGATCTGAAGCGGTATTCTTCCGATATAACCAGAAGTGGCCACTGATACCGATACAGGTACGGGGAATGATGTCAACAACTGCGGGCGAACTGAGTTTCTTGAGAGCTGTTGAATAAGAGGATATTCCTGAGGTTATTATCTGGGAAAAACCGATGAATTATTTTTGAATTTACCTGATGGCCCCTCTGTGGGAAAGAACCGAGGACTGGTATATCCAGATAACCGTTCATTATCCGTTTGTTTTCTGATCATTACCCCCTTATATTCGTAACAGAAAATCTCCTTCCCACTAACCGTTAGGAAGATCTGAACCGGTATTCCTCTGATATAACCAGAAGAAGAAGCGCAACCGATTATCTTTCTCTTCTTAACCATTTTTGTTTTTTTTTGTTTTTTTAACAAGTAGAATTTGTAAACAGATCATATTACCCACCCCTACCTCCATCCCAATTCCCAAGCAAATCTTCTTGTATACAAGGATATCTATCCAACAATAATATCCCTATTTCCTGATAAACAAAAAAATAATAAAAAATGGTCCCTGAGGAAAGCCGACCCGAAGGGAAGAGGCTTTTCCTTTTAAGATATCTTGTTATATCTTATTATTTCATGTATCCGTTTTCAAACATCTGATTATTGTTTACTTCTATCCGCTTCGGGTAGCCACTGTTGGTATGATGAAATCGGGGATAAGGTCGAAATGCTTGATGTAAAGAGGGGGGAGCTCTTCCATGGACCGGTTGATTGTCTTGATGTTAGGCACCGTTGCAACAGGTTCACCATCCTTTTTCTCACCCTCCTCCACGGGCTCGGGTTTGACTCCCAGGAGTTTTTCAGCTGTAACTTGCTCATTTTGTTCTGCTAACTCATTTTTTTCTGAATTTGCTGCATCATTTTGATCATTCGGTGTATCTGCCGGATATTCAGATGAAGTGGATTTCGGGTCCACCGGGTCCGTGCTATCCCCGTTGGACTCTGGTGCATCTTCAGTTTGATTTCCAACCTCATTGCTGGGGTTGGAAACCTCTACTTCTGCCTGATCAACCCAGGTGTCTCCGACTTTCATAAGGTGTGTCATAATAGAATTGCTGACCTGGCCATTCTGATTCGTAGCTAACTGCATTTTAAATCTCCTTTTTCTAAAACTCTATGGGGAAAGGATCGTGCCCGTTCCCAGGTTAATTGAAAATTTTATTGCCGCGTCGTACTTGCTGATTCACCTCCCCTGATTTCTAAGTGCGATGTGTCGCCTACATAGACTGGGTGCTTTCAGGGGGAACACGGTGGGAACAATGTTCCAAATATTTTTTGACCAGATGATGGATTAATGAACTTTTCTTTTGCGCTCCGTGACACCTGGCCATATTTTCCATCCCCCTCACCCCGCACCCCCCTAAATTTGCATTGCGTCGCATCGCCTAAACTAGTTAGGTGCTTTGGGGTAGAACACGAGGGGAACATTGTTCCGTGCTTTCAAAATTTGTTTTTTTTTGTTACTCTGAGGCAAAGACTCTTGGGAGTCATTGGTTAGAAGATCGGAGGGTACTGCAGGAGGAAAACCGACAGGGAATCTGGGGGAGGGATAAATATTGAAGATAAAACAAGATTTTGTGACAAACTCGAGCTCAACGAGCTTTATCATTAAATGTGTATCTGACGCGGAAGGGGAGAAAGAGCTTACTGATAATTTCAATACATTTTGGAAAGGGTATGTAGAGAGCAGAGCGTGGGATGATGGCTTTCAAGCACTAGCTGAATTAACAATTGACATGGTAAAACAGACCGGTAAAAGACAATTTACCATCCATGATTACCTATCATTCTTTGGTGGTAGGACTGAGAATATGCCTGGATATGTCAAGGAATTATTTTTCGATGAGAATTCTGAAGCCCGTAAAGCACTCAAGGAGATCGGAATTGAGATAGTCTCGGTAGAGACCAAGGACCTCAGTATATAAAGGAAGGACTGAAATTTCGGCTATGGACATACTCATTGACACCCACATCTTGATCCTCAGAGAATTTGACCGGGCCACTCAACGGCAGCTGAAAAAAGTTATCCGCCTCTTCAATGAGCTGAATTACCGGTTGGTCATCCACCCCTCGTCCATAGAGGAGATTAAAAAAGACAACAACATCACCAACAAGACTGTACTATTATCGAAAATCGACGTGTATCCTGTTATCGCCGCACCGGAAGACCCAGCGGATGATGACACGTTCATGGATTTTATAGGAAAACCAGGCAGCTGGCGTGACAAATATGACAACCATCTCCTTTACTCCCTATACAAGAAAAAGGTCAGCTACTTTTTGACGGAAGATCCCGACTTGCATGGAAAAGCTGAAAAATTAAATATCTCCGGCAAAATAATGGACATCAAAACCGCACTGACCTTCTTTAAGGAACCGTCCAATCAGAAAAAGGTACAGGAACGGGGTGCTCTCGCATACTGTTTTTACAAAGAGGGTGAAATGTGGCGGATAGGTGAGGAAGGTAATATAGGAATCTTTAAGGATATGGTGGGGTTTCGATTTATTCACCTGTTACTGTGTCGCGAGAATCAGCATGTCGGCGTGCTGGATATGTATAGTTCAGAGGTTGATCTGTCCGAAAAACATGATCGCACAACTTTTTTTCAAGAAGCTACCCATCAGGACCAGGATGAGGACTCAGACTTATCACCAGATCAAAAGAAACGATTTGAGCGCCAACCAAAGGAAACGCTCAGGGAGGGATTAGCCTATCTAAAGAAAAAATTGGAGGTCCCCGGATTTTTAGCGACAGAAGAGGGAATGAAGGCGGAAGAACAGGCAAAAATGATAGAAGCCCGTTTACGTGAGAAACCGCGAAAGGATATTGATCCTAATTTGAAGAAAGCACAAACCGGCGTTAAAAAGAGATTAGACAATGCATTGAGTGTTATCCACGAGGGTTGCAACTCCTCTTTTTCAAAGCATATTAAAAGTTCAATAAAAACTGGCTATCAATGCATATATGCACCTCCTGAAGATGACAAACCATTCTGGGTTCTAGGTCCCGAGCAGTTGAATCGTTAAGTCCTAGCCCCCTCTCCATAGAACAATGTTCCGTCGATGTTCCCCTGAAAAGCACCCAACCATACTGTTAGCAAGATGTTTGCTAAACTTCATTGTTTCGAGGTGAGCAGTAGGGATGGTAAAAGAAATATGTAGTGCGGAAAAAAATTATGATAGAATAGCCCCACAGGGGGTAGGATTTATGAAAGGGTCTTTTCACTTCGATAAAAAAGCTAACCGGTATTACATTTCAGTTTACTGGGAGGGGAAACGGTATCGGATTTTCAATTACAATGGCGATCCGATTTACCATGAAAAGACTGCCGAAAAGCTTTTGAACAAGATTCGGGCTGAGATTGATGATGGTGTATTTCAACCGAAATCATATTTTCCGGAAAGTCCACTCTCCACGAGCGCTTATGCATTACAGTGGCTAAAGGTAATAGAGGTATCTAAGAGGACCTTAAACGATTATGGTGTAGCGGTGAGGCGTTATATCAATGTTTACTTTCAGGATAAGGATATCCGCCATATTCGCCATAATGATCTTGCGGAATTTTATAAATGGATAGCTGGTTCTCCTAAGTGGAAATACAACGTCATGGGTGTATTGCGAACCATGTTGCGGCAGGCGTATAAAAATGAAGATTTAACGCGGTTGCCGCCTTTCCCAAAGCTTTCTTATGATCAACAAAAGGAAATTCAATTCCTGACAATTGATCAACAAGAAAAGGTGCTGGAAGCTATACCTGAGAGACATCGAGCAATTTTCATGATGGCGATGGAGTATGGTCTTAGAGTCGGGGAAGTGAGAGCGCTAAAGCGAGATTGTGTAACAGATGACGAAATAATTATAAAAAGGGGATTTTCAGACAACGATTTAGTGGAGTGTACAAAGACCAAGCGAATAAGAAAATACAAAATAACGTCATATGTCAGAGCTATCCTCGATTCCCTACCACCACGTTTCGGATTTATGTTTATCCGGGATGATGGGAAACCTTATAAAGGTAGGGATCTGAACAAAATATGGCATCAGGCATGCGGAGAGGCCAAGGTTGAGATAAAGCTTTATAACGCCATAAGACATTCCTTGGGTTGTCAACTTCTAAATGAGGGCAAGGATTTATCCTTCGTTCAGGAGGTTTTGGGACACACTAGGAGCGAGATGACAAAGAGGTATGCGCAAAGATCCAGCGCAGTGGTCGGGGCCGTATTGGAAGAAAGGCGAGTAATCCATTTAGACAGTAAACAGACAGTGAATGAAAAATAAACATTAAATATCAGATGATTGGTGATATATTCCGTGGGTTCGAATCCCACACCGCCCACCAATAAAAACAAGGGGTTAGCGAGAAATTGTTAACCCCTCTTTTTTTGTCTGCTACCCTTTTTGTAACTAACTAATAATATTCAATGTATCTGTATATACCTAATATCAAATGATAATATAAGAGAGTTGGCAAGCAATCCTTCCTCTCCTGTGTGGGATGTAAGTTTTTTCTTGCCCCAGATAGATACGCCCGGCATGGGGTGAATACCCATAGCGGTTATTCTGTCATATCCGACAGATATTCCCCACTACAAAAGAGGCTTTTCCATATCTGTACCTCATTCCATCAAGATTTATATTCAGTTAGTCGTTAAATTCACGATGTAAGTAAAAGTTGATCCGGTATCACGCAGGGTAAATGAGTATGTTAAACGTTCCGTATTTTTATTCGTGAGAGGTGAAACGAGAGAGAAAGATATCGACGTTCCGGCGGCGATTATTTGTTCATTTACTAAACCCACAAAGTATGGGCTTACCCGACCGTTACTGTCGGTTGCCGACAAATTGGTCACCGTAAAATTGGCGCCTGTGGCGGCCAGCTGAAAGGATTGCAGGGTGATTGTCGAGCTGCCGGACACGGTCTGGTTCACATTGACCGCTGTACTGTAGGGCATCGCGAGGATATCTCTGCCGTAATACCCGGTTGTCGACAGCTCGAGATGCGGCGCGACAGCGGTCACGACGAGCGTGCCGGGGAGACTGTTGAGTTTGCCGTCATTGACAACCAGGGCAATGCTGTAGTCGCCGGCAAGGTCGGCGGTAAAAGTCGTCAGCGCCGCAGTGGCGTTGGACAGCCTTGCGGCGCTGGCACCGGGAACGGAGGTGAGCGTCCATGCGTAGGTGAGCGGGTTCCCCTCGGCATCGTCGCTGGCAAGACCATCGAGCGCCACGACCGTGCCGACGGATACAGTGCGGACAGCTCGGGCAATCGCTACGGGAGGCGTATCGACCAGATCGGAGGCGGTGATGGTAACCGCAGCGGCAGCGCTGTTTACTTTCCCATCATTGACGACCAAATTTACCACATAGGCGCCACTTACATCGGCAGTAAATAGGGGTTTGGCGGCCGTTGCATCAGAAAGGGCCGCGCTGCTCCCCTTCGGCTTGGAGGTGAAGGCCCAGCTATAGGTCAGGCGATCACCATTGGCGTCGCTGCTGAGCGTTCCGTCGAGCGTGACCACCGCGCCGGTGACAACGCTCCGGGAAAAGCCGGCATAGGCAACCGGGGCGGCATTGGCGCCGGTGACAGTCACCGTCACATTGGCCGGAGCGCTGTCACCGATTCCATCATTGACGACGAGATGCAAAACATAGCTGCCGGCAAGATCGGCTATGAAGGTCGGGTGGGCAGCGGTCGCGTTCGACAAGGTCGCACTGCTGCCGGTCGGCTTGGAAGCAAAAGACCAGCGATAGGTCAATTCAGCTCCGTTGGCATCGCTGCTGGTTGTGCCGT